>JAABUZ0100009146.1_pt1 | contig 11426 bp, 14 predicted proteins | sample 5562091 | NCBI WGS metagenome assembly JAABUZ01 (sample SAMN12813069, study PRJNA571459) | rock metagenome | isolation source: Antarctica rocks | place: Antarctica: Victoria Land, Linnaeus Terrace sud | collected 2015-12-21
ACTCTCATCACTGCGCAAACGTAGCAAAGCAGGTCCTAGTCTTGCTGCTTGCCCTTCTCCCGAGTCCTTCCTTGAATGTCCTTTCAAGGTAGATATCATTTAAGAGATGGAAGATTACACCTACGGGATTATACGGAAAGTGAGAATGTTCACATCCTTTTAATTATTATAAGCTATACTACAGGTTGTAAACGAAAGCTACCAGCCAACATCGTTGTATCCAGGTTGCTCCCCGGCAGGAAGGGTGGGGGTGCCGCGAGGAAACGAGGTAAGGTTCTTCATGTCGTGCGCCGTATGCCGCCGCTTAAGCACAGCGGACGTTGTGAGATTCTTCTGCTGCCGTTCCCACAGGAGATTCCGCCGCAGAGACTCCGAGAGCTCAGTGGCAAGCATATTTCTTCGTGTCGTGCGTGGTGATACAATGGGAATCGATCCCACTTCCGCATGCCCATCTCGCCACTCCCGGTCTCGCGGTCTTTCTTCTGGTTCGTCTCTCTTCGGCCTCGAGGCATATTGTATATTTGGTGTTGACCGTGAAGCTATACCTGCGCGCTTCTTCGCAATAGTCGGTGCTGGCGGGTCTCGTAGGAGGGTTGAAAGGAGAGAGGACTTGGAGTCGAGGCTGGGTCGGGATGCGGATTTAGGGAAAGGTGTGGTTGCGTTGGGGCGGTCATCATCCGACACCGAATCCGTGTCCCAGTCCTCCTCCTCGCTTTCGGACTCATCATGCGGAATGGCAAGCTTTGCGGGGGCGGTCGTGCCCATCTTGACCGTGTGGTCTTGGTCGTCGTCCGAGTAGGATTGAATGAAGAACATCCTCTTGTCCTTCTTGTCATCCAGTAGCGGGGAGGGTGCGGGTGGGTTGGAGACAAGGGTTTGTGAAAATGAGGTGGAGCTGGCCAGTAGCGGGGAGATACCGGGTGGGTTGGAATCAGGGGATTGTGAAAGTGCAGTGAAGCTGGCACTCTTCTTCGCGATCGGCGTCCTGGAGCCATCGCGCGGTGTGTCACATTCTGACGCGTCTTGCAGGGGCGCGGGGACAGGCAGCGTGGCAGAGCGCCGCATGCTCCTCCATCCCTCTGCATCGTTGCTAGCGGTCGGAGCCAGGCTTTGCAACAGTGCCTGAAACTTATCGGTCGTCAGCCGTTGCCTCTTCTCTTCCGAGTCCCGCCTCTGGCTCTGGGGCCGCTCCTTTTCCCCATTGCTCTCCTTGCTCTCTCTCCGCTTGCCATCCGTCTTTCTTCTCCTCTCCATCTCCCTCTTCCTGGAGTCCATAGTCAGGATGGAGTCCACAGAGCTGGAGAGCTCAGGGATGTCTGCAGGCAGAGGGGCCGCACTTTCTTGCTGGTCTTGCATTTCTACTCTGGCAAGCGGGGAGCTAGGCGGGCTGGCAAACGCAGCCTCCTTGTACCACAGACGCCAGCTCAGGTTTTCGAGTCTTCGGCCGTTCTCCAAGTTCTCGGCGCATTTGGTAAAAAGAGTCCACAAGCCCTTGAGATGGTCCGCATCGATGGCGTCGAGCTTGCTTACGTTGCTGGTTAGTCCGAGGACTGGAAGTTCCAGCATGCTGCTGCTGCTGGCGGTGTGGAAGGGGACGGGGATGGGGGGGTCGTTGTGATTGATTTTGGGGGGCCGAGGTGGGACAACCTGTCACATGTCTCGCCTTTTCCCTTTTCTCTCGTTAAAGGAAGTTCCGAAATCGGGCGTCAACCACCGCGACTTCCGCCGAGACTAAGAATAGAATGAGAAATTAGAACCGAAGAGAGGAGCAAAGAAGAGGGAGGGCAACAGTAGAGAGGAGGTAGGAGGCGGAGACTTCAGGAGAAGAGGAGAGGAGGAGCGGAGAAGAATACAGGGGGCAGGTAGAAAAGAAATAGTAAATGCCAGACATGGTCCAGCCAAAGGGATAAGAGCGTGAAGATCTCGGCATGGATGATTGATTTGTTATTCAACTCTCAGATCTGACTCAGCCAACCAGCTTCTCGAGCGGAGTTCCCTTGTCCCCCCACCCCACACAGCCGGCAATCTCCGTCCATAACCGTGAACAAATTAAGGGCGCGCACGCACTCCCACGCACTCGCCCGGGATGCAGATACTCGACGTTGCGACAAACGCTCATTCCCAATCATCGTCGCTCTCACCAGCCTACAATTTAGCCTTCTCCCATCTGGCACTGCATACCTTGGCAGTCTCAGCCGTCGTGCTCGGAGCCTGGGACGGGTTTCCACACACCACATCGTAGCTACTCTCGCTCGAAGGACGCGAACTCCGGACTGCTGGGGCAGGAGCAGGTGCAGGTGCTGCTGCAGGCGGGGGCATCAGCGTCTCCACCGACCCGCCACTCGGATCTTCCGTCTTGACAATCTTGCCCTTCTCCTCCTCCTCCTCCTCGTCCCATGCAAATGTATCGCGATCCGTATCATGGTCCTGCGCGCCTTTATTAGTCAAAGAAAGTACAACCTCATTTACCGCGTAAGAGAAGTTTCCTCTTCTCCTCCTGTAGCTGGACTTGCTGCTGCAGGAAGAGGTAGCGTGCCCAAAAGGCGTCATAGGTCACCGTTTCCGGGACCAGTGCTTCCATACTCTGTCGCAGTTTAGGCGAGGAGTCGAGGCACGCGGAGACCTGGTCGGTGGAGGCGTCAGAGGAGAAAGTGCTCCGCCAGGCTTCGTATTCTGGCATCGGCGGATCTGTGGACAAGACAGCCCGGTTGGTTTGTAGCATGTGCAGCTGCTTGTCCAGGCGCGTGAGCGGGACGCTTTGGGAATCGGCTTCAAATAGCGTCTCCTTCTCCGTCGTCGTGGAGGAGGAGGAAGGAGCCTCGACAGCGACAGCTTCGCGCAGGAATTGTCCGACGCGAAGACCCATCCGATCAATGTAATTCTCTGCTTGTGCTTCCATCTTCTCCAGCTCTGACAAACGCCGGGCTCCCTCCTTGCGAATGAAGCCAAGAATTCCCTCTCCTTCCTCCACCGCCGCGCTCTTCTCCTCCGCCGCCGCCGCGTTCTTCTCCTCTGCTGTTCCCTCTCCTTCCTCCTCTTCCGATTCCACCACAATCAAGTCCTTGCTCTTGTCAATGAGCCCTTTGAGCTCCTTCTGCCCCTGCTCGTAGGCAAGCTCGCCTTGTTTCCTCACACTGCCCACAAACTGCCCAATACTGCTGCCCCACTTCGAGGCGCTAAACGACTTGTAAGCATCGTCAAACTCCTGTACAAAGGCAGGTGATTTGGGGTCTTGTTCGGTGGGCGTACGCGTGTCCTGTGCGATCCAGTCGTACGTGGGGTCCATGATGGAGACAAAGGGTCACTTGGCGGAACCACGAAAATATATGCATAGATAATCATTGAAATGCTACTTCCATACATTAGAGAATAGATCCTCGTCATTTCCCTGACTCGATTGAAAATCGCGAAACTCGTCTCCGCCTATTTGCGACGACTTTTGACGTGGTCGCGTGGATCGAATGGAGGAGTTGGGAGAAGGGTCTGTGTTTGGGCTCGACAGATTCGGCGAATCCTGCGGGAGAGAGAGACGTGTGGTGCGCATGGACGTGTCGATGGTGGGCCCATCGTCCATTAAGCTTGTCGCAGAGGCCTTTCGCGAGCTTATGAGGCTTTGAAACGAATCTCGTGCCTTTGTCCGCGGCTGTTGCGGTTCGTCTGAGAGGCCACGCAGTCCAGCAAAGACATCGTTCGAGGTCTGCACAGTTGACGTAGGAGGAGTAAGGGGAGGGCGGGCAAATATATCGATGGATGTCTCCTTTGGCGTCTTGTTCCCTGACTTTGGCATATTGATGGAAAGAGACTCGAATCCCTCTAGTCCCGTCGACGGCATGGCTGCAATGGGCTGGCTTGCAGTAGGCGGGGCTTTGTTGGCATATAGAGATAGGATGGAGGTTTTGAGATCACTGCGCTCGCTCCCTCGGCTGGATGGGGGACGGGTGGGAGCATTGGCGGGGGAGGATGAATTCGAGAGGGGCGGTGCATCAAAATCCAGCCCTAGCAGACTCTCACCTCGCTCTGTCTTTGGCCGTGATTGGAGCGCTGGCGGGGTAGTGTGCGGCGGTGCCGGTACTGGCTTTGTAGCTGCCACGACCACCACCTTCTCCAGGGGCACGGAGGATGCTCGCTCCGTACTCAGCAGGGTGACTGGGTCCGGCAGACCTCCTGTCATGACCCACCGCTTGCTCTCATATTTAGTCCGTATGAAGTTCTCCATCTTGGCCTCTGGGGGCACATGTCCTTCCGCCAGGTTGGCCTCCCAGTACATGTTGGCCTTTACGTTCCCCCACCTGCGCATGGTCTGCACCTGCTCGTCCGACCAGGCATCCAGGTCCACCGACTTGACGCGTGAAATGTGCGTCCCCATGGAGCGGTGGATGCCGGAGCAGCGTATGCACAGGAAGACCCCGAGCGGCCACGAGGCCCAGCGCGGGTGGGCATTGCGCTTGCAGTCCACACAGTGCTTGTTCTCGGGCAGCCGCAGCAGGCCCTTGAGGACGCCGCTGTTCCTCTCCGCCACGGTCTTGTCAACGCGCGACATTCCTTCTCGCCATCGTGATCGAACAGGCAGGGACGGACGTACAAGCCACGACAGAGGAAAAGATGGCTGAAATCGAATCGTCAGAGCTGGCCAAGCACGCCTCGCTCAAGGACCTGTGGGTTGCAGTGCACGGGAAGGTGTACGATGCGACGAGCTTTGTGAGCGAGCACCCGGGTGGCGAAGAGGTGCTGATGGATGTAGGTGGACAGGACGCAACCGAGGCATTCGAGGATGTGGGCCACTCGGACGAGGCGCGCGAGATCCTGGATGGCCTCTACAAGGCTGACCTGCATGGCAGCGAGGCGAGGAAGGCAACGCTGGACGATGTGCCGGTGGGTGGGAGCAGCACCTCAAGCAGCAGCAGCAGCAGCAGCGGCGGCAGCAGCAGCTTGTACTCCATCCTGTTTGTGCTGGTGGCCGTCCTTGCATATCTAGCATACCGCACCTTACAATAGACGATCCCCTTGCTATCATCTCATCATTTCTCATCCTCCTTGCCATGACCTCGTAACATCAGACATGCATGGACTGGACGACGACTTTGCCCAGACACGACCCATTGCCGACACGTTCATCAGTGAGCTGCTCCTGATCAGACCCCGCGCCCAGGAGCGGCAACGGCATCGAGTCCATGCTCAGGTCTTGGACAGGACCCTAAAGTCGCACGTAGCAGGCCAGACGGGCCAATGGCCCCCACAGAGGCAGGGCAGCTGGAGGAACCAGACAGAGCAGGCAGGCAGCATCCCGCTGCTGGCCGAGGAACGAGAGAAGAATCGGCAGATGAAACTTCAAGCTGTCAATGCCAGGGAATGGGATTCTCAAAAGGCTTCGCTTCACAGGGAGTAGTCTTCAGCCGGCTTTATGTACATTACCGTCTATGCCATCGATCATGCCTCCCTCCGTCACGCTCATGATCCTCTCGCTCTCGAGCAGGACGCGGGCGTGTCCGGTTCTCAGCCCGGACACGCTTCAGCTCGTCTCTCATCCGCGCATAGCCCATGTGCATCTTCCCCCCAAAGTGATCCGCCAGTCGGCGGTCGTTGTCGAGCTTGCTCAGATAGGCTCCACAGACTTCGCACACCTGCAGCTTCTGCTGTGATGCAGACCCGCTATCTGCAATCACCTTGAGCTCCTCTTCCCGCGAATTCCTCTCGTGTCTCAAGATGCTTAGCTTGGCATACTCCTCAATGGCCCGGACGACGAAACCGAGCTCCCCCAGCGTCTCGATCTCCTCCATAGCGGCAGCGACGCTCTTATCCAGCTCCGACATGGCTTGCAGGAGCTCTTCCGTGCGATTCACCTCATCCACCGTCTTGTCCAAGCGGCGGTAGGCAGCATCAATGCGCTTCTGACAGTCCTCCACATAGCGGCTCAGATCCTTTTCGTAGTCAAACTCAAACCCAAAATGCTTCTTTGCATTCTCTCTTTGGAAGTCTCCGCGTAGTGCATCACTGTGAATGCGGGGACAAGGACCGAGGTCCTGCTTTGTATTGACAAACAGGTCGTGCGGGCAGATTCCACAGAGGAAGCTGCGGCAGATTTTTGGATCCGTGACATGCAGCATGCTGCTCTTCTTGCTCCCTCTTCCTCCTCCGCTCCCTCCACCGCCACCACCTCCTCCAACCAAGGCCTCGGCGCCCATCAGCTGCTCGAGCAGCTTTCGCTGTTCTGCCGCCATGCACCCCGGTCCCCACGATTTGTGTGCTATGGGGGGTTGTCGAATGAATCACATGCCATGGACCGCAAAGTGCTGACAATTGCTGGTAGTGACAGTGGCGGCGGTGCAGGCATCCAAGCCGACCTCAAGACCTTCCTGGCGCATGGCGTGTATGGATGCAGTGCAATTACTGCCCTCACGGCCCAGAACACGAGGGGCGTGGATGGCGTGGAGCCGGTGTCCCCAGACTTTGTGCGGAAGCAAATCACATCTGTATTGCAGGACTTCTCCGTGCATGCGGTAAAGACAGGCATGCTGGTGTCCGCTGAGACGGTGGAAGTGGTGGCTGATTGCATACAGCGCTTCCACCTGGACCGGACGGTCGTCGATCCGGTATGTCGTCTGCCTCCATGTATGCTAAGTGCAGGTCATGGTGGCTACTAGCGGAGCCACTCTTCTTGATGAGTCCTCCGTTCGGTCCTATATTGATAGGCTCTTGCCTCTCACCTACGTTCTTACACCGAATATACCAGAGGCAATCAAATTACTGCAACAGGCTGGTGAATCCTTCGATCAGCCAGAGAATATACGAGACCTCGCTCTGCTGGCTCGTAGAGTCCAAAGACTCGGCCCAAAGTACGTGGTGCTCAAAGGCGGTCACCTGCCTCTGCAGCAGGATCAAAATGTTGCCGGTCAGGAAACAGAAAGACACACAGTCGTCGATATACTCTACGATGGCGAGACGGTGGTCGAGTTTTCTCACCCCTACTTCCAATCCAAATCTACCCATGGGACCGGGTGTTCGCTTGCCTCTTCGATAGCTGCGAATCTTGCTCTAGGGCTCGACATGGTCACGTCCGTGCAGGAAGCGATTGCGTACGTACACGGGGCTATAGCAGAGGCATGCCCGGTTGGTGGAGGGCATGGGCCCATCCACCACGGCCACCGCCTCCAGGTCCTTCCATTTGCCAAGGGACGCTTTATTGAATATCTCTTGCAGAGACCGGATGTTCAGTCAGTATGGAAGCAGTATACGCATCATCCATTTGTTCTCGCTATTGCAGACGGGTCGCTGGACGTCAATCTGTTCAAATACTATCTCCAACAAGACTACCTGTTCCTTATCCAGTTTGCACGGTCCAATGGCTTGGCTGCGTACAAATCAGGCAGCATCAAGGACATCTCACGTTCCGCTTCCATTATCATGCACCTCGAGCGAGAGATGAGCCTGCATATTGGCTACTGCGCTGGCTTTGGTATCAGCTTGGAGCAGTTGAATGGCGGACAAGAAAGTAGAGCGTGTACGGCATACACGAGGTACGTGCTCGATGTTGGCATGTCCCAAGGGCTTGCTGCGCTCCAGGTAGCTATGCTGCCGTGTCTTTTGGGTTACGGCATGATTGCTCGACGGCTCCACGCCGATCGTGCAACCAAGGTCGACGACAACGTCTTTTACAAGTGGATCCAAAACTACGTCACGGAGGACTACGAGCAAGCTGTGCAAGCTGGACGGCGCACAATCGAGGACCACGCCTGGCAGCGGTCTCCCTCGGACATCGAGGCGCTTGTGGCCATCTTCAAGCAGGCCACCACCCTGGAGCGCGACTTCTGGCCCACGCAGCTCCCACCTCCCTCTCCATAGATCCTAGATACCTCCCCACTTCCATATTTGAAGGAATTGCTCTTCGGCAGTCACGTGCGCGTGCCTGGGTATGTTCCATCGCTGCATCAAACTTTTTCCTCGAATCGTCAAGCACAACAAAAACAAGATGGCATACGGGGAAAACTACAGTAGCGGTCGTGACGGCTACCAAGGCGGCTCCTCCTATGGGGGTTCCTATGGAGGCTACGGACAGAGCAAGCACGGCGGCAGCTCAGGCTATTCCAACGGAAATTCGTATGGTCAGAATGGAGGGGGATACGGAGGGGGTATGAGCTCCTTTGGTGGCGGTGGCGGCGACAGAATGTCCAACCTCGGCGCAAACTTGCAGAAGCAGACGTGGGATCCTGCTAGCATGCCGAAATTTGAGAAAAATTTCTACAAAGAAAATGCAGCTGTCATTGGGCGCAGCGAGGCACATATCACCGACTATCGAAATGACCATAGAATGACCGTGCATGGCGCTAACGTCCCTCGGCCCGTCGAGGATTTTGATGAGGCGGGCTTCCCGTCGTATGTTATGAAGGAAGTCAAGGCGGAAGGTTTCACGACTCCGACAGCTATACAAGCGCAAGGCTGGCCCATGGCGCTTGCTGGTCGTGATATGGTGGGTGTTGCAGAGACCGGTTCTGGCAAAACACTGACGTACTGTCTCCCCGGGATTGTTCACATCAACGCCCAGCCCCTACTCGCTCCCATGGACGGTCCTATTGTGCTTGTCCTCGCACCCACAAGGGAACTTGCCGTCCAAATTCAGCAGGAGTGCCAAAAGTTTGGCAGATCCTCCCGCATCCGAAACACCTGTGTCTACGGTGGAGTCGCAAAAGGGCCTCAAATACGTGATCTTTCTCGAGGAGTTGAGATTTGTATTGCTACCCCTGGACGGTTGATCGATATGTTGGAATCTGGGAAGACAAATCTTCGCCGTGTCACGTATCTCGTACTTGACGAGGCAGACCGAATGCTTGATATGGGCTTCGAGCCGCAGATCCGCAAGATTGTAGATCAGATTCGACCTGATCGGCAGACACTGATGTGGTCAGCTACGTGGCCAAAGGATGTCCAGACGCTTGCAAAGGACTATTTGCATGATTTTATCCAGGTGAATGTTGGATCACTCGAGCTTGCTGCTAGCCACAACATCAAGCAGATCATCGAGGTCGTATCGCATTATGACAAGCAGGGCCGGTAAGCAATTGCATTCAACCGTACTGACATCTTAGTCTGATTGCGCATTTGGAGAAAGTCATGGAGGAGAAAGACAACAAAACACTTATTTTCACAGCGACGAAACGCGTTGCCGATGACATCACCCAATTCCTTAGAAAAGACGGCTGGCCGGCCCTTGCCATCCACGGAGACAAGTCTCAGGCTGAACGAGACTGGGTCCTGAACGAATTTAAAACCAGCAAATCCCCCATCATGGTTGCGACTGATGTTGCTTCACGTGGATTAGGTGAGTTATTAACGGATGCAGGTGCCCCACTCTTGTCCCGATGCTATTCAAAGCAATCTACTGATCTATGTTGTTGACCAATGAGGTGAACTCTGCTCCTTTAAGCAACGGGTGTGCCTTGGCAGTGTCGAAGAAACAAACAGACAATCAGGCGCATAATTTTGGGTATCAGCGTGAAATTTATGTTATTTTATTTCACTTGGGCTGAGCGCTGATTTTATGGTTTGTTTCAAATCGCATCTGCTAAGACTTGCTCTTTTATTTGACCGAATGATATTTACTTCTACATACGGTTTGTTGATTTATCATATAATTTGGTCAGTTGCAGTGGGAAGTGTCAATGATGTATGCTCGCCGAGGTAGTTTTGCTTGGAAGTGTGCTCTTGAGGATTGGGGGGCACTCGCAGCCTATCCCCAAGGCCATATGCTAACATATATAGATGTGAAAAACATAAAGTTTGTCATCAACTACGACTTTCCCAACAATACAGAAGACTACGTACACCGAATAGGTCGCACTGGTCGGGCCGGCTCGACTGGGACAGCCATTACCTTTTTCACCTCTGATAACGCAAAGCAGGCCAGGGAACTCATCACCGTGCTTAATGAAGCAAAGCAGAACATCAATCCTGAGCTGATGGAGATGTCTCGATACGGGGGTGGAGGTGGAGGTGGCCACCGTGGATATGGAGGTCGCCGAGGTGGTGGCCGCGGTAGAGGCTACGGCGGTGGGCGTGGAGGAGCGAGTTTCTCCGGGAGTAATACAGCGCCACTATCCAATCGTAGATTTTAGAGGACAGCGCTATTATAGTAATTCATAGATCGTGTTTTGTGTACGGACACTCGCAAGTAGAGTTGCCATGGTACTGGTGATTGTCAGGGAAGGCCGCCACGCTGCCATACTGCAGCAACTTGTTCCACCTTGGTTAGCCTCTATAAACATCATACCAGGTTGATGAAGGAGTCGTCCGCGATGTACTCCACAATCAAGGACTCAATGTGCAGCTGGTCATATCGATTATTGACTGGGGGAAGCATGAAATGATCCTGTACCATTCGCAAATTGCTTCCGTCACCTGGGGTTACGACGTGATTCTCGACAAGACCAGCTGCAGGTGCATGCCCGTCTAGCACCGTACTCACGCCACCACTCCTTGCCATGAAAGAGTCGTGCACAGCAGCTTGGGAGGGAGGCAGCGGGGATGCTGGTCCTGGGGTAGCCCACATATCAGTATCTCGTGAAATGTCCGGAAACTGGAAAGAGCTCGCAGCGGATACATCATGCCATGGAATGCCCATCGATGTAAATGGCCTGCTCATGGGGGTCGGAGTGGGTATGGTCCGCGTGGAGCTAGCTTCCTTCATCGTGCAATTCATTCGTTTGAGCTCGGATTGAGCAAGCATGCAGATCTGATCATCCTGCATGCGCATCTGAAAGCGCGCAACCAGACCCGTCGTGGAGATGCATTTGATGCCGATGGACGGGCTCTTGACAATGGCCACCGTCTCGTCTGCGGCGCACACGCGGTCTTGAATCAGCCGGTCGTCGACAAAGACTCTCATTCGCTTTGGAGGCGAGAAGATCAAGACACCTCTTCCCATGTGCGTCCATGTGATCTCGCCCCCGGAGGCTGTTGTCGATGCGTACGAGTATCGCGCGATTGGGTAGCTCATTTCCCATCCAATGCACTGTGCATCAGCAGGCCGCCGGCTCTTTGCCACGTCAACCTGCCTCCGATCCAACATTGGCAGACAGGCCGTGTACATCCCGCCCTCCGTGACCCTCAACATCAGCCCGGGGGCGGTGGAGATCAATGGGCCGCTGGGGAGCAAGGTCCTCCCGTACCCCCCGTTCATGAGCATTGTGTACAGCCAGGAGAGCCAGTCTGCACGCCTCTCGACACAGGATGCCATGGTGAGGGAGCAGCGTGCCATGTGGGGGACCATGCGCGCGCTGCTACAGAATCATGTGCACGGCGTTGCAGATGGCCATGCCGTGGTGCTACGCTTGGTCGGCATTGGGTACCGAGCGACGGCAGAGAGGGAGGGGAGGATGCTTGCGCTGAAGCTGGGGTTTGCAAACACCATCGAGCTGGAGGTCCCGCCGGCTATC
>JAABUZ0100009147.1_pt1 | contig 11422 bp, 12 predicted proteins | sample 5562091 | NCBI WGS metagenome assembly JAABUZ01 (sample SAMN12813069, study PRJNA571459) | rock metagenome | isolation source: Antarctica rocks | place: Antarctica: Victoria Land, Linnaeus Terrace sud | collected 2015-12-21
CTATGAGCCCCGTCAGGTCACCGCGCAGCCCCGACACCGCGTCGCCGGCATCATCCCGGACGGGGCCACCCGCCGGTCAGCCTGCACGAGCGTGCTGCCCGGCCGATCGCCAAGGGACGGCTCGGCACGCCGGTGGACTTCGCCGGAGGCGGCAGCACTCGGTGCCGTGACAGCCTCACAGCCAGCGCGGCAGCCAGCAACGGTGCCGTCGAAACCAGTCGAATGCCGAGACCATTCACCAAAGGGGCTATCCATCTCGGTGCACCAGCTGTCGACGTTTTGAGCGTGCCGCGAGTGCGTTTGAACGAGTCCGGTTAGCTCAAGCCCGCCGGATCGTTCGCAGAGGCCAGTGCGGCGCGACCGCTTACTCCGTGTCTGCCCTGGAGACCTTCGAGCCCGGAAGCCATCCCAGCCAGTCAGCGAAATCCCATTGGCCGGGTGCACTGAGATGGATAGCCCGTTTCACCAATGCGGCACTTACCCGCGGCTCACGGCCAGCAAGTGAGCGCTCGCAGCGATCAACGCCGGGTCACGCTCGACAACCCGCGCGCAGCTGATCGCGGCCGGTAAAAGGTCATCGACCCGGTCGAGCCCGTGGGTATCCAGGGCCGGCCCGGTCGGTCCCTCGACGCCGAAGACGTCTACAGCGCAAAAGCCGGCGGCGCGCAGCTCGCCCTCGAGTTCCTCGGGAGTGTGGAAGTACGCGGCGGTGAAGCCGAGGCGTGGGTCGTGCCGACCGGTGCGGATCACCTCGCGCAGCAGCGGCTCGGTCTGTCCGTCGAGCAGGCCCAGGGCTGCGAAGTCGAGCAGACCCGCGTAGCGACTGATCGCCGCCGCCGCCGCCACCACCAACCCAGCCGGCCGCACGACGCGGCGCGTCTCCGTGAGGGCGGCCAGCCGGTCGGCGCGGTCGAGCAGGTGGTAGAGCGGCCCCAGCAACAGAACCACGTCCGCCGACTCGTCGGACTGCTCAAGGTGGCGGGCGTCGCCGACCGCGGCGGTGACGCCCGGGATGGCGGCGGTCTGCGCCACATGCGCCGCGACGAGATCGACCACGTGCACCCGGTAGCCGTTCTCGCTCAGCCAGCGCGCATGCACCCCCGTCCCGCCGCCGACGTCGAGGACCCGGGCGGGCGGCGACGGCAGGTGCCGCTCGAGCAACTCACGGGTCCGGGCGAACTCCAGCCGGCCGTGGGGACTCATCCGCAACCGGTCATCCTCGACATACCGCGAGGTGTAGAACGCCGTCAGATCCGGCTCCGGCTCATGCATCACCATCGGATCATCGTCCCGACCAGACCGACCAGACCGACCAGACCGGCGAGCCGAGCGAGACCCCGCCCGCCATGCCTTCTGACCCTCGGCGGGGGCCGTATCCCCGGCGCATCACAGTCGCCGAGGATGCCCAGCCATAGCTGGCCGTCCCACAGTCCCGCGGCTACTTTACCCTTGGTGACACCGACCCGAGAACTGGGCCAACAGCCACCGACGAAGCCGCATGGACAGGAACATGACCGGCGGTTACCCGACCAGCTACCCGTCACACCCCATCGCCCCCCATCGCCCCCCAGCTTGCCTGACCCAGAGAGCCCTTCGATCGCTGTGCGAGCGGTCACTGCGGCGGGGTGGACCGCGTTACCCCTCGGGCTTGGCTCACAGTGTGTCCGCGACGCCGGCGCAGCACCGCGCGGAGGGCGTCGGCGCTGTGGTAGCCGACCGACTCCGCCACGGCCGCGGTGCTGCGGTCGGTGGTCGCGAGCAGGTGGATAGCGTGGGTCAGTCGGAGTTGTTGTAGGTATCGGGTCGGACTGGTTCCGAGCGCGTCCGCCATGACACGTTGCAGAGTGCGTTCACTGGTCCCGATGGCGCGGGCGATGACGCCGATCGACGGGGCCTCGCGCAGGTGCGCGCGGGCGTACCTTTCGAAACTGACCAACAACGGTGCCGTGACCACCCGGCCGAACGTCGGGAACACTCCTACCTGAACGTCGCGACGGCCCGCGACCAGGTACGCCGCGGTGAGATCGCTGAGCGCCGGGCTGACGGCTGTGACGAGCGCGAGTGCGAGGTCGAGATGGGCGTAGCCCGCGCCGGCTGTCGTGACGCCGTCGTGTACCACGACCCGCGTCTCGTCGAGGTCGACCCGCGGATACCGCTCGCGGAAGGCGTCGGCGAGCCACCAACTCGTGGTGGCCCGCAGGCCGTCGAGGACGCCCGCCTCGGCGAGGAAGAAGGTGCCGCTGCAGGCCGCGGCCATGGCGATCCCGCTGGCGCACCACTGTTCGACGTGGACGAGCGCAGGATGGCGTCGCACGACGTCGACAACGACGGACGGACTGCGAACGCCAATCGACGGCATGACCAACAGGTCGGGAGGATCAGCGGCCACATCCCGCCACGGGAGCGTCGGGACCGACAGCCCGTGACCGGTCCGGACCCGACGTCCCCGGCCCACGACCGCTATCTCGAACGGCGCGGCCGCCAGGCCCGCCTCGGTGTGCAGCACGTTCGCGGCTGTCAGCCCGTCGAGCACGCTCGCGAATCCGGAGTCCAACATCCCGTCGACGGCCAGCACAGCTACGCGCATGGCGTGAACCGTACTCAACGTGGCGGGTAGCGACGGTGCAGCATGCCCTGCAGCGAGCACGTCATGGTGACCGGCCTGCAGCTGCGGGCCCATTGACGCCCTCAAGGAGGAGCCCACATCATGACCGAGGTCACCGCCCATTCAGGTCTGCTGTCCAAGGTCAAGGTGCACGTCGAGGACCCCGGTGGTCCCGGTCGTCCCGTTGTGCTGATCCACGGCTGGCCGCTGTCCGGCGCGTCGTGGTCGGCGCAGATCGCGCCGCTGCAGGCCGCCGGTCTCCGCCCGATCGCCTATGACCGCCGCGGTTTCGGCCGCAGTGACAAGCCGTCCAAGGGGTTTGACTACGACACGCTGACCGACGATCTCGCCGCTGTCATCGACGAACTCGACCTACACGACGTCTCGCTCGTCGGATTCTCGATGGGTGGCGGCGAAGTCGCCCGCTACATCAGCCGACACGGCCAGGACCGCCTGCACAGCGTGGTCTTCGCCTCCGCCGTACCGCCGTACCTCGCCCAGACCGACGACAACCCTGACGGCCCCTTGGACCAAGGCACCGCCGACGGCATGGAAAGCGGCCTCATAACCGACCGCGACAGCTTCTTCCCTGAGTTCGTGAACAACTTCTTCTCCGTCGACGGCAAGTTGCTGGCCACCTCTGCCCAGGTCGACGACGCCGTCGCCATGTCACAGCAGTCCGACCAGAAGGCGGCGCTGGCCTGCATGGAGGCGTTCGCCACGACCGACTTCCGCGCCGACCTGACGAAGGTCACGGTGCCGACACTTGTCATCCACGGTGCCGGCGACGCCGTCGTCCCCTTCGACGGCTCGGGCAAGCGCACCCACGCGGCGATCGCCGGCTCGGAGCTTGCGGTCCTCCAAGGCGCACCCCACGGCAACAACGTCACCCACGCCGAAGCGTTCAACCGCGCCCTCGTCGACTTCCTGACCCGCTGACCACCGGCCGGTGCTCACCGGCGTCCTTACGCTGACGGGACCAGGTCGACCTCCGCAGAATGCACGGCGGTTAATAGGGTCCCGGTGAACAGGGTCGCCGCGGGGCAACGCAAGCCGCCCGCCGTCAAGCGCCCCGGGCAGCATCCGCTGCAACTGGCCTTACAGACCAACAGGCCGGCAACCACGACACCAGCGGCGGCTACCTCGCCGAGCACCTGCCCGCAGCCGTGCTCGCAGACCTCCTCGGCGTCCGCTGCACAACCACCGGCAGGTGGAACACCGCCGACCGCGTCCGATGGATGACCTACGCCGGCGACCGCTAGCTGACTCGTGACAGGAGGACGCCCCTGACACCAGGCGGACATCCTAATGTCGGGCCGTGACGAACAACGCGAGCCTCAGGCGGCGCCTGGGGCAGTATCTGGGCCTGATCTACGCGGAGGACGGTCAGCCGCGCCAGCCCACAAGTGGTCGGTCTCGGTATGACCGTGGTCCGTTCGTCTCACCGCGTCTGGACGAAGACGTCGATGAGCTGCGTGCACGACTAGACGCCCTTGAGCAACGACTCCGGGACCCGTAGAGCGCCGGTAACCGCTCACTGCCTTTGACGGCAGCCCTTGCCATCACCGCGTGCTGGTGGGTGCGCTCCTGGGCTCGAACACGCGCTTGGACGTGGACGCATTCGAGCGGCGTCGCCGCGGCGGGCGGTCACGGGCGGCCTACGGGCGCTGGCGGGCGGCTGATGGCAGCCGGTAGACCCCCCGCTGGTCGCGGCGCAAGATGGGGGAGCGGGCCAGGGCGACGCTCATGGCGCCCTGTGTCCGCCCGGCCGCCAGGCCGGTGGCCACGAGCTCGCGGCGGGTGGCGTGCCGGCGGTCGCCGAAGCACGACAGCAGCAGGCGGTCCTCACGGGTGCTCCAGCCCGGTACCGGGGCCGCGCAGGTTCGGGTCTGGCCGTCGCGGACCTCGGCGCCGCGGTGCTGCAGGAGCCAGGCCTGGAGCGCGGCGACGGGCGGGGCGGTGCCGGTGGCGCGCCGCACACCTGCCTGCAGCTCGGCGATGGGCAGCGCGCGAGTCAGGGCGAGCTGGCGCTGCAGCAGCCGGCCCAGGCTGGAGTAGTCGGCGACCGGGACGAGCCAGGCACCGTGCAGGACGGCGTTGCGGCTGCGCAGGTACCCGGCCAGGTCGTCGGTGTGGTGCAGCAGGCGGGGCAGTACGGCCCGGACACCCCGGCGGAACAGGCCCTGTAGGAGCCGGTCCCACCGGGTGAGTTCCTGCTCGGTCAGGGCCTGCCAGGCCACCGCGGAGGGGCGCAGGCCGCCGTACGCGCGTCGCAGCCCCTCGACCAGCAGCAGGCCGCCCCGGCCATCGCTCAGCCCGTCGCGGCGCAGGGCCGCGGGCAGGTCCGGCTGCGCGGTGGTCTCGGCCAGGACCAGCGCGGCCCGCAGGACCTCAGGCACCCCGGTGCTCACCGCCAGCCGGCGCAGCCGGGTGTAGGCGTGCCTGGTGCGTGCTGCGCACGCCGCCCGCGCCGTCGGGTCGAGGTCGTCCAGTCCCCACCGGGTCAGCAGCGCACGCCGCACATCGGTCTGACCGGCGGCGGCCCGGGCCAGCAGCAGCCCGGCCACCTGCTCCAGCCCCGGGTGCCGGCCGGGACGGTGCCTGCGCAGCCACGAACGCCCGCCAACCCGCCGGCGCCGCCACCGCCGGTCCCGTCGCCACAGCCCGAACGTAGAACAGCGCGAGCGGCCGCGGCGTCACTACAGTGCCGCGGCTGCCTGACCACGATGTGCGCCTTGACCCGCGCGGGCTGCTGGACGCCGTCGAGGCCGCCCCGCCCACCGCCGGTGTCCAGGCGCTCGCGGTCGAGCTGGCCAAGACGGTGGGCGCGGCGGAGGTGAGCTTCCTGATCGCCGACATCAGTGGGAGGGCGCTGGCCCGGCTGGTGCGGGCGCAGCCCGACTCGGCGCCGGTGCAGGAGCGGGCAGGTGTGCCGGCGACGGTGCCGATCGCCGGGACACCGGCCGGGCTCGCTTTGCGCAGCCAGCAGGTCCAGCTGGCGGTGACCGACGACGGGGTGTGGCTGTACGCGCCGGTGACCGAGCGCGGCGAGGCGGTCGGGGTGCTGGAGCTGGAGCTGCCGGTTGTCCCGGACGAGCTCGCGGCCGGAATCGGCTGCCTCAACTAGCGTTTGGGACATGACGCTGACGATCGTCCCCGCGACCGGCGAGCTGCTCGCGCCCTGGCGCGCTGTGCACAACAACGTCATCCCGCCGGTCCAGCTCACCGCGGAGGAAGTCGCCGAGAGTGCCATCCGCAACGAACTTACCGTCGGATGGGTCGACGGCATCCTCGTCGGCAACGCGACAGTCCGCGCTGCGCAGGACGGCGTGGTCACCGTCATCGTGCGTATCCTTTCCGAGCACCGTCGCCACGCCTTGGCAGCGAGTACCTACAGGCCGTCGTGAACCAGACCCGTACAAGCCGGGCCGAGCAGATCAACACTTTCGTGCTCGCCGCCAACGTCGATGGGCTCGCCTTCGCGATTCGTCACGGGTTCGTCGAGATGGAGCGGTACGAGGTCGCCGGCGTCGCCTTCATTGACCTGACTTTGCAAGATGGGGGTTCCCTGAGCGCTGAGTGACGACGTCGATGCCGTGGATGACGCCGGGGATGTGATCGCGCAACTGGAGCAGCAGCGCGATCAGGGACCGTGCTGCTCAGGCCCTTCTTCATGGCGACCGACACCGACGGCAGGAAGAAGGCGATTCGGACTTCCAGGACGGTCATCGTGCTCTTTGACGCCGGGTTCAGCACGGGCGTGAGAGGTGGCACCCGGCAAGAGCTTCCACTGAGGTGAACGGGAGTCCTGCCCGGGTCCGGAGAAGCAGATCTGAACGAGCGCCGCGATGTGTAGGGCGTTGCCAGAGGCCGGCGGCTGGCTGTTCCCGGGACGTCACTTTCGGCCACTCCAGGCCCAGGCGGCTGCGCCGGCTGGGCCTGGAGCACCGCACGGCCCGCAACAGCGCCCTGCTTCACCTCGCCGAGCACCTGCCCGAAGGCGTGCTCGCCGATCTGCTCGGCCTGCACCTGACGGGCGCCGAGAAGTGGAGCACCGCCGCCGGGAGTCGATGGCTGACCTACGCCGGCGACCGCTAGCTGGTCGTCCACCGCGTTATCAGGGCTGGTCGAGCGCCACGGAGCGCGGAAGTGCGCGGTTGCCGATCAGGGGCCCACGGAGCAGCGTCAGGGTGGCAAGGGCAAGTCCCGAGGTGAGCACCCACAGGGCAGCTCGTAGGCCGATCGTGCCGTACTGCAGGTCCATGAGCGCGGTTCGCAGCGCCACGGTGGTCTCACCGGGGGTGCCGTCCCCGGTCGTGACCTCGCCACCTGGCCATCTCAGGCTGCCGACCGGCGTCAGAACGGCGGCCGTGCCCCCGGCAAACACCTCGGTGATCCGGCCGGTGCGGGCGCCGTCGCGCCACTCCTCGATGTCGACCAAGCGCTCCTCGACCGGGTGGCCCATGTCCCGTGCCAGCTGCAGCACGGCCTCCCGGGTGACCCCGGGCAGGATCGCGCCGGACAGCTCTGGCGTCACGACGGTGCCGTCGTCGAGGACGAAGAAGATGTTGCTGCCGGCCAGCTCGTCCACCCACCGGTGCTCGACGGCATCGACGAACACCACCTGGTCGCAGCCGTGGGTCATAGCCTCGCGCTGCGCGACCAGCGACGCGGCGTAGTTGGCGCCGCACTTGGCTGCACCGGTGCCGCCGAGTGCGGCCCGTACGTAGTCCTGGGTCAGCCACAACGAGATCGGCCGCAACGGACCCGGGAAGTAGCGGCCGGCCGGGGACGCGAGCACCAGGAAGCGCACCGAGTCGCTCGGGTGCACCATCAGACTGCTTTCGTCGACGAACATCAGCGGCCGCAGATAGAGCGACTCCCCGTCGCCGTCCGGCACCCAGTCGACATCGGTACGGACCAGCAGCTCGCAGGCCGCCAAGAAGCCCTCCACCGGCAGCTCCGGCAGCGCCAGCCGGCGGCAGGAGGCCGCCATCCGGGCAGCATTGCGCTCCGGCCGGAATAGCGCCACCCCGCCGCCTGGCTGGCGGTAGGCCTTCAGACCCTCGAACACCGACTGCGAGTAGTGCAGGACGGCGGCCGCCGGGTCCAGGACCAGCGGTGCGTACGGCAGCAGCTGGCCGTCGTGCCAGCCGGCGTCGACGCTCCAGCGGGCGCTGGCCATGTGGTCGCTGAACCGGCGCCCGAAGCCCGGGGCCTGCAGCGCGGCCGCCCGCGCCTCGGGATCGCTCGGCGCCACGCCGCTGATGTTCTCGAACCGCACGCGATCTCCTTTCGGGGGACCGCTCAGCGCGGTCGGGCAGCTGATGTGGTGGCGCGCAGGCGGGCGTCGAGCAGCACGAGCTCGAGGTCCGCGGTGGTGCGGTCGACGACCAAGACGCTGTTGTTGGGCAGGCCCTGCCACCCCGCGTCCGACGGCTGCGGGAAGCCGGACGAGGCCACCACGACGGCGCCGTTGCTGCGCCGGTAGCGCAGGTCGAAGTAGGTCTCGTCCGACTCCTGCACCGGCCCGAGCCGGCCGCTCTCCGACGGGCGCGGGACCGGCAGCTCCGGTCGCATCGTTGGGTCGTGGCAGGAAATCACGTATAGCGCCTCCGGCGTCAGCAACATGGCGTTGAGGCTGCTGGGCGCGTAGTCCGCCGCCAGCCGGGAGGTGACCCGGTTGATCGCAGACGGCAGGTCCACCCCGCCGTCCTCGACCTCGGCCATCAACGCCAGGTAGTAGTGCTCGCTGTCGGTCGTGCCCTGCAGCCGGCTCCGCCAGGGCGGGGCCAGCAGCTCGGGCAGCCGGTCGAGCGGGTAGATGCCGCCGTTGTGCGCGAACGCCGACGTGCCGTGTCGGAACGGGTGGGTGTTGCGCTGCTCCACCGGCAGCCCGGGCGTCGCCCACCGCAGGTGCGCGATCGCGGCCTCGGTGACCGCGTCGCTGGACAGCGCGGCGAACTCCGGGTCAGCCGACGCGGCGTCGGGAGACTTGCGGACGGCCACTTCGCCGTCCGCCGCGTAGGCCAGCCCCCAGCCGTCGGCGTGGATCCGGGCCAGCTCGGTGAACGTGGGGTAGTTGGCGTCGCCGAGGGCACCGCGCAGGGTGATGCCGGGGCGGGCCACCCAGCCGAGCAGCCGGCACATCAGACATACCGGCCCATGCCGCCGGCGACGTCGATGGACGTGCCGGTGAGGTAGCTGGCCCGGTCACTGGCGAGGAACGCCACGATGCCGGACACCTCGCCGACGTCGCCGAACCGGCCGAGCGGGACTTCCGCGCGGGCCATGGAGGTGAAGAACGCCTCCGGCGACAGTTCGGGCGCCCGGCGTTGCCGGATCCGGTCCCACTGCGGCGTGACGACGAACCCGATGTTGACGCTGTTGACCAGGATGTTCTCTGGTCCGAGCTGGATTGCCAGCGCCTTGCTCAAGTTGAGGCAGGCGGCCCGGTTGACCGTCGTCGCGAAGAAGGTCGGGTCGGGCTGGCGGGCGTAGATGGCGTTGATGTTGATGATTCTGGCGGCGGCGCTGCCGCGCAGGTGCGGCAGCGCCGCCCGGCTGCACCGGATCTGGGAGAACAACTTCACGTCGATGTCGCCCTGCCAGTCCTCGTCGGTGAGCGTCTCGAAGCTGCCCGGGTGGGCGGCGCCGGCATTGTTGACCAGAATGTCGATGCCGCCCAGCGCGCCGGCCGCACCGTCGAGGAAGGCGGTGACCGCGGCCGGATCCGTCACGTCGGCGACCTCGGCGTGCACGGTGCCGCCGGCGGTCCTCAGCTCGGCGGCGGCAGCCTGCACCTCGTCGGCGTTGCGCGCGCACAGCGCGACCGCCACCCCCTCGCCGACCAACTCGTGCGCGACAGCCAGCCCGATGCCCTTCGAGCCGCCGGTAACGACGGCCCGTCGGCCGGTGAGTCCCAGCTCCACGTCAGCGCGGGTCCGGCTCGGAGTTGGCCTGCGCCGCCGCGGCGGCGTGGTCGAGCAGCGTGCGACGGGGCGGAGTGAAGGTGTCCACCTCGTAGCAGGACTGCTCGCTCGTACGTGCGCCATGCGGCACCCACGACGGAACAACGGCGACGTCACCGGGCCGCATCGTGCGCACCTCGCCGTCCAGCTCGAAGTCGAACTCACCTTCCAGCACGACGACGATCTGCTCCTCCTCGTGCACGTGCAGCGGCGCCTCTGTGTGCGGCGCGAACCTGACGAAGTTGGTCAGCGTCTTCTCGCCGAGCACCGGTCGGAACTCCAGGCCGGGGACGAACTCCACCGGGGCGACCGAGGCCACCTCGACGAAGCGGCCCCTGGCCGTCGGCGTACCGGCGCCCTCGGTGGTGAAGTGGGAGGTGGTGGCACTCATGGGATCTCCTAAGCGGTGGGCGGGAACAGGGCCGCCAGCCGGCGGATCCCCTCGTCAATGTCGGGCTCGGTGACCCGGCTGAAGGACAGCCGCAGCTCGCGCTGGCCGCGGCCGTCGGGGTAGAACGGGGCGCCGGGCACGAACGCGACGCGGGCCTCCCGGGCCGGGCCGGCCAGCGCCTGCGTGTCGATGCCGGCGGGTCCGGTCAGCCAGCTGAAGAAGCCACCGGTCGGCCGGGTCCAGCTGACCCCGGCCGGCATCTCCCGCTCCAGCGCCGCCATCATGGCCCGGCAGCGGCCGGCGTACAGGGACCGCGACGCGACCAGCTGCCGGTCCAGGTGGCCGCCGCGCAGGTAGTCCTCCACAAGCCGCTGCCCGAGCGCCCCGGCGCACTGGTCGGAGTTCTGCTTCGCCTGCGCCATTTGGGCGACCAGCACCACCGGCCCGGCCGCCCAGCCCAGCCGTACGCCCGGGAAGAACGTCTTAGAGAAGGTGCCGATTTGCACGACCACGTCGGGGGCGAGAGTCCACAGGCTGACCTCGCGGTCGTCGGCGAAGGACAGCTCGCGGTAGGCGACGTCCTCGACCACGAGCAGCCCGTAACGCTCTGCCAAGGCAGCCAGCGCCCGCCGCCGGTCCGGCGCCAGCGACCGACCGGACGGATTCTGGTGGTCCGGGATCGTGTAGAGCAGCTTCGGCCGCAGGCCGCCGGCGAGCAGCGTCGCCAGCGCCTCGACGTCAAGCCCGTCCTCGTCCATCGGCACGCCGCGAACGTCGGCCTGGTAGCCGGCGAAGGCCATGATTGCGCCGAGGTAGGTGGGCGCTTCGACGAGCACGACATCACCCGGGTCGAGCAGGCTCTTGGCCAGCAGCTCCAGCGCGTCGATCCCGCCGCTGGTTACCATCAGCTCAGCGTCGTCGGGCCGCCGACCCTCGCGTGCCGCTAGCCGGTCGGCGATGGCGGCCCGCACGCTCGGCAGGCCACGGGTCGGGGAGTACTGCAAGGCAACAGCGGCGTCGTCGGCCAGCAGCCGGCCGGTCAACTCGGCAAGCACGGCCACCGGGAACGTCTCCGGCGCGGGAAAGCCGCCGGACAGCGTGATGACGTCGGTGGCGTTGGCCAGCTCAAGGATCTCGGCAAGCGCGTCGCCGCCGTGGCCGGCGACGGCCCGGGCGGCCAGGAACCGGGACCAGTCCTGCGTCGTCGTTGTCGCCATGCGTCCTCCTCGTCCCCCGGCTGCGGCGGCCAAGATGAGCCTTGACAGCGTGCTCGCAACCGTAAATGCTGCGCCAGCAGAAGTCGAGCAACCGACAGAGCGACGTGAGCACCACCTGCCAACTGCCAGATTTTTGCCGGACGGAGATGTCGCATGAGTACCGTGGACGCTCCGCTCGCCGGGCTCGTGCACCTCAGCCTGCCGCCGGCCGCCCCTGTCCGGCTTGATGACGTCGACG
>JAABUZ0100009150.1_pt1 | contig 11419 bp, 7 predicted proteins | sample 5562091 | NCBI WGS metagenome assembly JAABUZ01 (sample SAMN12813069, study PRJNA571459) | rock metagenome | isolation source: Antarctica rocks | place: Antarctica: Victoria Land, Linnaeus Terrace sud | collected 2015-12-21
ACCCGAACCCGCGATCGGTCATTGTCTTGATGGTGCCATTTGACATAGAATCCTCCTCATCGAGCCACGCGACATAAAAGAAGGTCCGGCATGTCAACAAACATGCCGGACCTCTCGGTGATCGGGCCGGGGCACGACGCCCCGCGCACATCACATATCTGCACACTCGATACAGGGAGTAGACCACGTTCCGCGCCCGCCTCGCGCCGACGTCGCAGTCTGTCGGCACACCCCTGCCCTGTGCCAAACCTCGTACCCCTGTGCCGACCGGCGCCTGAGCCCGCCGTTGCCGCCGTCCTCGTCCTCCACGATCTCGCCCCCGCGCTCACGCGCGTCGATGGTCGGCCCGTCCCCGTAGCTCTCACGTCCACTAGGAGAGCTGGCCGCGCTCAACAGCCCTCACCCCTCCTGTTGCACGTCGGCGTTGATGTGGCCCTGCCCGTCGATGGCGAGGACCGCCCTCCCTCACGGCGTCTCCACCTCGATCGCCGCGATATCGACCAGATCGAACGCCATAGCCTCCGCCGCCGGCCAGCGCGACCCGTCCCGCCGGGTGACGCGCAGGCGCACCTGCGGCGACGGCGGCCGTGCCCGCACCGGCCCCCCGCGGGCCGCCGCGACCTTCCGCACGTCGCGCCGGAGGTCCGCGGGGCTGTAGGTCCGGCCCGCGGTCACCTGGTCGGCGGCGTAGTCGAGCGCGGCGGCCGGGTCTGGCGCGGCGAGGGCCTCGTCGTACCAGGCCATCTCCGGCAGCACCTCAATGAGGGCGGCCCCCACGCCACCGCCCTCAACCACCGCGTGGATCTGCGCCAGCCGATAGACCCGCCCTGGTTCGACCCCCAGTGTGGCCGCGAGTTGCTGCACCGCCGCGGTCCCCCGGCCGTCGCGTTCCGACCGGCCCACGACGCGCTGCAGGGTCTCATGGGCCAGGGCACTACGCGCGCGCCACCGGAGCGCGTCGTCGTGACCAAGATACGCCCACGCCCGCAGAATCTGCTCGTCGGACAGCCGGGGCGCGATGGCGATGAGTTGTCCCTCCGCCGCGGCGTCCCGGTCCAGCGCCGCGAAGATGGCGCCGAGCACCCGGTCCCAGGTCTCCTCGCTCATCGTCGCACCCCCTGCTTGTCGCTCACGCGCGGCCAGCGCGGCCCCTCGCTCATGGTTGTCATGCGCGCTGGCGGCACGGCCGCCTCTGTCCGTCCGCCCTTGCACCGAACGAGGGGGCAGAATTGGGTTTGTAGGTGCAGCAAAGAGGACGAGGGGACGCCCCTCAGTCGAGGTTGGCAGGCCCCGAGCACGGAGCCGCCCCTGTCCTTTTCTCCCGGCCCCGGGGCCGGTGCTGTGTGACCAGTCACGCCCCTCACGTGCGGCGTCGAGCGGACGCGCGACACAGGCGCGCGGGCGCGCGGGCGCGCGGGAAAAGCCGCCCTTACCCCGCCCGCTCGTCGTCGTCCACGCCAGCGGCCGTGGCGTCCACCGCGGCAGCGGACCCGTCGCCGGCGGCGCGCTCAGACGCGGACGATCCGACGGCCTGCACGTCTTTATCCTGCCACCACATCCGCGTCCCGTCATCGAGCGTGACCTCGACCTGCCCCCAGCGGCCACGGCCGGACAGGACGCTCCCGCTACCGTCCCGATAGGCGACCCCAGTCCCAGCCCCCCGCGCGAGGAGCGCTAGGTGGCGCGCGACCGCTTCCGGGGCCGCAAGGTCCGCCTCCACTTTCGGCTCCCACACATCGCCGTGGCGCGTGAACAGGACGCTGCCACGCATGACGAGATCGCGCGCCAGCGCGAGGCGCCCGTCGTCCGTCTCCTGTGTCCCGAGGATCTCCTCTGTCGTTTGACCGCTGCGCGCCCAGAGCGCCATCAGGTCGTGCGCGATGTCCCCGGAACGCGCGGCGGCGGTAATCCGCTCCTGGTCCGCAGCCAGCGTGGGCCGCCGCTCCTCGCGCGGGAGCGCCACGTACGCCGGCCGGCGTACCCCGGTCGTAAGCTGGATCACCGGCAGCGGAAACCGCTCCCCTTTCCACCCCACGATCGTCGCCTCCACGGCCCCCAGCGCCACGGCGCTGGTAATGACGCCGAGACGCGCCTCACCCTGGCCCTCGTTCATGCGCGCGATCACAATATCGCCCGGCAGCAGGGCGACGTGCGTGGCCTGGCGTTTCGCCACGTCCTCGGCCGCACGGGGGAGGTAGACGTCTTGCGCCCCCACGCGCTTGCGCGCGAAGTAGGCCACGTCGGCGTCGAGCAGCGCCTGGACCTGGACCCGCGTGGCCGGGGTGTACCGCGCCCCGGTCGCCAGGCGCGCCAACTCGACCGTCGTCCAGGGGCGATGCGGGCCACCTGTCGCCAACGCCGTGCGGTGGACCGCGGCGAGGTCAGCGGGGGCCACGGCATCATCCGCCCCGTGCGGGCCGTCCGGTGGTCCGCCCGCGGGGGACGGGGCGCGCGCTCCCTCTCCCAACGGCACGGCGGTCGCCAGCCGTGGGGACAGCGCCGCCGACGCGGCCCGGGCGGGTGCATCGATCAAGGTGACCGCCTCTCCGTTCACCGCGATCTGGGGGTGATGGCGGGCGACGCGCGTCGCCAGGGCGCGCAGCGTGTCCGGTTCCCCATGCACCAGGACCGTCGTCCGCGGCCGGGCGCGCGTGACGGCCACCTCGATCTGGCCGGCGTCCGCGTGCGCCGACAGGCTGTACCGCTCCACCGCGCAGTTCAGGGTCAGGTCCTCTTTGCCCAGCGCGACAGTCGTGCCCTGCCGCGCCCGCAACAGGGCCGCCCCCGGACTCTCGTCGTCCTGGTAGCCGCTGAACACGATCGCGTTCTTCTCGTCCGCCGCGAACGCGCGCGCGTAGAGCGGGGCGGGGCCGCCGGTCATCATGCCCGACGAACTGATCACGACGGCCGCCCCCGGGTCGTTCAGTAGCTGGCGGCGCCGGCCCGCCGTGACGGCGTACACCGCGAGCGAGGGGTCGGCGAAGAGCGGGCGCCGCGCGTTGCGGACGTAGTTTTGCAGGCGCGGATTAAGGTCGTGGACCTGCGCCTGGTAGAGGTCGCACACGCCGCGCACCATGCCGTCGAGGTGGATCGGTACCGGGGGCAGCTCCCCCGTCGAGCGTGCCGCGCGCAGGATCAGCGCCACCTCCTGCGCGCGGCCCACCGCGAACGCCGGCAACAGCGCGCGCCCCCCGCGCCCCACCACCCGCGCCACCGTCTCGACCAGGGCGCGCTCCTGCTCCTTGCGGTTGGCGTGGATGGCGTCGCCGTAGGTGCCCTCCGTGATGACCGCGTCGGCCTGGGGCAGGCCCTGCACGTCCAGACCATGGAGGGTGCGCTGGGCCGTCACCGAATAGTCGCCCAGGTGCAGGACGCGGCCGGCCGGCGTGTCGATGAGCAGCATGGCCGCCCCCGCGATGTGGCCGGCATGCAGGAAGCGCACGACGATGGCGGGGTCGGGGAGCGGCGCGAGGGGCTGCGCCCACTCCACCGGCCGCACCCGCGCGAGGGTGCGCTCGACCACCTCGGCCGTGTAGAGCGGCGTCTCGCCCTCCCGCTCCAGGTGCTCGGCCTCCATGACGCGCACGCTGTCGGCGAGCAGCAGGCGCGTCAGGAGCAGGGTCGTCTCCGTGCAGTAAATCGGCGCTGTCGGGGCCATCTCCGAGGCAAGCGGCAGGGCGCCGGTGTGGTCGATGTGTGCGTGCGTCACCAGGATCGCATCCGGCGGCTCGGCGGTCAGCCGGTCGAGGGCGGGCCGGCGGTCTTGCCCGGCGCGTGCAGAGGGGCGCATCCCCGCGTCGATGAGCACGCGCCAGTCCCCGATGCGCAGGATGCCACACGAGGCCCCTACCTCGCCCGCACCCCCCAAGGGAATGTACTCTACCCTCACGCGTGCCCCCCTCGCTCTCGCTTGCCCCGTCGCTCAGGCGCGACACATCGGCTCCCTGTCCGTAGTGTCCCAGACGCGATGAGAAGAGCAAGAACGGCGCGCGGCGCGCGGCCGATGGATGGCAATTGTGGTGCGGACATCGGCGTGTCTGTGCCGTCACTCCTGCCTCGGACGGTTTCTCCCGGCCCCCGGCCGGGCTTGTGTCGCCACGGCTCTCCCGTGCGGACACCGGGCCGCGCCGCCACGCAGGAAAAACACCAACGCGCCGCTCATCACCGTCTCCGACAGGTCCCTTATCGCAGATAATACGTCTTTAGCGTTGTGGTGCGTCGCCGTTGTGGGAGCGATCCATCTCTGGTGGAACGATGCCAGCAACCAGCGGTATCGCACCTAATTGACCATTAGGTGCGATATCGCGCTCGCTGCTACTGGGGAAGATGATCCTGTACCATGGCAGGGCGAAACGTCGTGTCACCTATGCAGAGGCGGGGAGTTGGACAGGTGCAATGCGCGCATGTCTCTTACGGACGCAAACCCGAACGACAAAGAGCGGCTCGCTGGCGCGGCTGCGCTCAGGATGCTGACAGGTCTATGAAGGACTGCTCCACCTCTGCATCTTTGCGCGCCCCCAGACGCCGGAAGATGGCCAGCGCCCCCTGCCAGCGCTCATGCGCTGCTGCGTGCTCGCCTTCTTGGCGGCGTAGCTCGCCATAGACGTGGAGCAGCCGCGCCTCGACAAAGGGGTACCGGATGCGCCGCGTGAGCGCCAGGCCTTCCTCCAGCGCCTGCGCGGCCTCACTGCCCTTCTGTTGCTCAACCGCGACTCGCGCCTGCACGCGTAGCGCATCCGCCAGGGCCAGGTTGTTGCGCTCGGCGCGGGCCAGTGCGGCCCCCTTGGCCGCTGTCGCCGCCGCCGCTCGCATATCGCCCACCTGGAGCTCGGCCCAGGCCAGGCTCGGCAAGATGAAGGCATGGTCTCGCCTATCTCCATTCGGAGCGCTAAGTAAGGGGGCAAACTGGGCCCGCGCCGCAGCCGGGTGCCCTTCCATGAGGTGCAGTTCCGCACGCACGCGCTGCGCCAGCGTGGTCATCTCGGGATCGGCGCACCCTGCAGCGTCGGCGAGGCAGCGCCTGGCCGCGCCGCCACGTCCCTGCAAGACGCGGAGGTGGGCCAGAATGGTCAGCGTGGTAGCGGCCAGGAGGGCCGTATCTGTCTCACGGCTGAGCTGCAAGGCCTGCTGCAGGTCCGCCTCGGCCTCGCGCCACGCCCCACTGTACAGGTGGATCATGCCCCGCACCGTGCGCGTGTGCGCCGCGGCGACCTGATCGCTGAACTGCGTCCTCAACTCCAGTGATCGCTCGACGTGTGCCATGGCCTGGTCGAAGGCGCCTCTCAAGAGCATCGCCACGGCGAGGTGGTAGAGGATGCCGCTCAACGTCTCGACATCACCACACGCTTCGGCCAGGCGGGCGGCCTCCTGGTAGCCCTGCTCCTCCGCACCCGGTGCCAGAAAGCGCAGCGGCACGGCGTAGGAGTGCAACGTCCGCGCCAGCAGTCGCTCATCACCCGCCGTGCGCGCCAGAGCAGCCGCGCGCCCGGCCATGGCGCGTTGCTCCCGATACTGCCCCAGGTGATTGTGCATGCGTGCCTGCGCCAGATAGACGACGGCGCGAGCACGCGCGGACCCTTGAGCGTCGGCCACGGCCACGGCCTCCTGCAGGGCGCGCAACCCCTCCTCGTTGGTGCCACGCTGTTCATGTGCGCGGCCCACGAGGGCCATGACATCGGCCAGACGCTCCGTTTCCCCGCTCGCGCGGTAGGACGCAGCCGCCTGATCAAGCACGCGCAGCGCCTCTGAGGAGCGCCCCGTTAGGCGCAAGAGTTCTCCGAGACCGGCCTGCAGGCGTGCTGCGTCGCTGCTGGTCCCGGTGGTCTCCACACCGCCCAGACCATCCAGGGCCGCGCGGTAGTAGCCCTCGGCAGCCGCGTAGGCACCCTGCGTGCGGGCTTGATCGCCGGCCTGCTCCAGGTAGGGGACGGCTTGGCGCGGCGCGGCACTGTGCCCGTAATGATAGGCCACGCGCTCCAGGGGGCAAGGGACCTCCTGTGCGAGCACCTCGGCCGCGCGCCGGTGCAGCAGCAGTTGCCGGGCGAGGCCGACGTCGGCCTCGACGGTGTCGCGGATGAGGTCGTGTGCAAAGCGGTAGGTACGCCCGTCCGCGACTAGCAGGCGCGCCCGTTCGGCCGCCTCCAGGGCCGCCAACACCACGCCCTGAGGCTGCTCCGCCACGGCAATGAGCTCGCCGGGCTGGACGACCCGTCCCAGCACGGCCGCCACGCCCAACACCTCCTGCGCCTCCCCCGATAGCGCGGCTACGCGCTGCCGCAGCCCCTGCGCCAGATCCCACGGGATGCTCTCGCCCAGGCCCGCCTGCAGCCCGCGGGCGTAGCTCACCAGGTAGAAGGGCACCCCCCCAGCCCGTTGCACCACCCGCGGCACCAGCGCGGCCAGCGCAGGTTCCATCTCTGTCTCGCCCGCCTCGCGCTCCTCGCCGGCCAACAGCCCCGCGAGCAGTTGCCCCGCCTCCACGGGCGCGAGTGGGGCCAGGGCGTGGTGCTGGGCCAGACCCGCCTGGGCCAGGTCGGCCAGCAGAATCCCTAGCGGCTCCCCCGGGCGCACCTCCGTGTCGCGGTAGGCGCCGATCACCCGCAGCGGTGTGTCGTCAGAGGCGCGGACGAGCGCGCTGAGCAGATCGAGCGCGTCGGGACCGGCCCAGTGCAGGTCGTCAAGCAGCAGCAGCGTGCCGGACGGACCGGCTGCGTTGCGCAGGAGACGGAGCACCGCGGCAACCATGAGACGGCGCTCCTGCGCGGGGGGCAGCGTCCAGGCGGGCAGCGGCTCGATAGGGCCGGCGGCCAACTCGGGCAGGAGGCGCACCAGCCAGGCACACCCCGCCAATGCGCTGCGCAGATCGGCGGGGGTGCGCGTGCCCACGTAGCGCTGCAGTGCGCCCAGGAGAGGCGCGTAGGGCTCATGGTCGCCGTGTCGCTGGCAGCCCCCCGCCAGCTCCGTCCAGCCAGCGGCGCGGGCCGGTGCGTGCGCCTCGGCTAGCAGCCGCGACTTGCCGATACCCGGCTCCCCCGCCAATAGCAGCGCCGGCGGCCCCTCCCCCGCCAGATGTCGCTCCAACAGCGCCAACTCCAGCGTGCGTCCGACGTACGGGGTGCTGCTGCGTGATTGCAGGGACGGTCGGCTGTCCAGCGGGGTGCGGAGCCTGCACGCGGCAGTCTCCAGAGCAGTGCGCTCCCGCGGCGCCAGCTGCAGCGCACCGGCCAGTAGGGCCACGGTATCCGCGCGCGGCGTCTGGTTCGCGCCACGTTCCAGGGCGCTCACCGTGTACACACTCAGGTGCGCCCGCTCGGCCAACGCCTCTTGCGTCAGGCCAGCAGCCCGCCGAGACCGGCGCAGCAACAGCCCGAAGGACGATCCCCTCTCGGTGCTCATCGCGGTCTCCACAACCCAGCCCAATGATACGCACGGCGCGCTCGCTGTCATCATAGCACGCCGCCCCTGCCGCCTGCCTCGGCGACAACCAGCAGCCTGATGCTGCAAGTCACTCTGCAAGTGGTCCTGCAAGTTTTCCCTGGTGTCGCCGAGCGCTCAGGCGTAGAGTAGAACCCGGGGCACCCACGCGGTGGCCAGCACTCAGATTAATCCGGCACGCCAACCGGGAGGACAGGAGCACGATGCGCACAGGACGATACAGAGGAAGAGGGATCGGAAGCACACGGTGGATCCCCCTTGGCGCGGCCATCGTCCGGCTCGGCACGACCATCCGCCGCTCGATCGACCGACCAGTCGCCGCCATGGTCGTGGTGGGCGTGCTGCTCCTCGCCGGCGGGTGGATCGCCCCCGCCGCCCTGCGCCCGCACGGCGACGGCGCCGTCTACAGCGTGGTGCAGCTACGCGCCGATCTCAGGCGCGCCCCGCGGCGCCTGTTGGAGGAGACCGTGCGGGTGCGCGGTGTCTTGCAGAGTGAGGCCACCTTCCCGTGCGCCTTCACCGGCGGTCCATGCATCGCTGCAGAGACGCGACTGACCGGGTCGGGCCGTGAGAGCGCGGTCGGCTTTCCGGTCGTGTTGGAGCCGGCTGGGCCCCTCGTGACGTGGCTGCGGCGCCTGCCCCTCGTCCACGTGGTGAGTCCAGTGCCCCAGGCGCTCCGGTGGGGCACGATCGGCACGTACTGGGTGCGGGTCCACCGTGCGCCCGGAACGGCTGCAGGCGCCAGGCTCATCGTGTCGGACGTCGATCCTCAAAGCCCTTAAGCGACAGGCGCCACCCGGTTGTGGCCACATCCGTCATCCGTCATCAGGACGCCAGCATGTTGCCACAGATGCTAATGAAGCATTAGCACCAGCACCATGCGTGAAATCGGCGCATGTCTTATGTCGGTTGTCTATCAGGCTCGAGCGTTTCGGGCATGACAACACCACCCGATCTGGCCCGCTGTCGATCAACCGGGTTGTGATGGCCGCAGTTTGTACATATAACGACGAAGGTGCGACGCATGTCATGGGGCGTCAGGGGCGGGACGCCGGCCTGCCGCGCGCGCTTGTTCAGCATCTTGTAGATCGCGTGGGCGCTCATGCCCCGCGTGCCCGCGCCGTCGCCGTCACCCACGTCGGCGACGCGCCCGGCCTGGTCGATGGGCACGAACAGCGCGCCGCGCTCCCGGCCGCGCCGCCCCAGCCAGCGGTCGAGGGCGGCGGCGGCGCTCGCCGGAATCGGCACCGTGCGCTGCTTGTCGTTCTTGCCGTGCAGGACGCGCAGGGCGGGCGGCGCGGGCGTGTAGTCGTTGAGCGTGAGCGCGGCCAGCTCGGAGCGGCGCAGCCCCCCCGTGTAGAGGCAGGCCAGCATCGCCGCGTCGCGTACGCCGGCCGGCCCCGTGTCCGCTGCGCAGGCCCGCACCAGCGCGGTCAGCTCGCCCGTGGGCACGGCCCGCCCGCGCGGCAGGCGTTCGCCCTTGTCGGCCTTGACCTCGCACACCCGGCGGTACTCCTCGTCGCTTATCGCGTTAGCGTTGCGCGCCTCCCGCGCGATGCCCCGGAGCACGGCCAGCGTCAGGTTGACCGTCGCCGGCGCCGCCCGCGTGTTGGTGGGACCGTAGGGCTGCATGAGGCGCTGCCGGATGCGCGCGACCTGGGGCGCCCTGAGGTGGTGCCAGGGGAAGGTCTCTGGGTCCGGGATCGCGAAGAGGTGGGCCACGGTGCGCAGGCGCTTCCACACCGCCTCCTGGCTCGCCAGCGATAGGCTGTCGATGTAGGCGTACACCGGGTCGGTGAGCGTTTCCGGGGCCGTCGTCGGCTGGCGTGGCTCATCGAAGAGCGCCATAGTGCGCGCCTCGCCTTCGCGCATGGTCATAGCAGCGCCTCCTACGTGAAATGTTGCGCCATGAAGGTCCGCACGGCGTTTAGCATGTCCTCCACGTCCCGCACCGTGAATTGGTCCCACTGCCCGTGCGCCGCGTTGTTACGGATGTCGGCCAGGGCCGTGATTTTCTTCTGCACTAGGAGGCTGTACGCGCCGGCTTTGTAGAGGTCTGCGTTCATCGTGTCTAGTTTGGGTTTCGCACTGAGGGCGATGCCGTGCCGTTGACAGAGCTTCCTCAGACCGTCCTCTAGGACGCTGCCGGCGATGACGGCGGCCGGCGCCTGATAGCCGACTCCCAAGAGATACTCCGCTTGCTCCAAGAAATCGTCGAATACCTCGGCGGCGATGATGTTCCGCACCTCGCAGAGGAACCCATGCTTGTAGTCGTCACCCGCCGCCTTGAAGACACCCAGAGCGCGGCTGAAGACGTGGGAGGGGTATAAGCCTGTGTTGCGACAACTAATGAATTCGCTGTAATAGACGCTCGATGAACCGAAGACGCGCGTGAGTAGATTGTCGCAACTAATGCCCCACTGTGTCGCTCGCTGCGACAATTTGTTATCATCGTCTCGGCCATCGAGGATCAGGCCTTCAGCGATCGACTCGCCGGCGGCGATCAACTCCTCAAACCTATTCGCTATCCTCTCGTCCAGCTTCACACGTCACGCCCCTCCGCCACAAACGCTGTAGCGTCTCACAGTTTCTGATCAATTTCCCTGTGTCATCGTGCCCCATTGTCTCACAGTTTTTGGCCCCGCTGTCTCACAGTTCGTGATCCCACCCCTTTGCTGTCTCACAGTTCGTGATCCCAAGCTGCAGCCGTGGCCGCGATCGCAGCCCTCGTTGTGGCGCTAGGAGAGAGCAGAGGGAGGCGTAGCGTGGGCAGACATAACGGGAGAGAATCGCCTTTCTCTTCTGTTCTCCGGCCCGCATTGTGGTAGACGCGCGCTCATGAGCACCGCTCGCCTCGCTACCAAGGCCACCGGAAAACGCGAGAGAATTCAGGACTCCGCCGCTTGATAGTCCCGCGCCAATGCGGATCAAGAGTGGCCCTCGCATTGTGAGATGGCGTTCCACAAACTGTGAGACAGCGCGCAGGAACTGTGAGACCTTACAACAGCGCACCCGATGGCCCCGCTCGACCCCCGAAGCGGGCACGGTAATGGATCTTACCGGCACAGTTCCCTGGTGAGCCCGCGGCTAAATGACGACAATCTCGATGTCGTCGCCGTCTTCTATCCCGTAGGCGTCGCGCAGCTTGACGTCGGCCGCTATCTCAAGGGTTGCGAGGCGGTCCGCGGCGTCCTCTGCCGACGCGCTCTGCGGGAGGTCGGGCCGCAGCACAAATCCCTGTCGCTCAAAGAGGCGAACGGGCAGGATACTGACAGATACCCGTGAGCCATATTCTGCTCCCTCCAGACGAATGACCTTGCCGATGGGCAGTTCATAGGGCTGGTCGAGCCGCAGATTCAGAGTTCCGGGGAACAAGGACACACCCGTTTTGGCCCTGTAGTGCTCCTGGTACATCTCAATCCACCGCGCATAGTCCCCTATTCCAGTGAAGACCTTTCCATGCAAAACGTCCATGAAGCATGCCCTCCATATTACCAAGTCGATGAGTGAGACCGCGACTTTTGGCCTATCATACCCTGCTTGTGATTGTCAAAGTAATATGGCCCATTTTGTCGCGATAGGTAGGGTCTCGCGACCTTTCCCTCGCCCCAAACGCAGCATGCGACTTTCACCGCACTGCGCTTTCCGGTTCGATCCGCGTACTCGCGAAGAGCAGACGCATGGTTGCCCATGGGGAGGCGCACCAGCAGGACCAGCCTACCGTCATCTGCTTTCCTCCCTTCGCCTGTTTGTTCCGCTTTTCAAGGATGTCCCCTGGCGGACCTTCACCGTGTCCGCGCCATTACAGCACGGCGTTTGGCTACGACGCCGCCTCCGCCCTCCCGTCCGCACACTGGCATTTTCGTGTCCCGCCGAGGCGGGTGACGCGGCGTGGGAGTTCCCAAGTTCCCGAGCTATCTGTGAGAGAGTCCCGTAGCTGCCCACTATACACCGGGGGAATCGGTAGCGATCAGATGGCAATGTA
>JAABUZ0100009151.1_pt1 | contig 11418 bp, 11 predicted proteins | sample 5562091 | NCBI WGS metagenome assembly JAABUZ01 (sample SAMN12813069, study PRJNA571459) | rock metagenome | isolation source: Antarctica rocks | place: Antarctica: Victoria Land, Linnaeus Terrace sud | collected 2015-12-21
GCGATCTGACGAAGGTTCTGAGTGGCCTCGACGTGCGTGCGGAGCGGATGGCCAGGAACCTCGCCGCCGACGGCGGCATCGTCTATTCCCAGCGCGCACTGCTCGCGCTCGTGGACAGCGGGCTGTCCCGGGAGGCGGCTTATCGAATCGTGCAGTCGGCCGCCCTCCGCGCCAGCGACGGCGAGGGCGGCTTCCGCGACAACCTGGAGGAGAACCCTGAAGTAATGCAGCGACTCGGGCCGAACCTCGACTCGATCTTCGACCCCTCCGCCTTCCTGGAGCACGTCGACCTGGCCTTCGAACGAACCGGACTGCTGACGACCGCGCCGAGCGGGGCCTTATGATGGCGGTCACGCAGGCCGTTACCAGCACCGACCTCGACTACCCCGTCTTCTCCAAGGGGAAGGTCCGGGACACCTATGAGCTGGATGCCGACCGGCTGCTCATGGTGGCCACCGACCGGATCTCGGCGTTCGACTGGGTGATGCCCGATGGCATCCCGGACCGCGGCCGAGTCCTGACCCAGCTCTCCGTCTTCTGGTTCGACCGCTTGCGCGGCGTGCAGGAGAACCACCTGCTGCGGGGTGAGCTGGACGGGCTGCCGGCCGAGATGCAGGGCCGCTGCATGGTCGTGCGCCGCGCGAAGCGCATCGACTTCGAATGCGTCGTCCGTGGCTACCTGGCCGGCAGTGCCTGGTCGGAGTACCGGCAGAACGGCACCATGACCGGCGAGCCGCTGCCCACCGGCCTGCGCCAGAGCGAGCGGCTGCCGGAGCCGATCTTCACGCCGGCCAGCAAGGCTGACACCGGCCACGACGAGAACATCACGTTCTCACGGCTGGCGTCGGCGCTGGGTGTGGACCTGGCCGGCCGGCTCAAAGACGCCAGCCTCAAGCTCTACCAGGTCGGAACCCGCCAGGCGGAGGCTTGCGGCCTGATCCTGGCCGACACAAAGTTCGAGTTCGGCCTGATCGACGGCCGGCTGATTCTGATCGACGAGGTACTGACGCCCGACAGCTCGCGTTACTGGGACTCCGAGAGCTACCGGGTGGGCAGTTCGCCAGAATCCTTCGACAAGCAGTTCCTGCGCGACTGGCTCGCCTCCCAGACCGGCTGGGACCGCAACTCGGAGCCACCCAGGCTGCCCGAGCAGGTGGTGGAGCAGACGCGGGCACGCTATCTGGCCGCTTACCAGCGCCTGACCGGCCACTCGCTTCCGGCTGCAAGTGAGTCCACTGGGTGAGAACCGCCCGAATCCTGGTCACGCCCAAGCCGGTCATCAACGATCCCCAAGGAGCCACGGTGAAGCAGGCCCTGAACAGTCTTGGCTTCGCCGGCGTCCAGAACGTCCGGATCGGCAAGTACCTGGAGATCCAGCTCGAGGCGACGACCGGCGCGCAAGCGCGCGGCCAGGTCGAACAGATGTGCCGGAAGCTGCTCGCCAACCAGGTGATCGAAGACTTCCGATTCGACGTCGATCCGGCCGACTCGACCGAGGAGCCGGCCTCACCCGGTGGCGACCAGAACCCGGAGGCCCGATGAGGTTCGGCGTGGTGATCTTCCCCGGAACCTGGTCGGACCGCGACATGCTGCTGGCTCTGGGTCGAGTGGAAGGTGCAGAAGCGGTTCCGCTCTGGCACAAGGAGCGGGATCTGCAGGGCGTCGAGTGCGTCATCCTGCCCGGTGGCTTCAGCTACGGCGACTACCTTCGGACCGGCGCCATCGCGCGCTTCAGCCCGGTCATGGAGAGCGTCGTCGAGTTTGCCGGCAAGGGCGGGCTGGTGCTGGGCAGCTGCAACGGGTTCCAGGTGCTCTGTGAAGCTGGCCTGCTGCCGGGCGCACTGGTCCGCAACGCCAGCCTGGAGTTCCGCTGCCAGTGGCAGCACATCGTCTGCGAGCGCGGAGACACCCCCTTCACCCGGGGCATCCGCACCGGAGAGGTGCTGCGCATCCCCATCTCCCACGGCGAGGGGAATTACGTCGCCGATCCGGCCGCGCTCTCGCGGCTGGAGCAGAACGGTCAGGTCGTCTTCCGCTACTGCGACGCGCAGGGTGTCGTTGACGCCGAGGCCAATCCCAACGGCAGCCAGCACAACATCGCCGGAATCGTGAATGAGCGGGGCAACGTGCTCGGGCTGATGCCTCACCCCGAGCGCTGCGCCGACGCCGATCTCGGTGGCGACGACGGCGCGCGCCTCTTCGCGGCGATGCTTGAGAAACGGGCTGCAGCGGGGGTGGCATGAGCCGGACCGCCGCCGCCATCGGCAACCGTGAGCTGCGCGAGGTGGCGCTCAGCCGCGCCGAGTACGACCTGATCGCGAAGCGGCTGAGCCGGGAGCCCAACCGGGTCGAGCTGGGCATGCTGGGAGTGCTCTGGTCGGAGCACTGCTCGTACAAGACCTCCAAGCCGCTGCTGCGGCGGCTCCCCACGCGTGGGCCGCGGGTGCTGCAGGGTCCGGGCGAGAACGCTGGCGCGGTTGAGGTCGGCGCCGGCTGGGCGTGCGTCTTCAAGGTGGAGTCGCACAACCATCCCAGCGCGATCGAGCCCTATCAGGGCGCGGCCACCGGAGTCGGCGGCATCCTCCGCGACGTGATCGCCATGGGCGCCCGTCCGATCGCGCTGTTGGATTCCCTGCGCTTTGGGCCCCTGCCTGACAGCCATCGCCATTACGAAGGCGTGGTGGCGGGGATCGGCGGTTACGGCAACTGCATGGGCATTCCGACCGTGGGGGGAGAGATCTACTTCGATGACTGCTACGCCGGAAATCCGCTCGTCAACGCCATGTGCGTCGGGGTCGTGCGGGCGAAGGAGTTGATGCTGGCGCGCGCCGAGGGCACTGACTCACTGCTCATGCTGGCCGGCGCCCGAACGGGTCGCGACGGCATCCACGGCGCGTCGTTCGCGTCGCTGGAGCTGGACGCCGACTCGGACGAGCGCCGCCCGGCCGTCCAGGTGGCCAACCCCTTCTTAGAGAAGTGCCTTCTGGAGGCCTGCCAGGAACTGCGAGGCATGGGCGACGTGGTCGGGATTCAGGACCTGGGCGCTGCCGGACTGACCTCCGCTGTCGCGGAGTGTGCCGGCCGGGCCAAGGCCGGCGCGCGCATCAACGTCAGCAAGGTCCCCCGCCGGGAGACCGGCATGACGCCGTACGAGGTGATGCTCTCCGAGTCGCAGGAACGGATGCTGATCGTCGTCCGCCCGGGTGGCGAAGCCAGCCTGGCCAAGGTCTTCGAGAAATGGGATCTGGAGGCGGAGGTGATCGGTCAGGTCACGGATGACGGCCACCTCACGGTGAACGAGGGCGAAGAGACGGTTGCCCGGTTGCCGGTGCAGCTCCTCACCGACGGGGCTCCCGTGCGGAAACTCCGCGCGCAGCCGCGGCCGGAGCAGGCCACGATCCTCAACGTCGATCGTCTGCTCAGCGAGCCGCACGACCTGGGCCGGGTGCTGGTCAGGCTGCTGGGCAGTCCCAACCTCTGCAGCCGGCTGCCGGTTCACCGCCGCTTCGACACGATGAACGGCGCCGCCACGATCATCCCGCCGGGCGGTGACGCGGCGATGGTCCGGATCAGCGGCACCCAGATCGGCCTGGCGCTGACGCTGGACGGCAACGGCCGTTACTGCCAGCTCGATCCCTACACCGGCGCCCAGATCGCTGTCTGCGAGGCGGCGCGGAACATCCTGGCCACCGGCGCGACCGCGGTCGGCGTCACCGACTGCCTCAACTTCGCCAACCCGGACAAGCCGGAGATCTACTGGGAGCTGGAACAGGCCGTGGCCGGCATCGCCCAGGCCTGCGAGAGCCTCGAGCTGCCGGTGGTCAGCGGCAACGTCAGCCTCTACAACGAGAGCGAGCTGAGCGGTGCCATTCACCCCACTCCGGTGATCGGCATGGTGGGAGTGCTCTCCGATTACAGAAAGCGGCTCACGGCCGGTTTGCGGCACGCGGGCGACTTCGTGCTGCTCATCGGCCGGACCCGTCCTGACCTGGGCGGCTCGGAATACATGAAGGTGGTCTTCGACCAGGTGAGCGGGCCGCCGCCCGAGCTGGATCTTGCTCGCGAGAAGGCCGTCCAGGACTTCATCCGGGCCGCGCATGAGCGGGAGCTCCTCCACTCTGCCCACGACCTAGCGGAGGGTGGCATGCTGGTAGCGCTGGCTGAGAGCTGCCTGCTCGGCGATCTCGGGGTGCGCTGTCCGGCGCTGGTGGACGACGGGGATCTGCGCCTGGACTCAGCGTTCTTCTCCGAATCGCAGAGCCGTTTTCTGATCAGCGCGCCGCCGCGGGCGATGCCAAACCTGCAGACGCTGGCCCGAACGCACCGCGTCGAGATCACCCTGCTCGGCCTGGTGGGGGGCTTGGACCTGGAGTTCGAGGGCCAGATCAGACTCTCGCTCCACGAGCTGCGGGAGGCCTGGGAAGGCGGGCTCGAGAAGGCGCTCCAGCGGAGCGACACTTGAGCTGATGTGCGGCATCTTCGGCATCCATTCCCAACAGGTGGACGTGGCCAACCTGACTTACTTCGGCCTCTTCTCACTGCAGCACAGGGGCCAGGAGTCCGCCGGGATCGCGGTGGGCAACGGACGCGGCGTGGCGCTGCATCGGGACATGGGCCTGGTCGCGCAGGTCTTCAGCCCGGAGACGATCAGCGGCCTTCGCGGAACGGTTGCCATCGGCCACACCCGCTACTCCACCACAGGCGCCAGCCGATTGGAGAACGCACATCCCGTACCGTTCCTGCACCCCGCGCTCGGGCCTGGCGCGATCGCCCACAACGGGAACCTCATCAACTCGCCGGCGATCCGGCGCGAGCTGGAGGAGGACGGCGTTAGCTTCGAGACCGGCCTGGACACCGAGGTGTTGGCCCGGCTCATCGAGCACACCCACGGCAGCGACTGGGCCCAGGTGCTGAGCCACGCTTTCCGGCGGACGGTCGGCGCGTACTCCTGCGCCATCGTCACCTCCGACTCGGTAATCGCCCTGCGCGATCCCTACGGCTTCCGCCCCCTCTGCCTCGGCTACCTTCCGCTGTCTGGTCAGCCGGCCCACGTGGTGGCTTCGGAGAGCTGCGCGCTGGACACGGTCAACGCCAAGTTCGTGCGGGAAGTGCAGCCGGGCGAGATGGTGATCATGAACGATCACGGGCTGTCCTCGATCCAGTTCCAGAAGTCCGGCCGCCACGCGATGTGCGTGTTCGAGTTCATCTACTTCGCCCGGCCCGATTCTCTGCTCAAGAACTGCGAGCTGGAGGAGGCCCGCATCCGCATGGGCCGCGAGCTGGCCCTGGCCGACCCGGTCGAAGCGGACATCGTAATCGGCCTGCCCGACTCCGGCACGCCGGCCGCCATTGGCTACGCCGAGGCCGCCGGCATTCCCTACCGCGAGGGGCTGGTCAAGTCGCGCTACATCAACCGCACCTTCATCCAGCCGGACCAATCGCTGCGGGAGTCGGGTGTGATCCTGAAGCTCAATCCGCTGAAGCGATCTCTGCGCGGCAAACGGATCGTGGCCGTGGACGATTCGATCGTGCGGGGGACCACCTCGCGGCGCATCATCGAGGTGCTGAAGCGGGCGGGCGCCAAGGAGGTGCATATGCGCATCTCCAGCCCGCCCATGCGGTTCCCCTGCTTTATGGGCGTGGACATCGGTTCGACCAAGCAGCTGGTCGCCTCCGGCCGCTCCGTCGAAGAGGTGCGCCGTTTCATCGGCGCCGACTCCCTGGCCTACATCTCCATCCCGGGGCTCATGCGAGCGGTCGGCGCCGGCACGCTGGACCAGTTCTGCCGGGCTTGCTTCGACGGCGCCTACCCGGTGCCCGTGCCGCAGCAGCTGGAGATGGACAAGATGGCATTCGAAGGGCTGCTGCCCGTTCAGCCGGCGGCGACGGTCTGATGCCGGACGTCGAGGAGTTCCAGGCCGTTCCGCGCACGTACGCAGAAGCGGGGGTGGACATCGCCGCCTACGGACGGATGCTGGAGCGCGTGAAGCCGCTCATCGCGGCGGCGCAGACGGACCGCGTCGCCATTGGCGTGGGTCCCTTCGCCGGGCTCTACAAGCTGCCGGCGGGCGGCTCACTGGCGGCTTCGGCCGACGGAGTCGGCACGAAGATCAAGGTGGCGATCGCTTGCGGTCGCCACCTTGGCATCGGCCACGACCTGGTCAACCATTGCGTGAACGACATCGCCACCGCCGGTGCCACCCCACTGTTCTTCCTCGACTACTTCGCCAGCGGCCGGCTCGATGAGGAGGTCTTCGAGCAGGTCATGACCGGTATGACTCAGGCCTGCCAGGAGAACGGCCTGGCGCTGCTCGGCGGTGAGACCGCGGAGATGCCCGGGGTCTATGCGCTGGGCGACTACGACCTGGCCGGGTTCATCGTGGGCCACGTCCCCGAGGGGGCGGTGCGGGAGCCCGTCCAGGCGGGCGACTACCTGGTCGGCCTACCTTCCAGCGGCCTTCATACGAACGGCTACTCGCTGGTCCGCCGCGTCTTTGAAGACCTGCCGCTGGACACAGTGCTTGCCGGCTTGGAGGCGCCGCTCGGCGAGGTGCTGCTCGAGCCCCACCGCTCCTACCTGAAAGAGATGCAGAGGCTGCCCTGGAAGGCGGCGGCCCACATCACTGGCGGCGGCCTGATCGAGAACGTGCCGCGGGCGCTCCCCGCCGGGCTCGCGGCGGAGCTCGACCTCGGGAGCTGGGAGCCGCCGCCGCTCTTTGCCGCCATCGAGCGCCGCGGCCACATCTCCGCCGACGAGATGCTGGCCACGTTCAACCTCGGTCTCGGCATGGTGCTGGTCAGCCCCGAGCCCATCCCGGGCTATCCGGTGGTCGGCCGGGTCGTCGAGCATCGCCAAGAGCAGCGCCTGATCCTCAAGGGCGCCCGGGATTGACCGGCCCCAGGCTGGGCGTGCTGAGCTCCGGCAAGGGCTCCAACCTCTCGAACCTCCTCCAGCGTGGCTATCACATCGCGGCGGTGGCGACCAACCGGCCCAGCTGCGGGGCGGCGGCAACGGCCCGCCAGCACCTCGTTCCGTTGGGGGAGTTCTCGCAGAAGCGTTTTGGTTCCTCGCTGGCCCGCGACCGGACCCTGGCAGCCTGGCTGGAGCGCATCGGTGTGGACATGGTGGTCAACGCGGGCTACGACCGCATCCTGGGTGAGCCGATGACCAGCGCTTTCGCGGGCCGGATGCTGAACATCCATCCGTCCCTGCTGCCGAGTTTCGGCGGTGGCATGGACGCTGTACAGCGGGCGCTGGAGCACGGCGTCAAGATCACCGGCTGCACTGTCCACCTCGTGACGGAGGCGGTTGACGCGGGGCCGATCCTGGTCCAGGCGGCTGTACCGGTGCTGCCGGGCGACGACCAGGACCGGCTGCTGGCGCGGATCCAGGCCGAAGAGCACCGCATCCTGCCTGAAGGCATCGACCTGCTCTGGGCGCGACTCGGCGGTGCGGCGCAGCCCGCGAAGGAGACGACACATGCCTAAACGCGCCCTGCTTTCGGTTACCGACAAGTCCGGCCTGCCGGCGTTCGCCCGCGGTCTGGTCCGGCTTGGCTACGAGGTCCACTCAACCGGCGGCACCCACCGGGCGCTGGAGGAGGGTGCGATCGAGGTCCAGCCGGTTTCGAAGCTGACCGGCTTCCCTGAGATCCTGGATGGCCGGGTGAAGACGCTGCATCCGGCCGTCCACGCTGGGCTCCTGGCCCGGCGCGACGTGGCTCACCACTTGGAGACGCTGAACGAGCACGGGCTCAAGACGATCGATCTGCTCTGCGTCAACCTCTATCCCTTCGCCGAGACCCGCGCCCGCCAGGGAGCGGAGTTCGGCGAGATCCTGGAGCAGATCGACATCGGCGGCCCGGCCATGATCCGCTCGGCGGCCAAGAACCACGCGGGCGTGGTGGTGGTGGTCCGTCCCGAGCGCTACAGCGAGGTGTTGAGCGCCCTCGCCAGCCCTGACGGCGTGAGCCCGGAGCTTCGCCGGCGGCTCGCGGCGGAGGCTTTCGGCCATACAGCGGCCTACGACGCGCAGATCGCGGCCTGGCTGCAGGAAGGCGAGCGCGGCTTTCCACCTCAGATCAGCTTCTCGGGCAGTCTTGTTCGCACGCTTCGCTACGGCGAGAATCCCCATCAGCGGGGTGCGTTCTATCGCTCGGGCGCCGGCTCGGACGGGCTGGGCTCAGCCCGTCAGCTGCACGGCGCCGAGCTCAGCTACAACAACCTCCAGGACGCCTCGGCGGCGTTCGAGCTGGCGCAGGACTTCGCCCGGCCGGCGGCCGCGATCATCAAGCACATGAACCCCTGTGGCGTGGCTGTGGCAGACCAGTTGCCGGACGCCTACCGGGCGGCTTTTCGCTGCGACACCACGTCCGCTTACGGCGGGGTGGTGGCGGTCAACCGGGAGCTGGATCGCTACACGGCGGAGGAGATGGCCGGCATCTTTCTGGAGATCGTGGTGGCACCTTCGGTGGACCCGAAGGCTCTTGCCATACTGTCGGCCAAGAAGAACCTGCGCATCCTGGAGGTGCAGCCGAGCCGGCGGCCAGACTTCGCGGTCCGCTCGGTGCCGGGAGGGCTGCTGGTGCAGGACTGGGACCGGCGCGGCTTCGATCGCAACGCCTGCCAGGTGGCCACCCAGCGCCAGCCGACCACGGCGGAATGGGCGGAGTTGGAGTTCGCCTGGCTGGTCGTAAAGCACGTGAAGTCAAACGCCATCGTCCTGACCCGTGAGCACGCCGCCGTGGGGGTTGGCGCCGGCCAGATGAGCCGGGTGGAAGCGGCCCAGCTGGCCGTCCAGCGAGCCGGCGAGCGGGCCCGGGGAGCTGTGCTGGCCTCGGACGCCCTGATCCCGTTCACCGACGGTCTTCAGGTGGGCATTGACGCGGGCGTGACAGCGGTGATCCAGCCGGGCGGCTCCAAGCGCGACAGTGAGGTGATCGCGGTCGCCGACGCGGCGAGGCTGGCGATGGTCTTCACCGGAGAACGTCACTTCCGGCACTAGCGGTTAGGCAGCGGCGGGCATGCGGTGGGTACGCCGCCGGGATCGCCGTGGTCGGGTCATCGCGGTGGTGAGCGCCGCCGGGCGCATGCACATCTGCCGAAAGACCCGCCGCCGCACCGAATTAGGGGCCGATCGGTCGCTGTATACAGCCAACCGCGTCTGTTAGCGTTGCCCTGAGTGACCTCACCGCCGTCCCCGCGTGAACGCTTGCCCGGCGTGTCGAAGCGTGCTCGTCTGGGCTATCTCGCCGCAGGGTGGGCGCTGATCTTCGCCGGGTTCCATTTTTATTGGGCACTGGGTGGGCGCCTGGGCCTGGGCGACGGCGCGGCGGCGCACAGCGGTTTCAGCACAGGATTTCTGCTCTACGACATGCTGGTGGCCTTGCTGTGCCTGGTGGGTGCCGTGGTAGTGCTGGCCCTGGTGGGCGGGTTGCGATGGCCTACGGTGATACCGGGCTGGATTTTGCCTACCGTGGGCTGGATCGGGACAGTTCTCTTGCTGGTTCGCGGCGGTCTGGGACTGATCGAGGACCTGCTGCAACTGCTCGGACTGCTGAACGAGGGTTTGCTCGGCATGACCAACCAGCAGATGTTCGGCGAGCCGCACCCGTCCGCCTACACGATGTGGTCGCTGCGCGCTATCGACGTGTATTTCCTGCTCGGCGGTCTGCTGTTCGTCGCTGCACTGCGCCACCGTGGCCACCGCCGCCGCACACAGGGCACCCCAGCCCCCGTCGCGGCACGGCTCGCCGAACCACGGCCTGACAGGTAGCTCCGACACCGAGCCCGCCGATGTCGCGCCGCCCAACAGCCTACTACTGCCTCGGCGTGGACTGATCGTGGATGCTGGCCTCACACCGAGTTGACCCACTTCGGTCCTTGTCTCCACACTTGCGCCAAGCGAGATTTTCTTCCGCTACGCGTGGTAGTCGTCGGGGACCGCGGAGGCTCCCTCAAGGCTAGCTAGTTTTCAAGCAGGTGAAATCCACCCATCCAACCGCAGGCTCTTTGCCCCTGCCGCCGCCTAGCTGAGCACATCGGTGAGCAGCTTCAGTTCCAGCGCCACGCTGTCCAGGCGCCTCGCTGTTGTGCTGGGGTGGGGAAGCACCGCTCTTGAATGGGGGGAGCCGAGCAAAGAATGGGTGCCAGATGTCAGTCGGCTCTTGCCGGACATTGAGTACGGGCAAGGCTCGGGTAAAGCAGCCAAGTGGCGGGTCCGGCGCCGCCGCGCCAGCAGTCCGATCGCGGCTGCAGAGCCTCCGTCTTGGCGTCTAGACTTAGGCCACCGTGATACTCTTCCTGATCCTTCTGCTCGTCGTGGTGGCCGCCCTGATCGTGTTCGCCGCCCAGAACGGCAACACGGAGAACGTGAGCTTTCTCGGTTTCCAGCTCACCAACGTGCCCGCCTGGCAACCGCCTGTGGTCGCGGGAGGCATCATGGCCCTGCTGCTATTGCTCTACATGCTCTACGCGAGCGCCCGGCATGGCATGCGGCGCCGCGGGCTGCACCGCAAGATCAGCGACCACGAGTCCAATGTCGCCGAGCTTCGGGCGGAGAACGAGAACCTCCGCCGCCAGGTGGCCGACGCGCACGGCCGCCTGGAAGGTCGCGGCGCCGTGGCACCGGACGATCCCCGTCCCTGAGCGATCTGACCGGCGGGATCTAGCCCGGAGCTTTCCCGGCGAGCGACCCGATCAGCTGATGCCGAAGCTGGAGCGGTCCAATCTCCGGGTGACCTGCGGTTCCTGCCGCCAGTTCGACGGGCTCACCTGGTGCCGGCGCTGGAACTACCACACCGCCGCTGACGCCCCCATCTGCGCCGAATACCGCCACAATCGGCCGGCCGAGGCACCATGAGAGAGCCGCCGAAGCCGGACGTACGCCCGCGCCCAGGCACCCGCTGGCGGCGTGAGCAACAGGCGCCACACCAAAGGCGCCCTACGTGATACCCTACCAGGGTGAAGAAGACGAGCCTCTACCTGGAGGAAGCTGACGTCGATCGGCTCCGCCAGCTGGCGGAGCGCGAGGGTCGGAGCCAGGCTGAGATCATGCGGGCAGCGCTTGCCGCCTATCGGTACGACCTCAAAGCAGCCCGGAGCTTTGCGCTTGCCGGCGCCTGGGAGGGCGACGGAACCTCCATCGCCGGCCTGCCCGACGAGGAGCTTCTCAAGGGGTTCACGAACTGCTCTGGGGCGTTGGGATATCAGGTAGCGAACAGGTGTAAGTAGGGTATCCTGGTGGGCATGAGGCTGAGTGCCTGGGCGCGCCAGCAGGGTGTCCACCCCAAGACCGCGCTGCGCTGGTTTCGGAACGGGACGATGCCAGTGCCAGCTCGGCAACTGGCCACGGGCACGATCCTGGTCGACGAGCCGGCAGCGGCCGGGGAGGGGGGCGTCGCCCTCTACGCTCGGGTT
>JAABUZ0100009153.1_pt1 | contig 11416 bp, 19 predicted proteins | sample 5562091 | NCBI WGS metagenome assembly JAABUZ01 (sample SAMN12813069, study PRJNA571459) | rock metagenome | isolation source: Antarctica rocks | place: Antarctica: Victoria Land, Linnaeus Terrace sud | collected 2015-12-21
GCCATTGCACACCCTGTGGACGCAGCTCGCGTGAACGGACCCGCAGAACCATGATGAGGCAGACTGGGCCGCACGCACGCTGGCAGCACTGGCATGTGCGGGAAGGGTCAGCTCGCTCCAAGAGCGCTGTCGCAGCGCCTGCCTGACACAGCGCTCGGCAAAGCGCCGACTGCGCTAGTGCGCTGCTGTGGCATGCAGGAAGGGCTTGCATCTGCTCAAGCAATGGTCGCGTGCGGCGACGCGCCTTGAGGCCCAGCATGCCCGACTGCAGGAGCGCCGGCTCAGCGACTAGCGTCTGCGCGCGCAGCGCACACTTCATCCCATCTGTGCACTCCTGCAAAGCAACAAGGCCCGTCCAGAGGTGGAGGAGCTGTCAGCGTCCGCGCTGCAACGCGAGGCCTCTCTGCAAATGCGCTTTCCTCAGGTGCGTCAGCCCTGGCAAGCCTGAGCGTGTGTTCGCAGCGACTGTTGCAGACAGTTGGGCAGTGTGTGCCATGTCTGTGCGCTATTCATGGATGCGCGATGATCTGCCACTGCAGCACCACCGCTGAGCAGACGAGGCCTGGCGCAGCGGCTTGTCATCACTCGGGCAGAGCACTTCGAGAAGTCTCGCGCAGCTGGGCCGCACAGGGCACGCCCAGCAGGCGCGCGCCTGCACGTATGAGGCCAGCCGGCGGCCGGGCTGCGCGCCCGCGGCGGGCAGCAGCGTCAGCTGCGGAGACGAGGCAAAGTGCAGGGCAGGGCCCTGGGGCGCGGGCGCCAGCAGTACGACCTGGTCGTCCGTCACGCGCAGCGCGCCCGCACCTGCCGCGGCACAGGCGCTCGGGGTGCCGCTTGGAACCGCACGAGGCGCTGCAAGCCGTGCGGCCTTGGGTCCATGCAAGCTAGGGCGCATAACTGTCAAAACGAGGCTCTCTAGCTAGTGCACGGCCTCGGCAGGCTGCCATGCACGCTGGAGCATGCTCTATTGGAAGCGCGCCGTAGAAGCTGCGGATCAGGGCGGGCAGGGCCAGAGTCGCCGCAAAGTCGATATGCCGGCGCTTCATCGATGCCGGCTCCTCAAAGGTGGGCGGCTCCCACCTCAGCACCTCTGCCTGCCGAGCATGGAATCACGACGATCACTCAGCACGTGCACTGCATTGTGTTCAGCGAGCTCGACAGAGCAAGGGGCGCAGACAACATACAGCACAAGACAAGCAGCACAAGACACACGCGCCGGCGACCAGGTTCGGCGCGCACCTCTGCGCCGCGCGCGCTCTCGCGGAAGAAGCTGAGGGCCACGACCGACTGGTCGCACAGCAGGTGGAAGTCCTGCGCGACAGCAGCAGCGTGCTCTCCCGCGCCAGTCTCCACGGGCAGAGGTTGGTCCCGCGGTGTGCGCGCAGCCCAGACAGGGTATGCTCACCAAGGCCGTGAGGAACGGGTACTGCCGCTCAAAGTGCAGAGGCCTGGTCATGGCCGCTCCAGTTCACCTCGCCGAGGTGCTCTGGTCGAGCTGGGAGCCGCGCGTCCCTCGCGTCCTGCTGGTATCACACTATTCTATTCAGGAGGCCTTGCAGGCCACAGCTGCTGCAAACCCTTCCAAGCTGCTTGAGCTGCTGATCCCAAGGCAGCCTTGTGCGGAGTTGGCAGCAACCGCAGCAGCCCTACCCTATGAATGCATATGTAGCAAGCAAACAGCTGTAGAGCGCACGCCTGTTCAACACAAGTCTCGCTGGAGCCAGGACATACAGAGGGCACGGAAGGCGGCTCCGCGCCTGCTGTCTTGCTCAGGACCTTCTGCAGGCCAAGCACGCCTAGCTGTACGAGTACAGGTGTGCGCCCCTCTAGAGGCAGCAGGACGAACAGCACACAGGCTGTGCCCTCACTAGACCGCACGTGACACTACAGGAGAAGCGTCCAAGCATGTTCAAGCTTCTCAGCCTGGATGTGTTGTGCGTTAGTTCTGATACCTCTGGCCGAAGACAGTGCGCAGTGGAGGCAAGCAGGTGTCGCTTGCTGAGTACTCTGCTGCATGCCAAGACTGTTATGCCAAGACTTGCGGCGGGAAGCTAGGTCTGTATATCAGTTTCGCCCAGCCTTGTTATGTTTTACAGTTGGGTGTATCCAATAGGTGCTGAGATGCTGCAGGCCACTTTGTGCAACTGTGCAATCAAGTGCGCTTTGAGATCTGAAGGAGGCATACTCAAGAGCTGGTTTACTTGCTGATCAAGAGCTGGTTGACTCGCTGAGTCGACTGCGCCGCCTGTGCTGTACTCTCAGACGCACTTGAGCACAGTCGTGTTTGTGCGGCAGGTCCCTGTGCTGGGTAAGGGGCGTGGCGGTCCCGGGCCCAGGGCCACAGCAAGGTCGTCGTGACGACCCCACTCGAGCCGCTAGCAGCCACGCGGAAGCGCCGTGGGCAAGCGGGCGCCCCGCGCGCGGGCCCCGCAGCCGGCGGGAGGCGCGGGCGGCCCGTGGCGCGCCCACAGGCCCTGCCTCGCGGGCACCGTCGCTGAGGGCGCGCCGCTTGCGCGGCGCGGGAACGCCGCCTCTGCGCCCGACCTGGAGACTGGCGGGGGCCACGACTCTGGCTGGATCCCTGAAAACCCGTTCGCGCGCAACCGCTCGCGTTCGTGCAGCCCACCCGCGCCGGCCGGCCATGGCCACGGCGGCCACGGCCTGCTCCGAGCGCTGGCGTCCGCGCCGGCGCTGCGCCGCGTGGGCGCCGCGGCCGCGGCCGGAGCGGCCGCGCTCGGCGCGAGCCCCTGCCCTGGCGGCGGCGGGCTAGCCTCGAGGCGGCGCCATGTCTCGCACGCGCTCCTGCTGGTGGCGCTGGTCGGCCTGGCGTTGCTGGCGCTGCAGCGCCGGGCGGGGTCGCACGTCGGGGCTACCCAGGGTCTCTTGCATGCCGGGGCCGCCTCACGGCGCAGCGGCGGCGGCGGCAGCGGCGGCGGCGGCGGCGGGGTGGCGCTGAAGGGGTCGGGCTTTGTCGCGGATCCCGGCGTCTCTGACTGGGCGGCCGATGCATCAAACGAGCCCTGGGACCCCGACTTTAGCGAACGCGCCGCGCTGCTGCCCCACTACCTGCGCGAGTTGGTGCGCGACGACTCCTACGGCGGCCGGCGCACCTGGGCGGGCGCAGCGCGTGCACGCGCCGCACGCGCCGCGGAGAGCCTGCGCCGCTGGGTCGCGAGCGACCCGGTCGCCAGGCTGCTGCCGGGCGGGCCCGCGCGGTGGTACTATGCTTGGGCCGCGCACGGCGGGCCATGGCCGGGCCAGCTGTGGGACCTGGGCGCGCTGGTAGACGGCGCGCCGTGGCCGGTAGGGTCCGCGCGGGGCTTCTGCGCCGCGCTGGGCAACGGCAGCGTGGCGCTCGTCGGCAACGGCCCGCTGGCCGCCGGGCAGCGCGGCGAGATCGCGGCCGCGGCGGCCGTCGTGCGCTTCAACGCGGTCAACAACTGGTGCGGCCGGGCACGCGTGCCTTGGCCCATATACGCTGATTTTACGTTATCTAACCCAGCAGCAATATAGACATGCGAGGCCGCCTCTCGCGCGTTCCCAGCAGCGCCCGGCAGCTCACCCCCCGCCGCGGGGCCCGCCGCCTGACTCCGATGGTCATGTCCCTGCAATGTAGGCTGCCGGGCGAGCGCACGGATGTCTGGATGGTGCGCTACTACGGGCAGCGCCCGTCACTGTTCTGGGGCCTGCGCCAGCTGCCGCGGCGCGAGGCCGCCGCAATCGCCGCCGGCGCGCGCGCCGTGCTCTTCCTCGGCGGCCACCTGCGCGGGCGCTACGCGGGCGCCGTCGCCGAGGCGCGGGAGCGGTACCCCTTCGTGCCCGCCGCCAAGGCTGTGCAGGCGCGCCCGTCTCAGGACAATGTCGCTCAATCGCCTGCGCCCTGTGAGCTGTGGTTCATGCCCCGTAATTGCTCTGCACTGCATCCAACCCGGCCAGCGCATCATCATCATTTGATGATCTTGGTGGCTGCCTTGGGCTGTTTCTCTTCATTGTTGCCACCATGCTCCGGCACCGCCCTTGCATCCGCGCTGCGAGGTCGCGCGTTGCGCGCCATGCACAGCAACACCTTTCACTTGCCAGTCAGCATGGCGCGGCTGTGCTCTTGCGCTGCAACTGAGCATGCAAAGTGTTGACAGGTTTTGCGTGGTGCTTTTTTAATGACTTGGAGGCTGTCAGGAGGCCGTGGCACAGTATCTGCCATCAAAACCGCTATTGTGACCTGCACTGCAGTGCTTGACGTGCTCGAACTTGCAAGGGTGAGCATACCCATAACGAGCATAGTCACGACGAGAAGGCGCTGCTTCCCGGGCGCCGCAGGTGAATATCTCGGACTACTGGACCGTGTACAATAACGTCTTTTCCGATGGGCGCCCGCTCGAGGACGCCGTCGCCATGCCCTCGTCCGGCCTGCTTGGTGCGGCCCTGGTCTTGGCGTTGGCGCTGTACATGCCGTTGTATTCAGCGTCCGCCGTCAGCGCCGGGAGTTGCTGCCAGGAGCGGAGATTTGGCGCGCATGTCAGGGGCAGGCGAGCAAGCGCCGGCCTGCCGCGCTGTCATGAGGGTCACAGACTGCAAGTACCTCACAGGCAGCCGTGTGGCATGCCTGTCTCCTGGGGCTGGTCGCCGAGAGCGATTGCCCTTGGCTCAGAAGCTGTAGGAGCATCGTTGCCATCACGACCGAGCTGTCACACTGTGTGGCGCGCAAGCAGGAGGGCTCCGCTTGTCTGTGCGTTGTTCTCCTTAGATGTTGTGAGCAGCGCACATGCCGCTGAGCAGCATGTGTGCTCTCACGGGCGGCAGGCGCGCTGGCGGTGCTCGGCTGCCTGCGCTCCGGGCAGCGCCTGGACGTGTTCGGCTTCAACTGGAACACTGACAAGTCGTACTTCATGCACAAAATGGGCGCGGAGGGCGCGATCATGGCGCGGCTGCTGGCCGCCCACGGCCGCGCCATTACGATCCACCCCACCGCGTGCGGCGGCCTATACAGCTGCGAGCGCGCGTGCGACAACCCCAAGTACCGCCTGGCTGCAGATGGCGACGATGAGGCCTGCCACGCCAAGGCGCGGCCACACTACCCTAACCCTATCTCAGCACCACTGCGCCCGTCCTGGCGGAGCTCGGCCGGCCTCGCTGGGTGGCAGCCCAGCCGTGTATCGCATTGGGAGCAGCGGCGTTCGCGGGGTCCAGCATGCAGTCCCAAAGCAGCGCGTACAAGGACTTGCTCGGCGCATACGGTCCCCTCATGTGCTGCCGCGGCGACGCAGGCGCTGGAGAGGAGCGCCGCCGAGCGCCGCGCGCAGGAGCGGCGGGTCGAGGCCGCGCGCCGCGCCTGGGCGGAGCGCTGGCAGCCGGAGCTTGACGAGAGGGATGACGAGGACGCGGAGCTGGACCAGGGCGATGCGGCCGCCCTGCTGGCCGCGCGCCCGCGCCGCGACGCGGGAGTGAGCCAGTGGGCCGTGTGAGGCGTGCGATGGTTACCCGGTGCCTCGGACAAGCGGCGGGCCGCAGCAGCGGGGCTGGGAGCGCCCTGGCAGCCGCAGACGCGGACCTGCTTCGGGACGGATGGGCTTGGCTCAGGAAGAGGCGTGCGCGCGCCCGGTGGAGGAGCAGCCCCGCGCAGGCGATGCCAGCGCTCAGCCCGCTGGCCACGTCCGAGCTCTGGCACTTTGGAAAACAAGGGCCCTGACCATGCGGGCTTGAGCGTCCCTGCCGGCGCACAGGCGCAGGGCGTCGGCCTGACGTCACCTGGTCTGCGTACCGCTGCAGGCTACTGTGTGGGGTGGCCTGCTTTGTATTATTCATTTGTATTATTCAACAAACACGCGTGCCCCGCTGGCAGCTGGCCGCATGGGGCGGGGACGCCGTGCAGCTTTGGGAGCAAAGCGCCTGGCACTGCGGCTCGGTGGCTTTGGAGTGTCTGCTGATAGGTCTTGCGACCCAGCTCAGCTGGGCGGGGAGCGCTTGAGCAGCTTGCAGAGTGAGGTGGCTGCTTCTTGTTTCATCTTAGCAGAGTGGTGCACCTGCCTGCCAAGACAGGTGCTGCTCGTCAGCCTGCGCGGCGCGTGCGCTGCACTGCAAGAGCGTGTGAGCGTTGTTGTGTACTTGTCGCCTGTTTTCGCTTGTAGGTGGGTTTGCAGCAGACGATGTCTGCTGGCAGCAGCAAGCTGCAGCAAGGGTTCAAGTGTGGCATGCGCATGCGCTTTCCTGTCATTGCCATCTTACTCTTTGACTGCCCCCCCTCTGCAATCTAGCAGAAGTCGTGTGTCTGTTTAAGCACACTCATGATTTGTAATGCAGGAGCTTGCAGCAGCTAGGCTCCCTTCATAAGCTCGCTCATCCCATCCAACCTTCAAAGCTTGCAGTGATATCAGAGAGCCTACCTGTATACTTCAAGCTCTAAGCACGAAAGCGGGCCTTTACAGACGTGCACCATGGCGACCAGGTACCGGCCTCAGAGCGCAGGCTCGGCTTGTCTAAATAAGACCTGCCTGCAGACTGTCCATGCCGTCTTCTTGCTTGCTGGTGCTGTGCTCGCGCGATTGCCTGCTAGTGTTTTTGCTTACGGATGTTCGACTCGGCATCCGGAAAAGATATAGTTAGATGTTCACAGTGCCGCCCCGCGCAGGACGTTGACGATGGTTGCGGCCGTGCTCGCGGCTCTGCTAGTCTCGGGCGCCGACGCCGCTGGTTCGTCTCCCAGCCCCGCACGTAAAGCGTGTGCGCATGCATGCACGTGCGTTTGGCGGGACGGAAGTGGCTGCAAGTGCACGGGCTGTTGCTTGTCTTGAGCAGCGCTTGCCGATGCCGGCCCAAAACCACGTGAGGCTTTTTGCACACGACGGGAGGGCACGCACATGCCCTTTGTTTGCTAGCTGCATCGCCTGAGCGTGTGGCAGCGGACTGGAACTGCTCGTCGCATGTCCTGGTTGTCTTGGCCGCGCACCCTGCCTGGCTCTTCCAGCCACGGGAGGCGATGTATGAGTGATTGCGCGCATGAGTACATCAAGCGGGCTGTGCCTGCCAGCTGGCTGTCCCCTCACCGCCTGGTACTTCTGCTGTCCCGGCCCAGTGCAAGGCCAGCCCTGCAGTTGTGCGTGCGTCGGTCGAGTCTGGGAAGAGCTCATCTTGCCTGGCTCGCTCGCTGCCTGCCTGGCTGAGGCAGCTCTGTGCCTGCAGGCGCGCGCGCCCTGCGCTCGGCCGAGGTGGCGGGCGCGCCGTCCGCCGCGGCGTACGCGCCTGCTCCGGCGGCGGGCGCATCCCCGGCGGACATCATCTTCACGCTGGCCGCGCCGCGCGCCGAGCTGAGCGCGCAGGCGCTGGTGCTCGCCGACGTGGCGCCCGTCGTGCAGTCCTTCACGCACATGGGCGAGACAGAGGTTTTCAGCACCGGTGCGGTTCCGGGGCATGCTTGCCAAATGGATGATTTCATCATGCTGCCTAGGCAGTAAGTTGTACCAGGCAAGGTGAAGACCGGTTGAGTGTGGCATACAGGCTACCGATGCTGCCCTTACCGTGGTATAGTGTGAAGCAGCAAGTCCTCTACTTGGTATTTGTTGGAGTGCATCCTCACGGTAGTCAAGTGGAGGCTGCGCGGCGCGGCGCAGAGGCCTTTGCCAACAGCAGCATGCACGGTATCTTCGTGTCGGCGTCCGGCATGTGGCTGCACGACCCCGTGGCGGTGCTCAAGGCGATGTCGGGCAAGCAGTCCGTCTCCGCGCTGGTGGCGCTGACCGAGCCCGCATACGACGCGTCCGCGCGCACACTGACCTTCCGGGTGCGCACGCTCAGTCACCACTCCTTACCCCTGGTGGTGCTCTGCCCTGACGGGCACACTCCGGCCCGTATGCACCGCACCAAGCATATGGTTGCAGTCAGAGCCCTGCAAGGTGCACTGAAATGAACTTCTGCGTGACTGCTGCTGCTGGAAGGGGTTGCCGTGACGAGAATCTTCTCGTGCGCCACATAAGGGCATGGATCCATATGGCCACTTGCGTTTTGTGACAGTACACTCAGACCAGGCTCTGTCGCTGGATATTTGGCTCTGAGTCACTTAGCCGCTCTGACCTTCGCGGCGCAGGCCATGGTGCTGCCCGCGACGAGCGCCGCGCACCTGCCGACCTTCGGCGGCGCCGCCGCCCGCCTCGCTGACGACGCTGCCAACGGCATCGCTGCGGGCCTGCTCACCGACGCGCCGGCAACCCCGAGCGCGCTCACCAATGTGGGCCTGTTCATCGACGCCAACTCCATGAGCCTGAACAGCGCGGGCGTCGCCGAGCGCGGCGGCGGCGGCATCGGTGGCGGCGGCGGCGGCGGGCACGGCGGCGGCGGCGGCCATGGCGGCGGCTTCGGGGGCGGTCACGGTGGCGGCGGCTACAGCGGATCGTCCCGTCGCTACTACGACAATTACGGGTACAGCTACGGCAAGTGAGGACGCTGCAGTGCGGAACCTGCGCATGGCCAGCGACGCGCCTAGCTAGACGGCCCCGGAGCCAGAATGTGCGCGGGGTTGTGCATGAAGCCAGGCGCCCGCGCCTGTGCGCTCGGTAAGGCGCTGGTGATCGCTCGCACAGGCTTGCTGACGGGCACTCTAAATGGGTGGTTTCTGGTATCTGAAGGGCATTCCCAGGATCGTAACAACTGTAGCTGTAGGCGTAGTGGTGCGGGGCAGCCTGCGCGCATGCACGCCAGCATGAGATGCACATTTCATTCCAGGTGTTTTCCGTTCCAAGCTGCTGTGTACTGCTCCTTCTGGGCATGCGTCTGCGGCCGTGCCTCCTTGCCTATGGACTGCGGGCTGGCGACTTTGGGGTTGTCAGCTGTTTGAAGTTGCGAGCGATCTTGCTGCACCACAGGTGAAGTGTGCATGTCTCGGGAGGATAGGAAGGTATCAAGGATGGTAGCGCCGCTCCAATGCCCTGAACTATTGCCCTGCACTGCAATGCGCTGCCGTTGAGCACGGGATACTCCCGGCACTCGACCGGACCATGCGCTATTGTACCTCACAAAGCACGGCGCACTTGCTTTGCTGCATCAGCAAGCCTTCCTGCCACTTGTGGTCGTGAGCCAGCTTGAGACTCCATGCCTGCCTTGCTCGTGGTGCCCTTTTTGGAGGAAGTGCAACTTGCTTGTATGATTTCAGACTATGTGCAACATGCATAGTTTGCATGATAGGTCCGTTGATATGTGCATGCATTTGTAACTCTGCACACTAAAGCCAGTCCCATAGCAAGGATGTACGGAGTCAGGTTGTCATCAGTACAGAATTTAGACTCTTCAACGTGCACTCATGAAGGCGTTTACGCACATCACTGAGTCAGCTTGTCATCAGTCTGAGATTTGAGCTCTGAACATGCTTTCATGGAGGCGACAGTGCATATCCATGAGGGGGACAAGGCCAGAAGTCCGGCTCCACAGGCACGCGTGCAACAGATTATCCTGCTACGGACCTGCACCGGCGTGCAACAGATTATCCTGCTACGGACCTGCACCGGCAAGCGAATGTGCACCGGCACACACACTTTGCCAAAGAGCCAAACTAAGCATGCCTCACAAAATGCTGGGAAAAATTTTTTAGTATCAACTACTAGCTGTTTCCGACATAGTAGAACAGCAGTTCACAGCGGCGTCCTCGCTGTCCAAGCCGAAAAATTAACTGGGGTCCTGCAGAAAGGCTTGACGCATCTCACGCACCCTTCGAGGCGCGCAGCAGCCTGCACGCACTGCTGCGTACTTGCTCAAAGGAAGAGAGCGTACGGAGTATGGCTGACAACGGCGGTGGCGACGACGTATTGCGCGCCCGTGCGCCTGGGGCAGGCGCAGCTAACGAGCCGAGTGCCGAGGTGCGGCTCGCTATGGCCTGCGGCGCAGGGGCGCACAACAGGGGCGTGTGCTGCTACCTATGCACGAGGTTGCGCACCTGTCGGTGCTGGGCTCGCTCGCTGCACACTGCCTGGCTGCCGGTCCTCGGCAAGCAGCGTGCAGAGGGTGCGCACGGGGTTGTGCTGAGGCGCCTGGCACGGCAGCTGGTGGAGGTAGTGCAGGAGCTCATGCTGTGGCGCACAGCGGCTGTTTGCTGCTATGCGCAGCGGCCGATGCTGCTGCTGGCAGGCCACTCGCCGCGCAAGCAGACGCGTTGTGAGAAGCGTGGCACGTGATGCGCGCGGGCACAGCTGTCGAGAGCTATCGCGACAGCCGGGCAGTGCATGTGACGGCACGGCCACACACCGGCATGCCGCGAGCGCGAGCTCAAGAGTGTGCAAGAACCGTTCTCGAAGAGCATACGGTGTGCGCGCACAGGATGCAGACCTGCTGCTGGCAAAGAGGCTGCAGGAGCAGGAGCACGCCTTCGCCATGCTCGCCGGGCGCGCGCCCGCCCCGCACCCGGCCTCCCTGCACCGCGCCTGCCTGAGCCTCACGCCTGTCTCACGTCAAAGTGTTGGCTCGTAGCTCGCGAGCGCGCAGAGCTGCTTGGCGCGCTTTCCACGTCAAAGTGCTGCCTTGTAGCTCGCGAGCGCGCGGACCTGCTTGGCGCGCCTGCCAGAGCCCTGGCTGCGCCTGTCCTTCATTGTCGACCTGGGAGACACGGGATGCGCAGACTGTTCATGGTTGAAGACTCCAACTTGTTGCTTCAGTCTTCCACCTGCACATGCCGCGTGTAGGGGCTCGTACACGGGCAGCGAGGGCGGCGGCGAGGAGGAGGAGGGCGCCATGAGCGACGAGGGCGACCTGGCCGAGCTGGGCGACATGAACGACGAGGCGCTCGCGCGGCACCTGCAGCAGCGCGAGGACCGCGCGCACTACCGGCGCCTGCTCGAGCTCGCCGGCGTGGGTGCGCGCGGCTCCAGCACCCTTGCCGGGCTCTGGCAAGGCCGGGTGAGGCTGTTTGTGTTTGGTGGTATCGATCAAGAGGACAGAAGGAGACGAGCATGCGGTGGGAACAAGGGGGCGACAGCTCGCTTGTGCAGCACGTGCAGCAGCTCTAGGTCTTGCATGTCAGGGGCGCCTAGGCACAGTGGCATGAGTGCAGGCCCAGGTGGCGACTCCCTGGCCCGCATAGGACTTGATGAGAACATGCGGTGCTGGCAGTAGGGCCGCGAAAGTGCTTGCCCCGTCAGATCAAAGCAGAGTCGGGCGGCAAGCGGGGAGAGGTCAATGAGGGCAGAGAGGAGGAAGATGATGGGTCTTGGAGCCTGGTTGAGGGCGCATGTCAAGGGTAATGCGACAGACGTAGGCGGAGGAGCCGAGGACGAGTACGAGGAAGGGGAGGACGACGAGGACGAGGAGGGTTACGTTACCGACGACTCTGTCGACCCGGACAACATGTCCTACGAGGCGCGCGCCCGCGCATACCCGCCGCAGCTCGATGCATCTGCCGCGCGTCACGCTCAGGGCTGGTGGCTGTGCAGCAAGTGCCTTG
>JAABUZ0100009156.1_pt1 | contig 11413 bp, 10 predicted proteins | sample 5562091 | NCBI WGS metagenome assembly JAABUZ01 (sample SAMN12813069, study PRJNA571459) | rock metagenome | isolation source: Antarctica rocks | place: Antarctica: Victoria Land, Linnaeus Terrace sud | collected 2015-12-21
TCGCCCGCTACATCGGCGTCTCGATCGAGCACATCCTCGAGACCCACAACCACGCCGACCACGTCTCCGGGCACGGCCGCCTGGCGGCGGCGACCGGGGCACGGATCCACATCCACCGCGACGCCGAGGCCGCCTACGAGCACGAGCCCTTCGAGGACGGCTGGGAGCTCGAGCTCGGGGCGGTGATCGTGCGCGCGATGCACACCCCCGGCCACCGGCCCGAGCACACCTCCTTCGCCCTCGTCGACACCAGTCGAGGCGAGGAGCCGTGGGCGGTGCTGACCGGCGACTCGCTGTTCGTGGGCGACGTCGCGCGGCCAGACCTCGCGATCGATCCGGAGGACGGCGCGCGCGGGATCTTCCGCTCCCTGCACGAGCGTCTGCTCGAGCTCCCGGGCCAGACCGAGGTGTGGCCCGCTCACCTCGGCGGCTCGATGTGCGGTGGTCCCGGCATGGACATGAAGATCTGCTCGACGCTCGCCTACGAGCAGGCGCACAACGACATGCTGAAGCTCGACCGGGAGGATCGCTTCATCGCGAAAGCGATCGCCGGCCTCGGTCCTCAACCGCCCAACTTCGAGGCGATCGTGACGCTGAACACGGGCAAGCTCGTCAGCGATCCCGTCGAGCTCCTGCCGCTGACCCCCCGGCAGGTCGAGCAGAAGCGGGGCCGGGGAGCCTTGCTCGTCGATGCCCGCACCGACCAGCAGTTCGACGAAGCCCACATCCCCGGCGCCATCTCGATCCCGGCGGTGCAGGCCGGCTTCGGGACGCGGCTCGCCTGGCTGGCCGACCGCGAGCAGGACGTCGTGCTGGTCGGTCGCGGCGACGAAGATGCGCGCCACGCCGCCAAGCTCTGCCTGTCGGTGGGCATCCGCAAGCTCAGCGGCTTCCTCGCCGGCGGCATGACCGAATGGCGGCGCGAGCAGCGCCCCGTTGAACGGATCGAGCGAATCGACCTCGAGCAGCTCGCCGAGCGCTCCCGGAGCGAGCCCGAGCTCCAGCTGCTCGACGTGCGCGAGCGCTCCGAATGGGAGGCCGGGCACATCCCCGGCTCGCTCTTCGTGCCGTGGCACGACATCGACGCGCTCCCCGACGGCCTGGACCCCGAGCGCCCCGTAGCCGTGCTCTGCGCGTCCGGTCAGCGGGCGGGCGTGGCGGCAAGCCTCCTGCCGCGGCACGGCGCCCGGCAGGTCGTGCACGTCGTAGGGGGAGGCGTGCCGAGGTGGGAGCGCCTCGGCCACCCGATCGAGCGGCAGCCCGAGCCTTGAAGCTCCGGCGGCGAGACCGGACGCTCCGCGTCAGGCGCCGGGCGTCACGTCATAGACCTCGGCGGCCGGCCTGGCCATCACGCGCTCGGCCATCTCCTGCTTGAGGAGGTCCAGACGCGCCTCCTCCTCCGGGCTGCGCTCCTTGCGCGCCAGCGCGATGAACTCGTCGGAGACGAACCCCTCGCGGAGCGCGAGGGTCACGCTGCGCTCACGGTAGCCGACCCGAAAGACGAAGCGCTCGAGCGCGGTGCCGCGCTCGGGCCGCGCGAGCTCGGGATCGAGGACGTAGCGATCGCCGCTCACGCCACGGAGCACCATCTCGAACCCGTCCCGCGCACCGGGGCCCCCGAAGGCGGTCGCCACGGTGATCTCCCGCCGCTCGAGCGGACCGTCGACCTCGAGGAGGCCGAAGGCGCGCTCCATGACCTTGAAGGCGTGCGCCACCCCGCCCGGCGAGCCGGGCCCGTGGTAGCTCATCATGTCCTCGTAGGAGAACGAGAGCAGCCGCCCTCCGTCGAGGATCTCGAGGGCGCTCCTCTCGCCCTTCCCGTCCAAGATCTCCTCCTGGGCGGCGACCAGAGCGACGTAGGCCTGCCGCAACTCCTCGTGCGCCGCCGCCAGGATCTCCGCCGGCGCGGCCTCGGGCTCCCAGCGGCCCTTGATCGGGTCGGTCGCCACGAGGGACTGGAGCTCCTGGGAAGCGGTGCGCAGGCGCTCGTGCGCGCGGCGCAACCGGACGCGCTCCTCCTGCGACTGCTCCCCCCGCGATGCCACGCCGGTCATCATGCCAGCGTGCCCGAGCGCTCGGGCGCCGGGGCCGAGGGCCCTCGCCACCGCCGCGTCAGATCATCGGCTCGACAGGGTGCGGGCCGCGCCCTGGCGAGCAGTCAGGTCCCCGTTGGCCACCTTGTAGGCGATCGTGTCGATGTAGCCGCCACCATCGCGGGTACGGACGGCGGCCTGCCGCGGCGTGACCCCGAGCTCGGCCAGCGCGAGCGCCGCCTGCGCATCGAAGCAGCGGGCCTCCAGCCATCTCCCCGTCGTCTCATCGTCGAACCCGCACTCGGTCCAGCTCTGCGCGGCGAGCTCAGCGGCGCCACCACGATCGGCGAGCTGCCCGTACCGCTCGATCGTCTCCACACCGGTCTTCGCCGCCGGCCCGTAGACCTTCATGACGCCGCTCGCACTCCGCTCACCACCCCCTTATACCCCGATCCGAGCCCGAGCGCTCGTAGGCGGGTCGGGCCCCTCCAACCCATGCGAGAAGTTGGAAGGCTCGGCGCGCGAAGGCGATGGATCGGCGGCGCCCCGCACCCTAGGTTGGAGGGATGGCGGCGTGCGCGATCATCGACACCGCGGTGCTCGACGCGGGGTGATCGATGTAGCGCTGACCCCGGCGGCGCTGCGCGCCACCGCCACGGCGGTGGTGATCGACGCGTTGCGGGCGACCTCCACGATCGCGCAGGCGCTCGCCGGCGGCTACCGACGGGTGCTGTGCTGTGACGATCATGCGCGTGCGGCCGAGCTGCGCGCGCCCGGGCGCGTGCTCGCCGGGGAGCTGGCGTGCGTGCGCCCGGCGGGCTTCGACCTCGGCAACTCCCCCCGGGAGATGGCGACACCACGTGGCGACGAGCTCATCCTCGTGACCACCAACGGGACTCGCGCCATCCTGAAGGCGGCGGCCATGGCCGACGAGGTCGTGCTGGCAGCGCTGGTCAACGTGGATGCGGTGACGGCGACGCTGCCGGCCGAGCTCTTGCTGGTGTGCGCCGGCACGGAGGGGGAGCCCAGCATCGAGGACACCTACGTCGCCGGCAGCATCGCCCGGCGGCTGCCGGGCCCGCGCACGGACGCCGCGCTGCTGGCCGAGGCGGTGGTCGCGGCCAGCGCCTCCGCCCGGGACGCCTTCGCCGCCGGCGGAGCGGCTCAGCGCCTGGAGAAGGCCGGACTCGGAAGCGACGTGGCGTGGTGTGCCCGGTCGGGCGTGCTCGATGCCGTCCCGCGCGTCGTCGGCGTCGAGGACGGCGTCGCCGTCGTCGCGCTCGCGCCGTCCGCCGCCACGGGGGGGCGCGTCGGGGCGTCGAGACGCCGACCCCATCACAAATAGACGTCTCTCTAACCTTATTTGACGATATCCGCTTGCTCTCTACCGGTATGCGGCGTACGGTGGTCGAGTTCGGTAGTGCAGGATCGCGACGAAAGGGCCCGTAGCCTCATGACTCCTCAGGCCGGCAGCGAGAACGGCAAGAAGGACCGCTGGACCTCCGGCGTCACCCCGTACGCGGAGATGGGCTTCTGGAATCCGGACTACGAGCCCAAGGACACCGACATCCTCTGCGCGTTCCGGATCACCCCGCAGGAGGGCGTCGACGCGATCGAGGCGGCCGCGGCGGTCGCCGGCGAGTCCTCGACGGCGACGTGGACGGTGGTGTGGACCGACCGCCTCACAGCGTACGAGCACTACCAGGCCAAGGCCTACAGCGTCAACGAGGTGCCGGGCACGCCCGGCCAGTACATCGCCCTCATCGCCTACGACATCGACCTCTTCGAGGAGGGATCGATCGCGAACCTGACCTCCTCGATCATCGGCAACGTCTTCGGCTTCAAGGCGCTCAAGGCGCTGCGCCTGGAGGACATGCGGATCCCGCCGCACTACGTCAAGACCTTCCAGGGCCCCCCGCACGGGATCGTCATGGAGCGCGAGTACCTCGACAAGTTCGGGCGCCCCCTCATCGGGGCGACGACCAAGCCCAAGCTGGGCCTCTCGGCCAAGAACTACTCCCGCGTCGTCTACGAGGCGCTGCGCGGCGGCCTGGACTTCACCAAGGACGACGAGAACATCAACTCGCAGCCCTTCATGCGCTGGCGCGATCGCTACCTGTACTCGCAGGAGGCCGTCAGCCGCGCGTCGGCCATGAGCGGGGAGATCAAGGGCCACTACATGAACGTGACGGCCGGCACGATGGAGGAGATGTACGAGCGGGCGGAGTTCGCCAAGGAGATCGGCTCTCCGATCGTCATGATGGACCTGACGATCGGCTTCACCGCGATGTCCTCGATGTCCAAGTGGGCCCGCGCCAACGGGGTCCTCCTCCACCTGCACCGCGCCGGCCACGGCACCTACACCCGCCAGAAGACCCACGGGGTCTCCTTCCGCGTCATCGCGAAGTGGTGTCGTCTCCTCGGCGTCGACCACATCCACGCCGGCACGGTGGTGGGCAAGCTCGAGGGTGACCCGAACATGGTCCGCGGCTACTACGACGTGTGCCGCCAGCGCTACAACCACGCCAACCCCGAGACGGGGCTGTACTTCGACCAGGACTGGGCCTCGCTGCCCGCCGTGATGCCCGTCGCCTCGGGCGGCATCCACGCCGGGCAGATGTATCAGCTGCTGCACTACCTCGGCGAGGACGTGGTCCTGCAGTTCGGCGGAGGCACGATCGGCCACCCGATGGGGATCGCCGCCGGCGCCACCGCCAACCGGGTCGCGGTCGAGGCCATGATCATGGCCCGCAACGAGGGCCGCGACTACTACAGCGAGGGGCCGGACATCCTCGTCGACGCCGCCAAGGGCTGCCCGGAGCTCGACGCGGCACTCGAGGTGTGGAAGGACATCACCTTCGAGTACACCTCCACCGACACGGCCGACGTGGTCTCCACGCCGACGACCAGCTAGGAGAGCGGACGATGCGCATCACCCAGGGGACCTTCTCCTTCTTGCCGGACCTCACCGACGAGCAGATCGAGGCGCAGATCCAATATGCCCTGGGCAACGCCTGGGCAGTGATGATCGAGCACACCGACGATCCGCACCCGCGCAATGCGCTGTGGGAGATGTGGGGCGAGCCGATGTTCGACCTCGAGGAGGACGAGGCCGACGTCCCGCTGCGCGAGATGCGGGCCGCGCTGGAGGCCTGCCCCCACGAGTACGTCAAGGTCGTCTGTTACGACCCCTCCCTGGGCCGCCAGACCACGGCGCTGTCGTTCATCGTCGGCCGGCCGGAGTTCGAGCCGGGCTTCCGAGTCGAGCGCCAGGAGAAGGCCGACCGCCAGATCCGCTACACGCTGCACCCCTACGCCGCCGACGCGCCCGTCGGGCTGCGCTACGGCGCGGGCGGCACGTCGACCGCCAACGGGGCGCGGGCGGACGACGGCTCGCGGCCCGCCCCATGAGCGCCACGCAGACCTCGGCTACCGACCAGGCGTCCGCGCCGCCCGGCTACGACATCGAAGGGGTCCTCGCCCAGCTCGACGAGGATCTCGTAGCGCTGGTGCCGGTCAAGACGCGGATCCGCGAGATCGCCGCCCTGCTCGTGATCGACCGCCTCCGGCGCGAGGAGGGGCTCGTCTCCTCTCGCCCCTCGCTGCACATGAGCTTCACCGGCAACCCCGGCACCGGCAAGACCACGGTCGCCCTGCGGATGGCGGAGATCCTGCATCGCCTCGGCTACATCGAGAAGGCGAAGGTCGTGTCGGTGACCCGTGACGACCTCGTCGGCCAGTACGTCGGTCACACCGCGCCGAAGACGCGCGAGGTGCTCAAGCGCGCCCAGGGCGGCGTGCTGTTCATCGACGAGGCCTACTACCTCTACCGCCCCGAGAACGAGCGCGACTACGGACAGGAGGCGATCGAGATCCTCCTCCAGGTCATGGAGACCGAGCGCGAGGATCTCGTCGTCGTGCTCGCGGGCTACCAGGACCGCATGGAGACCTTCTTCCGCTCGAACCCCGGCATGGGCTCCCGCGTGGCCCACCACATCAACTTCCCCGACTACGACGTCGACGAGCTGGTCGCCATCGCGGAGATGATGCTCGACCAGCAGACTTACGAGCTCACGCCCGACGCCGAGGAGGCGTTCCGCGCGTACGTCGAGCGCCGCGTGCAGCGACCCCGGTTCGCCCATGGCCGCAGCATCCGCAACGCCATCGACCGGGCACGAATGCGCCAGGCCAGCCGGCTATACGAACGGCGTGAGACGCTGGACCGGACGGACCTGGTGACGATCGAGGCCGAGGACATCCTGGCCAGCTCCGTCTTCGAACGCGAGGACGGCGAGCTGGACGACGGGTCCGCGGTCGACGGAAACGACAGCTGAGCTGGGAGGACGAGGTGCCCCGACCGATCATCCTCGGCGTCGTCGGAGACTCCGCCGCCGGGAAGACCACGATTACCCGCGGGCTGGTCCGGATCCTCGGTGAGGATCAGGTCACCCACGTCGGCCTCGACGACTACCACCGCTACGACCGCAGGCAGCGGTCCGAGCATGGGGTCACGCCGCTCGACCCCGAGTCGAACTACATGGACATCATGGCCCAGCACCTGCGCCACGTGCGTGCGGGCGAGCCCATCCTCAAGCCGGTCTACCAGCACGCGGACGGCACCTTCGGCGCGCCCACGTACGTCCAGCCCCACGGCTTCGCGGTCCTGGAGGGGCTGCTGGGATACCACACCGACGAGCTCTGCGACCAGTACGACGTGCGCGTGTACCTCGCACCGCCCGAAGCCCTCCGCCGGAAGTGGAAGGTGGACCGGGACTGCTCGCGTCGCGGCTACACGACCGATCAGGTGCTCGCCGAGCTCGACAAGCGCGAGCCCGACTCGGCCGCCTTCATCCGGCCCCAGGAGGGGCGCGCCGACATGGTCGTGTCCTTCCAGCCGGCCGAGAACGGAGGCTCGGCGCTGGACGCCGAGCTGATCCTCCGCCCGGATCTGCCGCATCCCGACCTCTCGCCCTTCGTCGACGACGGGCGCGGCGGGATCACGGTCGAGGAGCGCGGCGACGAGCGCCACGTCCGCATCCCGGCCGACGTCGACCCCGACGACGCGGCCGAGCTCGAGGAGGCGGTGTGGGAGAAGATGCACTTCGCGCGTCACCTGCGCACGGAGCACCTGGGCGAGTACACCATCGGCACCGAGCTCCACCGATCCGAGACGCTGGCGATCGTCCAGGTGCTCGTGCTCTACCAGCTCGTGACCGCGAAGGCCGCGGTGGCGCTCGGCGGAGATGGGGCTCGCAACGACTCCGCGGACGCCGACGCGGTGGCCTCGTGAACCCCCTCGAGCAGGGGATCACCACGCTGCGCGGGCTGGCGATGGACGCGGTGGAGGCCGCGGAATCAGGCCATCCCGGCCTGCCCCTCGCGATGGCCCCGCTGGCCAGCCTGCTCTACGCCGAGGTGCTCTGCCACGATCCCGCCACGCCGGACTGGCCCGACCGCGACCGCTTCGTGCTCTCCGCCGGCCACGGTTCGATGCTGCTCTACGGGGTGCTGCACCTGGCGGGCTACGGCCTTCCCCTGGACGAGCTGCGCAACTTCCGCCAGTGGGGCTCGCGGACACCCGGCCACCCCGAGCGCGACCGCGTGCAGACCACCCCGGGCGTGGAGACCACCACCGGGCCCCTCGGCCAGGGCTTCGCCAACGGCGTGGGCATGGCCATGGCCGAGCGCTTCCTGCGCGAGCGCTACGGCCCGGCGATCGTCGACCACTGGACCTACGCGCTGTGCTCGGACGGCGACCTCATGGAGGGTTTGAGCTCCGAGGCGGCGTCGCTCGCCGGACACCTCGGCCTCGGCCGGCTCATCTACGTCTACGACGACAACCACATCAGCATCGACGGCTCCACCGAGCTGGCGTTCTCCACCGAGGACGTCGAGGAGCGCTTCCGCGCCTACGGCTGGCACGTGCAGGCCGTGGAGGACGCCAACGACCTCCCCGCCCTCCGGGCCGCGCTCGGAGCGGCGCGCGCGACGGCCGATCGCCCCTCGCTGATTCGCCTGCGCTCGGTCATCGGATGGCCGGCTCCCACCAAGGGCGGCACCGCCAAGGCGCACGGCTCCCCGCTCGGGCCAGAGGAGGTGCGGGCCACCAAGGAGCGGCTCGGACTCGATCCGGACGCGACGTTCGCCGTGCCTCCAGACGCCTATGCCGCGTTCTCGCCGGCCGCCGAGAAGGGCGCTCGGGCCCGCGAGGCGTGGGAAGCCCGGATGGCGAAGTGGCGCGAGCGCGAGCCGGCGTTCGCTCGCGAGTGGGACGCAGCCGGCTCGGGCCGGCCGCTCGAGGCGCTGAGCGGATCGGAGCCGACCTTCGAGCCCGGAAGCGAGCTGGCGACGCGCAAGGCCGGGGCCCAGGCGATGGCGGCATTCGCGCCGCTCGTGCCCACGATGGTCGGAGGCTCGGCCGATCTGGCCGGATCTACGAGCACCGAGTTCGCCGACGAGGCGTCCTTCACGCGCGCAGCGGCCGGCCGCAACGTCCACTGGGGCGTGCGCGAGCACGCGATGGGCTCGGCCGTCAACGGCCTCGCTCTGCACGGCGGGATCGTCCGGCCCTACGGCTCGACGTTCCTCACGTTCTCGGACTACATGCGGCCCGCGATCCGGCTCTCGGCGCTCATGGAGCTCCCGGTGGCCTGGATCTTTACGCACGACTCCGTCGGACTCGGCGAGGACGGCCCCACCCACCAGCCCGTCGAGCACCTCTCGGCGCTTCGGGCCATCCCCGGGCTGACCGTCCTGCGGCCCGCCGACGCGGTCGAGACCGCCGAGGCGTGGCGCGTGATCCTGGAGGAGATGGACGGTCCGGCGTGCCTCGTGCTCACCCGGCAGAACGTCCCGGTGATCGACCGGGCGGGGCTCGGTTCGCGCGGCGGGGTCGCCCAGGGCGCCTACGTGCTAGCCGAGGCGCCGGACGGCGAGCCCGACGTGCTGCTGCTGGCCACCGGTTCAGAGGTCGCCGTCGCGCTGGAGGCGCGCGCCGCGCTCGCCCGTGAAGGAGTGGGCGCGCGGGTGATCAGCATGCCGTCGTGGGAGCTGTTCGCCGCTCAGGGCCCGGAGTGGGAGGAGGAGGTGCTTCCGCGCGGGGTCGAGGTCCGCGTCGCCGTTGAGGCGGGCGTTTCTCAGGGCTGGCACCGCTGGGTCGGAGCCGGGGGGCGGGTCGTGGGCATCGATCGCTTCGGCGCCTCCGCGCCCGGCGCCGAGGCGCTCGAGCGCCTCGGCATCACCCCCGACGAGGTGGCGCGCGCGGCGAGCGAGGCCCTCGGACGAGCACCCGTCTCGGCAACGGACGAGACGCCTGCCTTCGCGGCAACCGCGCCATCGGAGGGACATTCATGAGCAGGGAGCGACGATGAGTCACGCAGAGCTGGCGCGCACGGCGCGCGCGATGGTGGTCGACGGCAAGGGCATCCTCGCCGCGGACGAGAGCACGGGGACCATCACGAAGCGTTTGGAGGCGCTGGGAATCGACTCCACCGAGGAGAGCCGCCGGCGCTACCGGGAGCTGCTGCTCCTGGCCCCCGGCGTGGAGCAGCACATCAGCGGAGCCATCCTCTACAACGAGACGATCCGCCAGGCCGACTCCGAGGGCACCCCGTTTCCCGACGCGCTGCGCGAGCGCGGCATCCTGACCGGCATCAAGGTCGACACGGGGGCCAAGCCCCTCGCCGGGGCGCCCGAGGAGACCGTCACCGAAGGGCTGGACGGACTGCGCGAGCGCCTGGCCGAATACCACGAGCTCGGGGCCCGGTTCGCCAAGTGGCGGGCCGTCCTCTCCATCGGCGATCACCGGCCGGGGAGGGCGTGCGTCGCGGCCAACGCGCACGCGCTGGCCCGCTACGCGGCGCTCTGCCAGGAGGCGGGGATCGCGCCGATCGTCGAGCCCGAGGTGCTCACGGAGGGCGAGCACTCCCTCGAGCGCTGCGCCGAGGTCACCGAGAGCGTGCTGCGCGCGGTGTTCGACGCGCTCGCCGAGCAGGAGGTCGTCCTCGAGGGCATGGTCCTCAAGCCGAACATGGTGATCGCCGGGACCGGCCGTCCGCAGCAGGCGACCGAGGAGCAGGTCGCCTCCGCGACCCTGTGCAGCCTGCGCCGGGTGGTGCCCGCGGCGGTGCCCGGGATCGCCTTCCTGTCGGGCGGACAGGGCGCCGACAAGGCCACCGCCCACCTGCAGGCGATGGCCGAGCGCGGGCCGCACCCGTGGCAGCTCACGTTCTCCTACGGTCGCGCGCTGCAAGACGACGCGATGGCCGCCTGGGCCGGCGAGGAGGCGCGCTTCGCCGACGGCCGGGAGGCGCTCCTGCGTCGCGCGCGCGCCAACGGCGCCGCGCGCGACGGTCGTTGGGCCGGCGATCGCGAGCTCGTGGCCTGAACGCCCTCCGGATGGCGATCACGCTCACCCAGTTGCGCGCCTTCCTCGCGGTCGTGCGCACGGGCTCGGTGCGCGCCGCCTCCGACGACCTCGTGGTCACGCAGCCGTCGGTGTCCGCCGCGCTCTCGGCGCTCACGCGCGAGGTGGGCGTCGAGCTCACCGAGCGCGCGGGCCGCGGCATCAGGCTCAGCGCCGCCGGGACGGCCTTCGCGCCCTATGCCGCGCACGTCGTCGGACTGCTCGAGGGAGGGACGCGCGCGGCGCAGGAGGCACAGGCGCACGGCGCGCGCGAGCTGCGGATCGCGGCAGTGACCACGGCCGCCGAGCGGATCCTGCCGCCGCTGCTGCCCGGCTTCGCGGGTTGCGCGCCGGAGGTGCGCATCTCGGTGGAGGTCGGCAACCGCGACGTGGTCTTCCGCCGCCTCGCCGACCATGACGCCGACGTGGCGATCGCCGGCCGCGCGCCGCGAAGCTCTGAGCTGCGCTCCGAGCCCTTCCTGGAGAACGCCATGGCCGTGGTCGCGCCGGCCGACGACCCCCTTGCCCTGCGCGATGACGTCGGGCCAGCCGAGCTCGCGGATCGGACGTGGCTGCTGCGCGAACGGGGGTCGGGAACCCGCCTGTTCAACGAGGCCTTCCTCGCACGCCACGAGTTGCAACCCCGGACCCTCACCCTGGGCTCCAACGGAGCGATCGCCGAGGGGGTCAGGGCGGGGCTCGGCGTCTCGATCGTCTCGCGCGTCACGGTCGCGCTCGAGCTGGACGCCGAGCTGCTCTCCACCCTTCCGGTCGCCGGTCTGCCCGAGCGGCGCTGGTACGCGCATCGCTCGGCCGTGGGCCCCGTGCGGCCCTCCGTGGCGGCGTGGTTTGACCACGTCTCGAGCACGGACGCTCGCGACGCGCTGCTCGCCGCGCGGCGAGCGCTGCCCGAGGTCGCTCGCGCGCCGGGAGAGCCCTGAGCGCCGGTCCTCTCGCCGGCTCTGAGCCGCACGCC
>JAABUZ0100009158.1_pt1 | contig 11410 bp, 10 predicted proteins | sample 5562091 | NCBI WGS metagenome assembly JAABUZ01 (sample SAMN12813069, study PRJNA571459) | rock metagenome | isolation source: Antarctica rocks | place: Antarctica: Victoria Land, Linnaeus Terrace sud | collected 2015-12-21
GGAGAGGCGGCAGACGGATGAACTGGCAGGGGAGGGTGGGAAGGGAGGCGCGTACCGCCCTCTGGTAACATTTTCAATTGAGGGAACCATCATCATTCGGTAACATTTTCAGTTGACTTGACACGGATACGAACCCCAAAGGGGTGCAGTTCATTAGAGGGAAATTGGTCGGAAAGGGACGAGGGCGCCCTGTTTTCCCCCCGAAGAATGGAGACCACCCCAAATACAAGATGTATTGCGTCCTGCTGGCAATCGACACACGACACGGACGTGATACATCGGTCATTACAAAAGATGTTTTACGAGACGTTCAGCAAGCTCGAACGAATAGTTTTGGCCGCGATCATGTGGATATATCTGGAACATGTTCGCCATCCACAGGCCGTCTAATGGCGTTTCAAGGGGTGGAATGTGTTCGCAGTAGTCGGTTGTGACGATGGGTTGCGCGAACGGAGCCTTAAAAAGCCAGCTTTCCTGCACATATTCTGGCTTGAAGGTAGGGATAAGCCGTTGCAGGGGTGGCAAGAACTCTGCCATTACCTCCTCTTTACTTTGCGAGAACAAGGGATCGTTCATTGGACGGTAGTTGCCGAGATAGAGCAGGTGCTTGCCATCATATTCGCTGGGTGAACGGAAATTTGTGTGTTCAAACAGGCCGGTGAAAGGATAGCCGCTATCACAGATGTTGATCCAATAGCTATCGGTCACTTGCCGATTCAGTGCTAGCACGAGACAGTGTGCCCCGTATGCCTGCCCCCAATCGTATCGCGCACGATAATCTTCGGGGAGAGCAGGAATGAGACGACAGGAGAGACGCGTTGGGAGCGTCGAGACCACACGATCAAACGTCCAGGTGCCTTTGTTGGTCTGGACACTCCACTGTTGCTTACCTTGCTCATCTTTGTCGAGTTGCTCTACCTTCTCGACGCGTGTGCCAAGCAAGACCTTACCGCCTTCCTGGTTTATGTGCTCTACCAGGCGTTCGTAGATATGCTGAAAGCCACCACGCATATAACCAAGACGCGTTGTTCGGTCGTGGATACGCGCCCAGAACCAGGGTAGGGCAATTTCATTCTTCATTGCGCCAAATTTGCCGACAAAGAGTGGCTCAAAAAGCAGACCATAAGGCCGTTTGCCCATCCAGCGTCGAAGCCATGCATCGGCGGTCTTGCCCTCTAACCACGCTGGCGGCACAGCCTTGAGAAAAGCAAGGACAGCAGCGACACGTAACCGTTCAGCAATGTATAATGGTTTGAAGCGTAACAGTGACAGAGGCGAGTCGAGCTGCTCCGTTTTTCCGTCGATGAGGCAGACCGAACGGGGTCGTAACCACTCAAGACGTTCGCCTAAGCCCAGTTCTTCAATGATCTGAATTACCGTCGTATCGGAACGAAAGAGATGGTGGTAGAATTTTTCCAGCCATATGTGCTCATCGCTGCTTACGTGAAAACCTGCCGCGAGTCCACCTGCAATAGGCTCCTGCTCAAACACCATTACCGCTTGACCTGCCTGCGCCAGTCGGTACGCCGTCATCAATCCCAACGCGCCACCACCGAGAATAGCATACTTCATACCATTGTTTCCTTAAATGCAATAGATCAGGGTGTCATTTATTTCTTAGCAAGAACGAGGGTACCCGCAAGGGGATACCCCTCCCATACAGACGAAACGATGCGATCTCATGTATGGGAGGGGCATTCCCTTGCGGATGCCCTGGCCTTTCCTGTACTTGTCCACGCTGTGTTCCAACACATTTTAACATACCTGAACAAATAGAACGTCACAATTGTGATGTTCTCCCCTGGAAGCGTGACATAATGATAGGAAAAGAAAAATTCAGTACATGCCAAAGGACATTATGAACATAGTAACGACACCACACTATCTACGCATTCTCACGTGTCCCATTTGTCAGACTCACTTCACACAGGTGGGCAACGCTGTTAAATGCGACAAAGCGCACACCTTCGACATTGCCAAAGAGGGCTATATCAATCTGCTAACCAAAAAGCTACCTGAAAGCATGGGGGACAGCAAAGAAATGCTTATCGCACGACGAGCTTTTTTGGAACGCGGACACTACCTCCCGCTAGCAACAGCGATCAACACACTTGTTCTCGATGCACTAACAACGGCGAATGATAGAGATGACGAACTGCCCTATAGCAACATTCTCGACGCTGGTTGTGGTGAAGGCTATTATCTTGGACAGCTACAACACACCCTTGAGCAGAACGTTCCCGATGCACAGTGTGAATACATCGGGTTAGATATCTCGAAAGAGGCAATGCGTATGGCCGCTAAACGTTACAAAGGGCTGCGTTTTGTCGTCGCAAATCTCAAAGAACGCATTGTTTTTGCTGACAACTCACTGCACGTTTTGCTTAACATGTTTGCGCCGCGCAATGTAGCGGAATTCGCACGGGTTGTCAAACTCGGTGGTACCGCGATTATTGTTATTCCATCGCCACAACATTTACAACAGTTGCGCGAAAAGCTTGGACTGTTGAGTATTGAAGAGCACAAACAAGAACATGTAATTGAGCAATTCACGCCGCACTTTACCTATGTTGGAGCTACTCAAGTCAACAGCACAATGCACCTCAATAATCAGGAAATCACACAGGCTGTCATGATGACGCCTAATTACTGGCATATGTCAGATGAAGTAAAAGGAACGATGGCTGCTATGAGCGAGATAGAAACGGAGATAGTATTTACGTGCCTTCTCTTTCGGAAGTGATGCTCTTTCTAGTCTTTTTTCTCAGTTACTATTTTGCAACAATGCCTGCTTGTTTCTCAACCAAAACCCTACTCGTTCTTCACTGAAAATACTCTGCCAGCAAGTACACTTTCATATGTACTCAGTTCATACATGTGAAACTAGCGATGCGGCATGGCCGCCTGTATAGATAGGCATTTAAGAGGAGAAGGTAGCATGACACTCGGTTCAAGCCAATTCGCAGCTAACAACGTTGTTTCCCTTGCGACATTTCCTACACGGAGCCAGTTGGAGACGGTGGAACAGATACGCCGTTTTGAATTGCTACGCCTAGCCTTTTTTGTGTTGAAATTACGTAAGTTGGAGCAGGCGCACCAGAGTCGCGAGAACACATCAAAGGAGTATGCATGGCACTGTAGCTTGCTGCGCCACACTATCTTTCAACAGGTCATAACGCTTACAGGCTTGGATGCACGGAGTCAGGCTATTCAGCTTATTAATACCTGCCGAAAGTGATATATGATTCGTAAGAGCTTTTAGGTCTTGTGAAAATGTCGCCGCTAATATGCAGGAAGACGCCTGCTTTCTCTAACTCTTTGCGCATAGCCTGCAAATCAACACTTCCACTAACTGCGAAAAGACAAGGCGCAAGTTGACGTATACCCAGACCCTGTAGTGCTGGGAGGATCATCAGTATCTGCCCTGCTTCTTCGCTTGAAACCTCGAACAGCAACGCCTGTGAAAGCCGCACACTCTTGTAGGTTTTTGTCCAGTCGTGCAGAGTATACTCAATGTTTTGCGGAATCTCTTTTTGACTGTGCTCTTGCAAAATTTGTAGGATTTGCTCAACATTTTTGCCGGATTGTAAACCGCGTAACACCGAGGCTTTGGTAAGTGTGAGTCGGCTCACCAGACCGAGTTGATTGGCTTGTGCGAATGGTAAAAGAGCGTACAGCGTGGTAAGGTCTGGTTGTAGTAGCAATAGTTCAAAATTTGGCTGTATGACGAGTCCACGGAGTACAGGTTGCTGCACTTCAAGTTCAGTCGTCTTGTCCTCTACTTCAGAGTTGCTCAATTTTATAACGCTACTACCAAGCTCTGTCACCATAAAGTAGTCGGGATTTAACGGTATGGTTGAACGTAACGCGTCAGGATGTGTATAGCCAATGTCAACAACGCCCAGTTCGTAGAGTGTAGAAGATAAGATTCCCCTGTAGACTTCGCCCTCGCAATGATTCCACTTTACACGCGTATCATGGCCTTTACGGAGTTTTGGAGTACGACCATAGGGAGACGCGGGGCGGTACGCGAATGCATCCTCTTTCCATATCTGCTGTAGCAGCGATTCCACTGTGTACCAGGTGCCAGAAGTACAGGCATTCAGGTGTTTAATAAGTGCTTTTCGTCCTTCAGCGAAGTCCCAGGAATAGGTAGACCAGGAGGTATAGTTGACGCCATACACATCCCGCCAGTTGAAATTGCTTAGCCAGTATAACAGTAGTTCATGAGTCTGGCTTTGCAATGAAAGCTGAGACCAACGCTCCACAAATGACTTTATCTGATAAGAAGGTTTACCATCCTGAAAGATTGGGTTGGTGAGTTGGATAATGTTGAGATGCTCCATAACATCAAGCATAATCTCAATATAATCATCACCATCTTGATAGTCTAGACGTGGTTGACCGCGCAGTGTGGAACGAATTTTCGTAGCAATACGTTTTGGAACTCTACCCGCCTGCGTTGGCTCAATTGTCTGTTGATAGATAGTGCCAACAAGAGTGGCGATATCATATACAGCGATATTCTCGTTTGGTCGAATGGCTGATGGCTCATGCTCAAGTTCGATGAGTTTGCCCTCATCCTCTTTTAGCGTACTATCAGCAGTTAGAAGCTTCATATTGCTATATAAGTCTTCTGGCACAAACACGACGCGTTCGCCCTTTGAGAAACTATCGAAGACAAGACCATGTTGTGCAAGGATGTGCAGCGTTTTTAAAAGCGTGGTATCCTCCAGCTTCATGGCATCACGTACCGCTTGTAGAGAGGCTTTGCCATCATGCTCACGTAACCAGACGAAGAGCTTCTGTGGTACCGGGTCCAATGTGGGCAACAACTCAAGTGGCTCTTCCAGGCTCATAAGATGATCTGCGAGTATGCCAAGCGCATCACTACGAGAATAGTAGGGTCCTCGTGATATACGGTAACTCTGCACAGCTTTATAGACCTCATCTTCAGAGAGCGTTTCTAAAAGCCTGTATAGATCCCATTTCGTGCGATCACCCGATGGCATAAAAAATTCTCGACTGACAAGATAAAGGCTCTCGACACTCTCGTTATAGGCCCCGAGTACTGTAACATCTTCATATTTAGGCGACTTCTTAGATGTGCCAGAATAGCTAACGATACGTGCGGATAAAATGGCTTCTTGCAGTAAAGCATACTCGACAAGGTGGTTTATAGCTACTTCAACATGAGTAGGTGTGAGTGGTGTTCTTTTAACAATAACATCCTGCTGTACTCCATAGCGCGCTGAGGGCGGCAAGACACGATAGAGCACCTGACGCTCGTTTTCTGTGAGGTATTCAAAGACAAAACGCGCGGCAATAGGGTCGCGCATTCGTTGTATAAGAGTATCTACTTGCTGTTTCGTCCCTTTGTCCGGTTCCCCTGTCATACCCCATAAGCGGAGAAGGGGTGCTAGCTGTTCATCAGTATAATCTCCCAGTACCTGTCTCATCGTCTTCATAACATACATACCTCAAAAAACGCTGCTGTATACCATCGTCTACTGACGTGCTTCCAAGAAAGCAATGCACCCGCTCGCTCTACCCCTGATATTGTTCCAGGTAGCGAATGACTTCACGTGTGAGTTGGCTAGGTGTCGAGGCTCCGGCGGTGACAGCGATACGTTTCTTGCCCTTCAGAAGGTCAAGATCGAGTTGTGATAAATCTTCGATACGAACAGCAGGAACGTGCGCCAATTCCTCGGACACCTGTACAAGGCGATTCGTATTGTTGCTCTTGGGGTCGCCGACAACAATGGTCAAATCCGCTCCTTTTGCCTGTTCTGCGACGGCTTCCTGGCGTGTTTGAGTAGCAGCACAGATATCAATGTGTACCTCAGCGTGTGGATACATAGTTTTGATGTATTGAATGACGCGGTTCGTATCCCACTTTGAAAGCGTTGTTTGGGTAGAGATCGCTAGTTTCTGTGTCTGTGCGGGAGTAAGTGTTAGAGCATCTACATCGGACTCGGTCTCGATTAAGCTGATGTGTCCTGGCACTTCACCCATTACACCCTCTGGCTCTGGATGGCCTTTTTTGCCAATATAGAGAATATAGTAGCCCTGTTTCACTAGCTTAATCACGAGATCATGTGTCACTGTTACATCGGGACATGTCGCGTCGATGCAATGCAGGCCCCGCTCTTGTGCGCGTTGCTTGACCTGTGGTGAGACGCCATGAGCGGTAAAAATCACGGTTCCCTCTTGCACCTGTTCCAGAATAGTAGCTCTATCAGGTCCGTCAAGCGTCACGACACCCATATTTGTGAGTTCATTAATGGCGTGGCGGTTATGAATAATCTGTCCAATGATATAGATAGGGCGGGGCAACGTTGTATCTTTAGCCGCTTGACGTGCGATTTGTAATGCATCAACAACCCCGTAGCAATAACCACGCGGTGATATTTTTATGACTTCCATAAATTTCCTTAATTGGGCATCATACTATTTTGAAAAGCTCTTAACTTACTGTTAAAAGGCTCCCTCAACAGTGCCCTGGCATACCCATTGCTCTTACTGTATCACATCTATCAATAGATACTTGCTCCGACTTGTGACAAGATATGACGCACATCCTCTGGTGTGTAAAGACAGACGGCGGGCAACAATCCAGCCATTTCTTCGACCGAGGTTGACTGTGCGAGATCAAAGATAAGCAACGGTGTATGTCGTCCATTACAGCCTTGTGCGATATTGGCCGCAGTTAAAAGTGGTACAGGTGAGGACTCAAGTGCCCTTGGTGCGGGAACACTGATTAAGAGTTGTACTTTTGACAAGAGAGAAGAGACGTGAAATGGTGTATCTTCCTGAAAAATGTATGTCATTCCCGCGCGTTGCAGGAGTGTTGTATAGGGAGCTCGTTGCTCTTGTGGCCCAATCAGCAGTGCTGACCGACCCCATAGACCACCAAGGCAAGCATCCGCGATAGATACTACCTCTGGTGCAATGTCCTGCATTAATTGTGTTCCTTCGCTAGCCAGTGGGTTCATGTCGTGTTCCCTTTTAACAAGAAACGTTCTCTATATACTATAGCAAATCTCACCCATATCGCGTCAACGTATTCAGGTTCTGTGTACTAGAACAAAGCGGCAAGTGAAAAACATCCTGTCTCGTTGTGTCATAGCCTAAACCTATGTTATGTTATGTTATGGTAGGAGAGACGCAATAACGCGATTTTATTATAAAGGAATTTTTTATGCCCTACGATATGGGTGAATATTATGAGCACGTCAGTGATTACGACCTTGAATATCAGGGTCAATCTGAGCAAGATGTGCCTTTCTGGTGCGAATTGGTGTTACGCAATCCACCGCAACGTGTATTAGAATTGGCATGTGGGAGTGGTCGTATTGGTCTTGAACTGCTACACGGTCCTGGCAGCTTTGAGCTAGAGGGGCTAGACATCGCGCCAAAGATGCTCAATGCCTATCGACGTAAACTGGAACGCGAACCAGAGGCGGTTCAGCGTCGTGTTACTTTGCATGAAGGCGACATGAGCGAGTACCAGTTGCAGCATAAAGGTACATTTGATCTGATCTTTCTGCCATTCAACTCTATCACGCATCTCTATGAGCTTGACCAGCAACTCGATACCTTCAAAAATACCTACGAGCATCTCGCGCCCAATGGACGCTTCGTCGTCGATACCGCTCTACCTGATATAGATTATCTGAGCAATGCCCTCAATCGACCCTCGAATGTCTATCTAGAAGACGAGATTGAGTCACCGGAAGATGAGTTTACGATGCTGCTCTACAGTAGTCGGAAGTACGACCAGATTGAGCAAAATCAGCATATCACCTGGACGCACGAAAAGTTTTTTGAGTCCGCCGAAAATGAACGTTATCTGACAAAGCTCGATATGCATATCTTCTTTCCGCGCGAACTCCAATTGCTCTTCCTCGCCACAGGTTTCAGTATCGAAGCGATTTATGGCAGCTATGACTGGAAGCCCTTCGGCAAGGGAACACGTCAAATTGTGGTAGGACGTAAGCGTCATTCTATGGAGCAGGAATAAGCTGCAAGTGAGTGCTGACATGCCTTGTTCAGCACTCACTTGCATCCCTTGTAATACTCAATCTCCTACAGAAGGCGTGGCTCCAATTAACGGCCTCTCCTCAAACTGTGCTGGCAACTGCTCAATCTTGCCGAGGAGCAAGAGGTAGCATAGAATGCCAAACAAGAGGATAATGCCCGCGATAATGAAGTTCAGCACGAACGAGTGAGTCCTATCGAGGATAAAACCCGCCACGATTGGTGCGATGATACCTGCCAGGTTGTTGAAGAAGTTCATTATTGCACCGACAGTACCAACAGTGCCTTTGGGTGCGATCAGCGAGGGAATGCTCCAGCCAACGGGGGCGGCAAAAGCCAGGCCACCAAGTGAAATGGAGATCCACATGACAATCAAGGGAATACTAGTGGTAAAGGCTGCTCCAATGATCGTGACGCCCATGAGCATACCAACAATGAAAATCGTCTTACGTACTCTTGTTGGATCGTATCCGCTCTGAATTAAGCGGTCAACAAGCCAACCACCAATAACAACGTCTGTGATCGTTGCAACACCCCAGATGAGGGCAACTAAGCCTGCACTATTTAGAATAGAAACATGCAACTGCTTCTGAATATAGGCGGGTAGCCACGTCAGAAAGAGATAGAATGAGTAGCCATAGGCGGCGAAACCGAGTGCCATACCCCAAATCTTGGGTTGACGTAACAAGTAGCCGAGGCTTGCCCAAACATTCGCGGGTGCGGTGTTATCCTGTTGTGCCCCGCCTTCCTCGATGTACGCACGTTCCTCCTGTGAAAGGCTCTTAGACTCACTAGGATCACGATAGCTAAACCAGAAGATAGCCGCGTAGAGTAGGCTGAGAATACCAGTGACCCAGAAGGCGGCACGCCATCCGTAAAGTGCGATTACAAAGGCAACAAGCGGAACACCAATTACGTTGGAGAATTTGGCAGAGGCATCGAATGCCGATGTTGCTAAACCACGCTCTTTCATCGGGAACCAGTACCCGGTCGCCTTTGATGCTGCTGGAAATACGGGTGCCTCCGCAACACCAAGTAGCAGTCTTGAAAGAAGAATCAAACCGTAGCCACTGACGATAGCTGTCATGAAAGTCGCGATAGACCAGAGGATAGTGCCAACGCGGGTCAACCATTTGACGCCTAATTTGTCCAGTAAAGCTCCAACGGGTACCTGCATGAGCGTATATGTCCAGAGATAGGAGGATGCAATAATTCCATATTGCGCACCGGAGAGGTGATAATCATGTTCCAAAGAGGTTGCCGCAACCGCAATGTTTGTACGATCAAAATAGTTGATGATAACGCCGAGACCCAACAGGAATGCTATTCCCCAACGCCTGTAGCCAACACGTTTGCCCACACTCATCATAAGGCTTCCTTCCTCTCTTGTGTGTTCTACGACCTAAATTATATTTCTCTATATCCCCACTCCTACCTATGTAATTATCACGTAGAAAAGTTACTAAAAGACACATGGTATGAGCGTGATAGGGGTAAGTGAAGTTATACATATTGGATTATGGGTCTTTTGTTCTAGCCAATTCTATCGTATACTTGAGATATGAAAAGTTCAGAGCAATTGCCAATCATAGAGTTTGCTACCGAGCAAGACTGGGAAGCGTGGCTTGCAGAGCATTACGCTGATCCAAAGGGCATCTGGCTCAAAATCGCTAAAAAAGACACTGGCGTTCTCTCGATCTCGTACTCGGAAGCACTGGAGGGTGCGCTTTGCTATGGCTGGATCGATGGGCAGAAGGCTGCGTTTGATGAACAGTACTGGCTCCAGAAGTTCACTCCGCGCCGCGCGAAGAGCATCTGGTCACAGATCAACTGCGACAAAGCTAATACACTGATCGAGGCTGGAAGAATGCAGCCCGCTGGCCTGCGCCAGATTGAGCTAGCACAGGCAGATGGTCGTTGGGAGGCCGCTTACGCCGGTCAGAGCAAGGCAACCGTGCCAGACGATTTGCAGGAAGCGTTGGACAAAATCCCTCAGGCGCGTGACTTCTTTCTCACTCTAAACAGCGTTAACCGCTACGCTATTATATTCAGAGTCCAGACCGCCAGGAAAGCCGAGACACGCACGGCCCGTATCCAGAAGTTTGTGGAAATGCTGGCAAAAGGAGAGAAGCTTTATCCCTAAGCGTTTTTCTTAACACTAAGAGTAGTCATGAGCTAAGATATGGTTCCTACGCATCCTCGCTGTTGTGAAATGTGGTATGTTAAAAGGTTAAGGCATTTTCGACAGAGTTCTGCTTCTTCATCAAAACGTCCTGTCAGGTATGACCAACTTCTGTACTGAGATGTTGGCATTCCTACCCATTTTCTTCGCGATAGAGTACTCGTTGTCGTAAGAGATCGAATTTTGCCCGACCATACATGCTTCGCTTGATCAGCTTGAGTCGGTTGATATTCCCCTCCAAAGGACCATTATTCCAAGGCAACGTTAACCCAGCAAGCACTGCTGCTTTGTCTCGCTGCACTCCCGTAAGGAATGGCTCGAACTCAGGTAAGCGACTCGTTTCAACCTCTTTAAGCCATACGTCAAGCAACTGTCCAGTACGCCCTCGTAGCATCTGCATAAAGGCTTCTACGAGGTGATATGCCCGTTCAGCCGTTGGACTTGCCTGTCTAATGAGTCTCAGTTCCTCCTGCTCTGCTTCATTAAGATCAGCCGGTTTCCGCAAAAAGAGCCAAGTTACCCGTTTTGCCGAGAAGTGTTCAAGCGCAGTTGGCACCATTGTGGAAGCATGCAATGGAGTGGATGCAACGACCTTCTTCTTTGAAGAAGGTGCAGATGACTCTAAGCTTGCGATAGAGCGGTAGACGGCCCGTTGTGAGCCTGTGTAGCCGTTTGCGGTGAGTTCTCGCCAAAGCTGTAAACCATTGTGACAACCTTCCTTCCAGCGCTGTTGCACAAACCCCTCGTACCGATCAAGTACGCTCGGGCGTTTGCGTCTCCGTCTGGGTTCAGGGTAGCTACCGTGAGCAAGCCATCGTTCCACCGTTCGTTCACCCATCCCAAGTCGGTGGGCAATTTCACGTCGTCTGAAACCCTGTTGATGAAGTGTGATCACCTGTGTGTATTGATCTTGACGCTGGGCACGCCGAGCGTGTTGAACCTGTTCAACTCCCCTTGACAGAGCAGGACGCTGCACATCTGCCTTGACCGGAGCTTGCCCGGCACAGCGGATTTCTGCTCGACAATGTGCTAAAAGGGCAGAGACACATTCTGCAAGATTTTTGTGGGATGGGAGACTGACGAGGTACACCATTGCTGCTGCCCTTTTTCAATCTCCTTCCCCCAAACCCATCGTGCAGCTTTCACTGCAATGGGCTTTCCAGCGTCACGTTTTGCATGAAACTGACG
>JAABUZ0100009160.1_pt1 | contig 11409 bp, 8 predicted proteins | sample 5562091 | NCBI WGS metagenome assembly JAABUZ01 (sample SAMN12813069, study PRJNA571459) | rock metagenome | isolation source: Antarctica rocks | place: Antarctica: Victoria Land, Linnaeus Terrace sud | collected 2015-12-21
GGCGGTTCCTGTCCCAGTTGGAGGCGTGCACCAGGGTGACAGCGAAGTTCGGCATAGACCGACGGTATCGCCGCGCCCCGACACGACGCGCATGCGTGGCGTGTACCCGAGTGCCGCATGACCATCCGCTTGCGGCACGGTGTCGGATCAGGGTTGGGCGGTGCGGTCGATCCATCTGGTCAGTTCGCTGGCGACGTGTTGCTGTTCGGCGGGGTGGGCGAGGTTGGACAGCACGATCACAGCCCTGCGGGTCTGCGGGTAGAGGGCGAGGAAGGCCGAGTAGCCGCCAGTCTGGCCGTTGTGCCAGACCCTGATGCGACCAGGACCATGACCATTGCCCGGCATTGAGTCGATGACCCAGAACATGCCCGAGGTCTGCTCCGGTTGTTCTGGGAGGAAGCCGCCGACCGGCTTGAGCGCGGCCTGTCCCGGTGCCGTCCCGTCGAGCAGCGCCGTGGCCAACAGCGTCAGGTCCGCAACTGTGCTGACGAGGCCACCAGCGGGTGCGTAGCCGTCCATGATCCAGGGCTGGGCGCGTCGGCCGGCCGCGGTCCAACCGCGCGGCGCCACATAGCCTGACCCAGCGGGGTGGGTCGCGCGCATCCCGATCGGCGCGCAGATCCGGTCGGTGAGCAGGGTCGCGTAGTCGGAGCCGGCTGTGTGGGCGAGCACCTGACCCAGCAGGGCAGCGCCCAGGTTGGAGTACCGCTGCTGGCCCCGGTGCGGTAGCCGCTGCCGTTTCGCCTGCTCGAGGACAGCCGTTGGGGTCAGACCCCGATACGGATCGGTGCCCAGCCAGGCCGAACGGATCGCTCGGGCTGCCATTCCCGATGTTCGGGGTAGCCGAGGCAGCCCGGAGGTATGGGTGCACAGCTCTTGCAAGGTGACCGAGCCAACCGGGTTCACCATGGTGTCGGGCGACACGTCGGCGACTGTGCTACGCAGGCTGACCTCACCACGGCGCACCGCCTCGGCGAGCAGCATCCCGGTGAACCCCTTGGTGACCGATCCGAGCTCGAAGCGAGTGTCCTTATCAGCGCCGATAAACGCCATCCGCACGCCCATACCCGGATCGATGACCGCGGCAGCGAGCCGCCGGGTCCGCCGCCCCGCCAACAGATCCAGCTCCGCTGCCAGTTCACCGTCACCGTGAGCGGGCGGTACCCGGTGCACGAACGCCCGGAGCCAGCCCACCGCGGTCACCACAACGAACACGAACCCCAACAATCCGAGCACGAACCCGACCACTGTGAGCCCCGTCATCCGCTCAACCATCTTCCGAGCGGTCAGTTACGCCAACGGCCTGCGAAGCCTGACTCGGAGGCGGGCCTGTACAGAGTACGCTACTCCACGTCATTGCGGCTGGCGGAAGCTGAGGCATCAGGACCAGTCCACGGGCATCAACCACATCGCGCTGTGGGCGAGGGACCGACGCGAAGTCAACGACCTCCACACCCAGTTCCTGATACGGCGGACCATTACGGTGACGGACGAGCCCCAGCTTCACCCAACGTACACGCCCGGCTACTACGCCGTTTTCTTCGACGATCCCATCAACGGCATCCACTGGGAGTTGGCCCACACCCCGAGGATCCTGGGCCCCTGGGCGTACTGGAGGTGGCGCCAGGCCCTGAAACAGATCGGGTCCCGGCACCCCGAATGGCACAAGCCGGTCCAGCAGGAATCGATGCGTCCACTGCCCGGCCGTCACTGACTTCTCCGGGACCCGTGGGGGCCGATACGTCGGAGGTGCCCGCGGGCGGGTGGCGCGTTCTCCCACCGACGCTGTCACCCTCGACGTCGGCCACCTCGTCGCTCCAAAAGGCAGCGGCTGAACACGTCGATCGCCACTGTCAGATAAGGCCGGCCGAACCGACGCCAAGTGCCACGTTCCGGTCGTCATCGCGAACTACGAGGGGCGTCGGTACTTGGTCACGTCGTAGACACCAAACTGACTGCCGTCGCTACAGGCATCGATCCTCGCCGGCCCGTGCCCCCCCTACGTTTTTTGCGCTCTTCCGTGTCACACGAGGAACGTCTTACGGCGACCGAACGGCCCTCAGCTGTGAATACGACCAAGATCAACATGGTCACCGCAACGGGATCCCCAAACGACGCGATCATGATCTTGCCGGTCGGCTGCCTCGGAGCGCGGTTCCTGTCGCCGTAGGACGTTGATCGCGGGCGGTGTTCTGATGGTGTCGGCTACCTCACCGACTACGTCATTGCTCGACGCCGTGACCGGCACACGGCAGGTACGACTACCCCCAGCCACGCATGATCGGTGGTGAGCGCAAGCGGATCGCTGAGCGACACAGCCGGCGAGGTTCATTGCCGCGGGATTTACCTGATGGGATGCTGCGGTCCAGGCCACCGAGGAGTGCCTCGGGCCAAGGTGGGGTCGGATCTTTCGAACACGGGCAGGCCGTGCTGTTGCCGCGGGCAGAGCGGTAGTGCCTGGCCGAACCGATCGGCGGCGCATGGCAAATCGCGACGCGCCGAGAATTGTCGGAGCCTTGAGTCATGCTGGTACGGGCAAACTACGTCGCCTACCGCCGAACGAATGGACCGACCGATGACCGATGCGATGTCCGCGGATGACACTGCGACCCGTGTCTCTACCCTGCACGCCGCCAACATCACTGGTCTCGGCGCGGTCGCGGACGTCTCGCGCCTGTTCAAGACGCTCGACATTCCGACGAACCCGGCGTGGGCGACGGCCCTCGGGCCGCAGCTGTTCAATGCGGACCTGCTCCGGGCTGCCGGTCCCAGTTCGCAGTTGAGCAAGGTGCTCGCCGCGTTCGGACCCCAGCGGGCGGCAATGGACACAGTCTTGAACATGTCGCGCTTGATCAAAACGCTCGATCTCCCGACCCAGAAATGGGCTGCGATACTTGGGCCGCAGCTCGCTACTGCGGATCTGCTCCGGGCTGCTGGTCACGGTTCGCAGTTGAGCAAAGCGCTGGCCGCGTTCGCGCCCAACCGGCAAGCTCTCGACGCCAGCGCCGCACTCGGCTTGTCCCGACAGAGCTCGATTTTCAGCGCGCAGATCGGCCAGATCGTTTCGTCGCAGGACTCGATCGTCCGCCTGGTTCTGCGGTCGAATGCCCAACTGCAGACGACGGGACTGTTTAACACGCTTGGCCGGTATGGCCACATACAGGCACAGCTCGGCGCGCTCACGACAGGCTCAGATCCCGCGATCTTATTGCGTGGCCTGTCGCGGATCTCGGGACGCCGATACGACTCCTACCTCGACGGGCTGCCGGCCCGGCCGATCGCACGGAGGGCCGCGGTCGCCGAGGCTGCTGGCGATACCCAGTCGGGGCTGCTCATCGTCGAGAGTCTTACAGCTGACGGTTTTAGCAACGATCGCCGCCAAGAGCTCGCGGAATCATTCACGACGGTGTCACTCGAGCCGTGGCAAACCGGGCCGGCCGACGCCAGGGACGAGCTGTTCGCCGCGCTTGCCGAACTGGACCCCGGACTGCCCGACTGGCTCAAAGCTGCGTGGGACGACATCGTTCGCGACGGGCCGAAGGGTGCGTCGAAGATAGCCAACTGCGCGGTCGAATGCATCGATCAGACCCTGCGGGTCATCGCCGCTGTCGAAGATGTCGCAGCCTGGATTGCCCAGGTTGGGCCGAAGTCAGGCTGGATCGACGAGAGGAATCGGCCGACGCGTAGGGCGAAGATCATGTTTGTCATGCGGCATCGATCTGGGCGCGACGCCAAGCTCGCCGTCGCGCAGGTCGAAGCGCTGGCAACGCTAGTGCATGACGTGATGGGCAACCTACAGTCGGTGAAACATGGCAACGCACCGACGATGGCGATCATGCGGGGATGGGTGCAAGCCACCGAGGGTGCGCTCTCGCAGCTGCTGCTGCATCGATAACTGAGACCTTCGGGCCGCCTCGCTGGGTGGACGGCAGCTGTCTGGACCTGGCGCTCGAACACCGGCGGGTGAGCCGTGCTCCGCAGGTGGCGCGCGCACCGGCTGGGTACGGCCCGCTTCGTGTCTCAAGCCGATCGCTCTGCGGGACGCCGGCGTCGCTGCTTCAGAGCAACCCATGGCCACGGCACCATTCCGGCTTCGGGTAGGAAGTATAGGCCCGAGCGCCAGCCCAGGCTCGCGGTGGCCGAGGCGCGAAGCAATCACCCGCGGAGCCCTCGTTACTGCGTAGACCTTCGGTGGTGACAACTACGCGAGCGAAGCCGGTGACAACTTCACGACGCTTCACAACTGGTCAGCGCCTTCCTGTGGATTCCCGAAAGTCCGTCCCAAAACGTGTGTCTGGTTACCGTGTTACGTGACGACTTATGGGACAATGAAGGTATGCCGTCCAGACCGCGTCGACCCGTCGCGAAGGAGCCGCCACCGGCGCAGGCCTCGCACGCGGTGCTGGGGTACGCGCGGGTCTCGACCACCCAACAAGACCTCGACCGCCCAACTCGACGCCCTAGCCAAGGCCGGCATCGAGGCGAAGCGGATCTACAGCGACAAAAAGTCCGGTGCCACCGCACTTCTTCTTCTCTGATCTGAAGTGCTCCACGCGAGGGCATCGGAGCGAGGCCCACTCCCGCAATTCCGTGCACAGCGTCGACTTCCCGACACCGGGCGCAACCCCGGTCACGGCAACAAGACGCGTCATCCCATCAGTCTCCAGTGTCGAACGCCCCATCGAACAGATACCGGTGCGACGTCTCGACGATTCACCGGCGGTGGACGTAGCCCACGGATGCAACGGTCCGATCGCGCGGTCGACCCGATCAACACCACGGGCATGCTCTAGGGATGACCCTGGCGATGGCGCACTTGAGCGACCCACACATCACCACCGGACCGCTCGGTGCTGCGCCTGCACAAGGTCTGTACCAGGCGCTGGGCCGCGGTCTCGCGATCAGTCCCTCGCCGGCGTTGTTCATCATCACGGGAGATCTGGTTGATCGCGGCAGCCGTGCGGAGTACGAGGCCCTTTACGAGCTGATCCATCGGTTCCCGTCGCCGTTGTATCTCGTTCCGGGTAACCATGATGATCCGAGCGTGTTCCTGGAGGTCTTCGGCGGTACGAGGTTTGTGGAACATGGCGTGCTGACGCACTTCTGCGTCGAACGAGATGACCTGACGCTCGTATGTCTGGACTCATCCGTTGTCGGGAGTGCTGGCGGCAGACTGACCGATGAGCAATTGAGCTTCGTCGACGAGACGTTGTCACGGCGGCCCGAGACGCCGGCGTTCGTCGCCTTACATCATCCACCGGTCGATCTGGGTATGCCGTTCCTGGACAACATGCGTCTCAGCAACGGCGACGAGCTTGGCGCCATCCTGGATCGCCACAAGAACGTGATGCGCGTCCTCGCCGGACACGTCCACCGGCCAGTCATTGCCCCGATGTCCTCCACCATTCTCACAACCGCGGCGAGCACACATCTCGCCAGTGGCCTTGCTTTGGACGCTGACGTACCGCACTACGTCGCCGAGCCGACGTCGTTCCTTCTCCATGTCGAGAGTGGTGGCCGTTGGATCACCCACACCGTCAGCGCCAGCCATACCGCCTCCACACTTGCCTGCTTTTGATCGTCTCGTCAGACGATGCATCACCGGGCGAGCGAGCGGTCGAGGCGTGATCGATTGGCTCGAGGATCGGATCGGGAGTTCGTTACTCCTCGTCGAACTTCGGCGCTCGCTGGCGTTCTGGATGCTGATCGGAGTCACGAAGGCATGTTGGCAATCCGGCAGAATTTCCGATGGTCGTGAGTTCCAGAACGTGGGGTTGAGTCTCGCGCAACTCCTCCAGAGCATCCAGCGCCCAGAGCGCTGAGACGCCCAGCGCGCGGGGGGTCTCGTCGCAGGGCGACGCGGACCCGATCGGGTTCAGTCCCGTCACTTCGGCATCGGGAGTGATGTTGAGGTACGCCATCACAGTCCCGTAGGAGGGATGGGTCGCGCCGCTGAGGTTGCGGTAGATGTCGTAGAAGAGCTGGGGCGAATCCGCGAACCTTGCGCAGGCGTTCCAGACACTCCAGTCGCTCTTGGGCGGTTCTGCACCCACCATCGCCGCGTACTCCGACGGGGACCCGAGACCATTGTGGAACTCCTTCGCCCGCTTGTGCGCTTCGTTCTGGAATTCGACGAGGAGCTTCTGCTCGCCCTCATGGGTGAGCAGGACCCACTGGGCGGTGAGAGCGTGCTCGAATGCGATCCGCGCGTGCTCGGCAGCGATCCAGGGCAGCCTTTGAGATAGGTCGAGGCCGACCACGACGTTGTTGAGTGCGTGAAGCGCTAACGGGTAGATCATCCTGAACTTCAGCTCGACCGGCCGCGGGACAGCAATCGGCTCGCCCAGACCCCACCACCGCCGCCACAGCGCGACTACCTCCCGAGCGGCTCGAAGGAAAACTGCGTCCATGCTGTGGATGGCCTCCTCGTCGACCTGATCCCGCAGAGTGTCGAGCAGCTCCTTGAGCGGGTCGGTGTCGTCGTCCATATTCCTGGTGTACCGCACCGGCCGTCTCCGCGCTGCGCACTTGCCGTACCAGAGGACGAACCCACTCGTGATACGGCCACGAGCTCCGTGCCGACCGTCGGCGGCCCAAGCGTTGATGCCCGCAGGCGGATCCCGTTGTGGGAGATCTCGTTCGACGATCGTCTACCGAGGCACCATCTGCGCCCTTACCTGGGCAGCCGGTGGCAGGCGACGGCGATCATGGTGGGGATGGTGGCGAACCAGCGTTCGTAGTCCGACCACTCGGATTCCGGCCGGTTGTGAGAGGGCAGTGTGCGCGGTTCATCGAGGCCGGTGATGGCCAGACCGTGGTCTGCCAGGCTCGTCGCGTACCAGCTCAGCGGGCGGTGGTAATGAGTGTGGCCACCGAAAGACTGAACGTTCCGCTGCTCGTGGGCCAGGTAGCCGTTGACATGCCGACTCCACATACCGGTAACGGGGTCCTCGACCGGTCGCCGGCCGAAAAAGCAGGGATGAAGGAACGAGAACACAAAACTTCCCGTCGGCTCCAACGCTGTGGCGACGCGTGATCGAGGCTCGACAGCGGTGACTCTGGTACCCCAGCGCACGGTCGCGCCGCCGGCGGCATAGCGGGTCCGGAGGAAACGTTCGGTGTCAGCCTGCCGTAGACACGTGTAAGACCGTGGGTGCTCGTTGCGGTGTCGTTCGGGCCGGTCGTACACGGTGTGGCCCGAGTACAACGTGCGGCGTCGTTCCCACACCAGCCCAAACTCGCCGATCTCGCGGCCCAGCCCTGGTGCTGCGGCATCGAGCAGCATCAGCGAGTCCCGGTGCACGAACAGCGCGCGGCTGCCGACGCCCGGCCCGAGCTCGTCGCGGGCGTCAACCACCACCGGCTCAAGGCCGATGCTGCGCGCGAACAGCGCGGTTGCCAGCCCGACGGGTCCGGCACCCACGATCACCAAGTCACACTCGGTCGTCGTCATCGCCCCGGGTCCGAGTTCTCTTCGCCGGCCGCCGGAGCGGGCGCGAGATGCGCGGGCAGCTCTGTGGTCCTGCGGATAGGGGAGAAGACTAGCCAGCCGGCCGCGGCGAGCATCCCTGCCGCCACCACCCACAAGGTCCCGCGTAGGCCGATCGCCGAGGCCAGCGCGCCACCCAGTAGTCCGCCGATCGGTGCCGCTCCGAAGTAGAGGAAGTTCATCGTCGCATTCATCCGCCCGAGCAGGTGACGGGGGCACAACGCCTGCTGATAGCTGACCTGAACCACGATCGTGACGACGGTACTGAGACTGGTGAGGAACGCCGCCGCGACATACCACGCCAGCCCGGCCCCCGGGCCGGTCAGCGGGTAGAGCAGGAACGTCGCGCCGTTGGCGATCGACGCCGTCCACAGCAGCCGGCCCCCACCGACGCGGGCCGCCAATCGCCGCGACACCAGCGAGCCGACGACCGCGCCCGCCAAGCCCAGGGTGCTGAGCAGCCCGATCGTCCCTGCCTCCAGGTGGACGGTTCGGACGAGGAACACGACTATCACCGCGGTCTGTGCACTCTGAAACAATGCCGAGGTCGCGTTGTTCAGGCTGATCGCGCGCAAGGCTGGCGAACCGAAGACGAGAATGAGCCCCGCGTGGATGTCTCGGCGGAGGGTTGATCCCGCGATGGGGCGGCCAGGCGCCGGTTCAGGCGCCCGGATGCGGAACAGCCACGCGGCCGACCACAGGTAGCTGAGCGCGTCGACCAAGACGGTGCCTGCGGCGGTCACGCCCTGGACGAGGTAGCCGGCCACGGTCGGCGCAGCCAGAGCAGCGGCCGAAGTGTTGAACTTGAGTTTGGCGTTGCCCTCGATCAGCGCCTCGCGATCGACCAGTCGAGGCAGGTAGGACTGGTGGGCGACATCGAAGAACACGGTGAGGACGCCGGTGACGAACACGGCGACGTACACCTGCACCAGTGACAGGACACCGAACGCAGCGCTGATCGGGATTGTCGCGAGTGCAGCGGCCCGGACGAGGTCGGCGGTGATCAGCACCGGGCGGTTGCGGATCCGGTCGCACCAGGCGCCGACCTGCAGGCCGATTAGTAGGTAGGGCAGCGTCTGGAAGGTGCGCACCAGCGCAACCTCCATCGTCGATGCATGCAGCGTGCCTACTGCCAGCAACGGCACTGCCAGCGCGCTAATTCGAGTGCCGATCTGGCTCAGGGCGTCGGCGATCCAGAGCCTGCGGAGGTTGACGAAGCGCAGTAGGTTCCGGACGGGTGCCGCGGGGGCGTCCGGTGCGGGCTCACCACTGGTCATCGGTCGATTGCTCGCATCTCTCGCCTTTCGCAACGCAACGGAGGGGTCGGCAGACCCGGAAGGGCCAGTAGAACTGCCGCATCCGTCGGGCAGGGCGGCGCGCACGGAGTACGCGCACGGAGTAAGAGCTCGGGTTGGTAACATTATCGCGAGTCAGGAGTAACATGCTCAGCTTTACATGCCTGGCAGCCTGCCGGAGTCCAAAGGACTGCTCTACGCGTGGTGGTGTGTCCGTGAACGGATGGTCTGCACCAGAAAGATGTCGTTGTCGCGCGTCAGCGCCGGTCGCAGCGGATCCGCGGTGATCGCATCAGACACCTTGGGCAATTGCGCCGCAAAACTTGAGGGCCGCGCACGCACGTCCAATAGGGTAGGTCGAATCTGGGAAACCCGTTGCGCTGCAACTCTTTTGGGCCGCGACCCGACATAATAACAGTTATCGGCGAGGTGAAAAGTGCTGGGGGAGAGGCGCTCTCGGTCAGCTCGCGGCGCGTGCGAGGCGTTGTTGTAGCCTGCACCGCAGACCAGAACTCCGACGACCAAACCGACGCGCGAAAGCCTGCACCCTGTGTACGTGTTGTTCAAGCGTGGCAAACCCGGGCCGCCGGGCTTGGGTGCCGTAGGGCCCTTGGTTGATCGCTTCGGATGGGGCGGCCTCGTCGGCTGCGCTGTTGAACCGACGAGTCCTGGGGCGGTGCGGGCCAAAGCTGCGTTTCCCGAAACCGCCTTCCAGTTGAAATGCCCCAAAAACTGCTCACCGATTCATCCCGACGCCCACAAGTCATCCGTCGAAGGCGCGACCGGCTCGAGCTTTTTCCCGGACGGGCACGTCGACGCGCAACGCACCGCTCCTGAACAGCGCAGGCGGTGGACGACCCGGGTCAGGCGGGGTCAGGACGGTTGCGTAGCCGGGTCCACACCGGCGGAGGCGACCAGGTGGGCGATGTCGGACAGTTTCCGGTTGCTCTGCTGCGACGCCTGCACCAGCACACCGAACGCGGCGGCGGCGTCGAGTTTGTACCGTTCCATCAGGATGCCTTTGGCTTGGCCGATGGTGTCCCGCTTCACCAGGGCCCGGTTGGAGTTCTGCTGGTATTGCGCGCCGACCAGCGCCACCGCGGCGTGACTGGCGAACAGCAGACCGGTGTCCTCGTCGTAGTCGTCGAACGCGTTCGGGTCCCGCGCGTACAGGTTCAACGCACCCAGGTTCTCCGCCCACACGAACAACTGGAACGACAGCATCGACCGCACCCCTATCCCGGCGCCCGACCGGCGAACAGCGGCCACCGACCATCAGTGGAAAGGTCATCAACGCGGATGGTCACATGCTCCCGGGCGGAGCTCATACACGGACCCTGATTCGTCTGGTTCTGCAGGTCCTCCACCGCTTCGATCAACGTGTCCGACGCAGCCGGCGTGCTCACCCGCCCACCCCGGGTGACCAAGGTGATCGCCGCGTAATCCGCGCCCGGAATGTTGCTCACCGCCGCCGCGGTGATCACCGCCAACGTGCCCGCCACATCAGGTTCGTCCTGCAACGAACGCGCCAACTCGCTCAGCTGCGCCGCCAGGCCCGCCGGGCCGGCACCGCCGGAACTGGTCAGTCCTCACCGCTCCCCGTCCACGCTCACCACTGAAACGATAGAGCAACGCGCACACGCCTTGCCGCGCTGAGCTGCGGGCCCGGGACCGCTGCCAACCACTCGTTTCACACAGCGGTCCCGGTCGCCCACGTCCGCGCTCGCACTCAGACGTTCCAAGGCTTCGCGTGGACAGCGCCGGCTGTGCAAGGTGCCCGCGGTGGTGTGTCAGTGACTGATCGGTGGCGGGGTGGGGCGGCCGCCGGGTTAGGCTGGGGGGTCGATCAGGCCAACGGAGCTGTGAGTTCGATGTTGATGTTGTCTGGGTCCTGGAAGGACAAGATGGCGATGCCAGCGTCGGCCAGGGTGATGACCTCGCCATGCTCGATGCCAGCTTGGGTCAGGTTCGCTGCGGCTCGGTCGAGGTCTGCGCGGGAGGCGACGGCGAAGCTGACGTGGTCGAGTCCGGTGTGCTGGGGTCGAAGGTTACCCGCCGCCGTCCGCGTGCTGGATCCGTTCCTCCTAGGTGATGTTTACTTCACGCGTACGCCGTAGACGAAGATGTTGGATTCGTAGCTGTGAGCCGCCTGGTCCAACAAGCCACCGCAGCTCATCAACAAGAACCTTTCGGAAGGTTCCCCGGGAGATCCGTACACCGCCTGCTGGTCGAAAAGTTTGTGGTGCAGGGGCTGACCGGGTAGGCGCCAGTCGGCGGCGAGCTCACCTTTGTTGGCCAGCAGGCCGCCGCTGATCCGATAAGTCAAGGCCCGGCCGGATTCGCAGGTCACAGTGAAGGTCTTGCCAACATCAGAATTCATGTATTCGGCGAGATCAGAGTATGCACCTTCTTCGCCGCCATAATTGATATGGGCAATGGTGATGACGGTTCCGGCGCCGGTTCCGGGCCGCACGTTGTCCTGTGCCCACCCTGCTTTGTCAGTCCAGCCGGCAACGTTCGTATCCGGACCAGGCACCCACAGCGAGGAGTCGCGATTCAACGGGTGAGGGATGAGGTTGACGGAAACGCCTTGCGGATGATTCGACGAGCCGAACGGGATATCGA
>JAABUZ0100009161.1_pt1 | contig 11409 bp, 20 predicted proteins | sample 5562091 | NCBI WGS metagenome assembly JAABUZ01 (sample SAMN12813069, study PRJNA571459) | rock metagenome | isolation source: Antarctica rocks | place: Antarctica: Victoria Land, Linnaeus Terrace sud | collected 2015-12-21
CGCCTGGTGACCCATGGACATCATCGCACTGACCCCTGGGATCTCTACCACGACACCGAGCGCTTCTTCGAACACCTTGACCGTGCTCCTGCCCTGGCACTCCAGCACATCGGCAGCCCCGGTCGCCCCGATTCCGCCGCCGTGGCTCGTGCGGCGTGACAACGCACCACTTACCTGGAAGGATTTAGTATGTCGGAAAACGCCCAACAGGCATGGCGCAAACGAGCAGTCTAATTCAGAGACTAACTCAGAGAAATTTATACACGACTGGAAAGCCGAACTCGCCGCGACGATGACGGCGAGCAACTACGCGCGCTGGGTCGCTCCCCTCGAAGTTCTAGAACTTGTCAACAACCATGCGGTGCTCTCCGCACCCGACGCCGGCACGGCCGATTATGCCCGTACGCGACTCGCCGACACGCTTACCCGGGCGCTGAACGTGGAACGTATCGAAGTCCGAGCAGCGAAATGACAACCACCATCCCATCCAGCGCCGTGCGTCTACACCATGACAGCATGAGGTGTGTGGGTATGCGGCAGATGTTCGAGGGTCAACTCCACGTTGAAGCAAATGGAGACGGCTACGTGATTGCTCCCGAGAGCGTCGTGGCTGGTCTCGGGGGGTGGCCGAGCGCGGATTCCCATCGTCGGCAGTGTCCTGGGCCATGAGTATCGGTCATCCACTCGGCCGATGGGAGATGGTCGACACGGCATCCAGGTGTACAAGGTTGTGCGGACTCAGCATGGGCTGAAGGCCGGTGACCCTGTAACGGTGGAAGTCGAACGAGACGTGAGCCGAAGCCATCTTTGAGCGCGACCAGGTTGATTAGTCCGGTTCTATCACCTGCCAGCATTGCTGCTGTCCGTGCATGCTCATGGCACGCTCATGGCACGCTCACCAGCGCGCATGGCGGTGCACAAAGTGCAAAAAGTTGCCCGAGTAGCGCCGTCGGCCGAACTCACCACGGAATCGGCGCGCTCTAGGAGGTGGTGGCGAACCGGGGGTTCGGCGTGGGGGACATGCCGACGGCCAAGATTGCCGCCTTCTTCGTGCGGTTACGCAAGCACTGTACTGCCCAATGGCCTCGTCCGGCCCCTCACCCGCCGCCTGGCCCAAGGCCTGACTATCGCCACCGCTGCAACGGCCGCTGGCACGTCCTGGTACCACTGGCACTCGTTGGAGCGCCGTCTACTCCTCCATCCCCCCACATCTGACACGGCCGCGACGATCGCACGTGTGCTCGGCGTGACCGTCGGCGTGATGGGGGTTGAGGAATATCTGAGCGAGAATTGGCGCTAACGTATCCGAGGCCGGATTCCACCGCCAGCAGGACGTGGTGAGTTGCAGAGCCACGCGGGCGGTGTCCGCAAGGACCTCCTTTGGGACACCGCTACGCGGTCTCCTCCGCAGACGTGGCCGTCAGCGCCGTGACGGGCGTTGTGCGCCTCGGCCGCCCCACGTGCGTGCCTTCCGCCCGCGCCCGGTCCATCCCGGCCTTGACACGCTCGGCGACCTGCCGCTTCTCCAGTTGGACCCAGGCGAGCGTGATGTGGTAGAGCGCTTCGCCGATCGCCGTGGTGTCGATTCAGGGCTCCTGCAGCGAGCGCAGCCCATAGCCGCACGCGGTGAGGGTCTGCAACGTGCTGGCGCCGTCCAACATGGAGCGGAAGGCTCGGTCCAGCTTCCAGACGACGATCAGGTTGACGTGGCGACCGCGAGCGAGCTCCAGCAGCCGGCGCCATTCCTTGCGGCTGCGCAGGTTATCGGCACTGGCGTGGTCGACTAACGCGCCGTTGCTTCGCTTGCTCGCCTGTCGGCAGTGTGCCAACGCACCACCCCGGGCAGCACGGAGGCCAATGCATACCCTGCAGAACCTCATGAGTCGGAGGGGGCAGGTGTTCCCGCAAGGGCCGGAGCTACGTCTCCGGATTCTGGTCCTTGTCAGCGGTCGAGACACGAGCGTAGAGCGCGACGTGTATGGCGCCTCCTTAGCGCCAATTATCGCTCAGATATTCCTCAACCCCCAACTAGAGACCTGTGTGCCGCGCCTTCAGGAAAAGGGCAGTATAGGTGATCCCCGTCAGTTTCGACAGGACCGTCGGTATCTACCTTACGCCCGTGCGGCACGGCAATTCGGAAGGTGCTGTCCTGATGCATCGCCTGACACCACATCGACAGGGTCACCCTCACGGGCGCTCTGCCACCGTGCCTGACGTGCTCAAGCCGAGCTACCCATCATCCCTTCTGCTCCACAGGTAGCCGGTGATACCAGACACAAGCACGACCCTCACAAGAAGCCGTCTCAGTAAATTTTTTCTATTGTATTGCCACTCAGCCTTCCAGCCCCGTTCCGCGAAGACGTTGGGAACGTGGCCATGTGCAAGATCCTGTACGATCCCTTCCACCACTCCCACCCGGTCCGCCAGCATCAGGGGCAGCCAATGGCCGTAGTTGGATTCACTATAGGTGAACGCGAAACGGCGGATCATACCGCTTACTCCCGCAGGCGGGGCTGATGTCCCGAACACCGCGGTGACGTTCGGCCGCTCGTTGGAATGCAGAACCTCGATAGTGATCGGCTGCTGTGGCGGGCGCTTCCAGCTATAGCCCTGGTGTTCCCCATTATTGCGTTTCTTCATCGGGTAGGTCGGGTCATTCTTCGGATCGGCGTCCACGCCCCACCCCTTGATCTGTGTGTAGTCTTTTCGTGTCGCTTCCATGGCGCTTCCTCGCTACCTTCTGGCTGACGGTGGCATCAGCACCGGCTTGATACAGTGGTCGAGCTTTTGCGAAAAGATTCGGTACCCATCCGACACATCTTCCAACGGGATGCGGTGGGTGATGAGCGCCCTGGGATCGAGGATCCCCTGCTGCACATGCTCAATCAGTCGTGGCAACTAACGCTTCACCGATGCCTGGTTCGCCCGGATCGTAATGCCTTTATTCACCACATTGCCAATCGGGATAAGCGTGTCAATGGGGCCATAGACCCCGACGATGGAGACAATCCCGCCCTTTTTCACCGCGTTGATGGCCCAGTGCAGCGCGGTGGCGGCCCCGCCTTGCAATAGTAATTTTCTGCCAAGGATCGTTTGCATCACATTGCCAGAGGCTTCGGCACCCACGGCATCGATACACACGTCGGCCCCCAGGAAGTCGGTGGTCCGTTTAATAAAGAGCACCGGATCTTCCAGTGACCTGAAGTTATACGCTTCGCAAGGGGCATAGTTTCGCACGAACTCGAGGCGGTACTCCAGGTGGTCAATCACGATCACCCGCCCTGCGCCGAAGAGCCAGGCGCATCGTGCGGCCATGATGCCCACCGGCCCGGCTCCGAAGACCACAACCGTATCACCTGGTTGAATGCCACCCATTTCGGCGGCCTGGTAGCCTGTTGGCACCACATCGGTGAGGAGCACCGCATCATCCAGGTCCATGCCCTCGGGAATCACCGTGGGGCTAACATCGGCATACGGGACGCGCACATATTCCGCTTGCCCCCCGTTGTACCCGCCCGCCGTGTGAGAGTAGCCGAAAATGCCACCGACCGCCGTGGCATGCGGATTGGATTCGTGGCAATTCCCGTACAGTTCCTGCTGGCAGAAGACGCATGTCCCGCATGCGATATTGAACGGCACCAGGACGTGGTCGCCGACGTTCAATCGCTCCACCTCCTCGCCACGCTGCTCCACCACGCCAGTGAACTCATGGCCAAACGTCATACCCACACGAGTGTCCGGCACATCCCCGTTATACAGGTGCAGATCAGATCCACCGATACAGGATCGTGTGACCCGAACGATGGCGTCCTGAGGATGCAGGATCTCCGGCACGGGTTTTTGCTCAATGCGAACTCGGTGAGGCCCTCGGTAACTCATCGCGAGCATGGGCGTGGCTCCTTTCACTGCAAGCACGCTGAACTCCCCGCGTTGGATACCGCCGGCCTGCACTGGCTTCTCTATCACCGCGTTGCTACCCAGCGCACGGCTCGTGCCACCGTCCAGCAGTTCTCTGGCGACCGCACACCTTCAGTTGCACTCCTGACACAGCTGTTGTCAGATCGTGTCCTGATGCCATTTGCTTCCCGGTGGCTATCTCCAGACGAGGCACGGCAACGTGCAAGCATCACTGGTGATACTCTTCTGGCGACCGTCGTAATCCACCCCACCGTAGTTCTGTACTAAGCTCGACTTTGGCCATTCACGCGGCGTAGCAGAGGGTATCCGCCAGGCGCTCGAGGAATGCACAGGGGACTTTCACCATCTCCTGGTCGCAAGTGGATGTGCAGCAACCCTCGTGGGCCCAGAGTTCGCGGCGCACCGAGGCGAGGGCATCCGCGAATGTCAGTCGCCGCTTGGGATACCAGGTAGCAGCCTGGACCCGTTCGGTGGACCGGTCTTGCTGGCGCTGGTGGGTCAGGAACGCCACGATGGAGAACAGCCCGAGCAGCACAGGGGGTAGTGCGCCCGATCGCCCGGTCCGACCACTGCCCCTGGGGATCGCGGACGAGCACCCAGCGCAAGGGTACCGACGGCATGCCACCGTGGTACCAGACGGCAGTCGCCGAGGCGAGTTCCACCGTGTGCTCCCCAGCACCATACCACGAGGCAACCGTCACGCTCATCCACGCGGTTGCCGCGTTGGCGGCGACCCGCGCCAGGGTTGGCGGGTGCTTCCCCTTGTGCAGGGGTCGCCCGACCTGGCCCGGCCGCTGCAGTGGCGCTGGGGCGTACCAAGCCGCGTCCAGGCAAAAGCGGGTGATCATCGTCACCGGGTCCGTCCACGAGCGGCAGGCGGCGAGCAACTCGAGGGCGACGTACGTACGGTCGGCCACCGCGACCATGGCGCGTTCAGGCTGTCAGCGCCGCACGGTCCGCAGCACCTGGCGCGCCCAGTCGGGCAGCGTCTTGTGCCGCCTCCCACCGGTCCGGTCGTAGCGCTCGGAGGGCGCCGAGGCCGTCAGGAAGGGCAAAGCCCACGTTCGGCCCGCCCACGGGATCGGCACGAGCAGCATGACGCAGACCCAGCGCCACCCGCTCGCCTTGACGAAGTGGGAGCGGGTGGCGCGCACTGGATCCCGGTAGATCCCTTTGGCTGCGATCTTGGCGCCGCAGCGCCTCGGCGTCCCGCGTTGGCTCACGCGGGGCGATCATGTGTACACATACCACGCGGCAGTTACCTGGGAAGTAGAGCCACCACGCCGCATGCTCCGGACCGAGATCCGGCGCGACGGAGGCCGAGACGCCGTCAGTGCCGAACCGCCCATGGCGAGCGTGAGGGACAAGGCCCCGTGTGCACGGGATACCGTCGAACGTCGCTGGGAGGATACCGCGGCCTCATCGAACGAGCGTCGGTCGCAGCCGGTACACTAGCCACACGTACCGGTGCGCCATCCACTGCCCCTGATGTCGGGCCGATGGTGGAATGAGCATCCCTCAGCACGGGTCGGAGGCAAGGAGGATTGATGCCACTGGATGACCAGAGGGTGCCGGCGCTGATGGAGACCGGTGTCCCCAATCTCGATCGTATCCTGGGGGGCGGCATACAACCGGGCAGCATCGCCATGCTGATCGGGGCGCCCGGCACCGGCAAGACGGTCCTGGCCGAACAAATTGCTTTCCACACCGTCACCCACGGCGCCAATGTACTCTACTTGACCGGGTACTCGGAGACCCATGAGAAGTTACTGCAGCATAGTCGCGGGTTCCACTTCTTTGCCCCCGAACGGATCGGCGAGCAGCTCCAGTTCCTCAGCCTGCCCAATCTGCTGCAACGTGGCAAAGTCGAGGCCGAAGGCGCGATTGTGGAGCGGGCACGGGAAACGCGCCCAGCGTTGGTCGTGCTGGACGGCTTTCGCGGTTTGCGCCAGTTCCTGGCGAATGACCTTGGGGCGGGCCAGTTCCTCTATGCCCTTGGTGCGCAACTGGCCTCGCTGGGGGCGACCACCCTCGTCCTCTTGGAAGGGGAGCCGGAAGATCGCGATCGCTACTCGGAACTGACCACCGCCGATGTGATCCTGGCGCTCCGACGGGAGCGCCAGGGCAGCCGACACCGCCGCATGCTGGAAGTCCTGAAGGTGCGCGGCTCCGCCTCACTGGAGGGAGCGCATGTCTTCTGCATCGATACCGACGGCGTCACCGTCTTCCCGCGCCTGGAGGCGCTGGTCGGAGAAACGGAGCCAGCGGAGCAGGCGGAGCATGCGGCCCGCGCCGCCTTCAACATCGAGGCGCTGGACCAATTGCTTGGTGGCGGGCTCACCATCGGCAGCAGCACCCTCGTCGTCGGTACGCCGGGGCGGGGAAGACCTTGCTCGGCTTGCAGTTCCTTGCCGCCGGCGTACCGAGGGGGGAGACCGGGCTGTTTCTCGGCTTCGAGGAGCGTGCCGACCGGCTCCGCGAGCAGGCACGCCGGTTTTGCTTTGATCTGGCCACAGCAGAGGTGTCCGGCCTGCTCACTCTGCGCGTCCGCCCGTCCTATGACATGGAAGCGGATCAGATCGCCGATCTCCTCCTGCGAGAGATCGAGAGCCGGGGCATTCGCCGCCTCGTGATCGACGCCGCCACGGAACTGGACCGCGCCGTCGTCGACCCGGCGCGCCGTCCGGACTTCCTGGCGGCGCTAGTGCGCTATCTTGGTAATCACGACGTGACGACCTATCTCACGCTGGACGTGCCGACCATCGTCGGTTCGGAACTGAGCATGGTCGGCACGCCGCTCTCCCTCCTGGCCGAGAACTTGCTGCTCTTGCGCCAGATCGAGTATCGGGGGCAACTGCGCCGGGTGTGTTCCGTGCTCAAGATGCGCTTTTCGGCGTTCAACCCGACGATCCACGAGTACACGATCAGTGTCGGGGAAGGCATTCGGCTCGTGGGACCGGCACCAGAAGCCATGGGGTTGCTGACGGGGATGGCTCGTCCCTTCGACGTGGCTCCGTGAGGATTGGTGATGGCGACCGTCCTAATCGTTGATGACGAGTTGCCGCTGCGCTCCATCCTTGCCATGATGGTGCGCGAGGCCGGGCATACCGCCGTCCTGGCAGGTGACGGTCGTCAGGCGGTGGAGTTGGTTCGTCAGCAGCGGCCGGACCTGGTGCTCTCGGATGTGATGATGCCGCGGCTGGATGGGGTAGTGCTCTGCCGAGGCCTCAAGATGGCCGCCGACACGGCCAGCATCCCGGTGATCTTGATGAGTGCCGGGACCAACACGCCGTGGCATGGCGCCAGGGCCGATGCCTTTCTGGCCAAGCCGTTCGACATTGAGGAAGTCGAGGCACTGCTGGAACGCTGGCTCCCAGTGGACGTGCCCGCTACCACGACGAGCGAACGGAAGTGAGTCTGTGGTGCATCTGGCGGCGGCGAAGGCACCACCATACAGCGATTACCACCAGAAACGGCGACCACGAGGGGCGAGATGTACCCCGCGCATATGGTGACCGGGGCTATGTGCCCTGACAAACACCCAATCCTCGGAGAGAAACACGTCTTTGCTTCTCGCCCCAAGGTCGCCTGACTGTAGGTGCTTGTTGTGGGTATGATGGCAGGGGAGCCGTGCACCGGAATTGAAGCCTCCTTGCACGGCTTCTTTCTCACCCTGATTGATCCGTTTGTCAGGAGCAACCCGTACTGGTCTCTAAGGCATGCGTCGGCTTTGCCTTCGTCGGCGACTTTTTCCGTTCGCCTTGGGTCCGGCGCGTGCCTTTCCTTCCTCGCGCTATCATCGCTGCGCAGTCGTGCGGTGGAGAGCCGTCGGTCTTACTGCACAAGGCCGTCCCACGGCACGGCTGCTTCCTCGCGCTATCATCACCGTGCAGCCGTGCATTGGAACTGGACTCCCTCCGCACGGCTGCTTCCTTCCACTGGCAGCAGCGTGTACCATAGCGTGAGCCGTGCGGCCAGCTCCTTTCTACCCCTACCCCAGTGTCACCCCAACCTCACCGCACGGCTTTTCTTTGCCCTCTTCGTGACGAGGGTAGGATTGTGGCACCGATCATGCCATCGGCCCGCTACGGGCATCCTGGAGCGATTCTGGGGCATTGGCCTGGCTGATGTGCGCCGTACCGTGTTGTCGGCCGCTGAACGCGCCAAACAGCCAAAGCCTATCTCCACGCCGGAGGAGGCAGGTAAGCAAGGCGGGAGGGGCCATAAAGCTATTGATACTATCAAAGGCTTTAGTGGCACTGACCCTGACTATCTGACGGCTCGCATCGCCCGTGATCGCCCTGACATCCTGGCAGAGATGACAGCGGGCAAGTTACCAAGAGTTACCAAGGGTTCTCAAGGGTGCGGTACAATGACCAAAACAACCAAAACAACCAAAACAACCAAAACGAACAAAGCGAACAAAACGAACAAAACGAAAGGTGCGCCCCATGGTCACTCGTGATCGCGATCAGGTAGAGATCCGAAAAGGCGAACTCGGATTTTTGCCGGGGGGCTATCTGGAACCTAGCGCACTCGCGGGTGAAAACACCGGCACGCCGACTGGCTCTGCGCACGAGCGGGCCGCTGTCCTACAGCAACTCGCCGATGACGCATGGCGTAAGTTTGAGCGCCAGTTCCGCGCACTCGCCGACCGGTAAAGACGGTCATACTCCATCCAATACCTCACAGTCGAAGAGGTCGAGGAGCGCCATAGTGACATCATGCGGCGTACAGGATCTACGCCGCAGCCCCTCCGCGACCGGAGCGGCCTCGAATCTGCTCTCAACAGAGGGCCGAGCGCGGCCTATTACGAGGGTGCCAACATTGTTCGTCAAGCAGCACTGATCGCAGTGGGTATCGCCCAGACCCAACCATACCTCGATGGGAACAAGCGCACAGCTGCAATGGTCTGCATAGTGTTCCTAGGATTCAATGACATCACCATCATCGAAGAAGACTTTGATATCCACGAGCAACTGATCGCGATCGCTGAGAGCGGGGTTCCTCGCGCTGTCGCTGAAGATCGCTTCGAGGCATGGCTACGACTCCACATACGAGACGCAGACATGCCTACTACCCAGGTTTAGAGTAAGTCTTCTCCAGCGTCCGCCACTCGCCCATAACGCGTCCCCAACATATGTCCTTGCCTGGAGGCCTTGGGCGGCGACTCTTGAAGGTAAAAACGACCGTGCCATCTTCGAGCTCGCGGCGTGTCCGCGACTTCGGCAGCAGCATGTCGGCAATAGCGGCGGCGTAACCACTGTAGGCTCGGTATTCGATCGTGACGAGCGGGTGGACGGTCATATCGTTATCCATCCTTGCGGGTGAGCGTACCCACACTGTAGTTCTTCACTGCCATCATGCAAACGCACCAAACGTACCGGTTCATTGCATCCGCTCCAGTCGCACCGTAGTACCGGATCTTCTACAATCGAAGCGGGCACCTCCTGGGGAATGCTCACCGTCTTCTCTTGCGTGGGGAATGATCCACCCGCCAGGAGCACGTCGTTCCAGTCCTTGCCGACGGACGGCCGCCAGCGCTCAACCTGGATCCCAAACGACGTCAGCGTCGGCCAGAGAGCGGCTGCCGCCTGGTCACCCGCCTCATCTGCATCGAAGGCCTTGGGGTAGCGAACATGCTACCAGGGGCAAAGTAGGAGGCCCATCTGCCTAAAATCGCTCACGGCTTCCACCCCATATGGTGTCGAACAGCTTTCCGGCAGTCCTGAGGCGTTCCGTCATAGCCAGAATCCGTTATCTGACATACGAAATAGCCGTTATTTGACTCGTTATCAGACCTGCATGGGCGTTCGCTCGGGCATCTCTGATAACGGCACCTCTTGGACATTCATCAGCGGTTGTCCCTGGACCAGGAGGCTACAAACGCCCCTGTACGACAGCGTACTTTGCACTTGGTAACACGTTCGCTAGTGTAAGGCCAATTCGTCCCAGACGCGCACGAGCCGTGGGATCTGGGACGGGTGCGCGTCACCACCTGGAACCCCAAGGTCGTAGAAGCCGTTGCGGAGGTTGCGCATGAACCCGTGGCCTGAACAGACCGTTTGGGCACACGGGAGCGTCTGAAAGCCGCGCATTGAGCGGATCCGCCCTTTCAGATGTTGATGGTCACGCTCGATTCGTTGTTGACAGAGCTTGCCCCGGATGTGCTCGACCTCCGGCAGGACCGCAGCAAGCGCCGGTGGGTAGATTGCTGCTTTGTCTGTCATCGCCAGGGAAGGCCTCACCGCAGTGCGCTCAACCGCCCGCGTCAAGAACGCGGTGGCCGCAGCCGTGTCGCGCGTCGCACTGACCTAGACATCCATGCCCTGGCCCTCCTCGTCGATCGCTCGAAATGCGTAGCACCAGCGGCCGGAGATACGCATGTAGGTCTCATCAAGACTCCAGCGCTGGCCGACCCGACTGCGACGCGGACGAGCGGCTTCCTGATAGAGGGGCGTGAACTGCTGGACCCAGTCGAAGATCGTCGAAGGATCGACGCGGACGCCGCGTTCGGCCAGGAGTTCGGACAGATTGGCAGAGGGCAGCCGGTACCGCAGGTACCATCGAACGGCCAGGGCAATGATGTCGTCAGGAAAGCGGTAGCCACGAAGTGCGGAGGCGGAGCGGACAGTCAGCCGTCGTCGGCATGTCCCACATTGATAGCGTTGGCGCGCCCGTCGATCTCGGCCTGCCCTGGTGAACTGCTCACCGCCACATCGCTCGCACTGCATCGGCTTCCCATTCTCAAACGTTTCACGACGCAGTGTACCCGACATCAGCACATCCCTACGGAACCACTGGGAGTTCCTCCACGGCATGGCTATCGAAGATGGTACGCGCTGACGATACAAGCACTCGCGGACACCTGGGAAATTGTGGTCAGTCCCCCCGATGCCTCGATTGCGCGTTTATCTTATGAACGTCTTGGCTGCCTCGAGCAGCAGCCGTGCAACCTCGACGATTAACGACGCAGCCATCATCACCTGCTGATTCCGACAGTGCTGTGCCTCTGTATTGACAAGGTGCTCTATCTGACGCCCCTGGTGAGCACGCTGGGTGTGCATCTGTATACTCTTCCTCAACATCTCCGGAAGCTTCACCGCAGGGGAACGGATCATGACCGCGAACGATGTCGTTCTCCAAGACCAGCTAAGCTCCGCGCACTCTCAGGAGGAGGGACTGCACCTCCTTCGCCAGCACAGCGCTGACCTTTCGGACGCGCTGGCCGACGTTCTGCACCAGCGTCAGGTGCAGCTTGCTGCGGCGGATGACCCTGACGGCGCCAAGGAGTACGCGGCCTGGGCACAGGAAACACGCAGCCTCGTGACGCGGCAACGCATCCTGGCGACTGATCCTCGTTCTGTCGACGAGGCCCGTGCCTTCCTCACCGTATCTGTTCAATAAAGGGTGGCGAGGAGGGACCGAGGCAAGGTTGGCGCGGTGTATGCGGAAGAGTGGGTGGTGAAAGGCGAGACTGCGCAAGGACAC
>JAABUZ0100009163.1_pt1 | contig 11406 bp, 12 predicted proteins | sample 5562091 | NCBI WGS metagenome assembly JAABUZ01 (sample SAMN12813069, study PRJNA571459) | rock metagenome | isolation source: Antarctica rocks | place: Antarctica: Victoria Land, Linnaeus Terrace sud | collected 2015-12-21
TGGGATGCCCGACACCTGCGTTCGGTGTTGGCTGGCTACCAAGCCCACTTCAACGATCACCGGCCCCATCAAGGACGTCCGCAACGCCCGCCCAATCATGACCCGGATCGGGTGATCGACCTGACCGCTCCGATCCGCAGGCGTGACGTGTTTGGTGGACTGAACCGCGAGTACCAGCGAGCTGCATGATCAGGCGAATAGGTGCCCCGCTGCCCTCGATACGAGTTATGGCACAGGACAGGCACGCGTCGGCGCGTGCACGGCGGCGGGTCGGTGTCCGCAGCGGTCCGACCTACCGGCTTAGCTGGTCGATCGTGCACACCGCGTTCGCCGAAGCCGCGGACGCGCTATTAGCCGAGCCGAGTCGGGTGGTGGTTCTGGGGATCGCGATGAGATTCGGCGCAGCCGGCCGTCCTGGGCGCAGGGATCCGATCACCTGCCGCTGGCGGCACACGGAACGCTTCAAGACAACTTCGTCGATCTCACCGGCGATCAGGGGTTACTCGGGCAGACCGCGGGCCGCACCAAGCTCGCGGTCACCGACTGACTCGATGCGCGCGCAGGACTGGAAAAACAGCGTGCAGATCGTCGCGATGGGCCCCTGCGCGGTCTAGCGGCGGGCCGTGCAGCAGGCGTTGCCGAACGCGATCATCGTGGCCGACCACTTCCACGTCGTGCGGCTGGCGAACCAGGCGCTCACCCAGTGTCTCCCGCGCCAGCATCTACCGACATCTCGCCGCCGCGGGCCAGAGTTGAGAGCCGCCAGCCAGCGGAACCACGCGAGCACTTCGGCTCCTTAGCGTGGCTTTCCGTTCCGATGTTCCTCAAGGGCCGGAATCCGCACCTGACGGCCGTCTGTCGGTGCTGATTCCGAGAAACGCAAGACCTCAATACATTCGACGAGCTTTTGGAGGAGGCGTACGAACTCCTCCGTCTCGTGGTCGGTAAACGAGGCGAAGACTTTGTGACGCAAGTGGTCCACTGACGTTCTGGCCTGTCCAAGCTGTCGGCGACCTTCAGGGGTCAACGAGAGCACATCTCGCCGTCCGTCATTCGGATCTCGAACCTTGGCGATGAGGTCGCGGCGAGCCAATCTGTTCACGACATCGGCAATGGTCGAACGATCGACGGAGATGCGCTCACCCAGCGAGCGTTGATCCATCCCTGGCTCATCTGACAGCGCCGAGAGGACCCCGAACTGGGGAGACGTCAGTCCTGGAGAGACCTCGAGAGTCCACAAGGCGCCATACCCCTGGAGCAAACGGCGCACCAGCCGCACGAAGCCCCATGTGGAGTCGCCGGGCCGACCAGCGTTTACAGCCGTTCCCTTTGGGCTCACTCAGTGCTCCTCTGGCGACTGCTCGTAGCACTCCGCCCCTTGACTCGCGACATCTCGAAGTTCACACTAGCACCAGAAACGCTCCGTGTACGGAGAATCTCTGAATGCCCTAAAATTTTCTGCGCACACCAGCGGTCAGCGCGTCTGGGCGAGTCGCCAAGGAGGGCGTGGGTTGCGTTACTTCACGGCACGGACATTTCTTCCGGCTGCGTTGACCGGTGTGGCAATCCTGGCCATTTGGCAAGCCGCCAGCCTCGCGGGTCTACTACCGGCCGCATCGATACCGTCGATGGTGAATACGGTCGATGAGCTCGGGCATCAGGTCACCGACGCCTCGTTCTGGGTGGCCGTCGGCGAAACCATGCGCGGCTGGGCTTTGGGTCTCGCCGTCGCGGTTGTCATCGCGATCCCACTGGGATTTCTCCTCGGGATGATTCCGGCGCTGCGCCAGTCGTGCACGGTGATCGTGGAGTTCCTCAAGCCGATCCCGCCGGTCGCATTGATCCCACTCGCACTGCTGCTATGGGGGCCCTCCCTGCGGATGGAGCTGTTTCTCGTCGCGTTCGGAGCGCTCTGGCCCATCTTCACGAACGTGCTCTATGGGGTCCTCGCCGTGGATCCACTTGCAATCGATATGGCCCGGTCATATCGACTGTCACATACGCGCACCATTCGATCTATCGTCGTGCCCAGCGTCCTCCCATTCGTCACCACCGGCCTGCGACTGGCCGCATCGATTGCTCTCATCATCGCAGTTGTCGCCGAATTGATCGGCGGGTCGCCCGGGCTCGGAAAGGCGATCATCGACGCCGAAACCGGCAATGCGCTGCCAGAGATGTACGCCGACATCATCGTCACTGGGATCCTCGGGCTCGCCATTAGTGCGCTCTTCTCCACCATCGAGCGACCGTTCTTGCATTGGCATGCCTCCGGCCGTGGGGCATAGAGACGATGTCGCTTGCTCGTAGGATCCTTTCCGGACTGGCATTGCGGCTATGGCTGCCGGTGGCATTGCTGGGTGGCTGGTGGCTGCTCTCCGCTCATAGTGGCTCGCTGTACTTTCCGCCGCTCCGGACAATCACGGTGACCTTTGGGCACGACTGGCTGTTCCGATTGGTGCCGTCCGACGTATATCCGAGCGTTCAGAACCTGGCACTCGGCTTCGCACTGGCGACGGTGGGGGGCGTCGCCGCGGGCACCGTGATCGCTCAAGTGGGCCTGCTACGCCGAGCGCTTGAGCCCTTCCTGCATTTCCTGCGTTCTATCCCACCCCCGGCGCTCTTGCCCTTCGGTTTGGTGGTCCTCGGCGAGGGGGCCTCGATGAAGGTCTTCATCATTGCTATCGGAGCGGTATGGCCGACGCTGTTGAACACGGTCGACGGCATTGACGGGATCGAGCCCCTGTTGGCTGACGTCGCCTCCGTCTACCAACTGAACCACCGGAATCGGCTGTGGCGCGTGGTGCTACCCGCCGCCGGCCCGCAGATCTTCGCCGGCATCAGGACGACACTGCAGATATCGATCATCCTCATGATCGTGAGCGAAATGGTTGCGTCCACGGGAGGCATCGGTTTCTATGTCTTGCAGTCCGAGCAGAGTTTCTCAATCGCCCAGATGTGGGCCGGCACCATCCTTATTGGCCTCCTTGGTTACCTCGCCAATGCTGGGTTCTCGGTGATCGAACACCGAGCGCTTCGCTGGCAATCGGGCCAACGACTGAGCGGCCGGGCGTGACGCCATGGTTCTGGGCCTGATGCGCCAGTTCGAGGAAGGTGAGCCGGCTACGACCGATACCGACGGCTGTCCAAACAGCCCCATCCTTGTCGTGCGGAAGTTGACCAAAGCATACGGAACCGGTCCACGGTCCACGCGGGTGCTCGCTGATGTCACCTTCGACGTCAAAGCGAGTGAACTTGTGTGCGTCGTGGGACCGAGCGGCGTTGGGAAGACGACCCTGTTGCGCTGTCTGGCTGGCCTCGTTCGTCCGAGCACAGGCCAAATCTTCCTCGCCGGCAAACCGGTGGAGAAGCCGCCTCCGAATCTGGCGCTGGTGTTCCAGGATTACAGCCGGTCCTTGATGCCGTGGATGACGGTCGAGCGCAACGTCGGCCTTCCGTTGCTCGCGGGCTGCACACGGACGGAACGGAAGCTAAGAGTCCAAGACGCGCTCGACGTCGTGGGGCTCGCGGACAGGCAAAGCGCCTATCCGTGGGAGCTTTCCGGAGGGATGCAGCAGCGCGTGGCCATTGCTCGCGGGCTGGCCTACCGCCCCGACGTGCTCTTGATGGACGAGCCGTTCGCCGCGGTGGATGCTCAGACTCGCACCGAGCTTGAGGATCTGATGGTCCTTATCCAACGGGAGTTCGGACTCACCGTCGTCTTCGTGACCCACGACATCGATGAGGCGGTCTACCTTGGCAATCGAGTGGTGGTCATGTCGGGGGCGCCGTCAAGAGTCAGTGAGATCGTGGCAGTGGATCTCCCCGCCCAAAGAGACCAGGTCGCGACCAAAGCGCTGCCCCGGTTTGCCGAGCTGCGGGGCCACCTCTTCAACCTCATTCGAGAAGCAAAGACCATCAGCGCGGAACCCTCGTCGAATCGAGCTCACGATGACCTGTCCTGAACGGCAACGCGAAGAGGGTACCCAGGGCGCCGCTGCTCCGGGCCAAGAGTTGCAGCTCGTGCTGCTCGGGACCGCCGGCGGACCACGCCCATTCGCTCACCGGGGGGCACCCGCCCAAGCCGTTCTTCACGAGGGACACGTCTATGTGGTGGATTGCGGCAATGGCGTGGCCCGCCAGATGGTGAAGGCGGGTTTGCCGCTCGCCGATCTGCGTGCCATCTTCCTCACTCACCACCATGCCGACCACATGCTCGACATCGGCGCACTGCCGTATCTGGCCTGGACAGATGGCCTAACCTCTCCGATCGACGTGGTCGGCCCCCCCCCGATAGGCAAGGTAATCGACTCGTTCCTTGCGATGATCGGAGTCGATCTCGAGGCGAGACAGCGCACCACCGGCCGGCCCCGATTCGACAGCTTGTTGAACATCGTCGAAGTGAAGGGGCCAGGGTTGATCTGGGAATCCGACGGGATGCGGGTACGGGCCTGTGTCGTCGATCACCCCCCGATCCGCCCCGCTCTTGCTTATAGATTCGAGACCGATAGGCGCAGCATTGTGATCTCAGGCGACACTCGCTACTCCCCAGACCTCGTTGCGCTGGCCCGAGAAGCAGACGTCCTCGTACACGAGGCATACCACAGCGAGTCAGTTGACAGCGGCACTCCGATCGTCAACGCCCAGACCCTTCGGGAGCACATCGTCGCTTGCCACACCGAAGTGCGCGACGTGGGCAAAGTTGCCTGCGAGGCCGAGGTCGGCCTGCTCGTACTCTCCCACCTTGTCCCAGCCGATGGCTCGACCAGCGACGAGACCTGGTTGACCGCAGCGAAGGCTAACTTCAACGGACCGGTCGTGGTTGGTCGGGACTTTCAAATCATTTAGGCAATTGAGGGGTCATCAAATGTATGGATCGAAGACTGACCGGAGCGTTTCCCCGGGCCGTTGGCTCCGGGCATCTCCCCTTCTGGTAGGAGTGGTACTGCTCGCGGCAGCATGTGGGAGCTCGACAGGCTCTTCCTCGGCTAGTATTTCGCCGCCAACCCCAACCACAACTCTGCGCATCGGGTTCATACCGGTCGTCGAGAGCGCCCCGCTCTACCTCGCCAACCAGCTCGGCTACTTCCAGTCGGAGCACCTTAAGGTGCAGCTGGACTCGCAGCAGACCGCAGCCGCCATCGTGCCCTCCCTCCTCAACGGACAGCTTCAGGTCGGCGTGAGCGCGACGGTCCCGTTTACGCTGGCGGTGTCCAAGGGCCTGCCGCTCCGCGCAATCGCGACGATCGGCAACGGTGGGCCAAAGGAATCCGCCATCGTGGTCAAGCCCGGCAGCGGGATCACCACTCCGGCCCAGTTGGCCGGCAAGACCGTGGCCGTGAACCAGCTCGACGCGGTGTTGCAACTCGTCACGCTGGCAGACATCGCCAAGCACGGGGGGAACGCATCGACTGCAAAATTCATCGCCCTACCATTTCCCAGCGCCATCTCGGCGGTTAAGAGTGGTCGAGTCGATGCGGCGACGGTTGTCGAGCCATTCACGACGATTGCCGCACAGAGCGGACTTGACGTCATAGCGCGCCCGTACCCTGACGTGCTCCCACCCAAGGCAAACATAGCCGTCGCCTTCGTCACCAACGCTTACTTGGCCGCACATCGGACCGCACTGTCCGGCTTCGTTAGGGCGCTCAACCGAGCAACTCAGTTCGCCGCCACGCACCCTAATGCTGTCCGGCAAGCTGTGACCAAGTACACGACCATCAGTCCCAAGTTGGCCGAGTCGATCAACTTGCCTGCGTTCGTCCCTTCGCTTACGGCGTCCAGCATCGAACCCACACTTCAGCTGATGGTCCAGTTTCATTTCCTGTCCAAAGCTCCATCTGCGTCGGCCCTCATGACGTCACCGTGAGCGCGGCCAGTCGGGAAGGGCGTAACTGGTGAGCGCTTTCGTGCTCGTGCATGGCGCCTGGCATGGCGGATGGTGCTGGGAGCCTGTCGTGTCGTCATTGCGTTGCCGTGGTCACGACGCGCATGCGCCGACCCTGACCGGCCTGGGGGAGCGGAGCCACCTGAGTGCCCCCGAAGTGGGCATCCAGACGCACATCGAGGATGTGGTCCACCTCTTAGAGTGGAGGGATCTACATGATGTGGTGCTGTGCGGCCATAGTTCCGGCGGCTTGGTCATAGCCGGTGTCGCCGACCGCTTGCCTGAACGCGTCCGCGCGCTCTGCTTCCTCGACGCGTTCATCCCCAAGGACGGCGACAGCTTGCTATCTCTGCTGCCATCAGAGATGGTCACAGACTTCCTTGAAGGTGTCCGCCGCGCGGGTCGCGGTTGGCTGGTTCCCGCGCCGCCGGTCACGCTGTGGATCACAGACTCCGTTCTTGGCCAGTGGGTGACAGACCAGGTAACGATGCAACCGCTCCGTACGTTCACCGAAGGCCTTGAGCTCAGCGGTGGCTGGGAACGCGTCGCGCAGCGGTGGAATGTGGTGGCGCGCGACCATCCTCGCCATCTGTTCCGCAATCAATATGAGCGCCTACGGGCGGAGCCGCGGTGGCAGCAGCGAGTGGTGCCCGGGCGCCACGACCTCATGCTCGAAGCACCTGACGCGGTCACCGACATTCTGCTGGAGATTGCGACCAATGCTGGCTGAGCGATCCTGTTGTGAACCAGCGGCCTCCCCGGGCAGGGCGCGCCCGCCGATGTGCTCGCGTGGCCAGGACGGGGTTTAGTTGTGGTCCTCCCACGGTCCCTACTGGCCTTGGTCACGGCCTTGTGCTGGCCCGTCGTCAGTCCCATTCGCCGGGATAGCGCCGAACCGGACAGCACCGGCGCCGAACCCGCCGGTAGCGGCATTCCTACGTGAGGCAACGACCCCCTCTACGCGGGCATCTTTGATGAGTCAACGCGGTATCTTGACACGCTTCGTGCGGCCCAACAGAATCTAGGTCGGCGCTACAGAATAGGCGACGTTAGGGGATAGCCAGTGGGCGACGAGTTGATGAGGGACCGCACGGGGGTTCTGCAGGACGGAGCGACGTATCTGATCCGCGTGCCTCAAGAGTGGAACGGCACGCTGTTGCTCCACTGCCCGGGGTTTAGTACAGATCCCAGTGCTGTTCCGCCGCTTGCTCCGCACCCGGCCTTGACCGACGGACTGCTTGAGGAGAGGTACGCGCTCGCCAGCGTCTCTTACGCGAGTCCCGGCTTCTGGGCGGTGGAGCACGCTTTCTCGGACTTGCGGGGCACCCTGGACGTCTTCGCGCGGGAAGTCCGCCGGCCGGACCGGACGATCGCGTGGGGCAATTCTATCGGCGGGATCATCACCGCTGGACTCGTCCAGCTGGCCTCTGAGTACCTCTCTGGCGCTATGCCGATGTGCGGGTCGGTTGCCGGTGGCGTGGGGACCCGCAATCAGAACCTCGACTGCAGCTTCGTCCTCAAATGTCTGCTCGCCGCTGATTCTCCTTTGGAATGTGTCAGGATCACGAGCCCTGATAGTAACGTCAAGCTTGCCCAGTCCATTCTGGAGACCGCCCAGGGCACCCCGCAAGGGCGGGCCCGGATCGCCCTCGCTGCAACCCTCGGCGGGATTCCGGGCTGGTTCGATCCCTCGTCGGACGCCCCCGCAGCGGACGACCATACGGCGAGGCAACTGGGTCAGTTTCGCTGGCTCCAAGAGGTCGCATTACCCGTCTTCGTGGGTCAGCGCGCTCTGCTCGAACGGCGAGCCGGCGGCAATCCGTCATGGAACGCCGGCGTGGACTACCGCCGCCAACTGGATCGCGCGGGATCGGCCGGCGTCGCTGCCGAATACGCCTGCGCCGGGCTTGACATCGACGCCGATCTGTCTCGTCTCGACTCCGCCCAGCGTATCGAGGCGGATCCTCACGCAGTTTCGTACCTGGAGCGCTACGTCGTTTTCAACGGCGACCTCGCCGCGACCCCGGTTCTCGCCATGCATACGTTGGCTGATGGCCTGGTCGTCGTCGAAAGTGAACAGGCGTATTACGATGTGGTGAGCTGGGCTAACCAGAGCGACCACCTACGGCAGGTCTATGTCGCGCGGGCGGCCCACTGCTCGTTTACGGCCGGCGAGATACTCGCAGGGTTGCACGCCTTGATCCAGAGGATCGATCTGGGTCGGTGGCCCGCTCTCGACGCTGGGGCAATGAATGACGATGCGCTACGGCTCGCGCGCGAGGACAACACACTAAGGACCGGCCAGCCCCCCGGTCCTTGCTTCGCTCCATTCGAGCCTTCTGCCTTCCTGCGCCCATATGACGTGCGCGACGTAGGCACGCCAACGACCGCTAGTCGAGCCGTAAGACCCTGAACGACCGTGACTGGAGGCTAGAGTGAGTGACGTTGTGAGTCCGAAGGCCGCTCTTAGTAGGCGGGGGTTTCTTGCCGGAACCGCCGGCGGAGTTGTTGCCGTGGCCTTGAACGGTTGTGGTCGTTCATCTGTCACCGGCAACGCGGTCCGGTCCAGCGCCCCGAAGCACGGGGGAATGGCCGTCATTACGGCGGGAAACGACATCGCACCACCGCTGATATTCAGCGTCAATGGAAACAATCTCAACTTCAACCGGTTGGTCTACAACACTCTGACCGATCTCGACCACCGAACCCTAAAGCCGCTGCCATCCCTTGCTACCAAATGGACCTTATCCCCGGATCGCCGCACCTATACCCTTCAACTGAGAGATGACGTGGTCTACCACTCGGGTCGGCCATTCGGACCTCAAGACGTGATCGCTGCCGTCGGGATTCTTAAAGACCCTGCGCACTCCACCCAGTTTCGACGGACGGCAGCGGTAATAAGCGACGTGTCTGCTTCTGGGCCCCACGAGGTGAAGTTGCAGCTGTCGCATCCGATTAACAATCTCTTTGATCTCTTTGAGAATATGTACATAACGGATCACGAGACCGTGTCCGAGGCTCTGGCCGGGAAGGCCTTCATTGGGACTGGCCCGTTCAAATTCAAGTCCTTCACGCCCCAGGTGGCGACGGAAGTGGTGAAGAACCCCCACTACTGGAAGACCGGCCGACCCTACCTCGATGGTGTAAAGTTGATGACGATTGCTAATGCTAACGCGGTAGTCTCGTCCCTTAAAAGTCGGCAGACGAACATCACAATGGCGGTCGCGACGTCGGCTCTTCCCGAGTTTGACCACAATCCGAGTTTCCGCGTCACCCAGGTTGATACCAACGCCGATTCGTCCTTCATCGGCATCAACACCGCGGTTCCGCCTCTTAACAAGAAGGAGGTCCGTCAGGCGATCGCCTATGCACTCGATCGCACCCAGATGTTCAAGCAGGCTTTCCGTGGAACGGGCCAGAATACTGATCTTTCATGGCCTCAGAACTCCCCTGCGTACCAACCGGACCTGGTCACGCACTATGAGCAGAACCTGCAGAAGGCCCGCAGCCTCCTGCAGCAGGCTGGCGTTGGCGGCTTCCAGACCGAGATCGCCGAGTCGTTCCAAAACGACCCGGTCGCGCTCATCGCTCAGGCTAACTTGCGCCAGATCGGCATCGACGCGAAGATCCGGACCTACGTGGGGGGCGCCCAGTTCTTCCAAAAGCTGGTGGCGGGGACGTTCGCCGGGATGTTCTCAAACGGCCATTTGTTCGGGAATCTCCAGCCGTCGACCTTACTAAACTCGGCGCTGCCCTACAACGCTGCCCACAACAGTTCCAACTTCAACGACCCCACCTACAAGGAACTCGCTCAGCAGATCTGGTCCTTGCCGCCTGGCCCCCAGTTGCAGAGCGCCTATCGCGCCATTACGACGTTGCTCCTCGATGAAGCCTTCGTCCTGGAAATCAACACCGGCGGCGACAACTACGTTACATCGAACAACTTCCAGGGCTGGAAGGTCAACATGTTCGACTACATGAATCTTGACGACGCCTACCTCGGGGACCCCGGGTAGCTCAGGTGCTCTCCTACGTTGCCCGACGCCTCCCGTCCGCGGTGTTCGTGCTTTTCGGCGCGTCCCTGCTGATCTTCTTCGGGAGCCGTCTCATTCCGGGGAGCCCGGCCGACGTGCTCGCTGGACCTGATGCTAGTCCGGCGACGGTTGCCGTCATCAGCGCGCACCTCGGCCTTAACCAACCCCTCGCAGTGCAGTACCTGAGATGGCTGCACGGTCTTCTCACGGGGGATCTTGGCCACTCGTACATCTTTGGCACGTCGATCGGCTCGCTCATCACGCATGGCGGGGTGAACACCGTCGAACTCGCCGTCGCAGCGATACTCATCGCCGCGGTCCTCGGTCTCGCTATCGGAATCTACGGCGCCCTCAGCGACAGTCGGATGGCACGTTCGGTGGTGACGGCTTACACCGTGGTCGGCTTCGGTATTCCGACGTACGTCATCGGGGTTGTCTTGGTTCTGGTTTTCTCGGTTACGCTGAACTTGCTTCCGTCTGGGGGCAATCCGGCACATCTGTTCGGCGATCCCGTTGCGGCGCTGCAGTACCTTGTTATGCCGGCGTTCTGCCTTGCATTGCCCGTGGCGGCGGTAATGTCCCGCTTTTTGATGACCACGCTTAGAGAGGTGCTGGGCGAGGAGTACATCCGTACAGCGAAGGGCAAGGGCCTGCGCAACTGGTGGATTGTCGTCCGCCATGGGCTACCCAACGCGTTGCCTCCGGTTCTCACCGTGGTCGGACTGCAGATCGGGGGGCTTCTGGGGGGAACAGTTATCATTGAACAGATCTTTTCCTGGCCCGGTGTCGGGAGACTAATGCTCGAGGGCGTCCTGCAACACGACTATCTGGTGGTTCAAGACCTTGCGATGATCGGCGTGGCGATCTTCATCGCTATCCAGCTCCTCACGGACATTGCCTATGCTGCGCTCGACCCGCGGGTCAATCTCGCAACATGAGCGCCCTAGCCGTCGTCGCGACCAGAGCCGGGACAACTCGGCGTTCCATTGCTGCGAACCGCTACTTGCGCGCCCTTCGCACCGGTCAGGGGCTCGTTGGCGTCACGATCGTGTCGGTGGTCGTTCTCCTCGGCGTCATCGGCCCGTTCTTCACCCACTTCGATCCCAACGCTCAAAGCGCGAACGCGTTTGCTGGGTCAAGCACGCGGCACCTTCTTGGGACCGACGAGTTCGGACGCGACATATTCACCCGCGCGATCGACGGTATCCGTATCGACCTAATCCTTTCTTTCGTAGCAGTGCCCGTTGCCACCGTTATCGGTGTGAGCATCGGGCTGCAGACCAGTACCCGACGGTTCTTGGATATCTTCGTGCAGCGAGTGTTCGACGTTATCTTTGGCTTCCCCGGCTTCATTCTGGCGGTTTTACTGGCCGAGATCGTGGGCCCTGGTTTACTGGCGATCATCATTACTATCATTGTCTTCAGCGTTCCGCTCAAGAGCCGCATCACCCGCAATGCTGTGTTGCAAGTGAGGGACCGGGAGTTCGT
>JAABUZ0100009165.1_pt1 | contig 11405 bp, 10 predicted proteins | sample 5562091 | NCBI WGS metagenome assembly JAABUZ01 (sample SAMN12813069, study PRJNA571459) | rock metagenome | isolation source: Antarctica rocks | place: Antarctica: Victoria Land, Linnaeus Terrace sud | collected 2015-12-21
GAGGAGGGAGCGGAGTGGGCTTTGGCGCGGGAGGTGGCCGGAGCGAAATGCGGGGCTCTCTCCACTCCCCCCTCGGTTCGCTGCGCTCTCTCGGGTTTCGGTCGAGAGGCCATGGTGGGAGGCTTGCGCTCCGGCCGAGAGGACGGGTTCTGAGGGTTGTGCCGTGGAGGTGGCGGGTGGTCGAGTTTGGGACTGGGGAGCTCGGATACGTAGGTAGAGGCGGGTGAGCTCGACGGCGATGGGTATAAGGGCTTGGTGGGGCTTGAGGCAGATGCCGACGGCGGCGAAGAGGCCTGCAGAGGTGTGGAGGAGGAGATCTCTGCGAGAGGACGGGTTGGATGGGTCGGGAGAGGTGCCCAGGGCGGCGGCGAGAATGTACGGGAGGCAGAAGATGGCGGTGAGGTGGTCGCGCTGACCGAGGTCGCGGGCGGGAACGATGGCGAAGATGGTGACGTACGCGAAGGCTAGACCTGTGAGCTGCAGGCGGGAGAGGCCGGGACTCAGGCGGCGGAGGAAGGCGAGCGAGAGGGCGGCCGAAGCGGCTTGGGCGAGTAGAATGAGTGCCTTGCCAACGGCGGGGGCAGGGATGTGGAGGTGTTCGCCTAGCCAAACGGGAATGGCGGAGAGCCAAACGATCAGGGGTGGGTTGGAGTCAAAGAGAGCGGGGCCGTAGAGAGTTGCGCCGCGGAGCCAGCGCTCGCCCATGAGGAGGAACCAGAGCTGGTCGTGTCCGGCGGCCGGGAGAAGGGCGAGGAGCGCGGCCATGCCGAGGGCGGCGGCGATGAGGATCTGGAGGGATTTCGTTCGATTTGAATCGTTGCCAAGGTTTGGCGCGGAAGCCTGCACAAAATGGGGAACAGAAGGTGTAGTCTGCGGGCGAGGGCTGGCAGGCATGCGAGTCAGAGGAGCGCTCCCGGGAACGGCCGGGAGGTCTCCAAGGCGGTAGAGGGGAACGGCAGGGCGGGCACAGGGTCATTATGCGATACACGGGCGAGCAGGTGAAGCGGACTAGGAGAGGCTGGGGGTTTGGCTGGTTGATGTTGCTTGTGCTGCTGGTCCTCTGGGGAGGGGCGAGGTTCGGCCGGGCGCAGGAGAATCCGCTCGGCAACGTCCATACGCCGACGGCTCCACCGCCGCCGAAGACAGAGGAGGAGAAGAAACCGCTGGTCGAGGGGGCGGCCAATGTGGCAGCGAATGCGACCTCGCGGAGGGATGCGCGAATCCGCGTCGACGTGAATCTGGTGCTGGTGCCGATGACGGTGACCGATCCGATGAACCGGCTGGTGACGGGGCTGGACAGAGAGAACTTCCAGATCTACGAGAACAACCAGGGGCAGACGATCAAGAGCTTTTCGACACAGGATGCGCCGGTGACGATTGGGATCATCTTTGACCTGAGCGGGAGTATGTCGTCGAAGTTTGTACGGGCACGTAAAGCGTTGAGCGAGTTTCTGCGGACGTCGAACCCGCAGGACGAGTTCTTCGTGGTGGGGTTCAACGACCGGCCGGCGGTGATCGTCGACTTCACCAGCGAGGTGGACGACGTGGAGGCGCGGATGGTGATGCTGAAGCCGCAGAACCGCACGGCGCTGATCGACGCGATCTATCTGGGAGTGGACAAGTTGAAGCAGGCGAAGTATGACCGGAAGGCGTTGCTGATTATCTCGGATGGCGGCGACAACCGGAGCCGGTATACGGAGGGGGAGCTGCGAAAGGCGGTCCGGGAGAGCGATGTGCAGATCTATTCGATCGGCATCTTTGACCAGTACGCGCCGACGACCGAGGAGCAACTGGGGCCGCTGCTGCTAACGGATATCTGTGAGATGACGGGCGGGCGGCTGTTTCGGGTGAATGACGTTTCGGAGTTGAGCGATATTGCGTCGCGGATCAGCGCGGAGCTGCGCAATGAGTACGTTGTAGGTTACCGGCCGGACAATATGAAGCATGACGGCAATTGGCGTAAATTGAAGGTGCGATTGGTGCCGCCGCCGGGGCTTCCGCAGCTGACGGTACACAATCGCCAGGGGTACTATGCACCTTCGCAGTAGGGCTATGTTGTCAGTTCGCCTTTGGGTGGTGTTGCTGGCTGGGCTTTCGGGTAGGGCTTTGGCCCAGCAGGCGGCTCCGGCGCAGAGTGCACGTCCGCTCACGGTGGATCGCGACCCTGTGGAGTCGCCGGACCCGGATCCTCCGGCTCCGGCCGCTGGTACACGGCAGACGACCCAGACGCCTGCCCAGATCGAGCGCGAGGGCGGACGGTACACGCTGCGGCAGGATGCGTACGAGGTACGGCTGAATGCGACGGCAATTGATGGCAGTGGGCGGGCCATTCAGACGCTAGACAAAGATGCGTTTCATGTCTATGAGGACGGTGTGCCGCAGACGATTGCCTCGTTCCGGCATGAGGATCTTCCAGTGTCGTTGGGAATTCTGATCGACAGCTCGGGGTCGATGTACGACAAGCGCGCGGCGGTCGAGCAGGCGTCGCTGGATCTGGTGAAGCTGTCGAACAAGGAGGACGAGGCGTTTGTGGTGGACTTCTCCTGGGAGGCGTTTATCGACCAGGACTTCACCAACGATATTGGGAAGCTGCAGCAGGGGCTGGGGTATATCAAGTCGAGCGGCGGCACGGCGATGTACGACGCCCTGGTCGCGAGCGCGGATTATCTATCAAAGAACGCCAAGCGGCCGAAGCAGGTGCTGCTGATTATCACGGACGGCGAGGATAATGCGTCGAGCGCGACGCTGGAGCAGGCGATCCGGCGCATTCAGGATCTAGATGGGCCGACGATCTATTGTGTGGGTCTGCTGTTCGGGGAGGATACGGATAAGCGCGAGGCGCGTCATGCGCGGCGTGTGCTGGAGACGCTAAGCGAACAGACGGGCGGCGTGGCGTACTTTCCGAAGTCGATTAAGGATGTGGATGCGATTGCGGCGGAGGTGGCACAGGATATCCGGACGCAATACACGATCTCGTACCACTCGACCAAGGACCCGAAGCTGGGGGGGTACCGGCAGGTGCATGTGGAGGCGAAGGCGAAGGGCTTTGGCCGTCTGCAGGTGAGGACGCGCACGGGCTACTACCCGAAGGTGAGTTCGTCGGGAAGTGCGGAGACGCCGGGGATGACGACCGGGAGCGCTCGGCCTTAAAAGGCTTAACACCGATTGCACGGATGCCACCGATCAAGGCTGACTGTTTTTTAGGGCGGTCGTCGGTTGGCTCGTACGCGTAGGCGCGCCGGTCCGGCGGAAGATGGCTCCCCGAATTGCCAAGGATCGACGTGGATGGACGGCGCTCGAGATCGGAGATGCTCCTTCTGTCGCTGGCGCGATCGAGAGGTGTAGTGGAATGTTCTCCGGGCTCTCTTCTGTCTGTACTTCAGTACGCCTGTGGGGGCGAGAGCCAGAGCATTCGCGTTCGTGATAGAGATATAAGCGAGATATATGAGGGAGCGAGGGTCGAGATGGCGATGTTTGGGTTGACGGAGGAGCAGGAGCAGTTGCGCAAGGAGGTGCGGACCTTTGCCGAGCGCGAGGTGGCGCCGCATGTGAGCGAGTGGGATGAGCGGAGTGAGTTTCCGCACGCTACGGTGAAGAAGCTGGGCGAGATGGGGCTGATGGGTGTGATCTTCCCCGAGGAGCTCGGCGGTTCAGGGATGGGCTATGTGGAGTACGTACTGGCGATAGAGGAGTTGTCGCGGGTGGACGGCAGCGTGGGGATTATTGTAGCGTCGCACAACTCGCTGTGCACGAACCACATTATGCTGGCGGGCAACGACGAGCAGAGGTCGCAGTGGGTCACCAAGCTCGCGAGCGGCGAGTGGCTGGGCGCGTGGGGGCTGACGGAGCCGGGCAGCGGAAGCGATGCGGGGGGGATGCGGACGACTGCGGTGAGGCGTGGGGATAGGTGGGTGCTGAACGGGTCAAAGAACTTCATTACGAACGGGACGTATGCCGACTGCGCTCTGGTGCTGGCGGTGACGGATCGAGAGAAGGGAACGCGGGGCGGAATCTCCGGCTTTCTGGTGGAGAAGGGGACGAAGGGATACCGCTCGGGAAAGAAGGAGAACAAGCTGGGTCTGCGGGCGAGCGATACGGCGGAGCTGATCTTTGAGGATTGTGAGATTGCGGCGGAGAACCTGGTGGGGAAGGAAGGCGAGGGCTTCAAGGATGCGATGCGCGTGCTGGACGGCGGGCGAATCTCGATTGCGGCGCTGAGTTTGGGCATGGCGCGGGGAGCGCTCGACGCGGCGATGGGCTACGCGCAGCAGCGCCGGCAGTTCGGGAAGGCGATCAGCGAGTTTCAAGCGATTCAGTTCAAGCTGGCGGATATGGCGACGCAGCTGGATGCGGCATGGCTGCTGACGATGCGGGCGGCGCAGATGAAAGACGCGGGCAAGAAGGTGACGCTCGAGAGCTCGATGGCGAAGCTGTATGCGAGCGAGGCGGCGTGCCGGATCTGCGAGGAGGGTGTGCAGATTCATGGCGGGTATGGATTTATCAAGGACTATCCGGCGGAGAAGTTCTACCGCGATGTGAAGCTGTGCACGATTGGCGAAGGGACGAGCGAGATTCAGCGAATGGTGATTGCGCGGGAGCTGCTGGGGAAGGCGCCTTCGCGCGGGTAGCTTACGGGTGGGAGAACAAGAGGGAGCACCCATTCTTTCGCTTCGCGAGAGAATGGGCCACCCGGTTTTGTGGCGCTTCGTTCTGTGTGGTTTATTTGGGTTGAGCTGTTCGGCCAAGTCGGGGGTGGAATGGATGTCGGAGGCGCTGGGGTTTGCGGCCTTTGCAGTCTCGATGCCGGATACGTAACTTGGACCGAACATGTTGCTGGTGAAGATGACGAGCTTCTTGTCGGGCGAGAAGCGGACGTTGGGCTCGATGCGATAGTTGTGACGGCCATGTTGACAAGGTGCTTGGAGGCGAAGACGCCGGGCTGCCAGAAGATGGGATCGTTGATGGCCCCAGGGCCGGGAAGCAGGCGGGGGTAAAAGAGTTCGATACACTCGCCATCGGGGGCTTTTGCGACCTGTCCTGGGTCGCCGCCGTCGCCGGTGAAGAGGTCGAGGTCCTGTGTGAGGTTGAAGTGAATGGACCATCCGTTGCGCTGCATGTGGTAGGCGGTGCGCTTGTGTGTTTGCAAATTGTAACCGGCGAGGAAAAAGTTTTCGCCCTTGGGTGGCTGCCAGTCGTACCAGATGGTTTCGCCATCGAGGCCCCAGAACTCGTGGCCGGCTATCTCCATGAACATGGTGCGCTTGTGGATGAGTTCGTTGTGGGTGCCATCGGTGTGGATCATCCAGATGCGATCGACCTTTTGCTAGGGGCCTTCGTGGCAGTACATGATCAGGGTTGGCTCAACGGGCGAGAAGAGCATGTGGCCGATCCAGTCGGTTGAGTGGAGGAGGTCTTTCTTTTCGCAGGTCTGGAGGTTGAGGTGTAGAGGATGACTGTGATGCGGGCGGCGAGACGGCGCTCCATCATCTGGCCTTTGTTCTCAGGCTGGACGAGGTTGCCGGCCTGCGGCGCGGCATTTGGGTTGGGCTTGACGGTCAGGGCTGGAAGGAGTCGGCTGCCTCCGTACTCGCGCTCGGTGTCGGCTGGCCAGGGCTTCGCCGGCGTTGATGCTGGCGATGCTGGCGCGTGGGGGGGGGCGGCGACTAATTTGTAAACCGCGCCGGTGTAGAGGTCAGCCTTGTACACGTTGGTGGCGGGGTCGAACTCGGTATAGAAGACGCTATTGGTTTTATGGCCGACGACGATGGTCGGGATGCCGAAGCGCATGCGGGAGCGCGGGTCGGTGTCGGCTGCTGCGGCGGGACGGGGTGGGTTGGGGACGACGGGCGCGTCTTCATGGTGGCGAGGTCGAGGACGTGGATGTCATACACCGCTCGGGGTAGGTGTGAGAAGTTATTCCTCTATCGGAAGGCGTGGACGTGAGCATTTTTCGGAACAGAAGACGCTAATGGAGGTCGTTCGGGGAGAGGGCGGTGTTGTGGGCGCGCCACAGGGCACCGAGGAGGGGGTCGACGACGCCGTCGCGTACTTTGAGGTGGGGAAGATCGCGCTGGAGGGCGAGGACGAGTGAGTCGCGGAGGTGAGGGACGTGCTCGAGCATGCTGCCGGCGAAGGCGATCTCGGGCAGCCAGTCGGCGGTGGAGGAGGTGCGGCGAAGGCGAGCGATCATGAGGCGGACGAGGTGAGCCAGGTCGTCGGCCTCGGTGCGGAGCACCGAGCGGGCCAGGTCGTCTCCGGCCTCCGCGCACGTGACGACGACGGGGGCGAGCTCGGAAAAATCGGGTGCGGGGAGGCGGTTTGCGAACTCGACGAGATGGTTGGCGTCAGACAGGCTCCATCGATCGAGGACGGCCTCGAGAAGCGTGGTGGAGCAGCCCTCGTCGAGCGCGAGGAAGAGAGCTCGCAGAGCCTGGAGGCCGACGCGGTGTCCGGAGGCCTGGTCGGAGAGCGCGGGCCCCCAGCCGCCGACCGTGGAAACGGTGCCGAGGAGATCGCGACCAGCGACGTTGGAGCCAGTGCCTGCAATGGCGACGATGCCGGGCCCTCCCTGAAAGGCGGCGTCAAGAGCGATCTCGACGTCGCCGATGAGGATGAGCGAGCCGCTGACACGCGCGGCGAACTCTGCTCGCAACCAGTCGGCGACGAGAGGGACGGAGAAGCCAGCGGCGCCGATGCAGGTGGCGCGGACCTGCTGGAGGGAGATGCCGGTGAGGCTTTGGAGCTCGGCTAGGCCGGCGTCGAGGTGGTGGGCGGCGGTGGCGGCGTCAGCGCGCATGCGCTTGATGGTGCCGGAGCGGACGCGGGCGAGCTCCTGGGTTTCGTCGGCGAGCAGGTATTCGGTTTTTGTGCCGCCTGCGTCGACGGCGAGGAAGAAGCTCACGCAGCCTCCGCGGGGATTGTTCGAGAGATTAGATCATGAGCGGGGCAGGGGCTTCCGGGCTGGTTGGGTGGGTGCGGTAGTCTCGATGTTTGCGAGGGGAGGGCGGGATGCAGCGAGTGGCGTATCAGTTGCGGATTCGGGAGGGGGCGCACGGCGGAGTATGACGAGGCGCATAGGGCAGTGTGGCCGGAGTTGATTGCGGAGCTGGAACGGCTGTGGGTGGCGGATTACTCGATCTTTCGCCGCGGGCAGGAGTTGTTCTTGTACCTGCAGGTGCCGAATTTTGGGGAGTTACAGCGGCAGCTGGCGGGGAGTGAGGTGAATCGGCGGTGGCAGGAGAGGATAGCGCCGATCTTTGAGCCGGTGCTGTCGTTGAAGGATGGTGAGGGTTTGGCGATGATGGAGGAGGTTTCTTTATGGCAGGGAAGTATAGCTAACGCAGCGCACGCCTTAGCTATGTTCCGCACGCTAGCCATGCCCTCAGTTGACGGTCATTGCCAAAGGCGAGTTCAACCCCCGTGATGCCGGCCGTAAAGGTTACCCGAAGGGTGGAGCCGTCGCTCAATCGTGCTGAACGTACGACTTGACGTTCCTCTGTCGGTCGATACGGGAGAGTGCAAAGGATGAGAGCCTGGGCCAGGCTAATGACTTCATCCCCAAGCGCACCGGTGTTGCAATCATCCCTGAATTCTACGACACGTTGAATGGTGCTTTCTGTTGCGAGCTTGCGCTCCTTGGCATAGTCCCGGCGTTTCGAGGGAACAGCTATCTGATTCATGGATATGCCTTACTTGCAGCCCAGAGAGGAATGGAGAGGATTATCCTGTCAGCCATGTCGTCCAAGTCTCTGGCCAGTATGGTCCCTGGCTGCACCTGATTGAAGAGGACAGGCGCTCGGTCCTTTGCACCCTCTCTGTGAATGAGCGTCGACGTGTTTCTGGAGGTGAAGAGATCTGCAGGCGACGGTGACGTTAAGAGGACCACAACATCTGCACGTCTAATTGATTCAGTGACTTCCTTAGATTCGAGTCGGGGTGCGGTATCAATGAAAATGGAGTCGTATTCTTTGCCCGAAGCCGCTAGTTCTAGGCAGCCAGGTTCCTCTATCCAGCGTGTGGCAGTATGTTGCGGACCGGTGTCGAGCAGACCCACCCGGTGACCTGCCTCAACGAGGGCACACCCAAAGAAGCACTGAGAGTGTTGTTTTACCGCTCCCGCCCTTTCCGTTGCAAAGTGTGGTTGTCATTTCTCTGTACAGTAGCAAAGTATTACAAAAGCATTGAACTCCTTTCGAGAGTCTCCAAAGAAGGCAGGAAAAGAGCTGAGGAAAGGGCGTCGACGCCTTTGATTGCGTCTTTTCTGAGACCTAAGGAGTACGACAGTGGGCAAACTAGGACATAGGAGGCCAGCTGAGCACGTTCGGAATGCTTCCGCGGAATTATATGGCCCGGCTGTGTAGACATTTCAGTATCACCTCCGTGTTTGGCACGGAAGGGAAGTAGTACGTAGCAAACAACGACCTTTCCTCCTACGCATACTGCGTAGAAGAATACGCAATATGCGAATTCAGCCCACTTGCCTAGACGGTCTCTTCCATGTAATTCGCGGTGAAATGACGAAATCGCCGCAACGCTCGCTTCACTGCCTGGCGGACGCGCTCGCGTCCTAGCGCGGGCCTATGTGCGGTCTGCTATACGCTGCGGCGGCAGGATGAAGCCTACTTCGGAGGGCTTAGGGAGGCGGTTCTGAGGCGTGATAGTTATATCTGCCGAGTCTGCGGGGCCTCGGGAAGAGGGAAGCGCTCGATCACGGTGCACCACCGAATCCCGGGCCGTTCGGCCCTCGGTTGATGATCTCGCTCTGCCCTAGATGCCACGCGAAGGTGCACCGGACCAAGGCTGTCCTCTCCCAGATGCCGCCCCTGCTGCTGGAGCTGTGGCGAGAGCAGCACCCGCACGGCCATGAGCAGACGGCGATCGACTTCGGCGCGAAGCTGCCGACGCAAGCTGCCATTCCTCTCATTTCGGGAGGTTTTTACCGGGTACGATAGGGAGCTGAGGACGACCGCGGGATGACACGAACGACATTTTGGAGATGCTGGATGGGGAGATTGGGAGACTCGAGCGTGCCCGAGCTCTCTTGAAGGATGGAGAGCCAGCCAAGCGGGGGCCGTGGCGGCCTAAGGGGTCGACCAACAAGCAGACCAGCCCTGCCGGGATCGCGGCCAAACCTCCAAGGAACCCTGAGCGCCTCGGCCCGCGAGCGCATCGTGGCTGCACAGCGGGTGCGCTGGGCCAAGCAAAAGGGAACAGCTGCCTCCAAGAAGGCTGCCCAGCCAAGAAAACCGACGCAAAGCAGCCCGCCAGGGCCGAAGAGCGATCGGTCCCGGCCAAGAAGGCGGCGAAGCCGGCTAAGTCTTCTCCCAAGAAAACTTCCGCGAAACCCCAAACCGCTGCCGAGACCGCGGCTACCGCGTAGCGGCACGCTCTGACTCCATCTGCTCGAGCTCCGCGAACAGGTTCCGTACTTCGCCGGCGTCGTCCTCCGGATCGGGAGATGGAAGCTCGGGCTCGAAGGCTTGAGCGAAGCAATCCCCCTCGTCTTCCAAGAGCCGGGCGATGGCGTACATGGCCTCGGCTAGCTCCTCGACGGATCGGAAGCTGATCTCCAGGCGTCCGAGGCTCAAGCTAATCGACTCGGGCAGGGAGCTGAGACTGACCGGTTCGGTATACCGACGGACCAGAGACCGGATCTTCTTGCGGGAGGGCGCGCCCTTCTCCCGGCGGACCTGCTCGATGAACTTCGACGTGTCATCGGCCTCCTGGACCCCGTCCAGAAACTTCGCCAACGCCTCCCGCTCGACCAGGCGGGAGCGGCCCACCTGCACAGAGGGAAGCAGGGCGAAGAAGTTCTGGTCGGCGCGGGGCTGAAGCTCGAAGAGCATATCGAGATCTCGGCGGTCGTAGTGAGAGCGGACGGAGTTCGTGACCGATCGGCGGATCTCATGGAGGCGGGGAAGCTAGGAGACAGGGCGCGGCATAGGGAACCCTCCAGAGAGCTCAAAACCAGCGATAAGAGCGAGTTTAGGAGGTTTTGGGAAGGAAGGGAATAGCTGCGCGATCGCGCATTTATTCAGTTCTCGTTGGTTAATAATTACCCACGACAATGTCTATTGTAGGGGGTAGTTCGCGTGCTACCCTGATTGCGATGGTTGCCGCCCTCCCTTCCGGCTACCCGGAACTCCTCCGGGAGCTGAAAACCCGCATCGGCAACGCCCAGGTGCGGGCGGCCCTGGCCGTCAATCGGGAACTGGTCCTGCTCTACTGGTCGGTCGGGAGGGAGATCCTGGACCGCCAGGGTGCCGAGGGCTGGGGCACAAAGGTGATCGAACGCCTTGCTCACGATCTGCAGGTGGAGTTCCCCGGAATCGTCGGCTTCAGCCCCCGGTCGCTCAAATATATGCGGTCGTTCGCCTCGGCGTGGCCGGAGGAATCAATTGTGCAGCAGCTTGCTGCACAATTGCCCTGGGGGCACCACATGGTGCTGCTCGATCGTGCAAAGGACGAGGCGACGCGTCTTTGGTATCTCCGCGGCTCCGTTGAATACGGCTGGAGCCGCAACATACTCGTGCACATGATCAAAGGAGACATGCACCTCCGGGACGGGAAGGCGATCAGCAACTTCAGCCGGACCCTTCCTCCCGAGGGCTCGGACATGGCCGAGCAGATCCTGCGTGACCCCTACAACTTCGACTTTCTGACCCTTCGGGATGCTTTTCATGAGCGGGAGCTCGAACGTGGCCTTCTCATCCACCTCCGGGATCTGCTGCTCGAGCTCGGCCGGGTCTTTGCGTTCGTAGGCAGCCAAGTGCCGCTGATCGTCGGAGATGAAACCTTTACTTGGACCTGCTGTTCTACCACGTCCGGCTGCACGCCTACTTCGTCATCGAACTCAAGACGGGAACCTTCAAGCCGGAGTATGCCGGCAAGCTGAACTTCTATCTGTCTGCAGCGGACGACCTGATCCGAACGCTGCCCGATGGCCCGACTCTGGGGCTTCTGCTCTGCGAGGGCCGGAATGAAGCTGTGGTCGAGTATGCCTTGCGCGATATGGCTAAGCCGATCGGTGTCTCAACCTATCGAGTGACCCGAGAGCTACCCGCTCCTCTGCAGCAGGACCTTCCCTCAATTGAAGACCTGCAGGGTGTCGTTGAGAAACTCCGCGGCGAGCTGGAAGCGGCGCGCGGGAATCAAGCCAGTTCGACAGAGGAGCCGGCGACATGAGCTCGACTGCTCTCATGTTCCTTTCGGCCCTCGGCGATGCTCCGGTGCCGATCGATCCCCGCCTGCTTGGATTGAGGCAGAGGGTGATCGATTCGCTGGTCTCCGCCAACTCGAAGCGCAACTATGGGCAGGCACTCGATCATCTGTTTGCGTTCGCCGCCGGCCGGCCGCTTTCGCGGGAGCTTCTGCTGACATGGCGCGCGTCGATGGAGAAGCAGTCT
>JAABUZ0100009166.1_pt1 | contig 11403 bp, 8 predicted proteins | sample 5562091 | NCBI WGS metagenome assembly JAABUZ01 (sample SAMN12813069, study PRJNA571459) | rock metagenome | isolation source: Antarctica rocks | place: Antarctica: Victoria Land, Linnaeus Terrace sud | collected 2015-12-21
GCCCCTCTTCGCCGATCAAAACAGAGCGAGAACCCAACCCGAGTTAACGGGAAACATCAGCTGCCGTATCGTGGCATACTTAATGGCATTCTGATCTTTGGTCTACTCGCCTTCGCGTCAGCGGTGTATGCATCCGGAGCACCGTTACCAATGCCAGTCTCAAGATCTCTCGACAATGCCGTACCAACGAGCGCACCCGCGACGGCGACAAGCGCGGGTGCGTTCCCGAAGTCCCGCAGAGGCGATTCGACCGGGGTTTCATCACCGAGCACCCCAATACCGCACGCGGCGACAGCCCTGCCATCTCCCGTCGCAACGGCAACGTCGCCCCCGTCCTCCTCGGCTGCGCTACGCACCGGCGCATATGTCCCCGGTGCCGCGCAAAACACGGCATTGCTCGATCAGTTCGAAGCGATGACGGGAAAGAAGATGGCGATCGTCCCCTGGTACGCACCGTGGGGATACCAGAATGGCTGGTACACGTCCGCGTTGGATACGGCGGCCCTGAACGCGGTCGCGGCTCGTGGCTCGACTCCCTTCATCACCTGGGAGGCGTGGGGAACGATCAACGGCGCCGACCCTTCCCACGTCGCGAACATCACCGAGGGTAAGTTCGACACCTACATCGATTCCTGGGCGACCGGCCTCAAAGCGTTCGGCAAGCCCGTCTATCTGCGGCCCTTCCATGAGATGAATTTCCAAGGGTACCCGTGGTCCGTAGGCATGAACGGCAACACCGCCGCAGACTTGGTCGCGGCATGGAGGCACGTCCATGACCGCTTCACGCGGGCAGGCGTAACGAACATCCTCTGGGTCTGGTGCCCGAATCCGCAGAACAACGTCGTTGCGCTCAAAGACATCTACCCTGGCGATACGTACGTGGACTGGCTCGGCGTCGATGTCTACAACGGCGGCACCCAGTTCAACTGGGGCGGCTGGGTGTCGGCGCAACAGGCGATGACGCAGACCTACGCGATCTTCCAGGCGCTCTCCCCCACGAAGCCCGTGCTGATCCCCGAAACGTCCAGCGTCGAGCAGGGCGGCAGCAAGGCGCAGTGGGTCACTGACCTGTACACATCGCTCCCCCGCGCGATGCCGAACGTCCGCGCCATCATCTGGTTCCACGAGAATTGGACGGCGACCGACCCGCGCAATCTGCCCGTCGCGGACTGGCGGCTTGATACCTCCGCCGCTGCGCTTCAGGCCTTTCGGAACGTGTGATACACGAGGCACGGGGAAAGACCGGATGCGGTTGGGGTCGGCGCGGGTACGTTGGCGAGCGTTTCTCGCGGTACCGGACACATGCAGAAACGCGACGGCCCATTCGACTTTGAGTGCCAGACGCTCTCCGGGCGCGACCTGTCCGGTAACTGAACTGCGTTGTGGGAAGGCCGGACATCTGGACATAACTGGTGAGCAAGCGCGGAGCAAGGTGGAAATCGAGGTATGTCCGGATGTCGAGGGAAGGTGTGTTGACAATGAACACCCCCGTACTCATACTCCCCCCAGCGTATCGGATGTATGGATACGCGTCGCACTTGCGGCACCCCGTTGTGGGGCGGGGCACAAGTGGACAATTAAACGAGCGCCCGTCTTTCCCACCCGCACGGTCTGTCCAAGGGGCGATGTGTGGTCACGATTGGGTCTCGGTATGTCTGTCGCGGCGTGCGCGTGTCCGGGGAGAGGGAATGGTTGAATCAATAATCGGGAGGATGCGACATGCGCGCGGTATCCTCATGTTCCTCAGCTTTGTGCTCTTGCTCGGTTCGGTCCCCACTGAGCTGACAACCTTCGCGGCGAATGATACTCGGCCCTTTTTCATGGGCGTCTACATCCCGAGAGGCGCCCAGGACGCTGCAGTTCTCGACGACTTCGAGGCGATGACTGACCACCAGATGAGCCTCATCGCGTGGTATCAACCATGGAGTTACTCGGGTACGGACAGCCCCGATCCCCTGGATACGGAGGCGCTGCGGTCGGTGACGGCGCGCGGCGCAACCCCCCTGATCACCTGGGAGGCGTGGGGAACGATCAACGGCGTCGACCCCTCCCACCTCGCGAACATCTCCACCGGCGCCTTCGACGCGTACATCGATTCCTGGGCATCGGGTCTTAAGGAGTACGGCAGGCCGGTCTATCTGCGGCTCTTCCACGAGATGAACTTCCAGGGGTACCCATGGGCATACGGCACGAACGGCAACACCGCGCCGGACCTCGTCGCCGCCTGGCGGTATGTCCACGACCGCTTCGCGCGCATCGGTGCGACGAACGTGCAGTGGGTCTGGTGCCCGAATCCTGAGAACAACGTCGTTCCCTTCAGTGCGATCTACCCCGGCGATGCGTACGTTGACTGGTTCGGCGTCGACCTGTACAATGGTGGCACCCAGTTCGACTGGGGCGGGTGGCGATCCGCGCAGCAGATCGCGGACCAGACCTATCGCACCTTCCAGGCAATGAACCCGACCAAACCGATCATGGTTGCCGAGGCATCGAGCGTGGAGCAGGGCGGCAGCAAGGCGCAGTGGATCACCGATCTCTTCAAGGCGACCCCCGCCGCGCTGCCGAACATCCGCGCCATCGTCTGGTTCCACGACGACTGGACCGCGAAATTGATGGGCGACCCGCGATTCGCCAACCTGCCCCGCGCCGACTGGCGCGTCAACTCCTCGTTGGCATCGCTTCAGGCGTTCCGCGACGTGTGACCCTTCCGCGCGAAGTTGCTGCGCGGCGATGTCGCCACCGCGCCCTCCTCCGACGCAACGTGCCGGGAGGAGGGCCGCCTATGGCCACGGCAGCGTCGGTGAAACCCGGAAGTCTGGGGTCGATCCCGTCCAGCTATTGGGCGCGTTCATCGCGTTGAAGTAGACCACCCCGCGCAGGAGCGGGTATTGAGCGAATGATGCCTCCGCATCCTGCAACCACGCCGCCTGGCGCCCTTGGGAGTCGTTCGCTGCCCCGAACTCGGCGATGACGATCGGCTTACCGAACCGGGCCACCGTCCGGTACTTCACCTCGAACATCTCCGCGAATGGCACCGCATCGGTCGCCCCGACCGCGAGATCCCACGCCTTGTTGGAGAGGACGGTGAGGCCGACGAAGTCGACGTAGTCATCCCCCGGATAGAAGCGGGGCGCATCGCCGTTCCCGGCCGGCGACCACATCCAGCGCACGTTCGTCACGCCCTCAGAACCAAATACGTCGACGTAATGGCGGTATGCCTGGATATAGAGGCCCGGGTTCGCGATCGCCCAGGGGTAGTTGCCGGTGAGTTCCATCTCGTGTGCGAACCGGACGATCACCACCTGGGGGTCCTGTGCCTTGATCGCCCGCGCGTCCGCCCTGATGGTCGCATCGTTGGAGCCTCGGGCCGTATCGAGCAGGACGTTCCGGCTATCCGGCGAAGCCGTCGTCCATGGCTCGATGGTGACGAGCGGGGCGCGTTGCTTCAGGCGCGCGGACGCGATGAATCGCGTGATATCGCCCGGCCTGTCCCAGGGGATGAAGTCGTGCTCGACATCCAGCGGCCGCTGCTCGAATGCGCGGTCCTGGACATCGTAGACGCCGAAGAACCGGCGATCCGCCGGCAGCGCGACGACCGGCAGCGACGCGGTCGTCCCGATCACGGGACGATCATCCGCAGTAGTCGTCTGCGGAGACGCGGAAGCAACGGCGGTGGGCGCGTTTCCCTGACGGGCAGGAGTTGCGTCTCGATGTTCCACGGCGTATGACGCGGAAGCAACGGCGGTGGGCGCGTTTCCCTGGCGAACTGTCGACTCACTCGGCCGTGGTGCCGCCGAATCCCCGGTCGGTGGTGGGGTGGCAGTCACGGACCCTGTCACACCCACACCCGGTAATTCCGAGAAAGAAGATGATACAGGGCTGTCTCGCACGGTCGTGATGGTTGGACCCATGCCCCGAGTATCGATGGCAGTGACCGCTCGATCAGCGGTCGTTGGCGTCTCTTCCGCCACACGGTTGACCATCGTCTCACGGAACGAGAATGCTTCAGTGATCTGCGAGAAGGATGCGACCCCGGTGCTCCCGCAGACTGTGAGCAGCATGAGGAGGATTGTGAGCGGTCTTCTGCGTAGCAGGATGCCGCTCAGCAAACTCACGCCCTCGATATACAGCGCGCGGATATCGCAGATCAGCACGACGCAATAGGTGCCCAGGATCATCAACGTCCCTTCGAGCGAGAAGAACAGATACCCTTGCGCACTGCCGCGCCGGGTGAAGATGATGTAGTACCAACTGGCCGCCAGGGAAATGAGGGCCAGGAAGAAGTAGGGGAGAAAAGGGACGAGCGAGAACGGCCTTCCCCTACCGAGTTCCACGCCCTTGCGCGTAATCATGTAGGGCTTCTGCACCCGGAGGATCACCTGGATCAGCGCGGACAGCACGATCGGCCACCGGGCGATGTGCAGGATGACGCCCCGCCAGCTCAGCAGGACGCCGCGCGGCTCGAACCACTTCCTGCTCCAAAACCAGATGATGCCGGCGACACCGGTCTGCGGGAGGCTATGTGTCGCGAAGTCCCAGAATCCCATGTGACTAATGCTCGCATTGCTCAGCAACGCGACGCTCGGCAGGCAGAACATCGTGCACATCGCGACGCTCCACAGCGTGTACCACGTCTGCACGAACAGGAACTGCACCGTCTGTCGCGGCGTATAGTCCCGCATCAGGCGCGGGGTGAAGCGGAAGAGCACGGTGATCATGCTGAACGCCCACGCGAACTGCTGCCCGATGTAGGTCTCGAACGTCTCCGGCCCGTCGCCGGTTGCGATGATTTCCGGCAGGAAGACGCCCTCGTACCCTTTCGACGCCAGGACGACCGTGTCGAGATGGTCCTCGGCTCGCGTCGGTTGGAAGCCGCCGATCTCGCGAATTGCCGACATGCGATAGGTGCAATGGGAGCCGATGATGAAAGGTGTCCCGGAGAAGCCGTAGAAGCCCGCCTGGAGCGGCCCCTGCAAGACCAATTCCTGCTCCGCCGATCCCCGCGATGTCCAATGCTGAAAGTTCCCATACACGGACGGCGCCTGCACATAGGCGATCTTCGGGGCGGCGAAGTAGCCGAGCACTTTGTTGAGGTAGTCCGTCTGCGGCAGGTGATCGATGTCGAGTTGGGTGAAGTAATCGTACTCCATGCCCATGCGACGGATCGCGTCCAGCCAAGCGTTGACATTCCCTGCCTTCGTCTTCGCCTTGAACGGCGCTTCCGGTTGGTTCCAGTGCTCGGTGAGGTCGCCCCACCTCCCCCGATCATGCCGACTGAAGTACCGGACGCCCAGGGACGCTGCGAGCGCCTCGATCTCGGGCGAATGGACCTTGTCGACGAGGATCCAGCTCTCGTGCGTGTAGGAGACCTGCGTCATCGCGACAAGCTGCCGATGGACGATATCGAGGCTCTCGCTCCCCGGCACAGTCAGGGAGATCATCGCCACGCGCTCTCCCTGCTGCGCCGGCATGTGCTGGGGCTTGCGCATCCAGCCGAGGAAGAAGGCGTACATGCCGGGGAGGATGGTGCCGAGATAGAAGAGGCTGCCGGTCATGAGCCAGTAGAGGGCTGCGTTCCCTCGATGCGTCGGCTGGAGCCACCACGTCCAGAAATAGGCCGCAGATGCGATGAAGAGGCAAACCAGGGCGCCGTACTGGACGCGCTGCCCCATGGTGAAGACGGGGAACTTGGCGATCCGGATCTCTTGCGATAGGGACGCGGCATCGGCGTGCCGCTCCCGCGAGCCGAACGTGGGCACGGCCGTTGCAGCACGCCGGTAGGTACGATGCCATGTCCGTCCACTGGGTATCATTCGGGCCTCCAAGGAGCGCACAAAAAAACCGATCGGTTGTACAGATCGGTTTCACCGCTTGCTCCCCAACACCGAGGTGACCACGTTACAAGTGTTGGATCGTCACATTCCGCTTGACATAGAAGTTATTCGACTGGTGCATGCGCTCAGATCACTAATGGCAACGTCGGGCGATCGAGGACCATCACTGTCATACCGTCCACAAGCCTTCCATTGATACTTAACGCTTCAACAAGCGAAAAGTGACGGCCTGAGACAATAGAGATTGCATTAATCGGCGGCAATCTGCGCGATCTCGTCGCACGGATCGCTCGCATTGACCGCTCCGAGCGGTTGGATGATGCCCTCGCGCGTCGCCGTCCCCGCTACTCCGACGCCGGCGTACATGAAGCCGATCTCGCGCATCTCTCGCGCGTCGTAAAGATTGCGACCGTCCACGACCACCGGGCGGCGCATCAGCGCGCGGACGCGCCGGAGATCGATCGCCTTGAATGCTCCCCACTCGGTCACGAGCAGCACCGCGTCCGCGCCCGTCGCCGCCTCGTAGGGGTCGGCGCAGAGGGTCACCCCGGGCAGGAGCGGGCGGGCGGCGTCCATCGCCACCGGGTCGTACGCCCGCACCGTCGCCCCCCGCGCCTGCAGCGCGCGGATGATCTCCAGGGAGGGCGCCTCGCGCAGGTCATCAGTATCGGGCTTGAACGCCAGTCCCCAGACGGCGATCGTCGCACCCTTCAGCGTGCCGAGCGATCGCTCGATCTTGCCGACGAAACGCCGACGGGCGTCGCGATTGATCGCCAGCGTCGCGTGCAGGAGACGGGGGGTGCATCCGGCCTCCTCCCCCATGTGCGCCAACGCCAGCACGTCCTTCGGGAAGCAGGAGCCGCCGAAGCCGATCCCGGCATTGAGGAAGTGCGGGCCGATCCGCTTGTCCATCCCCATCCCCGCCGCGACTCCCCGGACATCCGCGCCGACCGACTCGCAGATCTGGGCGACCTCGTTCATGAAGGAGATGCGGGTGGCGAGGAAGGCGTTGGAGGCGTACTTGATCATCTCCGCCGTGCGCAGGTCGGTGACGAGCACCGGCGCGTCGAACGATCGATAGAGCGCGGCGACCGCCTCGGCGGCGGCGCGATCCTGGGAGCCGAGTACGATCCGGTCGGGGTGCAGCATGTCGTGCACCGCCGCCCCCTCGCGCAGGAACTCCGGGTTGGAGACGACGGCGAAGCGTGCCCCGGCCGGGGCGTGCTCGCCGAGGATGCCGTGGACCATGTCGCCACTGCCGACCGGCATGGTGCTCTTGTCCACGACGATCGTCCGGTGCCGGGGGATGAGCGACGCGGCGATGGACGTGGCCGCCGCACGGACGAAGCGCATATCCGCGCCGCCGTCGGGGGCGGGCGGGGTGTTGACGCAGATGAAGACGAAGTCCGCGCCGGGGATCGCATCGTCGTAATCGGTGGTGAACACGAGTCGCCCGGAGGCCGTCTGCTCGATGAGCATCGCCTCCAACCCCGGCTCGAAGATGGGGCACTCGCCGGCCCTCAGGCGCGCGGCCTTCGCCGCGTCGATATCCAGGCCGACGACATCGTTGCCGAGGTGGGCGAACGTCACCGCCGTGCAGAGCCCGACGTACCCCGTGCCGATGACCGCAATCTTTGCCACTGTGCAATCCTTTCCGACACAAAAAAGGCCACATTGCTGCTGTCGGTTTCACCACTCGCTCCCCCCGCCGAGGTGACCACATTACAGGTCGGGGATCAACACTTCAACATTCAACTATGTACGCACTGTAGCCCAATGAAATGACACGTTCATCGATGGACGGGGGCTTTTTGATGACAAGTTGTACAAGGGTCGTGTCCCGCGTCGTGGGGTTGGCCGATGCCTGACGTGACGTTCGTCTTCTGTACGGTCCCTCGATTCGGAGGAGCGCCTCGCTCACCAGGGAGCGGCGAATCGACCAGACACTGGTACCATTCCCCCGAACCACGCTCCCCCTCGGATGACGCGCGTCGCGCGTTCCGCGATGACTTGTGCGCCCTACGCCGCCGTACGTCCCGGGCAGAGCGAGGCCCGCTCGTGGTCAGACATGGTGGCATGGTCGCCTGCGTGTGTCTTTGGTCTCAGCTCGACTTTCCCCATTTGATCGGCAGCGAACAGACCGGGTGTATGCAATCATCACGCGAGGCCCCGGTGTCTACAAGGCTTCTCGGGCCTCCTCGGTACATCGCAGCTGCCGGGTCCGACTTTTCGCATCTCACCCCTGGATACCGATATGCGAAAAGTCTTGACGCGATCGCGAACCGCTGACCTGCCAAGGGAATCCTGATCTGCCCGGCCATGCAAATGGGGAAAGTCGAGCTCAGTGCCTGCTCGAAATAGGGGATCGTGCGGCAGAGACCTTCGTGCAGCGGGATAGCGGGTCTCCACCCGGTCAGCGTGCGCGCCTTAGCGATGTCCGGGCAGCGGCGGTTCGGATCGTCCCCCACCGCTGTCGGCCGCTCCACGAATGAAAGATCCCGCCCTGTCACCGCCAGGATGACTTCCGCGAGATTGCGGATCGTCCGCTCGTCCGGGTTGCCGAGGTTGATCACCTCGCCCTTCGCCCGCTCGCTCTCCATCACCGCCATGAGCCCGCGCACCAGGTCATCCACGTAGCAGAAGGCGCGCGTTCGGTTCCCACCGTCGTACAAGGTCAGCGGCTCGCCCCGCAGGGCTTGACTCAGCAGGTTGGGGATCACGCGGCCGTCCTTGATGTCCATGCGCGGGCCGTAGGTGTTGAAGAGGCGCACGATGCGGATGTCGGCCCCGTATGTCCGGTGGTACTCCATCGTCAGACTCTCCGCGAACCGCTTGCTCTCGTCGTAGCAGCTGCGCGGGCCGACCGGGTTCACATAGCCCCGGTAGGTTTCCTTCTGCGGATGCTCCTGCGGGTCGCCGTACGCCTCGCTGGTGGAGGTAAGCAGGAAACGCGCCCCCATGGCCCGCGCCACTTCGAGGACGCGGTGCGTCCCGACGGCGTTGGTCATGTGGGTCTCGATCGGGTGGCCGCGATACCCCTCGGGGCTGGCGGGCGAGGCGAGATGGTAGATGCGATCCAGTGGCCCGGGATCGGGCAGCGCCTCGGTCACGTCGTGCCGGACGAAGGCGAAGCGGGAATGCCCCGCGAGATGGGCGAGGTTCGCCATGCTGCCGGTGACAAGGTTGTCCCAGACGACGACCGTGTGCCCCTCGGCGAGCAGGGAATCCGCGAGGTGCGAGCCGATGAACCCCGCCCCGCCCGTGATCAAAATATGCATCACAAACTCCTCTTGATAATCATCCACAATCCCGCGCACCGTACGCGGGAGCCATTCCTCGCACGCCGCTACTTGGCCCAGTCGTTCGCTCTCGCCACGCCTTCGGGCATCGCGCCATGGAAGATGACATTCAGGCTCTGGCGCATGTAGGTGTCCGCCGCTTCCATGTCGTTCGTGCGATATTGTGTGGCGACACTGACGACGATCAGGTTCGCCACCAACTGCCCGAACTGCCCCGCATTGAGGCTGGAGCGGAAACGGCCCGCACGCTGCCCGGTCGCCGTCACCCTTTCGATCAATTCGGCGAGCGTGAACGTCTGCGCCGCACGCTCCGCGCGCTCCACGTCGGGGTTCAGCAGTTCGTGCGAGAGGACGACGACCGCTTCCCCGTGCTCCTCCAGCAGCGAGCGGACTTCGAGCCAGATGCAATAGATAATCCGCTCCGCACCGACATTCTCGGCGATCTGCTTGTCCACCTGCGCGGTGAGGTTAATCATCAAATCATGCCCGAACTCGACGATCACCGCTTCCTTGTAGCCGAAATAGTTGAAAAACGTCCCCCGGCTGACATCCGCCGCGTCAGCGATGTCATCAATGGAGGTATTGTAAAACCCCTGCGTGTTGAAGAGTTCGACCGCGTGGTTGATGATTGCCGACCGCGTTTGCATTTTCTTGCGTTCCCGCAGCGAGGGGCGGGGGAGGGTGCGGCGCGGCCTGCCGAGGGAATACACCTGATCCCCCACCCCCGGCTCGTCACCCGTCCCACGCGGTGGGCCATGCGTCGTTCGATATCCAGCTGATACTTCCATGCATAACTCCTTGCAACTTTGCCCATTGAAACCACACCTATTTCACAAAATGGATACGACCCATGCCGCCCGATTACATCCTAAGATAGGGGGGAATCATGGCGTTACTATTCGCTCAAGAGCACTTTTTGATGACAGGAGTGCCATCTTTGTGTGCTCGTGCTTGACAGCACACCTCTTTGGTCCAGTGCTACGGAATCTGTCACCAAGTGCAAACTGGAGTTGACCCGGTTTGGTGGACACCTGAAGATTGGGGAGAACCCAAGGAGGTGTCTCAATGTCACGCATCGTCCCATTTTACCCGCCGGAGTTCAAAGTCGAAGCCGTCCAGCTCGTCCAGCAAGGCGAGCGCTCACTCCCGCAGATTGCCCGTGATCTCGGTGTCTGCGACCAAACCCTGCGCAACTGGGTGAAGCAGATCGAGATCGACAGTGGTGTGCGGACTGGCTTGACGACCGAGGAGCGCGACGAGCTACGGCGGCTGCGGCGCGAGAATCGGATGCTCAAAGAGGAACGGGACATCCTAAAAAAAGCGGCAGCCTTCTTCGCCAGGGAGAGCAACGCGATCCGCTAGCGGCGTTCGCGTTTATCGAGGCGGAGAAGGCACATCATCCGGTGACGATGCTTTGTCGCTTGCTCGGCGTTTCTCGCAGCGGGTATTACGCATGGTGCAGGCGACCGCCGTCCGCGCGGGCCGAGGCCGATCAGGTACTCGACGGACGGATTCGCGCCATTCATGCCAGGAGTCGGGGGACGTATGGGATGCCGCGCATTCATGCCGAACTGCGCGCAACGGGGATTGCTTGTGGTCGCAAACGGGTGGCCCGCCTGCTGCGTGGTGCCGGACTCGTCGGCTGTCATCGCCGAAAGGGGACAATCACGACGCGCCGGGGCACGGAGGCCACCCCCGCGCTTGACCGGGTGCAACGGGATTTCACCGCCGTCGCGCCGAACCGGCTCTGGGTGGCGGACATCACCTACATCCCGACCTGGATGGGCTTCTTGTATCTGGCAGTGGTCCTTGATGTCTTCAGTCGGCGGGTCGTTGGCTGGGCAATGGCCGATCATCTGCGGGCCGCACTCGTCGTGGACGCCCTCGACATGGCGATTGCGCGCCGGAGGCCGGAGATCGGGGTGATCCATCACTCCGATCACGGCAGCCAATACACGAGTCTCACCTTCGGGCAACGGCTTCACGATGTCGGCATCGTCGCCTCACGGGGGAGCCGGGGTGACTGCTACGACAACGCGCTGATGGAGAGTTTCTTCGCAACAGTGGAATGCGAATTGCTCGACGGGCGCGCGTTTCCGACCCATCGAATGGCGCGGAGCGCACTCTTCGACTATCTCGAAGGGTTCTACAACACCGAGCGACGCCACTCGGCGCTCGGCTATTGTTCGCCGATGGACTACGAAAGGAGATGGACAATCGAAGGTCAGGTGGCCTAAGATCAACCTGTCCACGAAAGCGGGGTAACTTCA
>JAABUZ0100009167.1_pt1 | contig 11403 bp, 12 predicted proteins | sample 5562091 | NCBI WGS metagenome assembly JAABUZ01 (sample SAMN12813069, study PRJNA571459) | rock metagenome | isolation source: Antarctica rocks | place: Antarctica: Victoria Land, Linnaeus Terrace sud | collected 2015-12-21
ACAACAGTCGAGGTCTGTATTAACATCTACAGATACTCTAGTGTCCGTCCCCTGCTGTGTACATCGCGGATTTTCATGTGCGGGGGCGTCCCGCGAGGACATGACAATCTGCCATGCGACGTGGGTCAAAGGCGCGCGGCGCCCACCATCACAATCTTGGGGCGCACACTCCGGTGGCGCTCCTGCATTGACAACCGTGTCGCATTACACTACGCTGTCTAGCGAAAGGGCAAACACCTCCATGAGCACAACCAAGCCAAAGACGACCCCAATGACGCTCCTCCTCACCTATCGGGGAGGACAGTCGCGCTTGGGGAGGGTAAGCATCCAGTCGTCGTAGGCCCGCGGGACCAACCAACATGCTTATCCTCCCGCGCTCCGGGAGGTTTCTTGCGCATGCGCGAGCGCTCTGCTGGCGCATGCGGATGCGTCGATACACGACGCGTCCGCGCCCTGTTATTCTCATCTCGCGCATGTCGCGCACCTCCCGGTCATGATCGTTTCTGTCGATACTTTGACACCGACCGTGGAGGATAAACAGCAGATGGACAACGCACAACAGCAACCGCGGCAGCAAACCATGTATCCGCAACCGCTCATCACCCTGTCCGGCGACACAGTGCTCCTGGGGCCGCCCCACCGCGACATCCTGCCGCTGTGGGCCAGGTGGGACAACGACCTCGCACTCTCCGTCCTGTCCGGCGACCCAGCACGACCGCGCACACGTGAGGCGACCGAGGCGGAGTATGAGTTGTACAGCAAAGGGACGCGGCCCGACTGGGCGCTCTTCGTCATCTACGAACGCAGTACGCTGCGCCCCATCGGCATCGTCGAACTGACCGACATCAACCCGGCCCACCGCACGGCCCTCTTCGGCATCCGCATCGGTGAGGCCGACTGCTGGGGCAAGGGCTACGGCACGGAGACCACGTTCTTGGTGCTCGACTACGCCTTCCATGCGCTGGGCCTGCACAACGTCATGCTCGACCCCTTCGCCTATAACGAGCGCGCCATTCGATCGTATCAAAAGGCCGGCTTCAAGGAAATCGGCCGCCGCCGCCAGGCCCACCGCATCGGGCAGAACTCCTACGACATCGTGTTGATGGACTGCCTGGCGAGCGACTTCCACAGCCCGCTCCCACCGGTCGTCCAATTGCTGCCATCCTCAATCCAGGGGAACATGCCGTGACATCTGACGCACCTATCTCGTTGGAGGACACACCCAACCTGTTGGATGACCGCCTCACGGCGGAAATTCCCCGGTTGATGGAGCAGGCGCACGTCCCCGGACTCTCCATCGCCCTCGTGCGCGACGCGGCCATCGCCTGGCAGCATGGCTTCGGACTCAAGAGGGCCAACACGCCCGAGCCCGTCGAGCCGGACACGGTGTTCCAGGCGGCCTCGCTGAGCAAGCCGGTCTTCGCCTACGCCGTGCTCAAGCTGGCGGAACGGGGCCGGCTCGCCCTCGACACGCCCTTGACCCTCTATCCCCCGGACCGCTACGCGCCCGACGACCCGCTGCTGGACCAGATCACGGCGCGGCACGTCCTCAGCCATACAACAGGCTGGCCCAACTGGCGCCCCGAGGGTCAGCCGCTGCGGCGCGAACGGGCGCCGGGGAAAGGATTCGGCTATTCGGGCGAGGGCTACAACTACCTGCAGCGGGTGGTCGAGCAGCTGGTGGGCCGGCCCCTGGACGCCTACATGAAGGACGCCCTGCTCGATCCACTGGGCATGACGCACAGCAGCTATGCCTGGGCCACGCCGGATAACCTGGGCATGGCGATGGGCCATGATCGAGCGGGCAATACAGCCGACCCGTTTACAGGCGCGCGGCTGGAGGCGGCGTCGAGCTTGCACACGACGCCCCACGACCTCGCGCGCTTTCTCGTCGCCCTGATGTCGCCCGGTGACGAGCCGTGGCGGTTGCGCCCCGAGGGCCTCGCGGAGATGCTGCGTGCGCGGATTCACCTGACCCCCGCGGTCTTCTGGGGGCTCGGCTGGGGACTGGAGGACACGGGCGACGGACGTATGATCTGGCACTGGGGCGACAATCCCGGCTACAAGTGCTTTGTGCTCGCATCCCTGGAGGCCCAAACGGGCGTCGTCATCATGGCCAACGGCGATGGCGGCATCAAGCTGTGGGAGCCTATCGTACACCTGGTCCTCGGCGGTGATCATCCCGCGTTCGCCTGGCTGGCATCGTTCTACGGAGTTGCCACCCTCGCTGACGCGCTAAAGTAGGATGGCGAATCTGATTAAGCCTCCGCCAACCCTCGCTCTGGAGCGGTCGCTGATTGTGGTAGGCAAGCAGCGGATCGCGGGCGTCGACGAGGTCGGGGTCGGGGCCATCGCAGGACCGCTCGTGGCGGCAGCAGTGGTGTTGCCCCTGCCCATCGACGGCCCACGCCTCGACAGGGAGTTGGAACAACTGGCCCGATTGCTCGGGGAGGTGCGCGACAGCAAGCAACTCAAGTCCGACCAACGGGAACGGCTGGCCACGCTCGTCCGTACCGTAGCAGAGCCGCACGTGAGCGTCGCCGTGGTCGACGTGCCGGAACTGAACCGCATCGGCAACCAGGCGCGGGCAGCAGTTGTGGCCACGGCCCGCGCCCTCGACGCCCTACCCATGCGGCCCGACGTCGTGTTGCTTGACGGAACGGTCTCCATCGCAGGCGCGGATGTGCCATCGGTGCTGGTACCGAAGCTGTACAACGGCACGACCAGCCTCTCGATCGCCGCCGCCTCGCTCGTCGCCAGCGCGGTCCACCATCGCCTCATGGTCGCGTACGGCGCCCAGTATCCCGCCTACGGGTTCGAGCGCCACAACGGCCACATCAGTCCGGCGCACCTGGCGGCGCTCGCGCGGCACGGCCCCTCGCCAATCCATCACCGGCACAACAGGCTGGTGCAAGCGGTGCAACAAGGACAGGTGCATTTATTGTAGGACCACTTTGTCGCCGTCGGGCAGGAGGAACATCCACAGGTCAGGGTCCTCGCGCGGCTCCAGGTAGACGTTGTCGATGCGCAGGAGGCCATCGTCGAACGCGAATATGGCGGTCTCTGTGATCGGCACGATGTCTATGCTGAGCAGGCGGCGACCGTTCAGCCGCGCGACAGCGGCCTGCCGGGACGGATCGGGGTCTTCGCTCTCGGCCAGCGCCTCATACTCAGCTGTGAGGCGCCACGAACTCCCTGTCGTCCAGAGGAGCCACTCGCCGCGGGTGAAAGACCTTCCATCGCTCATGGTCTCCTCCCGTGCGACGCCGAAGTTGACGGTGAGGCGGCCGGCATCACTTACCTCAGCCCCCCATGCCTCGCGGCCGATCACCGGGATGAGCAGCCCGTGAATAGCCTGCAGGTTTTCCTGTGTTAACGACATGGCTGCCTTCCGGCCTCTCTAAACTTGGAATGATATGGTACGTGAGAGGACCTAGTTTCTCTTGAATGGGGAGCGGCTAAACGATAGCCCGCCGCGCTCCTCTGCTGAGAGGTACTGTGTCGCAGTGTGGACAGGAGGCTGGCGGATGTATTGCGTGTAGCCCGTTGACCGCAAGCTAAAGTGTCCCCCGACGCCGAAGGATGACCACTGCCAATCGGTCATCGTGCCATTCGGGGTGAGCTGTTCGTCGGTGCGTTCAAGGTCGAGTATTTGCATATCCCCTTGCGATGGACCGATATGTACTTCGACAGCGCTGGCGTTGTGGAAGACGAGTGTCGCGGGCGCTACCCAGAAGGTGTAGTAGCCCTCTGCGGGGGCCGGATCTTCCCAGCGCACGATGTAGTCAATGTCCAGCAGAAACTCATACGCGTCCGGGCTGGCCGCGAACGCATGGACATGCGCATCATGCCAGCCCATCTGCTCGTAATCGGCGTCCGTCCATTCCCACGTCGTCAGCGGTGCTGCTGTATCATCCATGACTATCCCCGCGCGGCCGCAACAGCGATGTTGCACGCCGCCTTCAGCATGACACATGGACGTGGTCCATGGCAACGGCGAGCGGCCCGTTGTCAGAGCCCGAGAATTGTACAGTGCAGGACTGGGAGCTAGTCAGACCACGACTTCGACGACGTTGCGCAGGCCGTGCGCGCGTTGTGTCATCATCGGGGCCGCGCGTCCACACCACGATGCAGCGTTGACGCTGTCCGATGCGTCGGATAGAGGATAATAGTAGCGAAAAGAGACCATGGCAATCACGCCGATAGCGCAACGAGGTGCATATGATCATCTACGAGTTGCCCCCGGCCCTGTTCGACGTCGCCGCGCCGCTGTTCGCGCCGGCGTGGTTCGACCGCGCCTATATCGACGCCGTCCTGGGGGGCCGCGACGCGGGCCGCGTCTTCGCCGACGACCCGGCCGCGCCCACCGCCGTGCTGCTCTGCCGCACCTTCGAGTACTACGTGGCCGGCTCCGCTCAGGGCGACGGGGGCCACGCGCTGCGCCGCTTCATCGCGGAGGCGCCGGCCGAGGCGGAGGCCTTTGCCGCGCTCTACGGCTATTGTCCCGTCGGCGACCCCTGGCGAGAGGCGTTGCTGGCCGACCACGCCGGGCGGCTGGATACTATCGGGCGTCGCGGCTTCACCTTCGACCCGGCTGCCATGGACATGGCGCCAGGCTGGCGTCGCGTGTTCCCCGACAACGTGGTCGTCGCGCGCATCGACCGTCCGCTGGCGGAGCGCATCGACCGGGAGCTGGGCGAGAACCTGGGCCTGTTCTGGGGCGGCTACGACGGCTTCCTGACCACCGGGTTCGGCTTCTGCGCACTGGTCGATGGGCGGTCGCCAGTATCACCTACGCCGGCGCGATCAGCGCGCGCGAGGCCAACATCATCGTGGACACGGGCAAGGGGTTCAGGCGCCGGGGGCTGGCCGCCCTGACCTGCACCGCCTTCATCCGCCACTGCCTGGAGCGTGGCCTGCTCCCGACCTGGGACACCGACGACGATAACGAGCCGTCCCTGCTCCTGGCGCGGACGCTGGGCTTCCGGGAGACCGCGCCGTTCGTCCAGCTCAGCCCACCGCGCGGCACGGCCCTCCCGCTGTCCGACGGTCTCTGGACGGCGCACGGCCCTGCCAGCGAAGCGGAGCCCATCGTCTGGCGTCGCGCGGACGCATAGCCATGGCGCGTGACGACCCTCACCTCCTCGCCTCCAGGGCTCGTGAAAAGCCGACGCGAGCGTTTCTACTGGGACCGGCGTCCGTGGCGGACAATTCACAGACCCTGCCCTCTCCTCTGTCATCGCGGGCCATGTCCACCTGGACGGAGTACACTGCTACTAGGCCAACCAACACACACTACCGGAGGACAAGACTGTCGTGACCTTGCAGACCGCGCATACCCCTACCTTGATGGCTGTGCATGCCCACCCCGACGACGAGTGCTTCGGCGGGGGCGGCACGCTCGCCCGCTACTCCGCCCAGGGTTACACCACCGTGCTGGTCACCTGCACCGGTGGCGAAGAGGGTGAGATCGTCGACCCGACGATGGACGTCGAGGCGGTGAAGCCGCGCCTGGGTGAGGTGCGCCGGGCCGAACTCGACGACGCCGTGCGGCTGCTCGGCATCACCCACGCCGAACGCCTGGGCTACCGCGACTCGGGCATGGTCGACACCCCGGCCAACGATGACCCGCGCTCGTTCAACAAGGCCGACCTCGACGAGACGGCCGGCCGCCTGGTGGCGCTGGTGCGACGATATCGTCCCGACGTCATCTTCACCTACGCCGAGGACGGCGGCTACGGGCACCCCGACCACATCAAGGCGCACCTGACCACCATGGCCGCCTTCAACGCCGCGGGCGACCCGGCGCGATTCCCCGGCGCGGGCGAGCCCTGGACACCCCAGAAGCTCTACTACTGCTCCTGGCTGATCCGCTCCAGGGCCCAGGGGTTGTGGCGCGCCGTGCGCGAGCGCGGCTTGCCGGTCACCTTCGGCGACCCCGACGCCACCGAGCCGCCGGAGTGGGGCACGCCCGACGACCTGATCACGACCCGCGTCGACGTGCGCGCCTTCATCCCGGCCAAGATCGAGGCCTTGCGGGCCCACCACACCCAGATCAAGCCCGACAGCACCTTCCTGCAACTGCCGGACGACCTGGAGCGCGAGTTCCTCAGCCCGGAAGGCTTCGTCCGCTCCATCACACGCGTCCCCGCCCCCGCGCAGGAGGACGACCTGTTCGCGGGCCTACCGGTACCAGTGACTAGTGGTTAGTGGCTAGTGATTAGTTCGTAGAACCACTAGCCACTAGCCACTTGGAGGGCGTTATGACGACCGTTGAGACACCGAGCATCGACGAGGATATCTGGCAGGACGTGTGGGACGAGGAGCGCGCCTGGCGCGAGGAGGGTCCCGGCAAGGAACAGGAGCCCGAGCCGCTGGCCTTGGTCATCTTCGGGGCCACGGGCGATCTGGCGCACCGCAAGCTCATCCCCGCGCTCTACAACCTGGCCACCACCAACCTGCTGCCCGATAAGTTCGCCGTGATCGGCTACGGGCGCAGCGAGCACGACGAGGAGGGCTTCCGCAAGGGCCTGCGCGACGCGCTGTCCAGGTCGGGCGTGCGCGTGCGCGACGATACCTGGAAGACCTTCGCCGACCGCATCACCTATATGTCCGGCGGCTACGACGACGCGGAGAGTTTCAAGAGCCTGGCCGAGCGGCTGTCCCAGTTAGATAAAGACGCGGGCACCGGCGGGCGCCACCTGTTCTACCTATCGACGCCGCCCAACACCTACGCCAACGTGATCAAGGGTCTCGGCGCGGCCGGCCTTAGCCGGCCCAAAGAGGACGGTGCGTGGTCGCGCGTGATCATCGAGAAGCCGTTCGGGCACGACCTGCAGAGCGCGCTGGCGCTCAACAAGGTGGTGCATGAGTCGTTCGACGAGGCGCAGGTTTACCGCATCGATCACTACCTGGGCAAGGAGACGGTGCAGAACATCTTCGTGCTACGCTTCATTAACGGCATCTTCGAGCCACTGTGGAACCGCAACTTCGTCGACCACGTGCAGATCACCGTGGCCGAGACGCTGGGCGTGGAGGGGCGCGGCGGCTACTACGAGGGCACGGGGGCCATCCGCGACATGCTGCAGAGCCACCTGTTGCAGTTGCTGACGCTCACGGCGATGGAGCCGCCCAGCGCGTTCTCGGGCGACAAGGTGCGCGACGAGAAGGTCAAGGTGCTCGACGCGCTGCGGCTGGCCACGCCCGACACCATCGACAACTGCGTGGTGCGCGGCCAGTATGAGCGCGGCACGGTCGGTGGCCGCACCGTCCCCGGCTACCGCGACGAGGACGGCGTGGCGCACGACTCCCTGACCGAGACCTACGTGGCGGCCAAGCTGATGGTCGACAACTGGCGCTGGAGCGGGGTGCCGTTCTATCTGCGCACGGGCAAGCGCCTGGCCAAGCAGGTCAGCGAGATCGCCATCCAGTTCCGCCGCGCGCCGCATGTGCTGCTGCGCGAGCAGACGTCGCAGCGCCCGCGGCGCAACGTGCTGGTGCTGCGCATCCAGCCGGACGACGGATTGGCCCTGCGCCTCGACGTCAAGGTGCCCGGCCCTGGCATGCGCGTGCGCCCCGTCGATATGTCCTTTCTGTATAAGGATGCCTTTGGCGGCAGTTCGCCCGACGCCTACCAACGGCTGCTGCTCGACGCCATGCGCGGCGACTCGACGCTGTTCGCCCGCACTGACGAGGTCGAGGCCGCCTGGACGCTGGTGACGCGCATCCTGGACCATTGGGCCGAGGAGAACAAGAGCGTCAAATCCTTGCCGAGCTACGCCGCCGGCGGCTGGGGACCCGCTGAGTCCGACGAGTTACTCAAGCGCGACGGCCACCGCTGGCGCACGCCGTGACGAGTGACGAGTGACGAGTGACGAGTGACGAGTGACGAGTGACGAGTGACGAGCGTAGGGGCGTATTGCATACGCCCGAGTGACGAGCGACGTGGGTAGCGTCAGGCAATTGCAATAGAACCAGGACCGGGGCCGGGAGCGTCACGCTCCCGGCCCCGGTCCTCGTGGCCGCCGATCGTTGCGTTGAGCGTGGAGCGTTTATGGCTGGCCGGTGGGCGGTGAGCGAACCAACGCTTGTTAGTGATGCGGCGCGGAGCGGCGTCTTTCGAACACCGCGCGGACGGCGAGCGTGAAGCCGGGGACGACCTCCTCGCCGTCGAGGGTGGCGTCCACTCCGAGCGTCGCGGGCGCCGTGTCCGCCGGGTGATAGACCGCAACGGTCTGGCGGCGGGGATTGACCACCCAGACGAGCGGCACGCCCGCCTGCTGGTAGTCGGCTACTTTTGCTCTAACCTCGCGCAGGATGTCGCTGGGCGAGAGCACCTCGACCGCGAGATCGGGAGGAAATGGAACCGCTCCCGCTCCCACCTCGTCGAGGCGCGCCCGCGCGACGAAGCCGACGTCGGGTCCGCGCACATCGCGGGTCACGGGGTTGAGGACGAAGGCGGTCTCCGCCGCGAACACGTCGCCCAGATCGTGCTCCCACACGTAGGCGGTCAGGTAATAGGTCAGTGCGACCGTGATCTGTCCGTGCTCGCCACCTGTCGGCGACATACGCTGCAACCTCCCGCGCACCAACTCGTAGCCGGGTCCATCGTCGGGGAGATCCATGAACTCCTCGATGGTATAGATCCGTTCAAGGCTCACCTCCGTGGTCATCGCGCCGTCCTCCGTGTGTCATGCGTGGGCCGTTCATCGCCTATGGACCGTGATAGCATCCATTGTACTTGGTCTACCTGTCCGGCGGTTCGCCACTTTGCGGGTGATTCCGGCTACAACTTGGGGCGTGAGCGTCCAGCGGCCTGCATCAGGTCATCCGGCGCCTGTTACGTCGCGGAGCGGCGCCTGGTGAACACCGCGCGGACGGCAAGCGTGAAGCCGGGGACGACCGCCGCGCCGATCGTGTCGTCGTGCTCAAGGACGGCCATGTCGAGGCCACCGGCACGCTCGGCGACGTGCTGGCAGCTAGCCCCGAGATGCAGCGTCTCTGGCACGGCGATGTTGAACACAACTGATTGATAGAGTCTAATGAGACCAGCGCGTCGCCTCGGGATCGTCCGTCGCCGGCGCCACCGTCATCAGGTCCTCCCATAACCCATCGGGGATCGGGAAGAGGGCGAGGTCGACCGTCTCAGCCAGGCGTTCGGGATGGGTCAGGCCGACGACCGTCGACACGATGCGCGGGTCGCGCAGGGAGAACTGCAGCGCGGCCGCGGCCAGCGGCACGTCGTGGAAGGCGCAGAGATCCTCAATGCGCCGGGCGCGCTCCAGCAACGCGCTCGAGACGTCCTGGTAGGCGTACCGCGGGTAGGCGGCGGGTCCTTTGGCCAGGATACCGCTGCCGTAGGGCGCCGCGTTGACGGCGGCGACGCCGCGGCGGGAGGCGAGATCCCACAGCGGGTCGGCCGCCACGTTGAGCAGGGTATAGCGGTTGTGCGAGAGCACGACCTCGAAAGCCCCCGTCTCCACGAAGCGTTGCTCCAAGTCAATCGGGCCGCCGGCCACGCCGAGGTGCGCGATCAAGCCTTCCTCTTTGCAGCGCCGCAACGCGTCCACCGGCCCTCCCGGCGCCGTGGCCTCCTCGAACATGATGTGTTCGGGATCGTGGAGGTAGACGAGCTGGAGTTGATCGAGGCCCAGCAGCCGCAGGCTGCGCTCGATGCTGCGGCGGATCTGGTCGCCGCTGAAGTCCCCGGTCTGCAAGTCACGGTCGGCCTTAGTAGCAAGCACGAAGCCCTCGGGTAGACCGCCGCGCTCACGCAGCACCATGCCGATGCGCCGTTCGCTCTCGCCGTCTCCGTACGCGGCCGCCGTGTCGGCGAAGTTGACCGGGCCGTCGAAGATGGCGCGGATCGTGGCCAGCGCCCGATCCTCGGCCACGGGGTAGTAGGTGTCCCGCATATCGCCGAACTGCGCGCAGCCAATGCAGAGCGGGCTGACGGTCAGCCCGGTCGCGCCGAGCGGGCGTAGCGGCAGGGCAGGCGGTGCAGGCGTGGCATGTGTCGTCACAGTGTCCTCCTTCGATAGGCGTGCGCGTCGATAACGTCACGTTTCTCGGCGCTAGCCGTTGTGCCGCTGCATGTCGCGTGCCAGGGGAGCTTGCCGGGAAACGACGGATCTCCCTGTCCACATCGTTGACGATGTAACAGATACGCGTTCATAATAAGCACGGTAGCAGTGGTCGAGAGGCATGGTAGCAGTGGTCGAGAGGCATGGTAGCAGTGGTCGAGAGGCATGGTAGCAGTGGTCGAGAGGGGAACGGCGCATGTGACCCGGCGGGACACTCGGCACGGCAACGACGCGGCAGGAGAAAAAAGGGAGGCGGAGCATGACGGCGATGACCGAGACCAGGGCGCGTTATTGGGTGGGCGTGGTGTCACGGGCGCACGTGCAGCGCGGCGTCGAGGGGGGCTACGCACAACTCTTCCACGGCAAGGAGCGCCCCTTGCGGCGCATGCGCACGGGCGATTGGCTGGTCTACTACTCACCACGCCACGAGCGCGCGGGCGGCGAGCCGGTGCAGGCGTTCACGGCCATCGGCCGGGTCGCGGGGAACGAAGTCTACTCCTATCGCATGAGCGACGACTTCGTGCCCTTCCGGCGCGATGTGCGCTATCTTCCCTGCCACGAGGCGCCAATCGGCCCGCTGCTGGACCGCCTCTCATTCATCGAGGACAAGCAGCACTGGGGCTATCCGTTCCGCATAGGACACTTCGAGATTTCCCAGGCCGACTTCGCGGTCATCGCCACGGTGATGGGCGTCGACCCACAACAACAGGCGCAAGGCGATACCTGAGCCGTTCGGTTCCGACTACGAGAGGTCGGTAGAGAGTCCGGGCTTCCTACCGTGGCAAGGCGCGCCAACCTAAGATCGAGCGGCGCATACAGGGCGTCGTGCTCCACGGCGAACGGATTCCACCCCTTGCCGACCATCCTCCTCCCCTTCATTCGACCACGCAGTCATCAGTGGGATCACCCCTCTCGCCGCGTCGTCGTTCTGCTCCTCACTCAACAAACAACACCTGATCGCTCTGACGTGTCCTCCATGTCCTCGTGACGGCCGCGTGACCCATCCGGCTACGTGCCCCGCCTCATCGCAGCAACACAGTGACATGGGGGCACGGTGAAACGCCGTGAGCATGATCATCATACCGGCAGGACAGACAAGACTTGCCTCGCCTTTTGCATCAGGGCCAGCACGTCGGCCTGGGGTACGTCCATCGGGAGCGCCTGACACGAGTGGCCCGCCAGGGATCGATGCGGGTGGGAGGACACGGGCATCGGCACATCGTCGTCCTGGCCGTCGCGGGCGATGACGCGTTCGAGGAGCGCCGTGGCGTCCCGCAGGTAGGCGCCCATCCGCTCCGCCAGGTCGGCCGCCTCGCGCAGG
>JAABUZ0100009169.1_pt1 | contig 11401 bp, 7 predicted proteins | sample 5562091 | NCBI WGS metagenome assembly JAABUZ01 (sample SAMN12813069, study PRJNA571459) | rock metagenome | isolation source: Antarctica rocks | place: Antarctica: Victoria Land, Linnaeus Terrace sud | collected 2015-12-21
GACCCGCGCACTGGCCTTGGTGGCCTACACCCAGGGCTACAACCTGGCTGCCTACCGCTCCCATCGCAAGCGCACACTCCAACACCTGGCCGAACATACCGATGATCAACTCTCGTTGTAATACTAGCGCGGGTAACACGATATCGTACCCGCGGTCGATGCCAGCGGGCAGGCGATCGGCACGCAGCGCCTCGTCAATCACGCGATCAAGCACGGTGCGGAGCAGGTAGCGGAGGTAGTGCTGTCGTCGTTGGAATCGCTTCAGTGTTGGGAGGCCCATTTCCGCCGCGGTTGCCCGGTTTACGTTGCCGCCTTCGCTCAGGTAGTGTTCGGGAAGACCGGCGCCCGCGGCAATCATGAGCTTGATTGCACGTCCATCAGCGGAGACATTATCCGCATCGATGCGTGGCTGTACGGCCTGCCAGACCTCGGACTCGTTGTGAAAGATCACACTGCCTGGCTCGGGCGGCGCGGCATACTGGAGCATTTTGGCATCGACCGTACGTTTATCCGCGCCTTTGAGCGTCACATCATAGAGAAACGCGCCCTTGTACTTGTTGATACGGACGCGATCCGTGAGCCAGTCTTTATACCGGCGGAGCCAGGGGAGCAGCACCGCAAGGTCACTGCGTCCGCGTTTGGCATTGCTCACTTTGTTGATAGAAAACTGCATCACCTCATCCGGCACGCTGAACCACGCGCCACTCTCTAGAGGATCAGATGTCGCAGTTGTGCGCGCAGTATTATGTTCAGCTGGCGGTTGGTCCAGACCTCGTCGATGCACCCTCAGTACCCGCTCGATATTGTCCGGGTCGCAGGCAATCTGGTCAATGGTGCTTGGATCCATCAGCGCGATCTTGACCGTGCCGTCGTACGCATTCACAAAGAACCGGATGAACAGTTCCCCATACAGTGCCAGTTCCGTGCAGAACCAGTGCTGCCGCTGCTCCATGCAGTTCTCCGGATCTTCCCAGAAGCTGTCAAGGAGTCTCTGCACCCGCTTACTGCGCGCGTGGACGCGTGCGCCATCGCCAATGACAAAGTTTGCTGTCGTGTCGATAATTAACGCTGCCAGCGGATTGCTCCTATAGGCCTCATATGCTTGTTGATGCAGTTCCAGGTAGGTGGAGGGAACGACATCTTTCTGCTGCCAGTTGTCTGAGAGCCGCCGCCACAGGTACTCTTCCTCAAGGCCACCGACCCGGCCCCACGTGGCATCTTCTGTCGTGCCAGTGACGCCATAGAGGGAGCTATCGGTCATCTGCTCCTGAACCCGGCTGCGTGCGCCGCCTGCCGGTCGCTCGTGCCTTAACCATGACAGGAAGGGTGACATCACATCTCCTCGTACGCCATCTCTGGTCCCACATTGCCTACGTGGGCACCGAATCGGGATATTCCCCGAAGAACGCCTGCGTGACGTATCTTCACTGATAGTTGAAAAGGACGTTGTATGTATCCGACTCTCGGCCCCACCCATCTCGGCATCACGGTAGACCTCCCCGGGGCTCTTGCCCTGGCGAAACGCCACGGATTCGCGGGGGTAGAGTTTGACCTCGGTGAAGCCGCTGTACTGGTGGAACAGCGTGGAATCGAAGCCACACGGGCACTGTTCACCGGCGCGGAAATACGGCCCGCGCATGTCGGACTCGGGGTCGACCTGCGCGATGACGACGCCACATACCACGCGGGGCTCGAACGGTTGCGCCACCTGGCTCCGCTCGCGCCGCAACTCGGCTGTCATCGCACGGCCACGGCTATCCGGTCGTTTTCAAACACCCTGCCATACGACGAGAACTTCGCATGGTGGCTCGGCCGCTTGCGGCCCGTCGCGCAGGTCCTGGCCGACCACGGCTGTCGATTCGGGTTGGAGTTCATCGGTCCGAAAACGAAGCGTCAGGGCGCGGCCTATGACTTCATCTCTACTGCCGGGAAGATGCTTGAACTGGCCCGGGCAACGGGTCCCAATGTCGGCCTGCTGCATGACGCCTGGCACTGGTACACGTCGGGCGGTACGCTCGCCGAGATCGGAGAACTGACCAACGAAGACATCGTCGTCGTCCACGTCAACGATGCTCCGGCGGGCATCGAGCGCGACGAGCACATCGACAACCAGCGGGAGATGCCGATGGAGACCGGTGTCATTGACCTACCCGGTTATCTCCGCGCGCTCGACGCCATTGGCTACGATGGCCCCGTCACCACCGAGCCATTCAACGCCCGCATCAGGACGCTCTCCCCAGACGACGCCGTGGCAGAAACCGCAGACCGCCTGCGTCACGCATTCCAGGTCGCGAACGTCGTGCCCTCGTAGCACGTGGCGGGGAGGTGCCGGGCTGCACAGAGCACAGCACCGAGTGGTAGATTGGAAGGTGCGGATGTTCTTGTTCATGGCAGTCGTCCGTACTTTGGTGCCCAGTGGGCAAACCGGTGACGAGGTTGGTATCACCCTCCCGATGGTGTGCGCCGCTACGGCTTCGGGTCAGGATGCAGGAGACGGTGCCGGGGGATGACGATCGCGTCGGTCGTCAGCGCCATCACGCCCACGCTGACCCCCGTTTGCACCCCCACACGCACAACATTGACGGGATCAACAATGCCCGCCTTGCAGACATCCACAAGCTTCTGCTCGACGGCATCGTAGCCCGTACTCCCACCCGCTTCCCGAATACGGCGCAGCATGGCAGACGCTTCGCCACCAGCATTCTCGACAATCGCCCGGAATGGCTCTTCAAGGGCACGGGCGAGCGCGAGGCGTCCGAGTCGATGATCGAGTGACAGCTGACGATCGGTCGTGTCGACTGCGTCAGCACAGTGAACCAGTGCCACGCCGCCGCCGGGCACCACACCGTCGCGACGTGCGGCTTCCACCGCTTTCACCGCACGCTCTGCCCGAGACTTTCGCTCCACCATCTCCGTCTTGGTCGCGGCACCAACACTCAAGAGCGCCACGCCACCTGTCAACCGCCCAAGGCGTTTTCGCAGTTGCTCCCGCTCGAACGGGTCGGTTTCACGCTCCACAGCGCCACGTACCGCACGAGCACGTTCGTGGATTGCCTCAGGGGTGCCCGCACCATCGACGATCGAGAAGAAATCGCGGCTGGCCCAGACAACGTCACACTGGCCAAGGTCGTCGAGCGACGTATGCTCGACGGCGTCCCCTGCGTGGTCGCTGATAAATCGGGCCCCTGTTTGCGCCGCCAGGTCCTGCAGTACGCCGACGCGGTGATCTCCCAGACCCGGAGCAAGAATGCCAACACTGTGTAGCTGTCCCCGTTCGTTATTGGCCACCATCACGGCTAGGGCACCCTCGGTGATCGACGAAGCGACGACGACAAACTCCCGGTGACCCGCCTCTACGACTCGCTGCATCACCGGCAGGAGTTGCTCGGCGCGGTCGAGGAAGATGTTGGTAAACAGGAGGCACGGCTCTTCCGACCATGCGAGGCTGCGCTCATGGTCATTTACGAACGCCGCCGACGCATACCCGGCGTCCCACTTTGCGCCATCGGCCACCTCGACGTTCAAACCATTCGCGAGCCACTCCTGTACGGAGACCACGATCTCCGTGCCGTGCTGCTCGTGAATATCACGCAGCGTACGCGCCAGTTCTTCATCGTGTCCGGCCGCAAGCGCAGCCCGGTACAGCATGTCGCGGCCGGTGAGTGGCAACATCTGCTGGTCCAGCGCCCCCATGACCTGTCGCATGCCAGATTCGATTCCGCTACGGAGGTTGGATGGGTGCGCGCCAGCGGCAATGGCCTTCGTCGCCTCACGCAGGAGGGCCTGAGCAATCACGGAGGCGGTCGCGGTACCATCTCCCACCTGGTCGAACACACGCCACACCAGGTGGCGCATGAGCATCGCACCGGTGTTGTGCTGGAGCGGAAGTTCCACGATGCGCCGTGCCACCGACGCGGCGTCGTCGAGGATCTCAGGAGAGTCGGTGCGGATCATCTGTTCTATGAGTACAGTGCGGCCGGTAGGGCCAAGCGTCGGGCGCAGTGCGTTCCCCACGGTCTCGAAGCCGTGGCGCAGCAGTGCTGGAGCGTGCGGAGGGAGGATCAGGTAGCCGCGCTCTTCGGTACCAAAGGGAGGTTTGCGAGTTGCCATACTGGTAGTGATGCCTCTGTGCATGGATGCGTGCAGACGCGCATGGCGCCGCCGCGGGGAATACGCTCACGTGGGGCGGAGGCGAGCTACCCCTCGCGCAGACCCGTCATCGTCACGCCCTGTACAAAATAGTCTTGCAGGAACAGGAACAGGATGATGACCGGCACGACGGTCACGACAGCGGCGGCCATGAGCAGGTTCTGAGGCGACGGTTGACCTGGAATGTTGAAGAACGTCAACGCCATCGCGAGCACGGCTTTATCGGTCGAGTTGAGATAAATGAGCGGGCCAAAAAAGTCATTCCAGCGGGCAACCACGCCCAGCGCGATGCATGTGATGATAACCGGCACCGACAGCGGCATAATGATCCGCCACAGAATGCCCATATGGCTCGAGCCATCGATGAGAGCGGCATCATCGAGTTCACGGGGGATGGTCAAAAAGAACTGCCGGAAGAGGAAAATGTAGAACGCTCCGCCAAACCATGAGGGGATAATCAGCGGCTTCAACGAGTCGAGCCAGCCGAGTTGTTTGAACAGCAGGTACTGCGGGATCAATGTTACCTGGCTCGGCAGCATCATCGTGGTCAACACCAGCGAGAAGAGGATGGTGTTCCCTTTAAAGGGAATGCGTGCAAAACCGTAGGCAACAATGGCCGAGACAATGAGTTCCCCCGCCACCGAGAGTACGACATAGACCATCGTGTTCGCAAAAAAGCGGGGAAAGTAGAGCGACGGTTTGAGCAGTGCCGCAGGATAGTTCGACCATGTCACGTGGGTGGGTATCAGGTTCGGAGGGATGTTATTCAGGTCAACATCCGGCTTCAGGGAGAGCGAAAGCATCCAGATAAAGGGCATCGCGTACATGAGCGCGAATGCAGTCAGCGCGATATACCGCACGGTAGTACCCACCGGAAACTTGCTCCGATGTATGCGGGTGATGGGAACGGCGGTCGCTGTTCTCGCCATGGTTGCCCTTTATATCCTTTCGGCTGGTTTTAAAGATTAACGGGGAGCGGCGGCGCCCCCGGCGCTGCTGCCCTCGTAGTAAACCCACATCCTTGCAACGGCGAGTTGCACCATGGTGACGATAAGAATGATCACAAAGAGGATCCACGCCAGCGCCGACGCGTACCCCATATGCAGGTTCTGGAAGGCCTGTCGATACAGGTACAGGGTATAAAAGAGGGTCGCGTCTCCGGGCCCGCCCCCAGTAATGATGTAGGCCGCGGTGAACACCTGAAAGGAGCCGATGAACCCGAGGATGAAGTTAAAGAACATTGCGGGGGTAATCATGGGAATGGTCACAGAAAGGAACTTCTGCCACACCGTAGCGCCATCGACCGATGCGGCGTCGTACAGTGCTTTGGACACCCCCTGAAGCGCCGCGAGGTAGATGAGCATCGAAGTTCCCACGTTCCACAGGCTGATAATGATCAGCGCAGGCATCGACCACGTGAGGCTGTAAAGCCAGTTGGGGCCGGGGATGTGGACAAAGTCCAGGATGCTATTGACGAGACCACCGCGCGTCGAAAATATCTGCGCCCACATATACGACGTGCCCACGCCAGAAGCGATCGCCGGGATGTAGAAAATGGTCCGGTAGATGGCGATACCGGGAGCACGTTTGTTCAAGAGCATTGCTAAAGCCAGTGCGATAATTTGAGAGCCTGGTACATGAATCAACGCATAGTAGAGGGTGTTTTTCACCGAAACGCCAAACAGGGGATCTTTACCGGTGAGGAGTGTCTGATAATTCTTCAGGCCAACAAAGTTGCCGGGCTTCGTGACTTCCCAGTTGGTCATGCTGAGGTACAGGGAGGCCGCGAAAGGGAAAAACGTAAAGACCAGGAAACCAATCAACCAGGGGCTGATCAGTGCCCACCCAAGCAAATCCACACGGGTAATGCGGGCACGTTTTCGCGCCACGGCTGTGCCGCTAACAGTGAGACCGGTGGCCACAGCACTACCTTTCGTGTGGCGCCGAGGTGGTTAGATTGCACCTTCTACCACCCCGGCTCATGTCCAACTTCCTACCGAGTCAGTCTGTGTAGATAGCCTTCAACCGATCAGACCGACGGCTTGACACCCAGGGTTGAGAGTTCGGCCTCGCTCAGTGCTGGCTGCGGCGAGCCGTTGGTGCCGTACGGCGACCCGCAACTGGCACTCTGTGACTTGCCCAGGGCATCGACCTTTTGCTGCGTTGTGTCAAGCGCCTGCTTGATCGTCTGCTTGCCAAGGTAGGCCTTGTCCAGTTCCGCGCCGATGGTGTTGAACGCTTCGAGCGTGATGTCGCTGTAGTAGTGGAAGCCGTGCGGGCGCCCATAGACGTAGTAGACGAACGAACCAGGGTGCTTGGGAGGGTTGGTATCCTGATACGTCTTCCACGCCGACTTCTTGGCGACCATCATGGTCTTTTTCTTCGCGTACAGCTCTTCGGCCTTGTCGCCCGCGAGCATCGCGATCCACTTGTAGCCGAGCTGCGGGTTCTTGGCGCCCTTGGGGACGAAGTTCGGGTTGGCCGTCGAACAGGGAACGCCCTGCTTGCCGGGCGCGAAACTACCGGGGTCGGGGAATGGCGCGGCATCCCACTCGAACTTGTCGCCGATTTCCTTCTGGTTCAAGGTTGCATCGTAGGAAGCCCGATGGTACATCGCCACGATGCCGCCGCGGAACGGGTTGATGCCGCTGGCGCCCTGCAAGTCCGAGATGGCTTCGTTGGTGATAAGGAACTTATCGACGGTAGCCCACTTGTAGAGCATCTCGTTCGCTTTGACACTTGCCTCGTCCAGGAACGTGAACTTGCCGGTCTCCCAGTTCGCGTAGTTGCCTCCGAGCGACCAGATGTACGGCTCAATCTCCTGGGGATTGTTCAGGCTCGTCATGAGCCCGTACTGCGTGATTTTGCCTGCGCTGTTCTTTTTCACGCATTTCTGGGCGATTTCGATCATATCGTCCCAGGTCCACTTACCGTGGAGGTCGTCCCAGGGATCTTTGGCACCTGCGGCCTTGATCATCGTCTTGTTATAGTAGATGGCGCGGTCGTCGTTATCCATGGGCATGTTGAGGAGTTTGCCGCACCAGATCTCCAGTCCCGCCAGACCGTAGTCCTGCTGCACGTTAAGTTTGTCTTCGGCCGCCCACGACGTCATATCGACGTGGTAGCCGCTGCTCATCCACTTCGATTGCACGCCATTGTTGGCGGTGGCGGCATCGCCAAAGTTGCCAGCGACCAGCGCAGCCGACATCTTCTCCACGTAGCTCGCGGTGATCATCTGTTGCTTGACAGTCACGCCAGGGTTGGCGTCCTGGAAGTCCTTCTGGACGATGTCAAAAACGTCGGCCAGTGGTACCCACCACGTGTTAAAGACGACTTCGGCTGGCTGTTTGGTGGTAGCCCCTGTCTTGACCGCCGCTGCTGTCGTTGCGGCCGCCGTTGGTGCGGCAGCAGCCGATGCTGTCGTGGGTACGGCAGCGACGGAAGGCGCTTTGGTCGCGGCCCCTGCCGCCGCTCCCGTTGTCGGCGCGGCGCCTGCGGGTGCGGTGGTACTCTGTGGAGCAGCCGTCGGTGTGGTGCCACCACAACCGGCAAGAATCGTCGCGCCGACGGTCAATGCGCCCAGTTCGAGAAATTTCCGTCGATCAACGGACTTGCCGGGTTCAGATTCACGAGGCTTGACCATAGATGTGTCCCCTTTTGCTCTGCGAAATCGCGCTGCTACGAACGAGGTAGGCCGCGAAGCATGCTGGGTCCCAGGCGCCCCCTTTCATGTTTCCTGTCTCTAAAGGACGTTCGTGTACGATGCAAGGACCAGTTCTTAGGGAAGATCGCGTGGTGCGCGGGGTACGACGGAGGAACGTCAAACGTTGCGACATAGCAACTGCTCTGATTTATACCTGCTGGTGGGGTGTGCGTCAAGTGTGCCGCTCGGCCAGTGATCTAATGCGGTCATAGACCGCCACCGTCTGTTCAGCCAGGGCACGAACCCTTGCGCGCAACTCCCGCGGTTCGACCACTTCTATCCACGGACCACAACCGAGCACAAACTCGCTAGCCTCGTCTTCCGTCTCGCACTGCAACAGGATTGTTACCCATCCATCGTTGTCAGGCGGGTCCACGCGTTCAACCCGGACATATCGTCCTCCCTGCCTCACACGCGAAAGGGCGACGGGGGCCACCCGTGCCACGACAGGATACCGTGGCAGCCTTGAAAGGAATTGGACGGATGCCTGCGCCCAATACTCGGCGAGATCAAAGTCTGGCGGCCGGACGCACGGTTGTTCCGTCAGGATTGCGTCTACCACGCGTGAAACGCGGTAGTGCCGGAATTCTCCGCCCACACCCGCAACCAGATACCACACGCTCCCTTTCGCGACTAATCCCAGCGGATCCACCGTCCGGTGCACCGTATCGTCGCCGCGCTGGTAGGTAAGGAACACCTGGTGCTCCCCCCAGATCGCCTCTTGCAGGACGGGAAGGAAGGGCACGGCTTCTTCGCGACGGGTCCATCCCGTGGCATCGATGTGGATTCGCTGGCGAGCCAGGTCGGCGTGACGTTGCTGGACTCGTGGCAGGGCGGCGAGCAGTTTGACGAGGAGTCCATCTGCCGCGTGGCCGAGACCGAGATCGTCCAGCAGGCGTGAGGGCCTGGCGACAAAGAGCGCGTGAATTTCCGTCTTGCTCAGTCCCGTGAGTTCCGTCCGATATGCATCGGGCAGAACCCAGCCGCCGCCGGCGCCACGTTCGGCACACAGGGGAATGCCTGATGTACATAGTGCGACCATGTCACGATGGATGGTCCGCTCCGAGACTTCCAGGCGTTGTGCCAGCTGTCGCCCGGTCATGCGGCGATGCACCTGCAACAGCAACAGTATCGACAACAGCCGGTCAGCACGCACGGACGACCGTACCCTCTCTACAGCCATGTTCGACGGTCAGATCGTAGCAGGAATATGACACAGGATGTCATGATCTGGCACGTAGAGTGGTTGATCAACGTCCACCGTAAGATGAGGAGTTTCTCGCATGCCTCCAGCAACGATGGCACAGCCGATGCAGAACTCGTGGCAGTTGTTGCGACGCTATCTGGATCCACAGCGTGCCGCCGTGCTTCTGATGTGTGTGCTGCTCGTGGCCAGCATCGTGCTGCAACTGCTTGGTCCGCAGATCGCCAGCCGTTTCATCGACGCGGCTCGTTCCGGGGCTGAGGTGGCGGTACTGCTCCGGATGGCACTGCTGTTCCTTGCGGTGTCCCTCGTCCAGCAAGGGATGAGTGTCCTCGCGACCTACTGGAGCCAGCGGGTTGCCTGGACCGCGACCAATGCCCTGCGCGCTGATCTCGCAGCCCATCTGCTCCATCTGAACATCGGCTTTCACACTGCTCGTATGCCCGGTGAGATGATCGAGCGGGTGGATGGCGACGTCAACGCACTGGCCGGTTTCCTGTCAAGTTTTGTCGTGCAACTGATCGGCAATGTGGTCCTGCTGCATGGCATCCTGGTCACGCTGTTCCTTACGGATACGCAACTGGGTCTCGCCTTCTCCCTGTTCTCACTGCTGGCGCTGGGGATACTGAGTTGGATCAGAAAATTTGCGACCCCCCATCTCACCAATGACCGTAAGCAGAGCGCGCACTTCTACGGCTATATCGGAGAGGTGCTGACGGCGACTGAGGACCTGCGCGGGAATGGAGCAACCTCGTACGCGCTCTGGCGATTCTTCAAACACCTCCAGCAGTGGCTCCCGATTCGCCGCCGGGCATGGCTCTGGGCACAGTCCATGATGATGGTCGCCATCGCTGTTTTTGCGGTGGCCACGGCGCTTGCCTATGCACTCGGCGGGTTCCTCTACCAGGTAGGCGCGATCTCCCTCGGCACGGTCTATCTGGTGCTTGCCTATGCCGCGCTGCTGGAGCAACCCATCGAGACGATTCGTACGCAGATCCAGGATTTGCAACGAGCCGACGCTAGCATGGTTCGCGTGCGCGAACTGCTGGTTATGCGGTCTGCCCTCGAAGACGGGTCGGAGAGCCCACCATCTGGGGCGCTCTCCGTGGAGTTCCGCGGCGTCCACTTCGGCTACGGCCCTACACCAGCACCTGGCAGTGGGCAGTGGCAAGGGGTAATGGTGCTCAACGCCGTGTCCTTCCACCTCGAAGCGGGCAGTGTGCTCGGGCTGCTCGGGAGAACCGGGAGTGGTAAGACGACCATTGCCCGGCTGCTCTTCCGCCTGTATGACCCCGTGGAGGGTGAGGTATGCGTCGGCGGCCTGACGCTGCGGCGGGCGAAGGTGGACACGCTCCGGCAGAGGGTCGGTATGGTGACACAGGATGTGCAACTGTTTCAGGCAACGCTTCGCGATAACCTGACCTTCTTCGATTCCCGCGTCTCCGACCAGCACCTCGTCTCCGTGCTCGAGACCCTGGGCCTTCAAACCTGGTTCCAGCGCCTACCGGAGGGATTAGATACGGTCATCTCTGGTTTGCGGTTATCTGCTGGTGAAGCGCAACTCGTTGCCCTGGCACGTGTCTTCCTGAAGGATCCGGGCCTCGTCATCCTTGATGAGGCATCGAGTCGTCTTGATCCCGCGACTGAGCTGTTGCTGGAGCGTGCCCTGGACCGCCTGCTCCGTGGCCGCACCGCCATCATCATCGCCCACGGTCTGGCGACCATCGATCGTGCCGACGATATCCTCCTCCTGGAAGATGGTCACGTGCTGGAAAGCGGTCCACGTGCTTCACTCGCCGCCGATCCGTCTTCGCGATATGCCACGTTACGACGTACTGGGCTGGGGGAGGTCCTGGCATGACATCGCCACCAAACAATGCCATGCCATCGTCGGCTTTCTTCCTTCGGCGGATCTCGGCTTACCACCCCTTGCCTCAGGTGGTAAGTGGACTCTGCTGGGTGCTGTTCCATAGCTGGCCCCTGTTTCCGGGATTGCTTGTCAAGGCGTTTTTCGACACCTTTGATGGTCGCCCAGCAATGGGCGGACTTACGCGCGACAGCATTGTGGTGCTGGTGTTGATACTGGCACTCCTCAGGGTCGTGTTTGTCTACGTTGATGTGGTGGTCAGCACCACGGTAGCACTCAGGATACAAGGACTGCTCCAGCGAAACATGCTCGCGCGTATCCTCGACCGTCCCGGGGCACAACCGCTCCCAGGCACCGTAGGTGAGGCTATCTCGACCCTCCGCGATGACGTCCACGACATGTGGGGGGCGGGATGGGTGTTTGATGTGGTTGGCTTCCTGATCTTCTCCGTTGGCGGGATGGCAATCCTCTTCTGGAT
>JAABUZ0100009172.1_pt1 | contig 11397 bp, 14 predicted proteins | sample 5562091 | NCBI WGS metagenome assembly JAABUZ01 (sample SAMN12813069, study PRJNA571459) | rock metagenome | isolation source: Antarctica rocks | place: Antarctica: Victoria Land, Linnaeus Terrace sud | collected 2015-12-21
CCGCGGTGACCGAGACCTGGTAGCGGCACCCGCTGCACTGCCACAACCGGCGGCCGGTCAGCAGTGCGGCGCTCTGCGATCCGCAGCGTGGACAGCGGTAGCCATCTGGCCACCGGCACGCGACCAGATATCCCAACACGCGCGCTCATCCGGGAACCGCGCCTGAAACGCGATGAACGTCCGCGGAAACTCCCGCCTGCCCACGTTCCCTAGCCTAGCGGAGCCAACCGGATAAGCATGACGTCCTTTATCTACCTGTGCGGGAGGCCGCGCATCAGGGGGTGTCCTGGGTGCCAGAACCACCCTCGGGTAGCCCCCCTAACCGGGCCAGAACGGACCGTCATCGCCTACGAGGGTCGTCGTTGCGACGTGACTGGGGTGGTTGCGGGGCGGGGCTGGTGTGGTCAGGGTTGCTCGGGTGGGACGGCAATGGGTGCGCCGGGGCCGGTGACGCTCGTCAGGGTCAGGTGCATGGAGCCAAACCGGCTGGCTCCGAGCTGCATCCCGGCGGGTGCAGGTGGGTGCAGAGCTGCGGTGGCAGACGCGTCGAGCACAAGGACGGCGGGTCGCCGCAGTGCTTGGCTCGTCCCGAAGACCGGCACCCAGTTGGCTGTCACGAAGGTTGGTTGGCCGTGGGCCTGTAGTCCGACCAGTAGTCCTGCTACCTGCGGCCACACATGATGTGAGACGACGCGGATCAGCAGCGCGCCCCGGTGCGGACCGCGCCAACGCTGCACGGCGGCCATTTCGGCCGTGACGGTGCGGCTGTTACTGGCGCTGAGCCGGTCTGGGGCTTGGCCGAACTGGTGTGAGGCGAGAAGGACGCCGCCGGCGGCGAGAGCGATACCGCCAACCGGCTGCGCGACAGCAAGCACCCGGGCGCGCCGGCGTGGGGTGGTCGCGGCGCCTCGTGTAGCGGTCGTGGCCCGCCGGATCATCTTGGCCAGCAGGGCGGTGGCTCCAACCAGGAGCGGGGCCGGCGCAGCTGTGAGCCAGAACAGCAGATACGGGTCGTGGGCGCCGACGGTCTGGTGTGCGGCGAGCACACCGGCCAGAACCGCAGCGACCGACACTGCGCTGCAGGCCCGGCTGACTGGTTCTCCCATGGCATGACCGGCGCCGGCTACCAGAAGGCCGGCAGCTATGAGCAGGGTCAGCGTCGTGAGCCTGCCGGTAGGGGGTAGTGCCTGCTCTAGCCGCCCGGGTGCGTGGGAGAGCAAGGCACGGTGGAGCGACTGACCCGCTATCGACGTGCTGGCCCGCCAGCTGGTGGTGTGTCGGCTGGTGGTCGCGAACTGGGCGATGCGCCAGAGGTTGCCGCTTCCCAGGACCTGCTCGAGCAATGGCGGTGCCCACGCCGCCGCGACGAACAGCCATCCAGCCACCTGCCGACGACCGGCACCGGTCTTGGGCCTGGTCACCCGCGCTTGCCGTTGTGGCCGTGGCCGGCCGCCGCCGGCACGTGACCCTTCCGGGTTCGCCGATCGCCGCGTGTGCACGCCGGCGGCGAGGCGCAGCAGCAACACGGGTCCCCCGACGACCAGCACGAGTGGCACCGTGCCGAGATGGGTCTGGACTAGGAACGTGGCCGCAGCGACCGCGCCGACGGCCCAGCCCCGCCGCCCCAGCAGCACCCCCGCCGCGAGCAGCAGGAACAGCAGTGCCGGCAGGATGACCGCATACGGGTTCCACGGGGACAGGAAAGCGCCGCGCCCGAAAGCGTGCACCAATACCAGAACCGCAAGGGCAGCTGCTGGCGCGGCACCGCAGGCGGCGCTAGATCGTCGCGACGCGGGTGGCAAGCGGGCGGCGCACACCACGATCAGCACAGCGGTCATTGCATGCAGGAACGCCACCGCGGCCCCCAGTGCCCGTCCGTCCGCTCCGAGCAGCCGGTAGGGAAGGGCCAGCACGTACAGCCACACTGGGCCGGGGTGGTTCCAGCCGAACCGTGAGTACACCCCAAGGCTTCGATGCAGCGCGCTCGCTTCTCGAACGCCGAGCTCAACCAGTGCCTGATCCCCCGACCAAGCAAGTGCCGGCCCGAGTTGCACCCGCACCGCCAGGTTCAGCAGCGGTGCCGCAGCCAGCAGACAGGCGGCGGCGATCACCAGCGTGGGAAGGCCCCTGTGCGCACGCTCGCCCGGCCCGGAGACGACCACAGGACGCACAGTAGTTACGATCGCTGCCCGTTCGGTAGGTGACCCTGACGGCGACATCGGCGGTGGTGTGCTGGCCTTGCCTGCTGTTCGGATGTCACACCGACCCACACGGCTGGCGGTCTGCTTTCAGTTCACGTGCCGGTCGCCTGGTTATCTACTATGCGGCTGCTGGCTGTCCGCTTGCGCGTGTCGGTGCGGCGGCTGGCACCGCGGTGGCCTCGGCCGGCACGGGCAGGACGCCGAGCGGTTCACGGGAGCCTGAGTGGGTGATGTCCGCGTGGGGGCTACTGGTCCAACCACAACGGCCGCTGTGGGGCCGCCCTTGCCGGTGACGCGCCCCTGGCGCTCGAACACCCACCGCAACGTCGTCTACAACGCCGAGGTCTACTGCCGATGCCGCTGGTGCTGGGCTACCGGTTCGACCCGGCCGTGATGGCCGAGCTCGCCGAGCGGCACCGGGCAACGTGGGCGATGGGCTCGATCACCGCGTTCATCTCGCTGATGCACAACTTCGATGCCTGCAAGCGCGACCTGTCGGCCATGATGAAGGTTGCCGATTGCCGCCTTGGGCTGCGACGCAGGCCGCCCGCCGAACAGCAGCTGGTCATGGCCGGTGGCGTCGACGTAGAGCGCGCCCGGGGCGGACGGCTGTGCGACGAGGGCCGTCGCGAGCCGGTGCACAGCCGCCCAGGAGACGAACGGCAGGTCGACGGCCAGCACCGCCACCAAGGGGGCTCGCACCAGGCGCAGACCGGCGGCTGTCGCCGAGAGCGGACCGCCCCCCGGGGGAATCTCGCGGGTCCACTGGATGCCGCCGGCATGAGCGGAGTCGAGCGCCCGCTGCGGGCCGACGACCACAAGCGTCCTACCGGCCGACATCGCCGGTGCCAGGGCCGCGACGGCCCGGTCGATCAGCCGTTGGCCGCCGACCTCCAGCTCCGCCTTGTCCTGGCCGCCGAGCCTGGTGCCGCTGCCGCCGGCGAGTAGCACGACGTCGAGGTCGTGCGCCGCCGCCAGCTCGCCTCATCCACCGATGGCGGACATGGACCGCGCCGGCTGGGCGAACGAGGGGTCGTCGATGCCGTGCCCGGCGCGCTTGCCCGCGACGGCCGCCAGCCACCGGGTGGCGAGCTCGTCGTCGCCGGCTCCGGCGCGCAAGGCGGTCCGCAGGTCGCTCTCGGTACGGGCGAACAGGCAGTCGCGGACCTGCCCGTCGGCCGTGAGCCGGACCCGGTCGCAGGCCGCACAGAAAGGCTCGGTGACCGACGCGATGATGCCGACCGTGTCGGGACCACCGTCGATGAGGAAGGTCTCGGCGGGCGCGCTGCCGCGCCCCGGCACCGGCGTCAGCACGTGCGCCGCCGACAGGCGGGCGCGGGTCTCGGCGGCGGTCACCATCTGACTGCGGTCCCAGCCGTGCTGGGCGTCGAGCGGCATCTGCTCGATGACCCGCAGCTGGTAGCCCCGCTCCCGGCACCACGTCAGCAGGTCAACCACGTGCTCGTCGTTGACCCCGCGCAGTAGCACGGCGTTGACCTTGACCGGGAGCAGCCCTGCCGTCGCCGCCGCCGCGAGCCCTGCGACGACGTCATCGAGCCGGTCGCGCCGGGTGATGCGGCGGAAGGTCTCGCGGTCGGTGGTGTCGAGGCTGACGTTGACCCGGTCCAGGCCGGCGAGAGCGAGGGGCTCGGCCAGGCGGGGCAGCGTCAGGCCATTGGTCGTCAGCGAGAGTTGCGGTCGCTGCGGCAGGGCGGCCAGCCGGCTCACCAGCGAGACGAGGGTGGGGCGCAGCGTCGGCTCGCCACCGGTCAGCCGGACCTCTGTGACCCCCAGACGCTCGGTCGCAATGCCGATGAGGCGCACCAGCTCGTCGTCGGTCAGCAGCTCGGGCGAGGGCAGCCATGGCAGGCCTTCGGCCGGCATGCAGTAGGTGCAGCGCAGGTTGCACCGGTCGGTCAGCGAAACGCGCAAGTCCGTCGCCACCCGGCCAAAGCCGTCGGCGAGCGGAAGTGTGCGCGCAGGCGCCGTCACCCTGCCGAGGATAACGCCACGCGGGGCCGGGTGGCACGAGCCGGTGGGCGCGACGCTGCTTCCAAAGCCCTGCGCGGAGGCTTGCCTCGAGCTCGTCGCGATGTGTCGTCGCGATGTGTCGTCATGATATGCGGCGCGGTGGCTGTGTCCGGCACGACCAGGAGGACAACGTGGCCGACGACAGCATCCGCTTCTGCGTCGACATCGGTGGGACGGGCATCAAGGCGGCCCCCGTCAACGTGCGGGTCGGCGAACTGCAGACCGCACGGGTACGGGTTGAGACGCCGCATGCATCGACGCCGGCGGCCGTCGTGGGCGTCGTCGCGCAGCTCGTCCACGACGCGAAGTGGACCGGCGAGGTCGGCGCCGCCTTCCCGGCCGTGATCAAGGACGGGTCGCGCGCACAGCGGTCAACGTCGACGCCTCCTAGCTGACACGACGCCGCGGCCACGCTGCCCGACGCGACCGGGTGCGACGTGTACGCAGACATCGACATCGACATCGACGCCGACGCGCCGGGGTCGCCGAGATGCACTTCGGGGCCGGGGTGCGGGAGAAGTCGATTCCCCAGGCGTGGGCAAGCGGCAGCCTGCCCAGCTGCGCATCGGTCTCCGGCTGGTAGCCTCCGCCGACGGGGACAGGATGGTCAGCACGGTGAACGCTGCCTAACCAGCATCGCCAGCCGCCTGGTGGAGAACGCCTCGTTGGTGCCGGTCTTGCCGGCGGCGGGCCGGCCGATGGTGGCCGCGTTGGGATAGCCAGTGCCGTTGGTCAGCACTCCTTCCAGGACGCTGGTGACGGTGTCGGCCACGGCCGGGTCGAGCACCTGGCGGCACCGTGCCGGGGCGGTGAACGGCACCGGCTGGCCGGTCGGGGAGGTGATCGAAGTGAGGGGTCGGGGGTCGCAGCGCAGTCCGCGGGCGGCCAGGGTGGCGTAGGGACGAGTCGCGAACCCTCCCGGAGCCCGAGCCGGCTTACCCGGCCGAGGTCGCCCCGATGCTGGAGGCACAGGGTGATGGGCAGGGCCAGCAGCATGCGGGTGTCTCGCTCAGCAAGACTGCCGGCCCTGCTGCCGACCCTGGTGCCGGCTCGGCCGGAGCCACCGCCCCACCGTTCGACGCCGACGCGACCTGACGCAGCCTGCCACACGTCGAGGGCAGGCTAGCCCCGGCGCGTGGGAGTCAGGCCCAGGGACCGGCCGGACAGCCCGCGGGAGCGCGAGGTCAGCCGGTCGGCCACGCCGAGCAGCGCCTTCGACGCCTCGCAGTCGGGGTCGGACAGTACCAGTGGCATGCCGGCGTCGCCCCCCTCGCGCAGCCGGATGTCGACCGGCACCTGGCCGAGCAGCGGGACGTCGTGACTGAGCGCCGCCGAGAGCGTCGCGGCCACCTTGCTGCCACCGCCAGAGCCGAACACGTCGATGCGCTCGTGGCAATGCGGACAGGGCAGGTAGGCCATGTTCTCGACGACACCGACGACGTTCTGCCGGGTCGACCGGGCGATCGTACCGGCACGCTCGGCAACCTCGGTGGCGGCCAGCTGCGGCGTGGTCACAATGAGCAGCTCGGACGAGGGGATGAGCTGCGCGAGCGAGATCGCGACATCGCCGGTGCCCGGGGGGAGGTCGAGGAGCAGGACGTCGAGGTCGCCCCAGTAGACATCGGACAGGAACTGTTGCAGCGCCCGGTGCAGCATCGGCCCGCGCCAGGTGACCGGCTCGTTGCCGCGGGTGAACATGCCGGTCGAGATGACCTTCACGCCGTGCGCCTGCGGCGGCATGATCATCTGCTCGACCTGCGTGGGCGCCCGATCGACGCCGAGCATGCGCGGGACCGAGTGGCCGTAGATGTCGGCGTCAAGCAGCCCGACCGACATCCCCCGCTTGGCCATCGCGGCCGCGAGGTTGACCGTGACGGACGACTTACCGACGCCGCCCTTCCCGCTCGCAACGCCGTACACCCGGGTCAGTGACTCGGGCTTGGCGAACGGGATCTCCTTGACCGGCTCGTTGCCCCGCAGCTGGGTCCGCAGGGCCGTCCGCTGCTCGTCGCTCATCACGTCGAGCTCGATCTCGACACCGTGAACCCCGGGTAGCGGGGCGAGCGCGACCTTGACACGCTTGCCGATCTCGTCCTTCAGCGGGCAGGCGGCCGTGGTCAGGTAGATGCCGATGCGGGCGACACCGGCCTCGGTGAGCTCGACCGACTTGACCATCCCGATCTCGGTGATCGGCCGGTTGATCTCCGGGTCCTTGACGGTTGCCAGGGCACCGTTCACCGCGTCGATCGTGGACTGCGTAACCGTCACGGAGCTTCCTTAGCCGTCGAGAGGCGCAACCGGCTTGGACAGCCGCGGTGGGCTGCCACGAGAAACACGCCAGGCAGGGCTGCCTGACGGTCACGATACGGCCCCCCCGCGGTGTGTGAGGGCGTCCAGCGCGCGGGGCATCCCGATCCCCGACGACGATGATCTCCGCTCGATCCTCAAGGGCAGCGACTCGCTTCGGAGGCGCACTTCGGCACGTGATCACCAGCGGGCGGGTGAGGGTGTCGGTGAACAGCGGACCGGCCGGGTCGAGCGCGCAGCTGCGCGTTACCACGCGATCGTGGCGGCCTCGGCCAGGCCCCGTTTCTGCCGTTGGGCGCGCTGCTGTTCAGATGGCCGGTCGCCGCCGTAGCCCTCCACCCGTACTGTGCTCGCGATCATCACAGCGCTGACCTGCTGGCGGCCGGGGTCCTTCACCCAGTAGAGCGCGTCGAGGTCGACCTGGTCCGCGGCGGGCAGTGCCAGCAGGCGGCGCACGCTGCGGGCCTACCCGGATCCGGGTGCGGGCAGCGGTGCCGGGCTCACCCGCGGCCGTGGACCCGGACGGCGGCGCCGCGGATGGCGCCGACGCGGGGGAGAGCAGGAAGCGCACGACCTCGGCGATCTGCTCGGGGGGTACCCATCGCGAGAAGTCGGCAGCTGGTTGGGAGCGGCGGTTGGCGGGGGTGTCGATGGTGCTGGGCAGGATGGCGTTGCAGCGCACACCCAAGTCTGCGTACTCGGCGTCCAGCGCTTGGATGAAGGCGAGTACGCCCGCCTTGGCGGTGATGTAGCCGGCGGCGCCGGGGAACGGTTGGAGCGCTGCGCGGGCGGACACGCCGACGAAGGCCGCGCCGCCGGCCGCGACCAGGCGCGGCATCGCCGCCCGGGCCAGCAGAAACCCGGGACGCAGGTTGATGCGCAGCACGGCTTCGAAGGCGTCCGGCTCGGTCTCGTGCACCTTCCTACCCGCGGCGAAGCCGCCGACGAGGTTCACCACGGCCCGCAGGGCGGGGATGCCGGCGACGACCTTGTCGACCGATGCCGGGTCGGAAAGGTCTCCCTGAACGAGGCGCAGCCGGTTCGAGCCGGTGACCTCGCCTTGGACTCGGTCTCGTTCGCCCTCGACCAGCCAGGTGGCGATCACCGGGTGCCCGGCCTGCAGCAGCGCCTGCAGGACGGCTGCGCCGAGTGCTCCGGTTCCGCCGGCGACCAGGACAGGTCCGGGGGGTGGCCGGCCGGGGCGCCGGGCGCGGTCATCGCGCTGCCCGCACGAGCTGGTCGGCCTTGGCGGCGAGCTGTGCCATCAGCCCGGTAAACGCTTCGGTGAAGGTGGCGACCCCTTGGGAAAGCCGTAGTCGAAGACCAACGAGCCGCCGTAGCTGGCGCCGGTGCTGACCATCACAGCGATGACCACGGACAGCACGGCCAGCCCGATCGGGGTCGCCTTCTGGTGTAGTGCGGTCAGCCGCAGCGCGAGGTCGACCAGGGTCAGCACCGTAACAGTGATCATGATCAGCGCGTGGGTGTTGACGGTGCGCTGCGCCTGGGTACCCGGTGTGCTGGAGCGGTGCCAGTCCGCCCATCCGGTCAGCGCGGCGAGCACCGAGACCGCTGCACCGCCGAGAAAGACCCAGGTGGCGGCGTGCAGCAGCTCGGTGCCCAGCCGCGGGTGCGCGCCGTGAACTGCCACGCTCAGCACGTCGAAGACGGCTGCCAACAGGTAGGCCGCGACGGCGATGTCCGTCAGCGGCGGGTGAAACGGTTTGCCGGCGAACCCGCGCAGCCCCTTGAAGGCCCGTCCTTGCACCGTCATCGCCGGTCCCACGCTGAAGTGCCGCATCGGTACCCCTCTCACCAGACCAAGTTTCGCTAGCTAGGGCTAGCGTTACTTGCTGGGAGGCGCCCGTCAACCCCTTACGCAAGTCTTTGTTGGCGAAAGCCGCGGCCTCGGCCACAATGGATGGCGTGCACAGCGAGGACCAGTGGGCGCTGGTGTCCGCGCTCAGCGAGCCCCAACGCCGCTCGGTCTACGACGCGGTCTGCGACCAACCGGACCCAGCCACCCGAGAACAGGTGGCGCAGGCGGTAGGGATCTCCCGCGCGCTAGCGGCATTCCACCTCGAGAAGCTGGTCGAGACCGGCCTGCTGGAGGCAAGCAACCGGTCGTCTGCGGGAGGCCGCGTTCCCCAAATCGGGCGGCCCGCCAAGCGCTACCGCCGGTCGACCCGGCAGGTCGAGCTGAGCCTGCCGCCACGGCAGTACGCCCTCGCCGGCCAGATCCTCGCCCTCGCCCTTGACGCCGCCGACACGGGTGAGTTGCCGGCCGATGCCGCGTCCCGCATCGCCCATGAGCGCGGCCGCAGCCTCGGCGAGAACGCCCGGTCGCCTTCACCAGCCGCGCATGCTCTGCCCCGGGCGGCAGAAGCGCTGGCGGAACTCGGCTACGCCCCGGTGCAGCACAAGGACCACATCACCCTGTCGAACTGCCCCTTCCACGACATTGTCCAGGTGGCACGCCACTCCACCTGCCAGGTCAATCTCGCACTCATCGCCGGCATCCTGGCCGGCGTCGGTGGCTGCCAGCAGGTGACACCCGTCCTCGACCCCCAACCCGGACAATGCTGCGTCACCCTGCTGGCCGCCTCCAACATCCAACCGCCCAAGGCCTCATAACCGGGCACGCCAGGGCCAGTCAATGAGAAGGTCAAAGCCGCGAGCACCCGCGAGAAAGTCCGGTCGGTCGGCTTAAGACGGCGTCGCAGAAGTGCATCCTGTGCTACGACCGGCTCGGTGGTGGGTTGACGCCCGCCTGGGCCAAGGCCTGCCCGACCGAGTCGATCCAGTTCGGTGACGTCGACGAGCTGCGGGAACGGGCCGGCCGGCGGCTGGCAGCGCTGCAGTCCGCCGGGGTTGGCGACGCCCAGCTGTACGGCAACGACCCCAGCGACGGGGTCGGCGGCGCCGGCACGTTCTTCCTGCTGCTCGACAAGCCCGAGGTCTACGGGCTGCCGCCAGACCCCATCGTGCCCACCCGGGACCTACCGGCGATGTGGCGCAGGGGCAGGCCTGGCCGCCCTCACGCCGCCGCCGCCGCCTTCGCGGGTGGTAGCCGATGAGCAGCAACGCTGTCGGCAGGGACGGCGTCCTGGCCCCTGCCCCCGGCCACGAGGCGCTGACCGGCCAGGGCGGCTTCCGGCGCCGCCGCGGCAACGGTCGAGGTGGCCGCGGTGAGCGGGTGATGGTCCCGGACGCGACATTCACCTCCTACTACGGCCGGCCGGTCGTCAAGCCCTCCCCATGGACCGAGGACATTCCCGCCTACCTGTTCCTGGGCGGCCTGGCTGGAGGCTCGTCGCTGCTGGCCGCCGGAGCCGACCTCACGAGCAGACCCGCGCTTCGCCGCATCGGACGGCTCGGGGCACTGGCCGGCATCACAGTCAGCTTCGGAGCGCTGTGCACGACCTGCGCAAGCCGTCCCGGTTCCACCACAGGTCTTCGGGTGCTTGCTCAGATACCGACCCGGTCGTAGACCCGTTCGCCATCCGCCGGGCCAGCAGACCCAGCTGCTAACCGTCGTACACCCCGCCCAGCTCCTCCAGCAGACGTGCCACGACCAGGGCCTCGTCCCGGCTCAGCAGTGCCAGCCTGGGCGATCGGCCCGCTCGAGCACCTCGCGGCGGACCCCGCTGGTGACATTGGTGTGCACCCGGCCGTCGTCCGCGAGGAGCCCGAAGGCGTCGACGCCGCCGCCGATGAACTCCCACCGGCCGGTGACCGTGCCGCCGTCGTCGTAGGTCAGCCGCACCCGGTCACCCTCGCCAGGCGCGGAAGGATCGGCCTGCTCGGCCAGCATCGCGGCGTACTCGTCGCGCTCGAGCGGCTTGCTGTCCGCGTCGCAGGCGGTGACAGTGGGGTGTGTGGCCATTGCAGGGCTCCTTATCGGTCCAGGAGGGTGAGCGTGCCACCAACCAACAGCCTGCAGGCCGCGGTCGCGTGCCCGTCGCACCCCCGCACGTCCTCGCTCATCCAGAGGCCGCGGAGGCCTGACCGAGGTAGCCCTCGTCGGGGGCCTTGCGTTTGCGCGGCATCTTGGTCACGAACGGTAGGGCCAGCGAGAGCAGCGCGATGATGGCGATGACGGTGTACGCGGACGTGTAGTTCTTCGTGTCGCCGATGAGCTTGGCGGCGATCTGCGGCCCGACGACTCCCCCGATGCTCCATGCGACGATCATCGCGCCGTAGATGGCTCCGGCGTGCCGGACACCGAAGTAGTCGCCCGCGGTGGCGGGCATCGTTCCGAAGCCGCCGCCGTAACAGGTGTAGATGAGCGCGCCGAGGACGAAGAACAGGCCACTGCCGTGCGCGTGCGGGAGCAGCAAGAAGCACACGCCCTGGATCGCCAGCATCGCGGTGAACGCGGGCATCCGACCGATGCGGTCCGACACGGCGGCGAGCAGGACACGGCCGGCACCGTTGAAGACCGCCCAGACGCCGACGATGTTCGCGGCGGCGATCTTGCTGTATCCGGCGATGTCGGTCGCGCTGGCGGCGGCCTGCGAGATGAGCGCGATGCCGGCGGTGGTGTTCAAAGCGAGGATGGCGGTGAGCAGGTACCACTGGCGGGTCCGCAGGGCCTCGCCCTGGGTGTAGTCGCGTCCGCTGTCGACGACGCGGCCGGTCGTGGCGGGCACGAAGCCGGGGACGGTGTAGCCCTTGGGCGGGTCGCGGAAGAACGCCGCGCCGATCACCGACAAGACGAGGTAGGCGATCCCCAGTGGCAGGAACGCCCGGGTCGGGACATCCTTGTTCGAGTCGATCAGGCGCTGGGCGATGGGCGAGGTGACGACCGCGCCGAACCCGAAGCCGCCGACCGCCAGGCCGGTGATCAGCCCGCGCT
>JAABUZ0100009174.1_pt1 | contig 11396 bp, 8 predicted proteins | sample 5562091 | NCBI WGS metagenome assembly JAABUZ01 (sample SAMN12813069, study PRJNA571459) | rock metagenome | isolation source: Antarctica rocks | place: Antarctica: Victoria Land, Linnaeus Terrace sud | collected 2015-12-21
ATGCTCGCCCACGCATTCCTGACCGTCACCCGGTCAAAAAAGGGGGCCTCGAACCAGGAAACGGCACCCTCATCGCCCTGAGCGTCCCAGAAATCCGGCGACTGTTGATCTATCTGATCTGGACCGACCCACCCGACCAGGACGCCACCCTCACCCGATCAACCTGGCGACGCCGCCACCAACACCGGGCCCGCCAATGCCACTACCGAACCCGAGGACACCAACCATAGGTGCGACTGTAGTACTAGCCCAACTCAATCCACTAGTCACCCGTATTCCCAGGTCACGCTGAGCTCGAAAGCGGAGATTGCCTCTGCTGTCGTCTGAACGGGGTCGTCCAGAAGGGCAATGTGGTGGGTGGCCGCACACTGCGGCGAACGAGCCCGACACCGACACATGAGACGATGCGTGCTACGACTTACTGACGCTCGGGACATGGACCGCATGATCTCGCCAGGGGAGTGACGCCCGACCCAGACGTCTACTACCCAGGGTCATTGAAGGCTTGGCCCAGCACCTGCAGCAACGGTCATCATGTGTCACCCACCTGCACGGGGTCGCCACAGGGGCGAGCAAGAGCGATTGCGTGCGCTGCCGCGCGGACCGGGTGTCACGCAGTAACCGATTTCCGGGCGATTTGGGAGGAATAGTCAATACCTGTGGATCAAGATCTTCTAGGCGACCATGATCTCGGCCCTCTGGTCGACGGGTCGTTCCATGAGTTTGCCTTTAAGGAACGTGGCGCCGGCTCGGACGAGGGCGACGAGGTGGGGTGCGTTCGCGGCGCGCCCCCGGCCCTGAGCTGCCTTGATGAGCTTGAATGACATCGCCAATCCGGCGCCGCGGGATCCGGGGCCCTTGGTGACCTTGGTGCGAAGCCGCACGGTCGCGAACGTTGATTCAATGGGATTTGTGGTTCTCAAATGTAGCCAATGGTCGGCCGGGTAGTTGTCGAACTCGAGCAGCACATCAAGGTCGCAGGTGATCTTCTCCACGGCCTTGGGGAACTTGGTGCCGTAGTCGATCTTGAACGCCTTCACCGCGACCCTCGCATGGTCGTTGTCCTGGGCGTTGTAAATCTCCTGCATCGCCTTGATCACTCCGGGGTGCGCCGACTTCGGCAGCGCAGCAAGCACATTCTCGGACTTGTGGAACCAGCACCGCTGCTCCCGGGTGGTCGGGAACACATCCCGCAACGCCGCCCAGAAGCCGAGCGTACTGTCGCCCATCGCGAGCACCGGAGCCCGCATCCCACGGCGCTTGGCGTCCCGCAGCAGCCCCGCCCAGGACTCCGTGGACTCGCGGTACCCATCGGTCAACGCAACGAGCTCCTTCCGGCCGTCCGCCCGGACACCGATCACCCGTGGCGCGGTCACCGTGACGGCACCGGCCCTGGTCGCGACGTCCCGCTGCTCGTGGTATCCGTTGCGCACCACCATCCGGTGCCCGTCCTCGTCGAGGACATCAGCGAACTGACCGATGTATGCGGCGACCTCGGCCTGCAACGCCGCCGCCAGCATCTGAAGAGCGCCGTCGCGGACCAACTCATCCAACAGCGACCCGACCGCCGGGACCGGCGACTTCTCCGAACCTTCCTGAGCAACTACCGTGAACACGGACGTACCTTCCCGACCGGCGTTCGCACGCTGGCCTCGCTTGAGGGCTTACAGGGATCTTCGGGAAGGTACGCCCATCAAGCGGCTCAACCCGTGATTTCAGATCCACAGGTTCTGATCATTCCTCGGACGATCTTTCGGCACTGGCATCGCAACGCCCGAAGGTCAGGTGTTGCGACGATCGCTGGAACCCAAGCGACCAAACTATGCCGAATATCGCGACGAGTGACACGCCTACGGTTCCTCAGTTACTGCGCAGGAGACAACACGGCCGGCTTCATGCACACGGATCATTTCGGCTCGGCTTCGAGTATGGCGGCGACGGACCGATGGCTGTGGCCGGCGGCGAGTAGGTCGCCGATCAGGATCCGTTCCTCCTCCGACAGGTACCGCGGTGAGATCACCTTCGGCTCGGCGTGGATCGGCGGGTAGTAGCGGGCCTTGCCTGTGTGGTCGACCATGTTGCGGCCCTTGTTCCACCGCATGCCGGTCGTAGGTTTGACGCCGATGAGTAGACACGCCTGATGGTTGTTCAGTCCCTGGGCCATCAGCCGACGGTATTGCTCCCGCTCGGCTGTCAAGGGCGCGCCGGGCCCGGGCTGGGGACGATCTTTCGGCACTGACATCGCGAACTCCTGAAAGGTCAGGTGTTGCGACGACCGCTGGAACCCCAAGTGAAGGAATTACGCCGAATAATGGGTTCTGGCGCAGGTTTTGTGAGGGCAGATCGCGGAGACCGTGACCGAACAATTCACCAACCAACTGCACCGCCGCGGGTTTCCCAGCTGGCGCAGGATGTGGATGATCCGGTGGCCAACCGCGTTACACCCCCAACGACCCGAGGATCGCCGCCGTCCAGCTCAACAGCCCGCCCCGGAAAACACTCAACTGGGACATCCCGGCACAACGCCTCGATAAGCTAATCAACGCAATCAAATAGCCGCAGTGTTACGACAACAGCTAGAAACCGACTCGGAATAGGGGTCGTAGTTGTTCTTCCAAATTGTTTGGCGTAGGTATCTTTTGGCGTAGGTATCTGCAGTGGCCGGGGCTTGCCGCAGGTCAGTGTCCCACGGCGGTCGAACCGCATCGAACAGGTGATCGGGATCTACGCCATTGAATTCGCACGGGGTGCGCCAGTTAATTAAACCGTTATCTCGTAGTGACCGTTTGGTTGTTGTTGTTGGCACGGGTAACTTGGTGGTGTTCGACAGGGGCGAATGGTTGCTCGATCGGTTTCTTGGGGCGTCGGTGCGAGCTGATGTCCACTAACTGACCCTGGACGATGTTGCGGATGGTTTCGGAGGCCAGTTTCGGACGTCGGTGGGGGTCGGTGAGTCCGTTCGCTTCCTGCAGCGTGTCGGTCAGTTGGGTGTAGCAGAAGCCGGCGAGTACCGGGCTTGATTGCAGTGCCTGGAATTGTTCCGTGAGTAGTAGTTCGAGCTCCGCGGCGTTTTGTGCGATCAGGTATCCCCAGGCAGCTTTCGGGTCGGCGGGGGCGTAGCTGACTCCTCCGAATTCTGACACGATGATCGGCTGCCCGCGATCGGGCGTTTCCAGCAGCCGCATGCGCCGGCCGAGAGGTCCGATACCTGCCATTGTGGCGTCGACGATGCTGCGGTCGGCGTACGAGGCGAGCATTTCCGCGCCGCTGATGCTGTAGTCATGGATCGTCCAGATGTCGGAGTCCGCATGTTCCCAGCCGTCGTTGCTCACTACAGGGCGAGACGGATCCAAGGCTTTAACAAGGTGGTACAGCGCGCGGGCGTGGTCTAGTTGGTCGCTGTGATGGGCGATGTGTTGCACACCCCAGCTTTCGTTCAAGAGTACCCACGTCACGATGCAGGGATGGGAGACGTCGCGCCGAATGATGTCGATCCATTCCCGGGTCATCCGCTCGACCGCGGTGACGGAAAATTCGAAGGCGCTGGGGCTCTCGGCCCAGACGAGGATGCCGAGCCGGTCCGCCCAGTACAGAAAGCGAGGATCCTCCACCTTTTCATGGACTCGAACGGTGTTGAAACCCAGATCCTTGGCCAGTTGAACCTCGGTGCGCAGCGCCAGCCCGTCAGGGGCAGCCAGGTGCGTGTCAGGCCAGTAACCTTGCTCCAGTACCGCCCTGATGTAGTAGGGACGGTCGTTGAGCAGAAAGTGACCGCCGGACAGGTTTGCGCTGCGCAACCCGAAGTAGGACCGAACCTCATCTGCGGTGCCGTCCTGGGTGCACACTTGCACGGTGGCGTCGATCAGTCGTGGATGTTCGGGGGACCAGAGCAACTTTTCGTAGGCTTGGCCGTTGATCTGAGCCGCCAAGGTGATGGCAGTGCTGCTGCGCGGTTCCCTCTGCTGGAACTGGATCTCCGCCAGCGTTGCACCCTGGTATGAGAGCGAAACCTTCACGGTGACTGGTGCGGCCGGCCGGCCGGCCAGCTCGAGACGCATCTGCACCGACCCGGTGGTCAAGTCGGGCAGCCACGCCAGGTCCTCGATCCGGATGGTGGGCACAGTTTCGATCCAGACGGGCTGCCATATGCCGGTGGTCCGGTGGTACCAGATGCCGTGCGGCTCGTTTTGCCAGTCCTGTTTGCCGCGAGGCTGAGCGACGTCATGCGGGTCATCTTCGGCCCGTACCACCAAGGCGGCCCCCTCGGTGGAATCGAGCTGGTCGGTGATGTCGAAGGTGAAGGGTGTACTGCCCCCTTCGTGGCGACCCAGGTAGTGACCGCCCAGCCAGACGTCGGCGCGGTAGTCGACGGCCCCGAAATGCAGCAGGAACCGGCTGTCACCGGCGTCCCGGTTTTGCTCTGGCAACAAGTCGCGTATGAGTGGGCGGCGGTACCAGACCACCGGATGAAATCCGGTGTCTCCGATGCCGGACGAGGACGATTCCGGTGGATATGGCACCTTGATGGTTTTGTCGAATGCTCCCGAGGGGCCGTACCACCGGGCGTTGAGGCCTTCGTCGCCATCGTCGTACGCGAACTCCCAGGTTCCGCTCAGGTCCGTCCAACTTCGCCGAACCAGTTGCGGGCGCGGATAGCCCTGCTCGAGCAACGTGGCAGCCCAGTTGGAGTCGTCGGGCCGCAGATCAGGGGGGGTCATGCCGTCACGATGCCCGATCAGTAACGGAAATGCAACGTAGCAAAGAAAACTCTTGACAGAACATCCTGTCGACGGCACACTCCTATCGTATCGATTGCTGCGTAGCAAAGGAGTGTCAATGTCGACAGCTGAACTGGCTGGCATGCCGATTCACACCACCGCACCGCCGGCTCCGGCTCCCAGGATGCGGCGCAACCGTCGCCGAGCCACCGTCAGCGGTCTGCTGTTCCTGGCACCGTTTCTGCTCGTATACGGGATGTTCCTGCTGTATCCGGTGGTTCAGGCGTTGTACATGAGCGGATTCAATTGGGATCTGCTGAGCCCGCTGCACAAGTTCATCGGAACCGCGAACTACAGCCGCATGCTATGGGGCACCGGCATATCATGGACGCTGGATAACGAGTGGGCGGTGCGGCTGGTCATCCTCGGCGGCGGCGCAGCGTGGGCGTACCACTCGTGGAAACGAAAGGGCTCACCGAAGGCCGCGGTCGCGATCGCCGCCCTCGCGTTGGTCTTTTTCGTTCTGCTCGGGTTCGCCCCGTCACAGGACGGATCGTGGAACGACGCTGACTTCTGGGTCTCGCTTCGCAACACGCTCATGTTCACCCTGTTCACCACTCCCATCCTGATCGCGCTGGGATTGGGACTGGCGCTGCTGCTGCACAACCAGCGCAAGGCACGAGGCGTGTATCGGGCGGTGTTTTTCCTTCCCTTCGTGCTGCCGATCTCGGCGGTGACGCTGATCTGGAGCTACCTGCTCAACCCCGACCGAGGACTGATCGCCGGGTTCCTTGGCTGGTTCGGCATCCACGGCATCCCTTTCCTGTCCGACCCGCACCTGGCCATGCCGTCGATCATTGCCACCACGGTGTGGTGGAGCGTCGGGTTCAACCTGGTGCTGTTCCTGGCCGGGCTTCAGGACATCGAACCCAACCTGTACGAAGCGGCCGGCCTGGACGGGGCAAGTCCATGGCAACGCTTCCGGCACATCACCTGGCCGGGGCTGCGGCATGTGACGGTGCTGGTCACCATCACCCAACTGATCGCGTCTTTCCAGATTTTCGGGCAGGTGTTCATCATGACCAAGGGCGGGCCGGGAACGTCCACCGAGGTGGCGATTCAACACATCTACGAAACCGGATTCAAAAACTATCAGCTCGGCTACGCCGCCACCTTGTCCGTCTTCCTGTTCGTCGTCATGGCAGCGGTTTCGGCGATCCAGTTCCGACTCACCACCAAGGACGCCTGATGAGCACCCCCGCACACCTGACAACCGCCGATCCCGCTTCACGGGCAAACCTGCAGCGCACGCCCGGCCCGGCCAAGAATGCGCCCTCGGGCAAAGCACGCCGCGGCTCTGTCCGTTACCACGTCCTGATGATCGCGGCAGCATTCACCTGGTTCATCCCGATCCTGTGGATGCTTTCCATGGCGTTGACTCCGAACGATGTGCTGCAGCAGGGCTCGACCGGGCTGTTCCCCACCCACTTCACGGTGGCGAACTTCACCGGCGTCTTCCACAACGGGGATCTGGGTCGTTGGTTCGTCAACAGCTTCGTGGTCACCGTGCTCACGACGATCATCACCGTGCTGTTCTCGGCTATGGCCGGCTACGCCTTCGCCAAGATCGACTTCCCCGGACGTAAGGCACTTTTCATTGCCACCTTGGCCGGTCTGATGGTGCCCAAGGAAGCGATGTTCATCCCGCTGTTCTTGATGATCTCCGGAGCACATCTGCAGAACAGCTACCCGGCGTTGATCCTGCCGCGCTTGGCAGCGCCCCTCGGCGTGTTCATCATGACGCAATTCTTCTCCAAGGTGCCCGCCGAGGTGGAAGAGGCAGCCCGGGTGGACGGCGCCGGACCGTGGCGCATCTTCTACACCATCATGCTGCCGTTGGCCCGTCCTGCAATGGCGTCCCTGGCAATTTTCACCTTCGTGCTGACGTGGAACGACTACCTGTGGCCGTTGGTGGCCTCGACCAAGGTCGCCTGGTTCACCGTTACCACCGGTCTGGCGTCGCTGCAGTCGAACTTCGCGGCAACCACCAACCTGGGCGACCTGATGGCTCGAGGATTGGTCGGCAGCCTGCCGCTGATTGTGGTGTTCCTGATCTTCCAACGTCAGCTGATCCGCGGAATCACCCTCGGCAGCGGCGAAAAGTAGGCGCCTTCGCTCAACACATCTGCCTGTTCCTTCATGCGTTCCCGCCATACCCCAACCCCAAGGAGAGATCCGTGCGTTCCCAACAACGAAAGCTCGGCCGCATTGTCGCCTGTGTCGGCGTAGCCGCCACCCTGGTTTTAAGCGGTTGCGCCGGCGCGAGCAGCAGCAGCGCCCCAGCAGCCGGCGGCAGCGGTGATTCCGGTGCCAGCTCTGTCGCCGACTCCGTCGCCAAAGTCACCGACGACCAGCTCAAGGGAACCACCCTTCAGCTGGCCCGGTTCTTCGGCGACTGCACCACCGACGTCGGCAGCAGCACCGACCTCAAAAAGGCCGTCGGAGAATGCCCCACGATCCAGACGCTGACCAACAAGTTCAACGCCGAGAACAAGTGGGGCATCAAGGTCACCCGCCTCGGAGGGGCGGCGTGGGACTCCTACTACGACGCGCTGAACGCAGCCTTCGCCGGCGGAACGCCGCCAGATGTGGCGATCATGCACGGGTCCAGTCTGGTCGACTACGCCAAGCGCAACCTGCTGCTTCCCTTGGACAAGCTGCTGCCGGTCACCAAGACGGACATCACCGACGCCGTCCCTTCCGCTCAGGCTGCCATCAAGTACAACGACGTCACCTACGCGGTTCCGTTCGACGTCCACGCAGCGCTGGCGCACGTGAACGTCGACCTGTTCAAAAAGGCCGGCCTGGTCAACGCCGACGGCACCCCCAAGCTGCCGAAGTCAGCCGCCGAAATGCTCGCCGACGCCAAGATCATGAAGCAGAAGACCGGCAAGAACTACCTCGCAGTGCCCCGCTCGGGTGACAACCTCGGATCGCACCTTGTCAACAGCCTGATCATGCAGCAGGGCAGCTCGGTGCTCAGCTCCGACCTGACCAAGGGCAACCTGGACACCCCGGAGGCGAAAACCGCCGTCGAGTTCGAAAACTCCATGGTCAACGGCGGCTTCATGGACGGAAAGCAGACCTACGACGCCGCCGGCGCAGCTTTCCTCAAGGGCAATGTCGCCATGCTGTTCAACGGCACCTGGGTGGTCGACCAGTACAACAAGGACGCCAAGTTCAAGTACGAGGCCACCAACTTCCCGACCCTTTACAAGACCCCCGCGGTGTGGGCTGACAACCACACCTGGACCATCCCGGTGCAGCCCAAGGCCGACCCGGTCAAATACCGTGCGGCGCTGGAGTTCATCAACTTCCTCTACACCAACGACGCAGCATGGGCCCTTGGCACCGGCCACATCTCCGCCCGCACCTCGGTGCTCAAAAGCGCGGAATACGCCGCGGCGCCTCAGCGGAAGAACTACGCCCAAACCGGTCTGACGATTGCGCATCCGGTGCCGCACATCGCCAACTGGCCCGCCATCCAAAAGATCCTGACGCAGTCCGTCGAGGCCAACTGGTTCCAGAACGTGCCGGTCGACAAGGCCCTCAAGGACGGCAGCAACAACATCACCACCGCCTTGAAGCAGTAGCCAACAACTCCCAAGACAGGGCGTGGCCAAACGGAAGTTCGCTTCCACCGGCCACGCCCTGTCGTGCAGTAGGAGATGATGGACGCATAACACTCATCACCGCACCGCTGTTGGACGCAACATTCAAAGGGCAGAAGCGAAGTTTCACCGGCACCGCAGGCGCGCGAAGGAGGACGGCACCGATGAGCGCCAACATGCGGGACGTCGCCAAACTTGCCGACGTCTCCCAACGGACGGTCTCCAACGTCGTCAACGGTTACATCCACGTCCGACCCGAAACCCGCGAACGAGTCCAAAGGGCCATCACAGCCCTCCGGTACCGACCGAACGTCTCCGCGCAGAAGCTGCGCCAGGGCCGCACCGGAATGCTCGCCCTGGCCGTCCCAGAAATCGCAGTGCCGTACTTCGCCGAACTCGCCAACCACGTGCAACGCCGCGCCGCCGAACGTGGAGTCACCCTCCTGATCGATCAAACCGGGGGAGTGCGGGAACGGGAACTGCTGGTATTGGACGGATACCGGTCCAACATCATCGACGGCCTCATCCTGAGCCCCCTGGCAGTCACACCCACGGACCTGACCGACCGCGGTCTGGACTTCCCCACCGTGTTGCTCGGCGAAAGCGTGAACACCGGCGGCTTCATCCACATCTCCATCGACAATGTAGCCGCAGCCCGAGACGCCACCGAGCACCTGCTCAAGCTGGGTCGTCGCCGGATCGCCGCGATCGGATCGATGCCAGAACAAGACATCGTAGGTCCGGCGGCGCGGCGACTCCGCGGATACAGCCAAGCGATCTCCGCCGCCGGCCTGCCCCTGGACCCCGAGCTGATCCTTCCCGCCGCCACCTGGACCAGAGCCAACGGTTACCGCATCGCCGCCGACATCATCACCAAAGGCACTGCAGTAGATGCGATGTTCTGCTTCAACGACCTCCTCGCCGTGGGCGTCATGAAAGCACTCGAGCAGCACGGTGTCCGAGTGCCCCAAGACGTCGCCGTCATCGGATGGGACGACCTCGAAGAGTGTTCCTACGCCACACCGACGTTGACCAGCGTCTCCCCCGACAAAATCGGAATCGCACGCCTTGCCGTCGATCACCTCCTCGACCGCATCGCGGGCCGACCACTTGAAGACACCGAGATTCCCGCCGGCTTCTCGATCACTGCCCGTGAAAGCACCGCCCGCGCTGGCTGAAAAGGTTGCCCGCTGACCGTAGGAGATCGACGGCGTTAGCCTCGCGCTTTCACGGGGGTACTTAACTGGGTGTTTCAAAGTAGGCGAAAGGTGCCCCTACCTGGGATAATGATGGTCTCTAAGGTCAACATCGTCACAAAACAGGAGCACCTTTCTGATGCCACAGCCTACCGGTTCCTACCCGCCGCTGAAAGTGGACACCGCCGGGAAGCGGGTGGTGTCCCACGCAGGTGCGGTGCTCCTCGTCGCCACCGCCGGCAAGGTGGGGTTGGACCGAACGTTGTCGGCGGCGTTGACTCCCTGGCGCAAGCAGTGGGCCGTGTTGGATCCGGGGAAAATCCTTCTGGACCTGGCGATCAGCGTCGCCGTCGGCGGTGACTGTTTGGCCGACATCGGCGTGTTGCGGTCCGAACCGGCGGTGTTCGGCCGGGTCGCGTCCGACCCGACGGTGTCCCGCCTTGTCGACGCGTTGGCCGCCACCCCGACAGCGGCGTTGGCCGCGATCAACCAGGCCAGAGCAACTGTCCGGGAACGGGTGTGGAAACTGGCCGGGCGGGACGCCCCCGACTTCGGGATCAGCCGGGACCGTCCGTTGGTCATCGACCTGGACGCCACGTTGATCACCTCCCACTCGGAAAAGGAACTGGCGGCACCAACGTACAAGCGGGGCTTCGGGTTTCACCCCTTGGGCTCGTGGGTGGACCACGGCCCTGATGGCACCGGCGAGCCGCTGTCGATGATGCTCCGACCAGGCAGAGCCGGGTCCAACACCGCTGCCGACCACATCCAGGTCACCAAAGATGCGCTGCGGCAGTTGCCGTTCGCTCGCCGCGGCGGACGGATCGGCCGGAAAGTTCTGATCCGCGCCGACGGTGGCGGCGGCACCCACGAGTTCCTGGGATGGTTGTTCTCGCAGGGGTTGTCCTATTCGGTGGGGTTCGGCTTGTCGCAGGACATCGTCGACAAGATCAACCAGATCCCCGACCAGGGATGGACACCGGCCTACGACGCCGACGGCAAGGTCCGCGACGGTGCGTGGGTCACCGAGCTGACCGGGATCCTCGACCTTCAGACGTGGCCGCCGGGGATGCGGGTGATCATCCGCGCCGAACGTCCGCACCCCGGAGCGCAACTCCGGTTCACCGACGTCGACGGAAACCGGTTGACCGCATTCGTCACCAACACCACCCGCGGGCAACTTGCGGACCTGGAACTGCGGCACCGGCATCGGGCCCGCTGCGAAGACCGGATCCGCAATGCAAAGGACACCGGCCTGCGAAACCTGCCGCTCACGTCGTTCGCACAAAACCAAATCTGGATCGCAGTAGTCCAGTTGGCGACCGAGCTCACCAGCTGGCTGCAGATGCTCGCCCTGACCGGCACCGGAGCCCGCCGGTGGGAACCGAAACGGATCCGGCTGCAACTGTTCTCAGTCGCCGGGACCATCGCCCGCCGATCCCGACGTGTCTGGTTGCACCTATCCGGCCACGCCCCGCACCGGCACCTGTTCACCGCAGGCCTGACCCGGCTCAACGCCCTCCCGCACCCCACCTGACCACCAGCACCCCCCGCCAAGACCAGCACCCAGAAGACCCACCGGAACGTGGAATCCGGCACCTGCCCAGGTGACCAACGGGCTCGTTGCCGAACCCACGACCAGGATGAGCCCCGCCACAACAGCAGATCTATCGCGCGAAGGGAAGGTCAGCCGTCTCAAGTAGGGTCGGGAGCTGGCGCGGTGGCGGTGGTTGGCGGTAGGTCCCGAAGCCTTGGTGCCCGCGGTTTCCCGTCGGGTTGTCCCACTTCGGTGGCCGTGGCCAATTCGCTCC
>JAABUZ0100009180.1_pt1 | contig 11391 bp, 10 predicted proteins | sample 5562091 | NCBI WGS metagenome assembly JAABUZ01 (sample SAMN12813069, study PRJNA571459) | rock metagenome | isolation source: Antarctica rocks | place: Antarctica: Victoria Land, Linnaeus Terrace sud | collected 2015-12-21
AGCCCACGAGGTTGGCGCCGCCCGAGGTGATGGTCCCGCTGAGGTCGGCCGTGTTGGCCGGGACGCTGCTGCCCTGGTCGTTGCCCGCGGCGATAGTGTTGGTCAGCGCGGCCGTGCCGGCCAGGGTCAGGTTGGTCAGGCTAAGCGCGCCGGTGCTGGCGATGCCGCCGCCGGCGCCGCCGGTAGTCCCGGTCACGGCGCTGTTGGCGCCGAAGGTGTCGTTGCCCAGCACGGCCACGTCGCCGTTGTACAGCCCGCCGCCGTTGCCGGAGGCGACGTTGCCGAGCACGGCGCTGGTGGTCAGCGCCAGCAGGCTGGATTGATCGGGGTAGACGTAGAGCCCGCCGCCGTTGCGGTTGGCGGTGTTGCCCGAGACCGTGCTCCCGGCCATCGTCACCGTACGGCCACTGGCGTAGAGGCCGCCGCCGTTACCGTTGGCGGTGTTGCCGAGCACGGAGGTGGTGGTCAGAGCCAGCGTGCTGCCGGTGTTAGCGTAGATCCCGCCGCCGGCGCCGCCGTTGCCGCCGCCGTTGCCCGTCACGATGCTGTCGCTCACGGTCAGTGTGGCTCCGGGGTCGACCAGGATGCCGGTGCGGCCATGTTGGATGGTCAGCCCGCTCAGCGTGACCGTGGGCGTCGCGACCCCGGACTGGCCCACCTCGAACACGGGTAGACCACCATAGGGGTTGCCATTATTGTTGCCGCTGCCGTCGACGACTTGCGAGCCCGAGGCCGGCCCCTGGATGGTCAGGGTCTGGGTGATCTGTAACTGCCCCGCGGTGAGGGTGATGGGCCCCACGGTCGGCGAGAAGGTGACCGTGTCGCCCGGCTGCGCCGCGGCGATGGCGCAGCGCAACGAGAGGCCGCTCTGGTCGGGACAACTGGAGGAGTCGGCGTTGCTCGTGACCGTGAGAGTCATCGCGGCTTGTGGCCGGACGCCGGCGAGGCGCGCCGCCACGTTGGCGGCCAGGAGCAGCGCCCGGGCGATGGCGGGGACGGGGCGCCGTGGCCCCGTGGCGAGCGACGACATGCCGGGCAGCGCCGGACGCGCATGCGCGAGGACCGCCGGGATCGCCGGGACCACGGAGCGGCGCCTGCGCGCGGCGGCCGGCTGGCTGACCGTCCAGGCGTTGGAACGGGCGGGCGCGACGGCCCGCGGGGCGCGGGGCGCAAGGGGCGCAAGGGGCGTGTGGAGCGTGCCGGACGCGAGGGGCGCGCCCTGGGCGCGGACGGCGGGCGGCGCCGGGGCGGCGCCGGTGGTCAGGGCCAGCAGCAGGGCCAGGCGCGCGGGCCGTGACCGGAAGGGCGTCGAGGGCTGCGGGCGGTCGTGTCGCGCGGTCGTGGGGGTATCCATCGGTCGGTCCGGCCTTTCTCGCTATACGGCTATCGCTGGGGGACGCGTACGGGCGTGGCCTTCGCGTCCGCTGTTGTCCACTATAAAGCATCAGCGGCCGGCGCGCTGTCAAGAACGTGGCGCCTCGCGCCTGTACTCAACCTACACCCTACCCCCGTCTCATCGTATTATGAACGATCAGGGGCGCGCTGGACCGGCAATCTTCCGGCAAAGTTGCGGGGCACGTCCCGTGGATAGCGCGTCGTGGAACGTTGCCGACATTCCGGCATTGTCCTTACTGTGTGTCCCTGATGCTCAAACGCTGGGCCTGCGACTGCGGTCGCATGGCAAACCACGGCCGACTGCGGTCGGGTGAGGAATGCACCGCGTCACACGTGGCCCTCTAATAATTCGTTGGCGCGCAAAAGGTGTGGGACGACTGGGAGCGCGGGCGGCCCGCCCGCTTGGCCCCGCGGCACGCGGCACGACCGCGCGTCCGACAGCGACCGCCGCGGATGCGCTCGATGCGGGCGGGCCGCCCGCGCCCCCAGATCAATCAGCCCAGAGCTTCTGCGCGCCTACAATAAGTCTGCACTAACGGCCGCGGCGCGGTCAAAGGCCATGACTCCGCAGGGGCAGGGCCATGTAGGTCTCGGGGCAGGACAGCCGGGCTGGGGTAGGGACGTCTTACATGCGCCCGGTGGCGGTGCGCTCTGGGCGTATGCAAGACGCCCCGACCCTCCGAGAATCGCCCACGTGATCGACAACAACATGGCCCTGTGCGGAGAGCGTGTTCCTTGACAGCCGCCGATGTCGTGCTATAATCGGCTCATAGTAGAACTGATGTTCTACTAACTGGACGGGGAAGACGCGAAGGGAGGCGGCGGAGCATGTAGGGATGCGACAACGGCCAGTTCGGCGGAGGCATGCGAGCCGCCCGCGCTCCCAGTGCGGCGCCGGTTCGCGGTCGATGTCGCGGCATCAGAGGGACAGCGGATGAGGTGAGGATGGGGAGGCGCGGATGCTCGACGGGCGCAAGCTGGCGCGCATGGCGGCCAACCGGGCGCGGGTGCGGCAGGGCCGGACGCGCACGGTGACGCTGGTCTACCGTCGTCCGGATGAGACGGCCTATGTGACGGCCGAGGTGGTGTGGAAGCCGCGGGCCTACGCGGAGCCGGCGGTCTCGCCGCTTCTGGCGGCGGCCACGGGTCACACCGCTGGGCCGGCGGCGCAGCCGGTGGCGGTGCGGGCGGAGTTCCCGCTGGAGACGGACCCGCGCCCTATCTTGCTGGTGGCCGATACGGCGACCGCGACGCCCGAGGCCGTGGCGGCCGCCGCGCGCTACGAGATCATCTCCTACCGCGCCAGCGGCATCGCGGCCAACCGCTGGACGGTGGAACTGAAGAGGCTACGGTAGTTGTCAGTTGCCAGTTGCCAGTTTGTGGTGGTGGTTGAGCGAACGGGCCTGTATAGACGAAGCGATGGTGGGCATCCGATACATCATCGGTATCTCCGGCAACCGGCAACCGGCAACCGGCAACCGGCAACCGGCAACTCGGAAAGGGGGACGCTATGGCATGGCAGCCGCGCTGGCGGCACGTGAGCCAGTTGTTCCGGCACGCGGGCGATGCGCCGGGGGCGCTGGAGGGGGCCAGCGATTGTTTCGAGGCCAGCCTGGCGCGCTACCTGCGCGAGGCGGCCTACCCCTTCGCGGGGGACGACTCGGCGCTGGTGGCGGCGATGCGGCTGCTGGCGACGGGCCAGCCGGACCACTCCGGCCAGGGCTATACGTGGCTGGACCAGGCCGGGCGGGCGCTGACGACGCTGGGCATCGGCTGGCGCTGGACGTCCGGCCTGTCCGAGGCGCGGGCAGCGACCTGGGCCATCTGCTGGGTGCGCGCGGCGCGGCTGCGCACGGCCACGCCCAACCTGACCGACGGCCGACGCGTCTACACCGACTACCCGCTGTGGTGGCTGGGCGGCGCGGACGAGCCCGACCACTTCATTCTGTGGCTGCCCAACGGGTCCTTCAACGACCCGCTGTCGTACTGGAACGGCGGCCGGGACACGGTCTACACCGACACGAGCGTGGCCACGGCCTTTGCCGGCGCGTTCATCCTGGACAGCCTGCCGCAAGTGGTGCGCTCGGCGCCGGACCGTCGCCACAACGGCAATACGACCGCCGGCGGCGCCTTCGGCTCGCACCGTGGTGGCCCAACGTTGGTAGTGAACTGCGCCGAGGGCCTGCGCCTGCGCGAGGCGCCCAGCGCGAGCGCAACCGTGCTGGCGACGCTGCCCGACGGCGAGGCGCTGCGCGACGCCTACGACAAAGAATGCCTGTGGACGTTCGTCTACGCCGGCGAGCTCGGCCTGCACGGCTGGGTGCGCCGGGAGCTGACGCGAGTCGTTAGTCGTTAGTCGTTAGTTGTTAGGGAAGTACTCCCGTCTCATGACTAAAAACTCATGACTAACGACTAACGACTAGAAGGAGAGACGCATGCACGGCGAGGTGGTGCGGCAGGCGCTGCTGTTGGAGTATCAGGCGCTGGCCTTGGCAGGGGCGCCGCTGACGTCGTTGGCGGTGACGTGGGTGGTGCGGCAGGTGTTGCTGCACCTGCGCGACCGGCGCGCCGCGGCCTACGCGGCGCGGCTGGTGGCGTGGGCGGAGCAGGCCATCCCGGCCAGGAGCGCGCGCTATGCCGAGGTGGCGGCGCTGCTCTCGCGGCGGTTTCCCATGTTCTCAGGGGAGCAACTGGAGGTGCTGATCGAGAGCGAGGTGCTGAGCCTCAAGACGGCGCTGCGGGCGGCAGCCCCGGCCGTCGCGGCGGCGGCGACGACGGCAACAACGGCGCGCACGACGGCAACGGCAACGGCGGTCGCGGTCACGACGCCCCCTCCCACGGAGTCGGAGTCGGAGACAGGGACGCCGGACGTGACACCCGATGTGATGGGGCAGAGACAGGGGCAGCCAGGGCTGCGGTTGGGGGCGATGCCGCGGGCCTGCGACTAAAGTCGCATGGCAGGGACCGGCGACTAAAGTCGCTTGAGGGCCAGGATATTGTTGGTTGATGACTATCTATCCGTGGCCAATGTTGCACGAACGCGCAACGCCTCAGGAGACACTTTAGTGTCCGTACCCTGCCATGCGGTTTTAACCGCAGGCCCGCGGCCGCCACGGCTGGGGACAGCAAGGAGGTAGAGATAGACGTGGATGCACCTGTAAGAAAGGGTTCGGGCATACAGGGGTACATGCTGCCCGACGACGGCGACGGCCAGGACGGCGCGGCGTTGGCGGGCATGGGACTGATGCCGGCGCCGGTCGCGCTGCCACGGGGCGGGGATGGCCGCGCGGTGGACACGAGCGGCGCCGCCACGATGGTCGTGACGCAGCCGGCGTGGGGCTGGGGCCTGGCGCCAGCGGTGGGGCAGGAGCCGGTCGATGGGCTGCTGACCGATCTGGAGACCAATGCCGGCGGCTACTGCGCGCGACAGCAGACGGCGGTGCGGCGCGACCAGGGCGAGCGCCTGGGCGACTACGGGCACTACGAGCCGCGGGCGTTCGTGTAGGACTTGCCACATGCCGTTTCCCCTCTCCCGCGCGCGGGAGAGGGGCAGGGGGTGAGGGTTGCCCGCGTGTACATAGACCAACAGAGGAGAGACGAGACCATGACGATGAGTGACAGGGCCTGGCACCCCGGCTATCCCGATCCCAGCGAGACCTGCGAGTCACGCGATGGAGGCACGGCCTACCCTGAGGATCGCTTCACGGCGATGGTCAACGGCGGGCACGTCGACGGCCTGGCCACGCCGGCGCTGCACAGTTACGACGCGGACGGCAACATGGAGAGCTACCTGATCGCCGGTCCGTACAGCGCGGCCAATGAGGCCGGACGCGACGTGGGCGCATTCACCGGAGCGACGGGTTCCGGCGGGCACGTCACGCCAGAGAGCCGCCCGGAGGCGCCTGCGCCATAACGGAGCGGAACGAGTACCGCGCAACGGAGATTTCTCCGCACACGCGGCACGGTGTCTCATGCTCAAGAGGCTTACCGCACGCCTGTGGAAATTGCGGAAGGTTTTCAAGCGAACGGTACGAGTAGCTCGTGGTTAGTGACGAGTGAGGACGAGAGTGGCAAGTGGCTCGTGGTTAGTGACGAGTGAGGTAGGGTAGGTACGCCTACTGCCGATAGCCCACGTCGTTCCTCACTAGCCACTAACCACTCATAAGGAGGAGGCCGTGGAACGGACGGATGGGAGGACGGGCCGGCTGACGATCGTGGCGGCGCTGACGGAGGCGGTCCTCACGCCGGAGGAGCGGGCGGTGGAGGTGGTGTGCATCCGGCCGGGCCTCAGCAAGAACGGCAACTATTACAGCCCGGAGGTGGTGCGCGGCATGATGCCCTTGTTCGAGGGAGCGCGCGCGTTTGCGGATCACCCGGGGCCGGGGGAGCGGCCGGAGCGCAGCGTGCGCGACCTGGTCGGCTTCTATAAGGCGCCGCGCGTGGGCGACGACGGCGCCCTGCGTGCCACGCTGAAGGTGAGCAAGAACGCGGAGTGGCTGTGGTCCCTGATCGAGGAATCGGTGACGGACGGGCACGAACTGGTGGGCATCAGCATCGACGCCGACGGGCGGGTGGCTCAGGGCCGGGTGGAAGGCAAGGCTTGCCGCGTGGTGGAGGGCATCAGCAAGCTCAACAGCTGCGACGTGGTGACGCGGGCCTCGGCGGGCGGCCGCATCGAGCGGCTCTTGCAGGCCGATAACGGCAGCTGGTGGGACAGCTACGAGCCGGACAATGAGCGCGGCGTGGCCATGCAGGACGCCAGCGCTGCCCTGGCCGCCTCCATGGGGGTGGGCATCGACGGGCTGCAGCGCGGGGTGACGGGGCAGCAACTCGGCCATGAGGGGCCGTTCGGCGCGGGCTTTGCCGCGGGCACGGGACTGGTGCAGATGGGGCCGACGGTGGCGGCGGAGATCGCCGGCGGCCGCGTCATGGCCGGTGGGACATATATCACGGAAGGGGTGAGGACGGTGGCGGACGAAGGGACAGGGACAGGGACAGGGGCGGCCGCCGGCGCGGGTGGCGCGACGGCCATGAGCGAGGCGGTCACGCGCTCGGTCGTGCCGGCAGGAACCGGGGCGACCGCGGTTGTGCCGGCAGGGACCGGGGCGCCGAGCGGCGTCGAAGTCGCGGCGTTATTCGAGGCCGAGCGCACGGCATTGCGCGAGGAAGCGCGGCGGGAGCGGCGGTTGATCGAGTGTGAGCGCACGCTGCTGCGCACGCTGAGCGGGGCCAGCTTGCCGACGGCGGTCATGAGGCGCGTCGAGAAGCGCTTCAGCGGCCGCGTGTTCGAGGCCGGGGAGCTGGAGGCGGACCTGGCCGACGAGCGGGCCTTGCTGGCCGAGCTGACGGACGTGGGGCTGATCCGGGGCATGGGCTACGAGAAGCAGATCCGGGTGGGCATGACCGAGGCCGAGCGGCTGCAGAAAGCCTTCGACCAGCTCTTCGACATCCAGGAAGGGGAGCGCGTGCCGCAGCTGGGCGGCATCCGCGAAGCCTACGTGGTGGCCACCGGCGACAGCGGGATCATCGGCGTCTCGTCTCCCGAGCGCCTGCGCGAGGCCGACGTGACCACGGCGACGTTCAGCTACCTGCTGGGCACCAGCATGAACAAGCGGCTCTTGAAGGACTACCAGGCGTGGCCGTCTGAGTGGCAGAAGTTCTGCACGGTGACGCCGATCAAAGACTTCAAGCAGCAGGACCGCATCCGGCTGGGCGCCTTCGGCAGCCTGAGCACGGTGGCCGAGGACACGGCGTACACCACCCTCACGCTGGCGGACACCAGGGCCACGTACCTGCCGGCGAAGCGAGGCAACCTGGTGCCGGTGACGCGGGAGACGATCGTCAACGATGATCTGTACGCCATCCGGCAGATCCCGGGCAAGCTGGCGGTCTCGGCGGCGTTCACCCTGGCCGAGTTCGTGTACGGCATCCTGACCTCGGCGGCCAACATCTACGACGCCAGCCCGCTGTTCACCAATGGCGGGGCGCACGGCAACAGCGCGGTGGTGACACCCGGCACGCCGAACACGGGCGCGGCGCTGGCCAGCGGCGCGATGCAAACGGGCGTGACCAAGATGCGGCGGCAGACCAACCTGGCGGGCAAGCCCATCGGCCTGAAGCCGCGCTATCTGATCGTACCGCCGGAACTGGAATGGCAGGGCATGGTGGTGACGAAGAGCGCGGGGGCGCCGGGAGCGAACTACAACGACATCAACCCGATGCTGGGGTACGCCGAAGTGATCGTGGCCCCTCAGTTGGCGAGCGCGACGGGGTGGTACCTGGCGGCGGACCCGCGGGTGATCGACACAGTGGAGGTGGGCTTCGTGGGCGGGCAGATCAACCCGATCCTGTTCATCCAGGACCAGCCCTTGTTCGGCTCGAACTTCACCAACGACGTGATCACCTACAAGGTCAGGCACGAATACGGCGGGGCCGTCGTGGACTACCGGGGCTTTTATCAGGGGAACAACTGACGAGTGACGAGTGGCGAGTGACGAGTGGCGAGTGACGAGTGACCTTCACTAATCACTCGTCACTAGGGCGTATGCAATACGCCCCTACTAACCACTGGTCGGGGAGGAGGAGCAGAGTGCCACGGAACTATGGCGCGGCGGTCGCGGGCAGCGATCCATTTGTCCTCTTGTCGGACGGGGCGCTCGATCAGTGGGCCGCGGCCCGCGCCGCGGCCGCGCTGTGCCCGGTGGCGTTCATCGGCGACAGCATCATGCGCGGGGCGTCGGCGACGGGGTTCAGCGACAACCACTTCCAGGCCGTGGTCACCAAGGCGCTGCAGGCGCAATACGGCAACGGGGGCGAGGGCTTCCACGCGGTCAGCGACACGACCGACGCGGCCTACGCCGGGGGGACCAACTACTCAGCGAAGAGCCGGCCGTGCTGGAGCTTCAGCGCGGGGTGGAGCGGGTACTACGCCTACGGCATGGCCGGGCAGGCGCACGTCAGCACAGGCAGCGTGGGCGCCTACGCGGTGGGTCAGTTCATCGGGACGGCGGTGGACGTGTGGGTGGGCCTGAACGGGGGCGGCGGGCCGTTCACCGTGCAGATCGACGGCGTGAGCTACGACAAGAACGGCGTGGCGGGTGGCGGCGCGGGCAACCCCAGCTGCAACAGCGGGAGCATCCAGAGCCCGGTGGTGGCGGTGAGCATCAGGGGCCTGGCGCCGGGATCGCACAGCATCACGCTGACCACCGCGAGCACGCAATCGATCATCCTGCACGGGATCGTGGCCTACAGCGGGTCCGGACGGGGCGTGATCCCGTACCCGATGGCCTTTGTCGGTCGGGGCGCGTGGCAGACGGCCGTCAACGTGACGGCGGACACGCCCAAAGGCAGCCTGGAGTTCGTGACGCCGCAGCCGAAGCTGGTGGTGTTCGGGCACATCGTGAACGACATGCAGCAGCTGATCGCCTACGACACCTTCGCGTTCCAGGTGCGGCGGTACTGCGACTCGGCGCGGGTGTGCGGGGCATCGTTCGTGTTCCTGATCCCGTTCATCGGGCCGCTGGCGGGGAACTGGCTGAACCTGACGTACGCGCACTACTACATCGACCGGGTGTACGCGTTGGCGCGGCGGTACGGGGCGGCGGTGCTGGACATCAACGCGGCGTGGGAGGCGCTGGGCGCGGCGGGCTCGGGGGGACTGATCGCCGGCGGGGGGAATAGCCATCCGAACGACGCGGGGCACGCGGACATTGCCGCCCGGCTGATCGGGCTGCTCATCTAAAGGAAAGAGGAGAGAGGGATGTACACCGCTCCGGTGCTGCCGACGGCGATCGAGGGGCTGCAGATGGATTCCACGGCGCCGAACAACCAGCCGACGCCGAACCCGTGCATCGCGGCGGGGCGGCAGTTGTGCGTGGCGGGGCAGACGGCGAACACGAGCGCCGGGAGTGTGGCCAACCAGCAGGTGGGGACGTTCAGCATCCCGGCGGGGACGGCGAGCGGGGGCATGGTGGCCGTGCCGAACACGCTGGTGGGCGCGGGCTCGCTGGTGTTCCTGCAGGTGCGGGGGAACGGCGGGACGATCACCACGGTGGCGGTGACGGCGCTGACAGCCGGCACGGGGTTCACGGTGACGGTGTACGGGAGCGGGGCGACGACGAGCGCGGTGGACTGCTGGTACCTGATCGTGAACTAGTTGCCAGTTGCCAGTTGCCAGAGGGTTGCTGACAACTGACAACTCGAAGGAAGGGGGTAGTGTCAGATGGCTGGACAGACACAGGACGCCAAGAAAGTGGCGGCGGCTGCCGTGGGACACGACGTCGATGAGCGACACGAGCGAGGCGATCGCGACCTGGGCGATCACTCCCTCGACGAAACCCGTCCCACTGGCCACTGGCCACTGGTCACTGGCCACTCGGAAGACCTGGCGCTCTTCCGGCGCGTGGAAGCGGAACTGACGGCGTTGCAGGGGGAGATCCGGGCGCGAGCGGAGCAACGCGGGCCACACGGGCGGCGGCTGGCGCGGCTGGCCACCGAGGTGGAGGATGCCCGTTTGCAGGCGCGCGAGGGCGTGCACGAAGCGCACTTTGGTCAGGGACAGGGGGCGTAGGGAGGCGCCATGACCCTCATCCTTGCCTACACGCCGCCGGGGTCGCCCGGCGGGCATCCCACGCTGGCCGAGGCGGTGGCCGACCTGCGGCAGGACCTGTTTGACTGTACGCAGGGGATCGGCCCCGCCGATGCCGCGCTCGGGACACCGCCCCCGCCGCCGCGCTGGCGCGATGACGCGCTGGCGCGCGCGCTCGACCGGGCGGTGGACGAGTATTCGTTCGTGGCCCCGCTGGTGCGCAGCGTGATGACGGCGACACTGCCCGGCGTGCGCGCCTACGGCCTACCGGCGGACGCTTGGTGGATCGAGAGTGTGGAGTATCCCAGCGCGCTCTATCCACCGCGGCTGGTCCCGTTCGAGGAGGTGGTGACGCCGGGACTCGGCGCACCGGCCGCGCCCCTGGCGGCGGCGTCGGGTCTGGCCGGTCCGCTGGCCGGCTCATATGTCTGGAGCGTGACGTTTGTCAAGAGCGGCGGCGAAACGTTGCCGGGGCCGGCCTCGGCGCCACTGACCTTGTCGGGAGCAGCGGCCGCGCTGAGCGCTCTCCCGCTCGGTCCTCCAGGTACGGTCGGCCGCCACATCTACCGCGCCACGGTCACGGCCGCCGCGGGTGGGCCGGTGACGGGGATGCCGCGGCTGGCCGGGCAGGTGCTGGATAATACGACGACGCTGTGGGCCGATGCGGTCCCCGATGGCCTGCTGGGGGCAGCGGCGCCGGGGACCGACACCACGGCGAACCTGCCGCAATTCGTGCTGCGCCTGGCGCCCGGCCGTGTCCCGACCGATACGAGCGGGGTGCTCACCGTGACCTACGCGGCCAAGCACAGCCTGACCCCTGCCGGGACGAGCCTACCGGAACGGCACCACGACGTGGTGCTGCTGGGCGCGGCGGCCTATGCCATGCTGGCTTACCAGGCGCCGACCAACGACTTGTTCGAGTACCAGGACGGCGAGTTGCACGACCGCGTGGACGAGCATACCGTCCCGGCCGCCTGGCTGGCGGCGGCGACGGCGATGCTGGCCCGCTTCACCGCCAAACTTGACGAGATCAAGCGGCAAAACAACGCCGGCATCGCCGCCGTGGCCCGCTGGGGCGACGTGCCGGTGGCCTGGCAGAGGACGTGACGGAGTGACGAGTGGTTAGTGGCTAGTGACGAGTGAGGTAGGACGGGAGTGATTAGTGGCTAGTGACGAGTGAGGTAGGACGCGACGGAGTGACGAGTAGTTGATTGGGGAGACTGTTGAGGCGCATTGATCATTGCGGTTTTGGTTGTGACACAGAGCGTCGCGGAGGCGCTTCCTCACTCGTCACTCGTCACTCGTCACTCGTCACTCGTCACTCGTCACTCGTCACTCGTCACTCGTCACTCGTCACTCGTCACTCGTCACTCGTCACTCGTCACTCGTCACTCGTCACTCGTCACTCG
>JAABUZ0100009183.1_pt1 | contig 11390 bp, 10 predicted proteins | sample 5562091 | NCBI WGS metagenome assembly JAABUZ01 (sample SAMN12813069, study PRJNA571459) | rock metagenome | isolation source: Antarctica rocks | place: Antarctica: Victoria Land, Linnaeus Terrace sud | collected 2015-12-21
GCTCGGGAGATTTTCCAAAGAGTGCCCGGGCCACTCGGGTTCAGCGCGTCACAAATAAGCCGCGCCGGCCTCCTGCTCGAACCGGTCCGGTGGGCCTTCCCAGACGGTGTGCGCGTGCTCCAGCACATAGACCCGGTCGGCATGCGGCAGCGCGAAGGTGACGTTCTGCTCGCCCAGCAGGACGGTGATGTCGGTCGTCTGCCGCAGCCGCTCCAGCGCCTGGGACAGCTGCTCGAGGATGACCGGGGCCAGGCCGAGCGTCGGCTCGTCCAGGATCAGCAGCTTCGGCTTCATCATCAGCGCCCGCGCGATCGCCAGCATCTGCTGCTCGCCGCCCGACATCGTCGCCGCGTTCTGGCCCTCGCGTTCCTTCAGCCGCGGGAACAGGTCGAACAACCAGTCGAGCTGTCGCGCCCGCTCCGCGTCGGTCTGGTGCTGGCCGCCGAGGTCGAGGTTCTCGCGCACGCTCATGTCGCCGAACAGCTCGCGCGTTTCCGGACAATGCACGATGCCACCGCGCGCGATCGCCGCCCCCGATCGACCGGCCAAGCTCTCGCCACCCCAGTCGATCTGCCCGGAATAGGGGATCAGCCCGGAAATGGCGTTGAACAGCGTCGTCTTGCCGGCGCCGTTCAGCCCGACGATGGAAACGAACTCGCGCTCGTGCACATGGATCGAGACGTCGCCCAGCGCCTGGGCCTTGCCGTAGAAGACCGAGAGGCCCTTGACGTCGAGCAAGGGTCGATCGGCGTCGGTGAAGGTGCCTTCCGGCCGAGAAGCGGTCGTGATGGCGCCGCCGAGATAGACCCGGCGCACAGTCTCGTCCTGCATCACCTCTGCGGCCGTGCCGACCGCGATCCGCTCGCCGAGATACATCGCGACCACCCGGTCGGCCAGCGCCGACACGCTCTTGACGTTGTGGTCGACCAGCAGCACCGCGCGGCCCTCGTCGCGGAAGGTGCGGATCAGGCCGGAGAACTGCTCCGTCTCGGCCCGCGTCAGGCCCGCGAACGGCTCGTCGACCAGCACGATCTGCGGATGCCGCGCGATCGCCTTGGCCAGCTCGAGCTTGCGCAAATCGGCGAACGGCAGGGTGGACGGCCGCCGGTCGAGCACGTGGTCGAGGCCGACGCGTTCGGCGATGCGGCGCGCCTCGGCTTCGTGCGCCGGGTCGGCGAGCAGGCGGATGAGGCTGTCGGGCAGGAGCGCGAGCTTGATGTTCTCGAGCACGGTCTGCCGCTGCAGCGGGCGGGAATGCTGGAACACGATGCCGACGCCGTGCCGGGCGATGCGGTGCGAGGGCTGGCCGGCCATCTCGGTGCCGGCGATGCGGACCGAGCCTGCGGTCGGCCGCTCGATCCCCATGACGCACTTCATCACCGTCGACTTGCCGGAGCCGTTCGGGCCGATCAGACCGACGATCTCGCCGCCGGCCACGTCGAACGTCATGTCCTTGACTGCCACCAGGCCGCCGAACCGCTTGGTGAGATTCTCGACCTGCAGCAGCGGTGCGGCGCTCATGCCCGCTCTCCGCGCCGGCCGGTGAGCACGCCGATGAAGCCGTTGGGCGCGATCAGTACGACCACGAGGGCCACCGCCGAGACGATCAGCGTGGCCAGCTCGCCGGTCGGGCGCAGCGCCTCGGTCATGGCGATGAGGAAGATCGAGCCGATCGCCGCGCCGATGATGGTGCGTCGGCCGCCGATCACCGCCGAGATGATGATCTGGACGCCGACCGTGATCGAGATCAGCGTCGTCACCGAAGCGGACCCGAAGTAGAACACCAGCAGCGCGCCGGAGAGGCCGGAAAAAAAGGCGCTGATGATGAACGCGGCCAGCTTATGCTTGGTCACGTTGAAGCCGAGCGCGCCGGCCTGCACCATGTCCTGGCCGCTCGCCTGCAGGATCAGCCCCATCGGCGAGCGCGACAGGCCCCACAGGATGGCGCCGGACACCACCATGAAGCCGAACGCGATCCAGTAGTTGGTGCCGGCATCGATGCTGATCACGTCGGGCACCATCAGCCCGATCTCGCCGCCGGTGAAGCCGGCGAAGATCGTCACCAACTGCGACAGCAACAGGACGGCCACCAAGGTGGTCAGGCCGAAATAGGGGCCGGTCAGCCGCAGCGCCGGCAGCGCCAGCACGATGCCACCCACCACCGCCAGCAGGGTCCCGAAGATCACGCAGATCCAGATCGGGTAGCCGTGCCCGTTCAGGATGCCGGCGCCGTACGCCCCGAGGCCGATCAGGAAGGTGGGGCCGAAATTGACCTCGTTGGCGAAGCCGAACAGCAGGTCCCACGCCATCGCGAACACGCCGAAGTAATAGGCAATCGTCAGCACGCCGAGGATGTAGCCGCCGACCCAGAGCGGCATCAGCCCGAGTGCGACGAGGGTGACCAGGAGAAGGACAGGAAGCAGGATCTTTTGCATCGCTCAGCGCCGCCCCAACAGCCCACGCGGGCGTACGTACATGACAACGATCAGCAGCAGCAGCGCCGGGATGAACCGGTAGGAGGTCGAGCCGAAGCTGGTGCCGAAGATTTGGTCGAAATAGGCGGTCAACGTCTCGATGTAGCCGACGATATAGGCCGCGATCAGCGAGCCCGAGACGCTGCCGAGTCCGCCGAGCACGACGATCGAGAAGGCGCTGCCAGTCAGCGCGCCGGCGCTGTAGGAGCTCACGCCGAGGAACATGCCGAGCAGCACGCCGGCAATCCCCGCCAGCGTCCCGTAGATGATCCAGACCACGATGTAGATGTTGGACAGCTCGATCCCCAGCAGCGTCACGCCACGCGCGTTCATCGAGGCTGCCATCACCGCCTTGCCCGTCCTCGTCCGGTTGACCAGCAGCCACAGGATGCCGATCGCCAACCAGCAGATCACCGCGGTAAAGATCTCGTTCGCCGGGGTGCGCACGCCCGCCAATTGCACCACGCCGCTGACGATGGGCAGCACGGTCTTGGCGCTGTCGCTGTAGAGATAGGCGATCAATTCCTGGATGATGATGCCCCAGAGCAGGGTCGCCGTCAGGATGAAGATCTCGCGCTCCTCGTTGCGGATCAGCGTCGAGCGCTGGATCGGCCGCACCACCGCGCCATAGGTCGCCAGCGCCAGGCCAACGCCGACCAGCACGCCGAACACGGCGCCGAAATAGGGGCCCAGGCCCAGCTCGGCGTTGGCCGCCCAGGCCGCGATCGCGGCAGCCACCATCAGCGACCCGTGCGACAGGTTCAGCACCCCGGAGACGCCGAAGATGAGGGTGAAACCGGTGGCGCCCAGCGCATACAGAGCGCTGATCGCGAAACCGTCGATCAGGACTTGCCAGAACAGCAATACAGCCTCGTGCAAAAGAAATCCCCCGCCCTTGCGAGCGGGGGAGTGACGCCGCCGCCGTTTAGTGCGCCGCGTCGACCTTGATGAAGCTCGGGAATTGCAGCTTGCCGTTGGCCAGGGTCGCGGGCCACAGGTTCACCTGCTTGCCGTCCTGCCACTGCAGGATCAACCCCTCGATCGCGCCCTTGCCAGTCACCAAGCCATGGGGTTTTTCGCTATCGCGGCCCTCGAAGCGCACCTGCCCGATCGTGCCCTCGTAATTGGTCTGCTCGAGCGCGGTGACCAGCTTGTCGGAGTCGTCGGACCCGGCGCGCTTGATCGCGTCGGTCAGGTAGTAGACCTCGTCATAGGCGGTGTAGCCGCAGTAGGACGGCGGCGCGCCGTACTTCTTGGTGAACGCCTCGACGAACGGGATCGTCTTGGCCGTCACCGGCACGCCGGGACCGGAGACCGATTGCAGCAGCACGCCCGCGGCCGCGCCGTTGGTGTCTTTCCAGAAGGTCGCGTTGGTCGCCTGCGAGGCGATGCCGAACATCGGCATCGGCACTTGCTGGTTCTTCCACTGCACCGTCGGCTGCACGCCGACATGGGAGATGCCGGTGATGATCACGTCCGGTTTCTGGCTCTCGATCTTGTTGAAGATCGGGGTGAAGTCGGTGGTGTCGGGCGAGAAGCGGATGTGGTCGAGCACCTTGATGCCGATCTTCGGCAGGCACTTCTCGTAGCCGGCATCGAGCGGCGTGGTCCAGGCGGCGTCCTCGCTCATGATGACGGCGGACTTCATCTTCAGCCCGTCCACCAGCATGTCCTTGCCGGCCTCGCACACGAGATCGGACAGCGCGGTCGACGTGACATAGCCGTGGAAGCTGTATTTGAGGTGCTCGTAGTCCTTCTTGATGTTCTGCGTGATGACGTCGGACGCCGCCCCCGGCGTCACCATCACCGTCTTCAGCCGGCCCGACCAGGGCTGCAGCGCCAGCACCACTTCGGAAATGTAGCTGGCGATCACCGCGTTGACGTGGTCCTCGCTGACGGCGCGCTGGAAGGCGCGGACGGAGTCGGCGGCGGAGGAATGGTTGTCATAGGTGATGATCTCGACCTTGCGGCCGTCGATGCCGCCGCGGGCGTTGATCTCGTCGGCGGCCAATTGGGCGGCCTGCGGGATAGACGAGCCGCTGATCGACTGCGCCTCGGCGATCACGCCGATGCGGATCGGCTTGGGCTGAGCCAGTGCGGTGCCGGCCAGCAAGCTGAGCGCCAGCGCGCCGAGTGCGGCCATGGATTTCGGATAGGTCATCGTTCCCCCTGCTTCATTCTCGCGCTTCACACGCGACGCATCGGACGAGACTACCCGATATGCGCTGAAGGTCTAGCTGCTGATTGCCTACAGCACACCCGCACAGCTCACTTTCGGCGGGTCAACCAAACACGTCCCGCGGCGAGTCGCAGCGGAGCTCGTCGCCCAGCGCCGCACCGGCGCGCGCCGCATCCAAACGGCCGCACTCGACCGCACGCTTGAGCACGAAGCTGCCATCGGCGCGCGCCACCAACCCGGTCAGCAGCATCCGATCGTTCGGCAGCAGCCGCGCATAGGCGCCGATCGGCGTGTGGCAGGAGCCGTCGAGCGAGCCCAGCAGCGCCCGCTCGGCGGCCGCCGCGCAATCGGCCTCGGCGTCGCTGATCACCGCCATCAGCCGGCGCAGCTCGAGATCGCTCTCGCGCACGGTGATGCCGACGATGCCCTGACAGGCGGCCGGCACCATCACCTCCGGGTCGATCACCACGTCAGCCTCGTGCGCCAGGCCCAGCCGGCGCATGCCGGCATTGGCGAGCAGCGAGGCCGCGAAATCGCCGCGCCGCACCTTGTCGAGCCGGGAATGGACGTTGCCGCGGATGAGGCTGATGCGCAGGTCGGGGCGCGCGTGCAGCAACTGTGCCTGCCGCCGCACCGAGCTCGAGCCGATCGAGGCGCCGCGCGGCAGCTCGGGATAGGGCCGGCCGGCCGCGTCCGACGCTTCCGCGTCGGGGCCGAGGATCAACACGTCGCTCGGATCCTCGCGCCGCATGGTGCAGGCGAGCACGATGCCGGGCGGCAACTCGGTCTCGAGGTCCTTGAGGCTGTGCACCGCCATGTCGATGCGTCGGTCGAGCAAGGCCTCGTGGATCTCCTTGGCGAACAGGCCCTTGCCGCCGAGATCGGCCAGCCGCTCGCCGGTCACCTGGGTGGCGTCGCCCGTGGTGCGGATCGCCAGTTCCTGGAACATCGGCGTGTCGTGCAGCACCGGACAACTCTGCGTCAGCAGGTTCAGGAACGTGCGCGTCTGCGTCAGCGCCAGCGGCGAGGCGCGGGTGCCGATCCGCAGCGGCAGCGCCGGGCGGTGCGGGCCGACGCGGGTCGCGGCGGCAACCAGGGCGTGGAACACGCCGGCCAGGGTCTCACTCATGGTGCCTCACTCATAGCGTTCCTCCGCTCATGCCCCAAACGGCCCATTCAGGCGCACAATGGCCAGGTTCAGGATCCCGGCAAACAACACCCAACCCACATATGGCACCAATGCCCAGCCCGCTAACCGCGACAGCGGGAACAGCAGCAGCATCAAAACCCCGATTGACAACCAGAACGGCACCACCTCGGCCAACGCCCAGTCCGGCCGCCTGGCCGAAAAGAACAGCTCGCTCCACAGCACGTTCAGCAACGCGTTGAGCGCGAACAGCACCATCATCCGCATCCGCCGCTCGCGATCGGCGATGCGCTGCCAGGCGATCACCCCGGCCAGCGCCGTGAAGGCGTAGATCAGCGTCCAGACCGGTGCGAACAGCCAGTCCGGCGGCTGCCAGGACGGCTTGTTCAGGCCGTAGTACCACGGCCCGATCTCGGTCGCCGTCGCGCCCATCGCCATCACGACCAGGGCCGCGACGCCGGCCCAGCATACGGGGGCCCATGGAAGAGGCCGCCGTGCCGTCACGCCCGCGCCATGCCGACCAGGTGGGCGAGATCCTTGAAGAAGACCCGCACGTGCGCCATCGGGTCGCGCCGGACCATCTTCTTGTTCATGTAGCTTTCCCAGGTCAGGCGCTGCACGTCCGGGTCGCGGCAGAGCTTGACGAACAGCTCGCGGCGCTTGTCGCTGGCGTACCAGAACCACTGCATGAAGCCCAACACCATGAACACGCGGCCATGCTCCTTCATGAAGCGGGCCCGCGCCGTGCGCAGCGCGCGCACATCGCCGGTCGCGCACAGCTGCTCGACCGCATCGGCGGCCAAGCGCCCGCCGAGCATGGCGTAATAGATGCCCTCGCCCGAGGCCGGGGCGACCACGCCGGCGGCGTCGCCCGCCAGCACCACGTCGCGGCCGTTGTCCCAGCGCTTCATCGGCCGCATCGGGATCGGCGCGCCTTCGCGGCGGAGCGTCTCGAGCCCGGCCAGGCCGGCTTCCTCGCGCAGCCGGGTCACGGCGGGGCGCAGGCCGAAGCCCTTCTGGGCCGAGCCGGTGCCGATGCTCATCGTGTCGCCGTGCGGGAACACCCAGGCGTAGAAATCGGGCGAGAGCGGGCTCTGGTAATAAATGTCGCACCGGGTCGGGTCGTAGCCCTCGGACGCCTGCGGCGCGCGGACGATCTCGTGATAGGCGAACACGTAGCGGATCCGCTCGGCACCCTTGACGCATTGCTTGGCGACCGCGGATTTGGCCCCGTCGGCGCCGATCACGGCGCGGGCGCGCACACTGGTCTCGGCGCTCTCGCCCTTGGGCGTGAAATGGACCCGGGCCACGCCGTCGGCGTCGCGGGTGATGCGGGCGAAATTCGCCGCCTGCCGGCTCGCGCCGAGGCTGGCGGCGCGCTCGCGCAGCCACTCGTCGAACACGTCGCGGTCGACCATGCCGACATAGCCGCCCTCGATCGGCATGTCGGCCTGCTTGGCGCTGGGGGCGACGATGCGCGCGCCCTGGGCTCGGGCGACGAGCAGATGCTCGGGCAGCGCGAACTCACGCACCGCCACCGGCGGGATGGCGCCGCCGCAGGGCTTGATGCGGCCGGCCTTGTCGAGCAGCAGCACGGAACGGCCGTGCCGGGCCAGGTCGGCTGCGGCGGTGGCCCCGGCCGGGCCGCCGCCCACGATGACGGCATCGAATGTCTCGGTCATCCCTGCGCTCCCAAGCTGATGGGTGTGGTGCTGATGGCGTGTAACGGGGCCGCGTGCCGCCGCTCGGTGAACAGCCCGGCCGCCAGCGTGGCAGCGAACAGGAAGGCGCCGGCCTCGGCGGCGAACACCGCGCCGTAGGCCCAAGCCGGCGCGTCGAACAGCAGGCGAGCGAGGTCGGAGGCGGCGGTCGCCAACAACCCGCCGGCGCCGAACGCCAGCGCCTGGGCCGCGCCCCACAGCCCGATCCGCGTGCCGCCGCGCGCCCCGCGCCCCTCGGCGGCCAGGCCCATCATGGCGCCGATGGCCGAGGCGGCGAACGCCCCATTGGCCGTGCCGAGCATGAAGATCAGCGGCTGCAGCCATGCGGCGGGCCCGAGCAGACCGGCGACGGCCAGGGCCAGCACCGCTGCACCCGAGGCGACGCAGCCGCCCATGGTCCAGGCCCGCATAGCCCGGCCGCGATAGGCCCCGGCCCGCGTCGTGGCGATCGCGACCACCGCCATGCCGACCAGCACGCCCGCATGCTGCAGCCCGGTCAGCCCGGCGCTCTGGCCCGGTGTCAGGCCGAACACGGCGCCGCCAAACGGCTCGATCAGCAATTCCTGCGCCGAGTAGGCCAGCATGGAGACGAACACGAACAGCGCGAACTGTCGCGACTGGCGTTCGGCCCAGATCTCGCGCAGCGCCTGGCGGAACGGCGTGTGGGCGACGGGCACCGGCGCCGCCGGGGCGCCCTCGACGCCCCAGACCGCCGCGACCGTGATGGCAAAGCCGCTCGCGGCGACGAGTGCCACGACCTCGAGCAGGCGCTGCGGCGAGAACGGATCCAGCACGCGCGACGCCACGCCCCCAGTGACGGCGATGCCGGCGATCATCATCAGCCACAGGATGGTGGCCGCGGCAGCGCGCCGGTTCGGAGCGACGGCCTGCGCGACCAGGGTCAGCAGCGACGTGCCGGCGGAGCCCACGCCCACGCCCACGCCCACCAGCAGGAACGCGGCCAGCGCGAGCGCACCGCCGAGCAGAGGGGCGGACGCCATGAGGCAGGCCGCCGCCGCCGCGCCGACTGCGCCGGCCGCCATGCCGCCAACCCCGCCGACGATCCACGGCGTGCGCCGCCCGCCCATGTCCGAGCCCCAGCCGAGACGCGGGCGCAGCACCTGCACCACGTAGTGCGAGGCGACCAGCGCCCCCGGCACGATCGCCGGCAGCGCGAACTCCACCACCATGACCCGGTTCAGCGTGGACGTGACCAGCACGACGACGGCGCCGAGCGCGGTCTGCACCAGGCCGAGCCGCACGATCCCCGCCCAGCTCAACATCAGACCGCTCCCATGCCGCGCAGCGCGAAGGCGGCGATCATCATGCCGATGACATAGAGAGTCGTGCCGCTGGCGTTGTAGGCGATCGCCTGGCCGCGTGGGTCGCGCAGCAGGCCATGCATCAGCGCGAACTGCCCGGCCAGCACCCCCGTCACCGCGGCGGCCTGCAGCGGCGCGCCCCAGGCGAGCAGCAGAGCGATCACGACCACCTGCGGCAGCGCCATGACCCAGCAGGCGAACAAAGCCGCCCGGTCCACACCCAGCATCACCGGCAGCGAGCGGATGCCCATGACCCGGTCACCGTCGACGCTCTTGAAATCGTTCAACGTCATGATGCCGTGCGCGCCGGCGCTGTAGAGCACGGCCGTCAGCACGATCCGCGCGTCCGGCGCCGTGCCGGCCATCACCGCCGCGCCGGTGAACCACGGCAGGCCCTCGTAGCACGCGCCGCACGCGAGGTTGCCCCACCAGCCGTTGCGCTTGAGCCGCAGCGGCGGCGCGCTGTAGGCCCAGGCCAGCGCCAGGCCGACCAGCGCCGCGCCGAATACCCAGATCCCCAGCATGGCCGCGACCAGCACCGACAGCAGCGTCCAGCCGAGCGCGATCCACAGTCCGGTGCGCCCCGGCAGCCGGCCCGAGGGGATCGGCCGGCCGGGCTCGTTGATGGCATCGACGTGGCGGTCATACCAATCGTTGGCCGCTTGGCTGGTGGCGCACACCAGCGGTCCGGCCAGGGCGATCCCGGCCAGCGCGACCGGCCAGCGTCCCGCCATCGGCACGCCCGACGAAATCACGCCGCAACCGAACGCCCACATCGGCGCGAACCAGGTGATCGGCTTGAGCAGCTCGAGCGCCGCCGACCAGTCGGTCTTGCCGGTCAGGCCGCCGGAGGCCGAGGGGGTCGCCGCCGACATCTATTCCGCCTCTTCCGCCGCCACGTCGCCGAAGCCGTAGCGGCGCAGCTTGACGTAGAGGCTCTGGCGCGAGAGGCCGAGCATCTCGGCGGCCGAGGCGCGGTTGTTGCCGGTCAGCTCGAGCGCCGCCTCGATGCAGAGTTTCTCGATGACTTCGGTCGCCTCGCGCACGAGGTCCTTCAGCGGCACCTGGCCGATCAGCTCGGTCAACTGCTCGACCGAGCGCGACAGGGCGCGCTGGGGCGCCGCCGGCTCGACCGAGATGCGCGGGCCGACATTGCGGATGGCGAAGCCGAAGCTCGGGTTGCCACCGTTACGGATCGCGACGGCGGAGATCTCGACCTGGGTGGTCGCGCCCTCTTCGCCGCGCAGCGTGCTGGAGAAGAAGCGCACCGAGCCGCGCTGGCGCAAGCTGGCCATCAGCACCGCGATGTCGACGCCCGACGCGCCGACCCAATTGTCCAGCGAACGGCCGCGGGCGCTCTCCTCGTGCGCGATTCCCGCCATTTCGAGGAAGGCGGCGTTGCCGGTGATCACCTGCCCCTCGCCGTCGGTGACCACGAAGCCGTCCGGCGCGCCCTCGACCGCCGAGAGCAGCTTGGCCTTGGCGTCCGGCATCGGTGTTCCCACGCCGACGGACTGGATCGGCCCGATTCGCACCAGGAACAGCGCGCCGCCCTCCTGGCGGAAGAACGAGGCCTTGACCGTGACTTCGGTCGGGCCGGCGGCGCCGCGCTGCTCGACCCGGGCGCGCACGTCATCGGCGCGGATCCCGGCGCGCACGGCGTTCAGATGCGCCTCGATGGCCGCGACCGTGTCTCCGGAAAACATCTGCAGCAGCGAAAGGCCGGTCAGGTCGCCGACTTCAACGCCGAAAATGGCGCGGGCGGCCGGATTGGCTTCCAGCACGCGCAAACGCGTCGCGTCGAGGATCAGCACGGCCTCGGAGGACAGCTGGAACAGCAGCCGGTAGCGGGTCTCGACCTCGCGCAGGCGGGAGTAGTCGCGCTCCATGTTCTGCTGCGCCGCGATCAGGCGCTGCTGCAGGGCCGAAAGATCGCGCAGGTCGCGGCCGAACGCGACCAGGCGCCCCTGCTCGCCGAGCTGCACGCAACAATAAAGCACAGGGACCGACCGACCGTCGGCGCGGAGATGGTTGATGTGGCGCCAGCGCGTGTCGTCGGTGCTGGCGGCGTCGCGCAGGAGCGCGTCGATTTTGGCCCGGCTGTCACCGGCAACCGTCTCGGCGAAACCGCGACCAACCCAGGTGGCGGGATCCCCCAGTTCGCTGGCGAGTTCGTCGGAACGGACGGCGAAGTCACGGACGATCCCGGCCGGGTCGAGCACCAGGGTGACGTCGGCGGCGGCCGCGATCAGGGCGGCGGCGGCTTCTGCATCGAGATCGCCGAAGAAGGTGCTGGGGGAGACGAACCGCTTCACGAGTGCTGGACTCTCCTTGTCGACGCCGCTGTGGAGCCGTCCTTTGACCAACCGGCCTTTGTTGCTTCGATCGCCCAGCATTCACGCTACTTCACAAACTGAGTGGTCAAGGTCGGCGGTTCCGCGCCGGAAGCAAGGCTTGAGCGGCCGCAACCGCCTGCAACCCATCGCCAGCGGTGCCGTCGGCGCCGATCGCCTCAGCCAGGTCCGGGTTGCTCACGAAGGGCGGCCC
>JAABUZ0100009185.1_pt1 | contig 11388 bp, 12 predicted proteins | sample 5562091 | NCBI WGS metagenome assembly JAABUZ01 (sample SAMN12813069, study PRJNA571459) | rock metagenome | isolation source: Antarctica rocks | place: Antarctica: Victoria Land, Linnaeus Terrace sud | collected 2015-12-21
GCGCCCACCACGAGCAGGCCAGCAAACACGCGGTGACCCCGCACCGCCCGTCCCACCCTGCTCACCCGACCCGACCCGGTGGTCGAACGCTGCCCCTGGGTCACCGGTTGAGTTGACCACAGCACCAGCCGCTCGGGGCGCAAGCCGTGGCGAAGCCGGGCCGGCGCCTTCGAGCCCCATATCTCACTGCCACCGGGAGTCTCTGTCGATGTCCGAGCTGGTGGAGATGGTGGCTCTTGACGATCAGCTTCAGGTGTCAGGACGTCCCAGCGGCGGCGCGCTGCCCCGAAGGGGCCGCCTCGTGACGTCCGGGGGTTGAAGCGAAGGGGCTCGCTGGTCGGCGACGTCCTGCCGGTGGTGCTTCTCGCCCTGCTCACAGCAGCTGTTGGCGTCGTGTTCCGTCACCTGCTAGCCGTAGGAGATGCACAGGGCGTACGTGCCGAGCCACAGCGCCGGGGCCAGGTTCGCCGAGCAGCACCAGCCGCACTGCATCCCAATGCGCGCGGGTGAGCAGCGCCGGCCACTGCCCGTTGAACAGCCCGGCCTCCCGCTGGATCATCCCTGCGGTCGAGGGGCGTGCGAGCATCCGCTTGATCGGCTGTGGTCGCCACTCTGACCCAGACGCCGTGGTCAGGCCGCGCTGGTTCCAGTCGCGGGTGATGGCGCGCAGGGTGTCGCCGTCGATGATGCGTCGGCATGCCTCCTGCACCAGCGCCGCCCTGGCCGGTGATGCCGCTCACCGAATGTCTCCGGAGGTGCTCTCCGAAATTCCCCACCTCGGGCGGTGCTGAGGTTCGTCGTGGGGGTCTGCTGTGGTTGGTCGAACTGGTCGCGCGCCCTGCAGGACCTCGCCACCACGGCGCGCGAGGGCCGCACGACGCCGGAGGCGATGACGCGGGGGACGATCACGATCACCAACGTCGGGACGTTCGGCGTGGACAACGGCACGCCGATCCTCAACCCCGGGGAGAGCGCGATCCTGTGCTTCAGCGCGGTCCGGCCGACGTCGTGGGTGGTCGACGGGCAGGTCTGCGTGCGGCAGGTGACCCAGCTCGCGCTGTCGTTCGGCCACCGGTGCGTCGACGGTCAGCTCGGCTGGCAGTTCCTGTCCGAGTTCGGCCGGCTGCTGTCGGACCCGACCTTCGCGCTAGCCTGGGGCTGACCACCCACCTGCGGGGTATTATCCCGGCACCCGACGACAGGAGCAGCTCATGACCAGAGATTCCGACCCCGACGACGGTGACACAGCCATCGGGGGAGGCTCGGGTGGCGGCGGCACTCTCGGGACGCCCAGCAGCGACTCGGCCGAGGCCCCGCCGAGCCAGGACATGGACGAGAACATGATCGTGAGCGGGGGCGGCATTGCTCGTCCCTCAGAGGACAGCGGGGGCCAGTGAGGCCCTGAAGGACCGACACGGCGGCGGCCCGGCCCCCGTGGAGGGGCGCCGGGCCGTGGTACCAACAGGATCTCGTAGACGCCGCGGGGATCGCCGCACCGGGCAGAGGCGCCTTCCGCTTCCGCCACAGGTCGGGCCGCGGGGCCGTTGTCCCGCAGACCGCCCTTGCCAAGGACGCACTGGTGAGGTTGCTGACAGTGAGTGGGCGCTGGTGTCCAGGGGGGCAGTACACGGGAGTCGAGCGTGAAGGGGTGGCGGGGATGGCGGCGCCGCAGCCTGCCGGTGGTGTTGGCCGTGGGGTTGCGGTGGGGTCGTGTTCGTTGGCAATGGGCGTCCTGGGCAGGATTCTGCGTTCTGGCCCCAGCAGCGGCCGGCAGCGGCAGCGCTGGGGAAAGTAGCAGTCCCGCTCGCAGGTGACCAGCACCGGTAACAGCCAGGTACAACACCTCGTCCACACCGCGCGGAACTGTGCACATCTGCTCCCGCGGTTGATCTGAGGCGGACCCAGGATGGGAGGATGTCGTCGCAAGCCCAGTGGGCCCGATCTACCGAGGCCCGCAGGAGGCCGCCACCCTCGCTTCGGCCTACACGCAAGCCCTGGCCCGGGCAGATGAGGTCGGGGCCACGTCGGTGGCCTTCCCCTCCATCTCCACCGGCGCGTACGGCTACCCGCTGGCGGAGGCAGCGGCAGTGTCCGTACAGGCGCTGTGCGGAGCGGTGACAGCCGTTCAGAGCGTGCTGCTGGTCGCCTTCAGCTCACAGGTGCAGGAGCTCTGGGAGCAGGCTCTGGAAGGCTGACCAGCCCAAAGGGGTCCGTCCAGACGATGAGCTCCTGCGACTGCGCTGGGCTGGGGTGGCCTCGGGGATGGGCAGAGCGCTCGGTGTCTGCGCTGCCCACTTGGGACCACCCGAGACCGGTACGGCCCGGCAGTGAGGCTCACAGTGCGCTTCCCGGGGCAGTACTCACGCCTTGGAGCGCTCCCGTGACGTTCGGGGGAAGTCAGAGTGTTGACTGCCGTCCTGACGGCAATCGACTCCAAAGTGCCCGTTGGGTGCGCCATCAGCTCCGAATAGTCCTGCATGAGCGGGCGTCCACGCTGCAGGAGTAGCAGATGACGGTGCCCGATCTGCCCGTGAAGGCCCCCCAGGCCCGTGCGGCTAATAGTTCAACCACCAGTTCGGGTCAGCCAGCCTCACAGAGGCCCACAGACACTGCCGCTGCCGCGACCGCGTTCCGGACCGGGGCCGCCGGGCACCCAGCTGCATCACCTGCTGGGCTACTACCCCTCTGTTCACACCGCCACGGCGCTGGTCTGCACCGGACTGCTCCTGCGATTCACCAGGCGGCTCCACCCACTGGCAACCCCGCTTGCTGGCGGCGTCCACGGACTGGACCCTCATCGCACCGGCGACTTCGGCCGCCTCGACCGGCAGAGCTGGCGCACCCTGCAACCACTGCTGGCCGCAGCCGCCTGAGCCCGGTCTGCAGGCGACCTAAAGCACGCCACGGCTCATTTCGCCCTCCTTCAGCCACACGGCTGGAGGAGGGCACCAGAGGCCTCTTTTGTCGTTCCTGGTCGGTGCCGGCCAGGGCCTCGAGTAGCTCCGCCCGGCGTTAGCGACCCGTGGGCGCTGCGTGGGATCGCGGAGCGACTGCTGGAGGCAGTCAACCGCGGGCTGTGGAAGTCGCCGGGTGAGGACGTGGTGGCCGGACTGAAGGCGACGTACCTCGAGCTCGAGGGCGGACCTCGAAGGGTCATCCGGTCCTGCAGGGGAGTGGCGGCCCAGGGCGCGGGCAGGAGGTGCGCATGACCCTGAGCTCTGTCACCACCGGCCTTAAGACCGGCACCCCGCTCGTCCTCGTGCACGGCCTCGGCGGGGCCCGCAGCTCCTGGACTGAGATGCTGCCCGGCCTCGAGGCGGCTCGCCGGGTCGTCAACGTCGACCTGCCCGGGCACGGCGCCACCCCGCCGCTGGCCGGCGAGCTGACGCTGAACCGGCTCACCGACGCGCTGCAGGAGTTCCTTGTACAGAACGACCTGTCGGAGGCTGACCTGGTCGGCAGCTCGATGGGCGCCCGGATGGTGCTCGAGCTTGCCCGGCGCGGCGTCGGTCGGCACGTCGTCGCCCTGGACCCCGGCGGGTTCTGGAACGACACCGAAAAGGCGATCTTCGGCACGTCGGTCAAGGCGTCGTTCGCGCTCGTCAAGGCGCTGCGTACCGCGCTGCCGGCGCTGACGTCACAGGCCGCCGGGCGTACTGCGCTGCTGTCGCAGTTCACGCCGCGCCCGTGGGCCCTGCCCAGGGAGGTCGCGCTGCGGGACCTGCAGACGATCGCGCGGACGCCGGTGCTGTTCGAGACGCTGAAGGCGCTGGTCGACAGCGGCCCCCAACTCGGTGGACCGACGCCCGGCCGGGTCGTGCTCGGCTGGGGGGCTCAGGACCGGGTGACGCTGACCAGGCAGGCCCCGCGGGCGCAGGCGGCGTTCCCGCAGGCGACGCTGCACCTGTTCGACCGGTGCGGCCACTTCCCGATGTGGGACCGGCCGGACGAGGCCGTACGGGTGGCCCTAGACGCGACCGCCTGACCGTTCGGCCGACTGTGCCTCACGACGCCGGTCCGGCGCTGAGCCTCGGTCTGCAGCGGCATCACACCCCCCTGGCTCATCACACGTGTACCTCACAGAGAGCGGGCCGAACGCAACGGCCTGAGATCACGGCGACTTCGGACGTCTGGACCGCACCACTTAGAAGACCCCGACCGTCATCCTGCAGCAGCCGCATCCTTGCTACTTCAAGTCGAGACTGCCTCTACCCACCCATGATCATGCGCAAGCTCCGAGCGGCACCATGCGCGAGTCCCAGCACATCCGGACGGTCCTTGATCAGGACACGCATCGCATCTCTTGCGTACGTCAGCGCCTCATTTGCGCGCTCGCCTAGGGTGGACTCGTCGTAATTACTGCCGTGAACAATTTTGCTTCTGTAGTCATAAAGCGTCTTCAGTTGCACTTGCAACTCTTCCCGAGCCGCCGGGTCACCTTCCAGCAGCCAAGCTAAGGCGGCGGATATTCGCAGTCGCGGCTCCCCTTGGCTTGTTCCGAACAAGTTCTCCCACACGATCACCGAGTCCACAAGGCGGTCTGCCATGTCAGTTCGCGCGTTGGAGGCGTTAAGAAGTCGGCGCACAGCAATGTCGATTCGTCCGGTCCAGCTCGCGTCAACTCGCGTAGCCCACTGTTCAAAGTCGGCGCACTCCTCGAAGGAAAGGACCGCGGGCATGAACCCTGGGAGGCCTCTGGGGTCACCCCATCCAGTGTTGCCTCCATGACCGAACGGATTGCCCGTCCAACTCCACGCCAGACGTGCCGTTACCCAGCTGCCTGGCTCGCGGTCGGTGGACAGCATGGCGGCCAGCTGCATGCCTTCCAGTCGACGACGAAGCGTGTCATGGCCCTGCATTGGTCGCCAGCTTGGCATTGCGTTGCTAGCCCAATCGGGGACCGCGTCAATGCGGATTGCATAGGGCAGCTCGGTCTCAAGCACCATTTCACCGGCATAGGACACTGTAACTTGATCGCCATCTGCCCCAGTCCCAGTGACTGCTCCTTCCAGCGACGCGGGAGCCAAGCTCCTCTCCCAAGCGTTCAGAGGGCGAAGGCGACCCCAGGGAGTTGTGATCTCCCGATTTTCACTCGTCGTGAAACCTGTGAAGACGAGGTGGGCGGGAATGCTAGCGTTCTTTCCCGTTGAGGCCAGTCGCAGTACGTCGACGTTATGCTGAATTCGCTTGAGCAAGTCCTCCTGGGAAGGAATCTTAGAGGTCATCTTGACGGTGTCCCAAGCAGACGCAATCATCATCTCGCCGAACATGACGTCCTGTATGGAGAATGACGCACCTAGAGTTGTGCTGATGTACCCCCGCCTGCCTAGGCCTGGGTCCTCTATCGTGAACATGCCGCTGAGCTCAGGATCAGCTTCAAGTGCGCCCTGTAGCGCCTTCCGCTGGGGATGGTGGTGTAAAGAGACTATCGGCGGAGCCCAGTGAAGATCTGCGGGCACCAGCAGAAGCGGGAACGCGTCAAGGGCCATTCTCGACACTGCTGCCTTGACTTGATCATCAGCGACAGCGGCGACTAGCTCGTCCGGCACCGATCCACCAGCAGCCCTGCGCAGCGCCACGCCAATGCTTGACTGACCGCCCGTGGCGGGTCTGACGAGTACGTCTAACGCGGACGCGATCGGCAAGCCCGGACTGCTCGCCAGCTGTGCGGCCACGAACTGGGCGAGCGGCACCAGCTGATCTACAAAGATGCCCTCTGCTGCCGGCGGAAGCTCACTCTTCGCCTCTAGACGAGCGACCACAGTTTCTTCGTCTGTACCGCAGAGATGAGCGAGCAAAGGCATGCCGAAGGTCTCAAGAACGAGGCCCTCGGGGGTTGCCAGTCGGGATTCGACTCCGGGGTCAGTCACGCTGGCGGACATTAGCCCCGCCGTTGCAGTAGCGGTCTGATCTTGGGCTGCGACACGGGGCCGGGCAGCGCGAAAGTGCCTGTCTTTGCTGGGATTCTTGTCTTGCTGAGGGACAGAAATCTCGACGAGGAGAGGCACTTCGCAGGTGCAACGTACAACGGGCAGGACCCAACCGGTCATCACCTGTGACGGCAAGGGCGTGGTGTCGCACGCCGGGACCGGAACCGCAGGAGGAATCGCCTTGGGTACAGGTCGTCCGAGCGCGACGAGCCGGTGCCGCTGGCCGAGCTACCGCAACCAAGGGACGGTCCCCGAATCGTCCAGAAGGCCCTGCAGGGCGTCTCAGGTGCCCTCGGGGCACGGGGCTCCCTTGCCGGACTTGGCCAAAAGCGCTGTGCGCGCCTGCTGGCGGCCGTCTGAGGCCGGCTGAACGGGGTGACCCGGGTGCTGTCCGGGCAGCGCTTCGTCGACGCAGAGTGCAGCTCCTCGGGCTGTACCAGCGACCCGAGATGTGAGTGGGCTCACGGCACTGCGGACCCCCACGTCGTGATCCGGGACGTCGGCTGCAGCCCCGGCGGGACTGCGGCTGAGTGGGAAAGCAACTGGTCTCGGCAGCCTGCTGAAGCGCCTCCATCCGACCTCCGGAGCCCACCGCATGCCGTCACCGCTGTTCCAGGTGCTCACGGCCCAGATGTGCGTGATCTCTGCCGGCAGGTCGGGGGCGCGGCTCGGCAGGGCTGCGTCCGAGCGCATGAGGATGTCCACCACGGGAAACGGAGCCGTTGAGAACCCCGGTAACAGGACGAATGCATGTCGCTGATCGGCGCCGGAACGTCGCAACTTGGACAGGACATCGGCCTGGCCCGGCTCGCGCAGGAACTCGCCAAGCCAATCGGACAGGGGATCGCCCGACTCGGGAACGATGCCACCAGAGCGCTCCGAAGGAAGCTCGATGCTGAGGTAGACGCTGCCAGGGAAGTTCGTATCCCCCTGGCACGCTGAGGCGACCTGCAGGTCCCGGGCGACGCGGTCGAGTCCCGCGCCTCCTGCCGCGACGGGCAGCGCAGTAAGCTCCTCGCTGCGGCGCACCACCGGGACCAGTCTCCACTGAACCAGACACGTGACTGGTGAAGGCCGCGGGTCGGGCGGCTGTCGATCGAGCTCGCTTTGACTTCTAGCGGAGGCGGGCGCTGGCGTTGTTCCGGCGCTGCGGCAGTCGTAGCCGTTGCGGCCGTCGCGTGTTGTGGCCTCCGGCGCGGAACTGGTGGACGGGCCATCCGTTGTCGTGGGCTAGGTGAGCCAGGCGACGCTCGGGGTTGACGGCGTGTGGGTGTCCGACGGCCGTGAGCAGGTGGACGTCATGGATGGAGTCGCTGTAGGCGTCGCTGTGGAGCAGGTCGATGGACCTCAAGTTGGCGAGATCTTGGACGGCCTGGGCTTTGGCTTGCCCGTGCAGGATGGGCGAGAGCAGCTGTCCGGTCCAGCGGCCCGCTGCCACCTCCGATCTGGTTCCGAGCCCTCCGGTCAGGCCGAGCGCGTCGGCAATGATCTGTACGAGTTCCACAGGCGCGGCGCTGACGAGCCAGACCTCGTGGCCGGCTGCCAGATGCCGTCGTGTGAGCTCCAGCGTCTGCGGCCACAGCCGTGGCGCGACCCGCTGTTGGTACAGCTGCCGGCTCAGGGCCACGACGTCGTCGACCACCAGACCCGCACCGAGGGACAGGGCTTTGCTCTGCGCGTCCTGCAGGTGGCTGAGGTTTTCTCCGCGTAGCCGGAATTGGGCCTGCACGAGCCCGTACCGGACGAGATCTCGGCGGGACACCATCTTGGATGCGAGCAGTCCCCGCCCAATCAGGTACAGGGAGCTGCCCTGGACCAGGGTGTTGTCGACGTCGAAGAACGCTGCTCGGACCGACGATCTAGGGACATCTGGCTGCGGAACGGTCATACGCTCGTTCCTCCGTCGGTCCCCGGGCAAGGCCGGCGGGCGATGCGGGCTGTCGTCCGGCCAATCGGAGCCGTTCTTGTGGGCGCCCAACCGGAGATCAGAAACGGGACTCCTCCAGCTCCATGAGGGAGCCGTCGACGGCCTCGGCGATGGCCCGCTTGGACGTCAGCTCGGGGAAGACGGCCGCGGCAAACCATCTGGCCGCGGCGATCTTGCCCTCGTAGAAGCTCCTGTCCCGGCCGCACGCGGTCGGCAGTTTCTCGGTGGCGACGGCGCCCTGCCGCAGCAGCAGCCAGCCGACGACGAGGTCGCCGAGCGCCATCAGGGTGCGGGTGGTGTTGAGCCCGACCTTGTAGATATTGGCATTCGCGTTGCGACTGCCCTGGTCAACGGAGGCCATCAGCTCGTTGATCATATGGTTGATGATGCCTTGCACGTCCTCGAGGGCCTGCCCGAGCAGCTCTCGCTCCCCGGTGAGCGTGCCGTTGCCGCTGTCGCCCTTGGCGAACTCGTGGATCTGCGCCCCGAGCTGGCCGAGGGCGGCGCCCTGGTCGCGCACGATCTTGCGGAAGAACAGGTCCATGCCCTGGATCGTCGTGGTGCCCTCGTACAGCGTGTCGATCTTCGCGTCCCGGATGTATTGCTCCACCGGGTAGTCCTGGGTGAAGCCCGAGCCGCCGAAGACCTGCAGGCTGGTCGCCAGCAGCTCATACGCCTTCTCCGAGCCGTACCCCTTGACGATCGGCAGCAGCAGGTTGTTGAGGCGCACCGCCAGGTCGTCAACCTGGCCGGAGTCGGCGCCCAGCGCCACCTGGTCCTGGATGCTGGCCGTGTACAGCACCAGAGCGCGCATGCCCTCGGCCCACGCCTTCTGGCGCATGAGCATGAGCCGGACATCGGGGTGGTGCGTGATGGTGACGCGCGGCGCGGCCTTGTCGGTCATCCGCGTCATGTCGGGGCCCTGCACCCGGATCTTGGCGTACTCCAGGGCGTTGAGGTAGCCGGTCGACAGCGTCGAGATCGCCTTGGTGCCGACAAACATCCGGGCGTGTTCGATGACCTGGAACATCTGGGCGATGCCGTTGTGCGCGTCACCCACCAGTGTGCCGACCGCCGGCGCCTTCTCGCCGAAGGTCACCTCGCACGTGGTGGAGACCCTCAGGCCCATCTTCTTCTCGAGGTTGGTGACATAGACGCCGTTGCGCTCCCCGAGCTCGCCGGTCTCGACGTCGACCTGGATCTTCGGGACAAGGAACAGCGACAGCCCCTTCGTGCCGGGGCCGCCGTGACCCTCGATGCCGACCGGGCGGGCGAGCACGAGGTGGAAGATGTTCTCGGGCCAGTCCCACTCGGCGCTGGTGATGAAGCGCTTGACGCCCTCGATGTGCCAGGTGCCGTTCGGCTGGCGGTGCGCCGTCGCCCGGCCGGCGCCGACGTCGGAGCCGGCGTCGGGCTCGGTCAGCACCATCGTGGCCCCCCAGCCCCGCTCGATGGCCAACTCGGCGAAGCGCTGCTGCTCCGCGGTGCCGTTGTCGTGCAGGATCTGGGCGAACCCCGGGCCGCTGGAGTACATGAAGATGGCCGGGTTGGCGCCCAAGACAAGCTCGGCGACGGCCCAGATCAGCGAGGGAGGCGCACCGATCCCACCGAGTTCTGCGCGTAGTGGGAGCCGGTCCCAGCCGCCGTCGTGGTAAGCCTGCCAGCTCTTGGTGAAGGCCGCGGGCAAGGTGACGGACGCGGTGTCCTTGTTGAACACCGGCGGGGTGCGGTCACCGTCGCTGTAGCTGGCGGCGAGGTCGTTGCTGCACAGCCGCTCCACCTCCTTGAGGACGTCCTTTGCCGAGTCCACGTCGAGGTTTGCGAAGGGGCCGGAGCCCAGGACGCGGTCGGCGCCGAACACCTCGAAGAGGTTGAACTCGATGTCCCGCAGATTGCTCTTGTAGTGCCCCATCACAGCCATCCTCAAGGTCGGTACCGGACGGGACCGCCGGCAACAGTGAGCCGGCGACCCGCGTCCCATCGTCGCGGGAGCGCTCAGACCCCGCGTCGCCTTCGCAGCGCCGCGTCACATAACACTGTGCCCTAGCGCCGGGCATGTGTGCTCGTGCTCTCGGATACGCTCTGCGTTGGTGTTTTTGTGGTGAGGGGATAGATCTTGGTTTCGCCGTGGCACGACCTCGAACCGGTTGTCACCCGCGGGCTGCGTGCGCATCTGCCCTTGGTGGCTGCGGAGATCACCTCTGCGGTGGCAGCTGAGGTCCCGGCCTACACGCAGCCCATCGCCGGGGCTCTGGGGGAGCGGCTACGGGCGGGGGTGATGCGTGGACTTGGCCACTTCTTGGACCTGGCGGGACGTCCTGACCCGCCCCTGGGACCGCTGGATCAGCAGTTCTATCGGACCCTAGGACGTGGTGAGTTGCGTGAGCACCGGGATTTGCAGACACTGCTGGCCGCCTACCGGGTGGGGACCCGGGTCGCGTTTCGGTGCTTCGCAGAAGTCCTGGTGAGCCATGACGATGTGCCCCCGCAAATCCTGATCGCCTTGGCCGAAGCACTGTTCGCCTACATGGATGAGGTCTCTGCGACCTCCGCACAGGGCTACGCTGACGAACAAGCGCTGCGCGCCGGCGAACACGAGCGACTCCGCCACGAGCTGCTGGACCTGCTGCTGTCAGCAGCTGCGGACAGCCCTGCCCTGGCGGCTGCGGCGGCCGCGGCGCACTGGCCCCTCCCGGCGACCGTAGTCGCCGTCATGACGGCCCCAACGCCAGCCCGGCATCGGCCCGTTCAGCTGGGTCGGCAGGCCTTATTGGGGCAATACAAGAGCGCGACCATCGGCATCGCCGTTGTAGCGGCGCCAGTCAACGCCGTGGAGCAGGCACAATTTGTCCGGCAGGTCACCGGACAGGGTGCCGTGATCAGCCCCGCCCGGCCCCCGACACGGCTGCACACCGTGCTGAATATGACGAGCCTGGCTTACGCGCTGCGCACCGAGCAGGTGCTTACGGCGGATCCCCTGCTCGTCGAGGAGCACCTGGCCATGCTCATCTTGCACGCCGATCGCCCGCTCACCGACGAGCTCCTAGACAGATGCCTGGCGCCGTTGCTGCAAGTCAAGGAAGCGAGCAGGCCACGGCTGGCCCTGACACTGCTCAGCTGGCTGGAACACCGCGGGGAACGCCAGCGCATCGCCGCCGACCTGCACATCCACCCGCAGACGGTCGGATACCGGCTCACTCAGCTGAGATCGCTGTTCGGCGCTGCCCTGGACAGCCCCCTGGCACGCTTCGAGCTGGAGATGGCCTTGCGCGTCAGTACCAACGACCGACCTGACCGGCCACCGACCGACACCAAGCAGGCTGCGCTGAGGAAGATCATCGCCAGCCGCACGTAAGACGGCTCTGCTGGTGGCGCAGATTGGCGACCGCCACAGCACGATCACAAAAGGATCGAGGCTTCAGGTGATGTGTACGGGGGTGCCGAGGGGCAGCAGTTTGGCCAGGGTGGTGATGTCGGTGTTGGTGAGCCGGATGCAGCCGTGGCTGACGGAGTGTCCGATGCTTGCGGCCT
>JAABUZ0100009186.1_pt1 | contig 11388 bp, 12 predicted proteins | sample 5562091 | NCBI WGS metagenome assembly JAABUZ01 (sample SAMN12813069, study PRJNA571459) | rock metagenome | isolation source: Antarctica rocks | place: Antarctica: Victoria Land, Linnaeus Terrace sud | collected 2015-12-21
ACGAGCGCCTCCCCGAGCACGCCGAAGCCTGGGTCAAATGGGCCATGATCGGAGTCATGGCCCGACGGCTCGCACCCGCACCAGGCCGAAAATCCTGGACCTGACCACATTGCCGACACGTTCTGAGTGACAGACCCAGCGATCCACTGTGGTCGCGGCGCCGGGTAGTTCTCAACGCCGCGTCGGGTGGCCCTCTGGTCGGGATCGTCGATCCGTTGACACCGGGCCTGGTTGTGCGGGCGTCGTCGGTGGCTCGACGAACCGCGCGTCGCACTGCTCCCGCACTCCTATCTGGTTCTTGACCGGTGGCGCCGCTCGCGGCCTCTGACCAGCGATCGGAGCGCCCCGTTATCGACCGTGACCGTTGCTCTGGGCCCTGCGGGCCGCGATCGCGGGTCGAGCTGGAGCACGCCACGGTGGAGTACACCGACACCGCCGGACCGGGCCCGGTCGTGGTGTTGCTGCACGGGCTGCTGAGCGCCGCCGCGATGTACGGGCCCGTCGTGGCCGACCTGCGCCGCGACCACCGTTGCGTCCTGCCGGAGCTGCCGCTGGGCGCCCACCGGATCCCGACCCGCCCCGGCGCCGACCCCACCGTGGGCGGACTCGCGCGGCTGATCGAGCACTTCTTGGCCCACCTCGATCTCCACGATGTTGTGCTGGTCGGCGACCCGCGGGGCCTGGCCCCCGCCGTCGCGGCCTACCACCCCGCCCGCCTCGACCGGCTCGTCCTGGCCGGCCACGAAGCGTTCGACGCCGCGGGGAAAGCCGGTCACCTCCTCGGCGGGGGCGTCGTCGGCGGGCCGAGCGATGGGGACGGCGTTCTCGGCGGTGGCCTGGTCACCGATGCTCTCGTCACCGCCGCCGCCTGCCTCCCGGCAGGAATCAGCATCATCGCGGCACTGCAACGGCGAAGACCACCCATGGCGCAAGCTTGGGGCCTCGCGGCCGCGGGCATCCCACCACCCGTAGCCGAGCAGAACCCCGATGATCAACGTCGGCGACGACACATCCGGCGCGGGATCCGCCGCGACCTCACCGGGCACCTGCGCTCCGCCGACCAACGCGCCCGTGGCCGCATGCGCAGCGCCGTGGCCGTAGGGCTCGCCGGCTTCGACAAACCGACCCTGATCGTGTGGGGCCTCGAGCGCGAAGGCCGGCTCCGTCAGCAGCACCAGCGCCTGGCCGGCCTGCTGCCGCAACCCGAGCTGATCCACCTCGGCGACCCGACGACCCGCACCAGCGACATCGCCAGCGCCATCCGCGAGTTCGCCCGCCCACGGCCAGCGCATGATCGTCTGCGCGGGTCACAAGATTCAGGCTCGGTTTAGTCTCGACGCGCAGACTCCGAACCATGAGCCCGACACCGACCTCGACCCCCACCCAGCAGCGTGGCGACGACCCGGACGCCCCCACCATCCAGAGCCGCTGGCGGCGGCCGGGTCGAGCCGGTACAGCAGCACTGGTTGCGGTGGCCGTCGTGATCGTGCTCGGTGTGGCCGCGGGCATCGTGCTGCTGGTCGTGGGCGGCGGCTCGGACGGCCCCGCAGGACCCGGTGGCCCCGCCGCCAACGCAGCGATCACCCGGGCCTTCGGCGGCAACACCGCCGACGGCCCACAAGCCGCGACACGGGCGCCCGGCGGTCCCGGCGGGGGGCCGAAGGGACACGGAGCACCCAACGGGGTCCTCGACCAGATCACCCACGGGCAGTTCACCCTCGACGCCGCAGCGGGCGGACGCACCGTCGCGGTGCAGCGCGGCCAGCTGATCGCCCTCACCCCGAGCGCGGTCACGGTACGCAGCCCCGACGGGTTCACCACCAGCTATCGGGTCGAGCCCGGCGTGACGATCACCAAGGACGGCCAGGGCGCCACGGTCAGCGAGCTGACCACCGGCGACCAGACCCTGGTCGTAGCGGCACCCGACGCCACCGGACTGGCCGCCCAAACCGTCACCGTCGACTGACCCCGGCTGACCCCGATGAGGATCACCCGACGGCTCGCCGCGGCCGGCTCCCGCACCGCCGATGCCGCGGCCGGCGAGCGCAGCGCGGCGGCGCCGCGCGCGACCACAGCCAGCCGCAGAAACCGCGGGCAGCCGTCGTGGGTGCTGCCCGGCAGCCGGCGCCGTGAGCAGCCCGGAGCGCGGCCGGTGGAGTCGGCCCTCGCGCCGGGGGCGTCCCCGCTGAACCCGCCAGCCACAGCATCACCCCCCGCCCTGGCTTCGAGCCCGCCCGTGGGAGTCGGGCCGGCCGGGCACGCCGGTGCTCGCCGCGTCGCCATGAACCCGCGACTCGTCGTCAGGTACCCGCCGCCCCCGGGACCGCAGGTGTTCACGTCCTCGCTGCTTCGGGGCCCGGGCCCCGAAGCAGCGACCGTCGCGGCCCCGCGCCGGGTGTTGGTGGTCTCGGGCAGTGTCGGGGCCGGTCATGACGGTGCGGCCGGGGAGCTGGCGCGGCGGCTGCGCGCCCGGGGGGTCACGGTGGTGGTGCGGGACTGGCTCGACGCGGTCCCGGGCCCGGTGCGGGCGGTGTTGCGCGACGGCTACGCGCCCACGGTGCGCTGGGCGCCGGGGCTGTTCGGCTGGTTGTTCACCAGCTTGGAGGGCCGCGGCCCGGTCCGCGGGCTGCTGGACTGGTTGTGCCGGCTCGCCGAGCCGGCGGTGAGCGGGTGGGCGGCCGGCGCGGACGCGGTGGTCTCGACCTATCCGCTGGCCAGCCAAACCCTGGGTGCCCTGCGCGCCCGCGGTCAGGTGGCGGTCCCGGTGGCCACGTTCCTGACCGACACGGCCGCGCACGCCACCTGGGTGCACCCGGGCGTCGATCACCACTGGACGGTCGGCGCCGCCACCGCGCGGCACGGCGAGCATGCTTACGGCATGGCGATGACCCCGGTGGGCCCGCTGGTCGCACCCCGCTTCGCCCGCCCGATCAGCCCCACCCGACGGGTGACGCTGCGCGCGCAGCTGGGGGTGGGCGGTGACGACCCGGTGGTGTTGATGCTGTGCGGGTCGCTGGGCATCGGTCAGGTCCCCGAGGCGGTGGCCGCGGTGCTCGCCCATCCCCGGGCCCGGGTGCTGGTCTGTTGTGGGCGCAACACCGGTCTGCGGACCCGGTTGAGCGGGATGTCGGATCGGGTGGTGGCGTTGGGGTGGCGCGAGGACGTGCCCGAGTTGATGGGCGCCGCCGACGTCCTGGTCCACAACGCCGGCGGATTGTCGGTCACCGAGGCCGCGGTCGCCGACCTGCCCGCGATCACCTACCTGCCGGTCCCGGGCCACGGCCGGGCCAACGCCGCAGTGCTCGCCGCCGCCGGACTGGCCCCGTGGCCAGCCACCCCGGCCGCGCTGGCCGCGGCGATCGACGCACACACCAGCCACCCGCACCGGCCGCGGGCCGCGAGTGCGCCGGCGACCCCCGACGCCAGCCACCTGATCACCACGTTGCTCGAGACCTGATGACCGGGCTGGGGGGCAGGCGAGCACCACGGCCGCGCTGGCGGGTGCCCCGGCCCAGCGGCAAACGCCTGGCCATGACCGTCGCGGTACTCGCCGGGGTCGGGCTGGCCGCGGTGGTGCTGGTCAACAGCAGCGACGAGCTCCTCACCGCCGCCGACACCCTCACCGAGGTGTCCTGGGGATGGGTGGCCGTCGCGGTGCTCGCCGAGATCGCCTCCTACGGGATGCGCGGGGCCGGGCAAGCGGTGCTGCTGCGCCGCGGCACCACCCACCCCGGGCCGGACCCCACCCCAGCATCCGGGGCCGACGATGGGCCGGGGGCCGCAAGCGCCGCCTCGATGACGGGCGGCTCGATGACCGGCGGCTCGACCGGGCCGGGTGTGGTGACGTTGGGGGCGGCCACCTGGGCCGGGGACGCCGCGGCGTACTGCCTGCCGTTCGGGTTCGCCGCCTCCGGGGTGGTGATGTTTCGGGTGCTGCGCCGCCGCGGGATCGAGGCCGGCATCGCGGGCTGGATGTTCGCGGTGGCCTCGCTGCTCTACATCGGGGCGGTCGCGGTGTTGACCATCGTCGCGGTGCAGGTCGCCGGTGGCGAAGACCCCGTGCCCGGCCTGCAAGCCGTCACCGGCGGCCTGCTCGGGGTGCTGGTGCTGATCGTCGTGATCTACGTACTGGCCCGCCGGGGCCCGCTGGCCCGCGCCGTCGCGGTACGGCACGCCGCGCGGGCCCGCACCCACGCCGGCGATCCCAGCCATGTGCCGGGCCGGGTCACCGTCCGGGCCCGGCTGGCCGGGTGGGTCCGCGCGCGGGCCGTCGAGCTGCGGGCGGTGCGGCTGCCGCCGGCCGCGGCGGCGGCCGCGTTCGGGTTGATGATGCTGTCCTGGTTCGCGACATCGCCGTGCTCGGGATCGCGTTCGCCGCGTTGGGTGCCGCCCCACCGTGGGCTGGCCTGCTGCTGGCCTACTGCGCCGGGCAGATCGCCGCCGCCGTGCCGATCACCCCCGGCGGGATCGGGGTCGTCGAGGGCAGCCTGACCCTGGCCCTGGTCGCGTTCGGCGGTGCCGCCACGGTCACCTTGGCCGCGGTGCTGCTCTACCGGCTGATCGCCTACTGGGGCTGCATTCCCCTCGGCGGGCTGGCATGGCTCGGGCTGCGCGCCACCGCACCCACCCACACCGACCTCGATCCGTCTGCGGGCCGGGCCGGGCTGGCTGCAGGCCCCGCGTGAGCGCCTCGCCACGGTGGCGCCGGCTCCCGCCCGCCGCGTTCGCCGCCCTCGTCACCGCGTGGCGCACCGTGCTGATGGTGGTGGTGCTGAGCGTCGGGTTGGCGGCGTGCACCGGTCCCGGGGGTAGCGCGTCGACCAACAACGACGCCGGCTGCGCCGCCGTGCTGCCGCTGGCCCGCGACACCGTCCACGGCCAGGGCACCCTGACCCTGATCCGGCGCATCAACGGCGCCGACGCCGACACCATCACCCGCGAGGCCGGGGTCGTCCCACCCGCACCCCCACCAGGACCCAGACCCCCCAAGCCCCCGCCGCCGAACCCCGTCGATGGTCCCCCGCTACCGAAAACGTGCCTGGTCGTCTACCAGGGCGCCTACCCACCCGGAGCTATCACCGGGGCCAGCGCACCAGCAACCGCCGGGCACTACGCCCTGGTCGTGCTCCGGGTGCGACACCCCTCGATCGACCGGATCCTGATCACCAACACCCTGCCCGCCGACACCACCCCCCGCCCATGGTGGCAACGAATCTTCTGAACCGGGTTCCTGAACCTGGACTGGCTGAGGCATCCTCCGGCCGCCGCCAAGCTGGGATGATCGCCGTTGCCGCAGGAAATGCGGCATTTCCTGCGACGACCTGCACTGCTACGACGGTGCCGGTCGCGGTCAGGAAGCCGCCGCTGCCCTGGTCGGGGACGGTGCGGCCGTAGGAGGTGGCGAGGTCGGCGCGATCGTGGGTCTGGACCTGCCAGCCGTGGCGGGTGAGCTAGTCGGGGCCGGCCGGACCGAGGCCGCCTTTCCATAGCTGGGTGTACTGGTCCATGGCGGGCACGGCGTGGGCCTGGGCGAGCAGGGGGCTGTCGGCGATGGTGCCGTGTTCGAAGGAGAGTTGGCTGCGGTCAGCGGAAAGTTCGTCGACCCTTGCCAGCAGCTGGGTGGCGTCGTGGGCGGTCAGGTAGATCAGTAGCCCTTCGGCCAGCCACGCGGTCGGCGCGGTGGGATCGAACCCGGCCGTGGTCAACGCAGCCGGCCACTCCGCCTGCAGGTCGATGGGCAAGATGGTGCGTCCGCACCGCGGCAACGCTCCCTGCCCGGCCAGGACGTGCTCTTTGAAGGCCAGCACGTCAGGTAGGTCCAGTTCGAACAGACGGAGGCCGGGCGGCCAGGTTAGCCGGAAGGCGCGGGTGTCGAGCCCGGCGGCGAGCAGCACCACTTGGCGGCAGCCGGACTCGGCGGTCGCGGCGCGGGGCGTAGCAGCCGAGCGCTGCCCTGGGCGCTGCGGTCCACCTCGGCGTACGGGCTGAAGCAGAGGCCGGGGCGGTCCACCCGGATCACCCGGTGGGGGCGAGTAGGCGAGCCACCTCCTCCCACTCCAGATGCGACCCACCGGCGCCGACCTCGACGACCACCGGCACGCCCCTCGAGACCGGTCTCGACGATGCGCACGTCGGCACCGGTCACCCGAACGAGGCGGCCCGGTGCCGCCGTAGCCGTTCCCTGGCGGGATGCCGCGGTCCCCGCGGCGAGCACGGCGGACCACCCCTCCGTGCAGAGCCCACCGACGACGCATGAACAGCCCCTCCCAGCGATCGTGTGGTGGTCAGGTGAGGTCGCGGTGTCGCAGGCCGTACAGCCCGAATCCAGTCAACGCGGCGGCGAGCACGAGCAGGATCGCGAGGACAGGCGCGAGCTGGGCTGGGCCGGCGGCCCGCAGCGGTTCGAGGGTGGCCAGGACGGCGAGATGCGCAGCACCGGGGGCGGGACCAGGCGGAACTCTCCGAGCAGGTCGACGAGGATGACCAGGGCGAGCACGGTCCATGCCGCCGGGATGGCCTGGCGTGGGAGCCAGCAGAGTAGGGCGACGGTCAGGCCGGTGAGCAGGAGGCAGGCAGGGAGGAAGGCGAGAGTGGTGCCCAGTAGTGCGAAGGTCCGGTCACCGGGGTCGCCGAGGAGCAGCCCGCTGGTCAGTCCGGCGGCCAGGCCGAGCCCGGCCAGCGCGACCGCTGTTCCGGTCGCGGCCATGACGATCTCGGCGCCGGCCCACCGGCTCCGGCGCACGGGGGTGGTCAGCAGGGGGTCGGCGAGGCCGGTGGTCTCGTCGCCGCGCAGCCGCAGGGTCGTAGCGATGGCGAACGCGGCGCTGGCCTGGGCAAGGGCGTAGAGCACCAGCAGGAAGAACATCTGCTCTGGGGTGCGCCCCGCGGCGCAGGTGCCGAGCTGGGCGAAGGCGGGGCTGCTGAGTTGGCTGCCGAGGCTGGGGGCGGCGGCGCCGAGCAGCGCGCCGAGGGCGATCAGCCCGGCGGTCCAGCCGAGCAGCGCCCCGCGGTGGCGGCGCCAGGCCAGGGTGAGTGGGTCGCGCAGCCCGGGTGCGGCGGTGCCGGGTCCCAGTCGGGGGGCGAGGAGCCCGCTGCCGGTGTCGCGGCGGGCCAGGACGGCGTGTGCGCCGGCGGTGGCCGCGGCGGTGAGGCCAAGCATTGGCACGAGCAGCCACCAGCGTTCCCCGGCGAAGGCCTGCACGTGGCGGGCCCAGCCGAACGGGGACAGCCAGACCAGGGGGCTGCCGGTGAGGTCTCCGACGGCGGCGAGCGCGAAGAACCCAACCAGGATCGTCACACCGACCGCGCGCGTCGCGGCGGGGTTCTGGGCCAGTTGCGCGGCCAGGGCGCCCAGGCCGGCGAACGTCGCGCCGCCGGCGCCCAACACGGCGGCGAGGGCGAGCGACCCGGCGACCGGCAGGCCCTGGGTGGTCATGCCGGCGGCGGCCAGGACTGTGATCAGTGAGCACAAGCCAGGTCGCGGCCAGCGGGGCGTGGCGGCCGACGACGCTGGAGGCGAGGACGTCCCGGCGTCCGTCGTGTTCCTCGACCCGGGTGTGGCGGATGACGAGCAGCAGGTTGACCAGTCCGGTCACCAGCACCCCGGACGAGCCGATCGTCCAGGCCAGTAGCCCGCCGACGGTCGGGGCGAACACCGGGCGCGCAGCGCGAGCTCGGCAGGGTTCGCGGCCGCGGCGTTCGCGAACGCGACCCGGATCGCGTCGGTGGGGTACGCGGTCGCCGTGGCCTGGGCCAACGAGATCGGCAGCAGCGCGATCACCACGACCCAGGCGCTCAGGCGCAGCCGGTCACGCCGCCAGATCAGCCAGGCCAGTCGTCCGGTGCCCTGCCAGGCGCTCGACCCGCGCTCGGGCGCTGTTGTAGGCGGGGCTGCGACGGCGGTCACCGCCGGCCGCCAGCGGAGACCGGCGTGGATGCGTCGGCGCCGGTGCTGGGCGTGCTGGTGGCGGGGGTGCGGTAGTGGGACAGGAACAGCTCTTCGAGGGTGGGGGGTCCGCTGGTCAGGCTGTGCACCCCGATCTCGGCGAGTCGGGTGAGCAGGTCGTTGAGGTGCTCAGGGGTGACGTGGCAGCGCAGCCGGGCACCGTCGAGGTCGGCGTCCTCGGTGCCGGGCAGGCTGGCCGCCAGCGCGGCCGGGTCGGCGGGTTGGGCGGTGAGCTCGGCGCTGATCGCGGTCTGGCGCGCGCCGCGCAGCTGGGACAGCGGTGCGGACTCCACTGTGCGCCCGGCGCGCACGATGCTGACCCGGTCGCAGAGCGCCTCGACCTCGCCGAGGATGTGGCTGGAAAGCAGGACCGTGCGACCGCGCTGGTGCTCGTCGGCGATGACGTCGCGGAAGACCGCTTCCATCACCGGGTCCAGTCCTGAGGTGGGCTCGTCGAGGATGAGCAGCTCCACCGGGGAGGCCAGCGCGGCGACCAGGGCGACCTTCTGACGGTTGCCCTTGGAGTAGGTGCGGCACCGTTTGCGGGGGTCGAGTTCGAAGCGCTCGAGCAGCTCGGCGCGCCGGGGGGCGGTCGGGCCGTGGCCGCGTAGCCGGGTGAGCAGGTCGATGACCTCCCCGCCGGTCAGGGTGGGCCACAGTGCGACGTCGCCGGGCACGTACGCCAAGCGCCGGTGCAGCTCCGTCGCGTCGCGCCACGGGTCGCGGCCGAACAGCCGCACCCGACCGGCGCTGGCCTGGATGAGGCCGAGCAGGACTCGGATCGTGGTGGTCTTCCCGGCGCCGTTGGGTCCGAGGAAGCCGTGGACCTCGCCTTCGGCGACCTCGAGGTCGAGCCGGTCGAGCGCGCGGACCCGACCAAACGTCTTGACCAGGCCCTCGACCTGGATCAGTGGGCTCACCGTTGCCCTCCTCGCGTGCTGGGAATGTCTGCGTCGTCGGCCGGGACGCCCCGGTCGCGGTGGCCAGTTCGCTCGGCCGTGTCGACCTCGTCGGCGGGTGGGCCCGTCTTGCGGGTTCGGTTCTGGAAGTCGTCGAGTCCGGCACGGGCGCGTTCGGCCTTGCCGTCACGCAGCAGTCCAGGCGCGAGAACGTCGAGGCTGGCCCGACCGACCCGCGGGCCGCCCTCGGGGCCGAACACCTCGACGCCCAGGCCACGGGTGACGTGGTCGTGCAGCACGGTCACACCCAGGCGCATCGCGGTCAGCACGACCGCCTGCGCGCGGACGTCCGCCCCGCCGACACCCTCGACCGGCGACCGATCCATGAGGTACCGCTCGGTCAGGTCGACAAGCTCGTCGAAGACCGTGGCCGCCGCCTCGGACCCGTCGACCAGGGCCCGCGCCAGATACCGCAGCGCCGGCGGCGCCGAGCGGTAGACCTCGTTGAGATAGCCAGGGTCGGCGACAGCACCGTCGTCCAACCCGGCCGAGGCCTGGCGCCGCAGATAGTCCACGACGTAGCCGTCGCACTCCGAGCGCAGCCGCTCCTTGGTCCCGAAGTGGTGCTGCACCAGCGCCGGGGACACCCCGGCCCGCGCCGCGATCGAACGGACCGTCGCCCCCCGAACACCGCGCTCGGCGAACTCCTCGAGCGCCGCGTCACGAACCCGAGCCCGACCCGTCAGGTCACCCGGCGGTCGCGTCCCGTTGATCTCCACCATGCTGGCTACTGTACGCATGTACGGTGCGCTATACAAGCGAACAGGCGGTGGTCGCGGCGTCTACCGCTCGCCTTCGAGGGCCGGTTGCGGGAGGTACGAGGAAGCCGATGGAAGACCGGTCGTTCCAGTGGCGCAGATCAAGTTGCGTACCAGCCCCGAATCCACTCGACGAGCGTGGGGAGGCCGAGTAGCCGGGGGGAATTTCACCCCCCGGCCCTAGTCCCACCGGGTGTCGGACCCGGCCCGAGCGGTGGTTCACCACCGGTCGAGGTGCAGCACCTCTTCGAGCCGGGCGCGGGGCGCGGGCTTGAAATCGGTGCCGATGCTGTACGCGGTCGGAACGAGCGGGCCCTGGCGGATGTCGTCGGGCAGCCCCAGGACCCCCGCGACCTGCTGCTCGTGGCGCAGATGCAGGTCGGTCCAGGCCGTCCCCAACCCGCGGGCCCGGGCGGCGAGCATGTAGCTCCACACGGCGGGCAGTAGCGACCCCCACATCGAGACCTGATTGGCGTCGAGCAGCACCGCGCTGCCCGGCGCCCGGACACAGGCGATCAGTAGGACGGGCACTCGGTGCAGGTTCTCGGCGAGGTAGGCCACGCTGCGCGACACCCGCGCCTGCACCGCCGCCCGGGGTGAGTCGGCCTCGAACAGGCCCCCGGCGTAGGTGGCGGTGTCCCGGTACTCGGCGAACGCCGAGCGGTAGAGCTCGGCGATACGGGTCCGTTGGTCGGGGTCGGTGATCACGAGCCAGTGCCAGCCCTGGGTGTTCGAGCCCGATGGGGCCTGCAACGCGACCTGCAGACACTCCCGGATCACCTCAAGCTCGACCGGGCGGTGGAAGTCGAGCCGGCGACGCACCGCTCGGGTGGTGGTCAGCAGCTCATCGGGCGAAAGATTCAGCGGGTCTGTCACCGCCCTATTGCACCGCCTCCCTCCGTCGGGGCGACAGCGCTGTCAGTTCTGACGGTTATCGACTCAACGGCGACGGCCAGTCGTGCTTCACGCGTCGTGTAGCTGCGCGAACGTGATGGTGTTGCCGTCATCGAGGCAATGGTGGAGATGACGCCCCGAGTGGTCGCCCCGGTATCGAGGCCGCGAGCGGAGAGCTCATTGAAGGGTGGGTCGAGAGCGTCGACGCCGAGGGTGACCAGGCTAGGCTGTACCCGGCACGTTCGGGATCATGAAGAAGCTGGAGCACGGCGCGAGGGCTGACGTCCCATTCGGCGAGGCCCGGCATCGGTTGCCGTTCGGGCGGCCGGCCGAACAGCTTCTCGTACCAGGCCTGGGCCTGACCCGGCCTGACCCCGCCCCCTGGGGACACACGCCACCCCCGGGGTCTCCCTCGCGGAGAGGTCATCGCCACATTCGACCGGCGGGGGCGGACTGAGGGATGCCGGCGTCTCTTCCGCAGGCGTCGCCCGGAGGGCGGCGGCGTTCCGGCCGGGGGCGTTCGTGATCGGTCGGGGCCGCGGACGGGCGGTCCTACAGGCCGTGCTCTTGGCCGTTCGGCCCGACCTCGGGCATCATGATCTCCTTCTGAACCCGCGGAGGTGTCCGGGCCACCCGGCCCGGCATCCGAGCGGTTGCCTAACCCCTCGCGATGTTCGCGTCCCGTCCAAGGAGAGCTGCCATGACCGACACCCCCGACCCCGCCGGCGCCGGCCCGCGGTCCGAGCATCCCCACGTGGAGAACGACCTCGCCGAGCTCAAGGGCATCGGCCCGAAATACGCGGCGATCCTCAAAGAGATCGGCGTCGATTCG
>JAABUZ0100009189.1_pt1 | contig 11385 bp, 12 predicted proteins | sample 5562091 | NCBI WGS metagenome assembly JAABUZ01 (sample SAMN12813069, study PRJNA571459) | rock metagenome | isolation source: Antarctica rocks | place: Antarctica: Victoria Land, Linnaeus Terrace sud | collected 2015-12-21
GCCGTCCGTTGTTTCGCCGCAGCCGAAACAGGGGTTCAAGGGGAGGCCTCCCCTTGGTCGGGCACCGCCCGACAGCGGGTCTCACCTCCACTATTTGCCCCTTGACAACCAATACCGGATCTCAGCAACAGGGGCTCTTGCGCATATAACGTGAATGGATAGGTTGCGGGTCGGATGGTGACCACGCGGCCAAGCTCTGCTGCATCGCGTATAGTGGACAGGAGATGGCACGTGAGCAACCGCCTTGGGCTGCCCTGTTGATCGGCGGCCCCTCCGGCGTCGGCAAGAGCACCGCGGCGCGGGATATTGCCTTGCGCTTCGGTGTCTCCTGCAAACCTCGCCGCAACATGCTTGACAGATCAGCGCCCTATCTTTGGCCGAAAAAGAAGCCAACAGGGTGGGCGATCCGCCTGCCGGCACACCAGACACAGGGAGCGATCGTGCGCTTGTCCCGCATTTATTCGGCCATGACTATGACGCTCAAACGTCAAGGATGATACGGCGAGGTTTGCCGCGTGGCGCGCCGGGTGGCTGCCGAGGGCGACGCGCTGGTGGCGGGCAACCTCAGCAACACCTGGGCCTATGATCCCGCCGACCACGCCTCGCACGCTCGTACCCGGGCGCTGCTAGAGCGCCAGGTCGCGCTGCAGATGGAGGAGGGCGTCGACTTCTTCATTGGCGAGACGTACACCTTCCTGGGAGAGGCCCTGATCGCGCTAGAGGTCGCTAGGGCCAGCGGCCTGCCGGTGATGATCACGATGGCCTTCAAGAGTGACCCCCACTCGTTCGAGGGAGACGACGCGGCCGAGTGCGCGCGCCGTGTCATGGCTCCCGTCACCATCCATCAGGTCATCGTGGGCAAGATGGCGCTCATGCAGCGCGCTGGTAGTCATGGTGCAGGCCGCCCAGGACCGGGATAGAGACGATGGGTGTGATCGCATGCAGCGTCCGCACCTGTCCCATCGTCGCGGGGATCGCTTGCCGGATACCTTGATGCGGCCGCGCTGTATTGACATACGCGCAGTACGCCCGGAGCACGCGGCGCAGTTGGTTCTCAGGCAGGATGAGGAGATGATCGAGGCAGTCGCGCCGGACGCTGCCCAGGAAGCGTGCGCAGATGGCGTTCGCGCGGGGCGCGCGGACGGGTGTCCGCAGCACCTCGATGCGACTCCCCACCGCAACGCGTGCAAACGGTGCGCCGCACGTGGCGTCGTTATCGCGGATCAGGAAGCGCGGCGCCAGGCCGAACGGCGTGGCCTCGCGCAGTTGCTGGGCGACCCAGGCGTCGGTCGGATGCCGTGTCACGCCGACATGAACGACCCGTCGCGAGCCCAGGTCGACGATAAAGAAGGCGAAGAGCGTGCGGAAGCCCAAGTCGATGACCGGCAAGAAGTCGCAGGCCCACACCTCATGAGCGTGGTTATGAAGGAACGTTGCCCACGTCTGGCGGGATGGGTGCGGCGGGCGAACCCCGCGCCTGTGGCGCTGGACGGTGCGCTTGCCGACCCGGACCCCGAGCTTGAGGAGTGCGCCCCGGATGCGCTCCGCGCCCCACAGGCGGTTCTCTGCCGCCATCCGCTTGATCAAGGCGACCGTCTCCTCGGACACCTGCGGCCTCGTCGTTGCCGTCGCCGACCGGACATGCCAGACGAGGCGGTAGCCTTGGCGATGCCACCGCAACAGCGTGTCCGGCTGGACGATGAGCAAGGCGGCGCGCCAGCCCTGAACCAAGCGCGCCAGGAGGACGAGCAGCACGCGATCGCGCGGCGTGAACGCGGGCCGCGCGACCTGACGTTGGAGCACGATCAATTGCTGACGCAAGAGCGCGTTCTCGGCCATCAAGGCGGCTTTGCTTTTGGCAGCATCGGCAACCGCTCCTCGCGCAAGCGTCGGCTTCGTCTGCCGGAGAAGCCAGCGGTGCACGCGCTGGAGGCACGCGTTCCCGCGCCGTTTGATCGTGCCAAGGATCGTACTTATCATGTCATGCCCTCCTCGCATCAAACCCGCCTCGCAATTGATCGGAATGGATGTCGCCCACTCCTTTCTTGAGCATAGCGAGCTTCACGTGGCGCTGCACACAGGTCCGGATGGCGACGGGAGCCACGACAACACGCCACGGCGACTTGCTACTAGACGTATGAATGCCGGCAGGACCGACCAACTGGCGCGACACGTTGCGACCCCCAATGTGACCCAGCCGGTTTTGGAAGGAGTCCCGTCATGATGTCACGACGTGAAGCCGACCCGCTCGGCTCCAAGGAGCGTCGCGAGGCCGAAGCCACGCAGGCCGAAGGAAAACGCGGATCGCGGTTGCCACAGGCTCCTGATGGAGCGCCCCCGCAATACGAGTGGCTCATGCAGCTGCAAACCACCATAGGCAATCAGGCTGTGAGCCCGGCCGCCCTCGCGCCAGTAGGCGAACCAATAGGGCCCATGACCGGCCCCGCCGGTCGCGCCGGTCGCGCACTGCACGCACGTCGGCTTGCCACAGCGCCGATATTGCTGAGTGTAGGTGACATGGGCATTGAGGGGCGGCATCCCGCTAGGCATGGGGGCCTCCTCGGCGGCGTGCATGCGTTTCCCTCAGCGTCGCACACTGCTGACGCGCGTGTTGCAAAAGAACATGTCCGCTGTTGCACAAGGTCAGGCACCGCGCCCGCCCTGGCACGGGGCGCAGCGCCCCACCCAGCGATACGAAGAACGGAAGAGGCGGGGGCTACAGTGGTGATAGGCCGATGGACGTGCCGGCCTCAACCGGATCGGACAGGAGGATCGTCAGTGGCGCAGTACCAGTCCTACTTGCTGCGGGTCTGGCGCAGCAGCCGGCCCAATGGCTGGCAATGGGCGGCCCGGCTGGAGGGGCTGCAGGACGGAGAGCACCTGCGGTTCGCCGACCTTGACGCGCTGCTCGCCCACCTGCGCGCGGCTCGCCCCCGAGGCCCCGTCCGGCCCCGCCCCTCCCGCGTGAGCCAGGACATAGAGACCCAGCGCCTGAACGTCCGTCCCGTCCCGCCCCGTCCCGCTCGTCTGATATGACGGGCGACAAAGTACAGCACAGAAAGGACACGACCATCCATCCCTGGATCGCCGGCAGACCCTATACAAAGTCCGTCACAGTTGCACATGATGCAGATAAGGATTGAGGATCACTATGCGTTCATTGTTAACCCTCGCCGCCGCCCTCGTGGTCGGCAGTTCGACCGTCGCCTTCGCGCGCGTCACGCAATCGACGGCCCATGTCGCCCGCCACATCGCGGCTGCCGCGCGCGGCCCGGCCCCCACCACGGCGCGCACCTACGATGTCGTCGCCGGCTACGGCGACGACGACGCCGCCGCCAACATCTTTAACCCCGAGATCGTCAAGATCTACGTCGGCGACACCGTGCGCTGGCACGACGGCGGCCTGCTCGAGCCCCACGACGTGGCCTTCGGTCCCCCCGCCGCCCTCACCGTCCTCGCCGCCCAGCTGCAGGTCGTCACGCCCCAGAAGAACGGCCCGCCGGTGGTCACGGTCGGCCCCCAGTTTGCCTTCCCCTCGCCCGGTACAACCTACGATGGGGCGGGCGTGGCCCACTCCGGCCTCCTGGTCAAGGGCGCCGGCCCCAACGCCTCCTGGAGCCTGACCTTCACCAGGCCGGGCACGTACCGCTACGTCTGCCTGATCCACTACGTGCCGGGCGCGCCGGCCGCGAGCATGAGCGGCGTGGTCCAGGTGCTGCCGCGTCCCGCGGCCAGCCACGTCTATCGCGTCGCCAGCGGCTACGACAACGGCACCGCGCGCGTCGTGGTCGACGCCTTCTTCCCCGAGGACCTGACTATCCACGCGGGCGACACCGTGGTCTGGACGCCGGGCGGCTTCCATACCGTGTCCTTCGGGCCGGCGGCCCTGCTCGCCCGGTTGCGCCGCACCTTCATCACGGTGACCCCGCAGCCGGCCGGTCCGCCCACGGTCGTCTACAATCCGCGCGTCATCTTCCCGTCGGGCGGGTCGACCTACGCGGGGATGGGCTTCGCCAACTCGGGTCTGCTGATCGCGCCCAAGCCCCACGCATACGCGCTGACCTTCACCAGACCGGGCGTCTACCACTACGCTTGTCTCATCCACCCCGGCATGGATGGCACGGTCACCGTGCTGCCCGTCGGCCAGTAGGGATTCTTGCGCGCGGCGCGCCTTGATCCACTAGCGAGCGAGGTGGGAGCCAGCGGTCTCACGGACAGGGGCACGGGCCATGATAGGGAGGAGAGGATCGTTGAGACCAGTCACGGGGCGTGCCGTCCGGACGCGCAAGGTACGGGCACGGGTGTTCCTTGGGGCGCTCCTGGCCCTGGGCGCGCTCCTGATCCTGGGGGGGGCATGGGTCAGCACGCGGCAAGGGGCAGTTGGCCAGGCAGCCGCTCGTCCGACACCTCTGTCCGACATGTCTCACCTGGTCGTGCAGGGCCACAATCAGGCCGTGAGCGCGACGCTGGCGGGGGGTATGCATGTGTCCGGGACGCTCTACCCAGCGCTGCCCGGCGCCAACACGCTCACTCTGACCCTGAGCGGGACGGCGCGCGGTCGAGGTAAGGATACCGCGGGGACGCTCGGGTTGCGCGTCACGATGCCCGGCATGGCCATGGCGCCGCTGCGCGTGGCGCTACGTGAACGGGCTGGCCGCTACCGTGGTGTCATCACCCTGCCGATGTTCGGGGCGTACGTCGCGCGCGTCGTCCTGGTCGCGGAGCAGGGGCAGTGGCAGGGCACAATGCGTGTGCTCGTGCCGCTGCTGGTCAGAGGTATGTAGGTCGATTTATATCGACAGAGACGACGAGAGAACACCCGTGTTCGACGGCGCGGGGCGCCGTAGTGCGGCATCGCTCTAAAAAGATGCGTTCGCGACGTCCCCTCTATCGAGACGGGCGCGCGTGGCCCTGCCCTACCTGCCCTGTAAGGCGTCACGTTCGTTGCGCCTAGCGTCACGTTCGCTGCGGTACTGTCACATTAATCCTGTCATTGGTCAAATTTCTACCACATGTTGCGCTTCCTTTGCCTAACCAACACAACATGTAGCGGTGTCGATCGTTAATGTGACAGTACCCTTGGATGAGCCAAGTAGACCCGGTATTGCTTGTCAAGGGGCAATTTGTGGAGGCGATAGCCGATGTCAGGCGGAGCCCGACCAAGGGGAATCCGCTACCTAAGCAGAGGGGTTGACAACATTGTCAACCCAGCGTAAACTTGCTGATATGGAGTTCGGTAACATTCTTCACGAGTTGCGTGGCAAGGCGGGTATCGGCATCAAACGGCTAGCGCCCGAACTCGGCGTAAGCTACAGCTATTTGAGCAAGCTCGAGAGTAATCAGGTGCGCCCGTCGGAGGAACTAGTCGAGAGGGTCGCACGCTACTTCCAATACGACCAGGACCGCTTATTGTTATCCGCCGACAAAGTGCCCCCGGAGATTCTACAAATCCTGCGCGAACACCCCGAGGACGCTATCGAGTTTCTCAGAGAGCGATTCGGGCGGCGCGGTGAACAGTCTTAATACTCCTGCGGCGCGTCAGTCGTTGTTGAGCATAGTGGAGAATTGTCCCGACATCGACGGGCGTTTCGCCGATGTCCGCCGCATCGGGCCAAATGGGGGCAACGGCCAGTTCTCACTGCTGTTCAGTGCGCTCGATACGACAACAGGGCAGCGTGTCGCGCTCAAGTTCTTCAATCCAGCACGCGCTACCGAGGCGTATCGCATGGCTTCATTCGAGCGAGAGGAGCAATTACTGCACAGCTTAGTAGGCCAGCGCGATATTCTCCAATGGGTGGCTCCCCGTTCGACGGTGATACAAGTTGTGCAGGTACTCCAAGCCCAAGGGCTGCCTCCCCTCCAGTGGCCATTGCCGATGCAGTACTACGCCATCGAGTTGGCGAGCACGAGCGTTGGCAGTATTTTGGCGAACGGTCAATGGGGTGCGGAGAAATGCTTGGTTGCTTTTCGTGCCATGTGTCGCGCTATCCAGCGTATCCATAGCAGTGGTATCGCCCATCGCGACTTGAAGCCCGACAATTTCTTGGTCATGCGCGACGGTGCTGTGAAACTCGCGGACTTTGGGACCGCGCGCCGCTTCGACGTAGGGGTACAAGGGCTTTTGCAGCAGTATATGATGCCGGTTGGCGATCCGTGGTACAGCGCGCCGGAGTTGCTCGCCGGCCTGCACGACGAAAAGCCGCGGGTCGCGTTCATCGCCGACATCTTCGCACTCGGAGCCACGTTGTTTGAAATGTTCGCGGGGACACAACTAGCCATGCAACTCTACGATCAACAGTTCGAGAACAGCCTGCAGCTCTTGGTCAACGTCCCCATTGGACAGCGCAAAGACTTGTACGATCAGCTCCTCCCGACGATCGTCGGATCCCGTCCTCTCCCGAGTGTCGCTGCCTTCGGAGTCCCCGTCCCTGCTTGTATTCGCAACCAACTCGATGACTTGTATCGCTCAATGTCATCTCTCGATTACCGATCACGCCTGCACAACTACGGACGAATCTTCCGGCAAATTGACATATGCCTCAAGATTTTGCGCAACGAGCAAGCCTACAGGCGATGGCGCAATCTCAAGATCCAACGCCGTCATGCAGCCATAGGGGCAACTGGGGGAGGACGACCATGATTACCATAGAAGCGACCGCCATCGTTAGAGAACCCACGTTCTCCGAGGAGCAAGCCTATTTTCACATGGAACCACCGGCTCGCAGCCCCCTCCTCAACTTGCCATCCGTCACGCTCTTGCAAGACGGCGATCGGGTGACCGTGGAGCAGGGCGAGCGTACTGACGTTGCGTCCGACAGCAGCCCATCGACGACACCGGCGAGCACGTTGCTCGCGGATATAGTGGTGCGCGCCTATCGCGCCGTGGAACGATACCCCGACAGTGCTCGCATGCGCACGAGTCTGGGGCTCGCACTCCTGAACAATAGCGACCTGGACGCCGCCGCTGCTGTCTTCGAGGAGGTGCTGGCCCTGGCTCCAAGCGATTACCTCGCGGCCAGCGGGCTTGCCCATGTCCGTTTACTGCAAGATCGCTTCGAGGAGGCGACCCGTTTCTATCGAGCGTTGCGGGAAATGCACCCCGACGATCCTAGCCCCGTGATGGGCCTGGCCAACCTTGAGATGCGACGCCGCCACCCAGAGAGGGCACTCCCGCTATGGGAAACGGCCGTTGAACTCGCCCCAGAGGCTACGTTCCCGCGCTTCGGGCTTGGTCTCACCTTCCTCATTCTCTCCCGACACAATGAGGCGATCGCCCAGCTTAGGGCAGCGGTCCGGTCCGATGTGCGATCCGCGTCGCTACACCATGGGCTGGGCGTTGCATACCTACTCGCCGGACAGCACCACAGGGCGATCAAGGAGTTCAAGGCAGCCCTGGCACTAGCGCCTCAGATGCCCGAGGCGGTCCAGGGGCTCGCATCCGTCTGGATCGAGTTCCGGCAATTCGATGCGGCGGAAAGAGTGCTTAGAGCCTACCTGAAGTCACGCCAACCCGATGCTGATCACGATGCCCACGAGCTCCTTGCCTGGGCCTATGTGCAGCAAGGCCGTTACAAAGAGGCGAAGGCCGAGCTGTACCGCGCGCTGGATGCAATCCCGAAGGTCGGTCTGGCCCTGTCCAGTCACCAGGCACGCCTGACGAACAATCTCGGCGTGTGTTTCCTGTTGCTCGGCGATCGGGAGGAAGCCTATCACCGCTTCGAAGCGGCCATCGGTTTCAAGCCCGACGACTTGCCCGCTCCGTATCTGAATCTGGCGCGCGTCTGCTTCGAGACTAAACAAACCGTCATAGCCGCTACCGTTCTGTCCGAGTGCGCCGCTCGCTTCCCCCAGGATCAAGCCACGCTGGTGCTGCTCGCGTGGTGTCGTGAGCTTCAGGGCTGCTACGACGATGCCATCCAGCAGCTGCAGAGGCTTATACATATGAAGGATGCCCCTCTCATCGCCTATGCGATGCTCGGCACCCTCTTTGTCGATGCCAGGCACGATTTCAAGGCGGCCTTCGCTATTGCAGAGGAAGCGCGTCGTCGTTTCGGGGATGATCCCCACCTGGCGAATAACATCGCATACATGCACCTGATGCATGGCGACGTAGCGGCCGCGCGCGCCACCCTCGCCGCGATTCCCGACAATGTTCCGGATGACGTGCGCATCACGTTGTCTGCGACACGGGGACTGCTACGCCTGTGGGAAGGGGATGTTGAGGGCGGTATCTCCGGCTATCGACAAGCCGAACAGGCCGCGACCCGGCAAGGCAAATCCAATTTGCTGGGGCAAGTTCGCCAAAAGATGCATCTGGAGATCGCTCGCGCATACCTCCGCCAGGAGCAGCGCGACCAGGCGCGTAGAGAGGTGAGAAAAGGCCTGCTACTCAAGGAGAACGGGAACAATCTGTACCATCGAGACCTTGAGTCGCTCTCACGTATGCTTGAGGGCGTGCAAGGTGCAGGTTAGCGACGCACCATGGACCTATCATCTGAATCAGTTGCTGTGAGGAGGGATCTGTCAGAACTTAGAATGCAGCGATGCAAACCAGGATCGGAGTGGCCAAAAGTGTAGATCCACCTTCAAGATCGAGAAGCCCTTGTCCGCTAGTCTGAAGTGAATCGAAGGTGAGTAGTCATATGCGTTCTGAGTTCTGACAGATCCAGTACAAGAGCAAGCGCAAGGGCCTTATCTGCAGCCCGACATGTACGACGGCCGACACGCGCATTATGTCGTTCTGTTGATGCGCTCGTAGACCTTTTTGACCATGTAGGCCTTCACGATTGCGGCGAACTCCTCGTCGCCCAATAGGCGCATGAAGATGTCCTCGTTCTGCGCCCGTCGGTCGATGACAGCGGTCGTGAACGCCCCGTCGATTACCCCCAGCCCGAAGTTCTCCAGCGTGTTCGCCCGCGCCTGGTCGACGATGTCCTCCTTGGCGACGAGTTCCTCCTCGATCTGGTCGAAGACGAGGCGATCCGCGTCCGTGAACTCCGTGCCGAACCGCTTGTTGAGCAGCGCAACGATGGCGGAGAGCGGCGCCATAAGGGCGTCGTACTCACCGCCCGTCCCCTGTGGTGGCTGGTTAGCTCATCCGTGAACAGCACGGATGAGCTAACCAGCCACCACAGCCACGCTAGCGCACGCGCACCTCGTTGTCCACCGCGTGGACCCCGCTCACCGTGCGGGCCAGTTGCTCCGCGGCCGTCTTTGTCGCCGCCCCTGTCACCTCGCCGGAGAGGGTCACCAGCCCTGCCAGGCACGCGACATCGATCGTGGCGTCTCGCGTGCGACTGTCGGTGGCGAGCAGTTCTTCCACCTGGCGACAGATCTGGGTATCAATGGTCGTGGCCATGGTCGTCTCCTTTCCTGGGACACCAATCACCCCCACGACCTGACCGACAGCAGAGAGCGTGCCAGAGGGATCTGTCGAACTCAGAACTCAGCCCCGCCAAACAGACTGGGAGGGGCCGCACGTGTAGCACGACTCTTGAGTTCGAGCCGCTTTTGGCCGCTGTCCTGGAGAAAATCATAGGACACCAGCAGCCTGTGTTCTGAGTTCTGACAGATCCGGCGCAGGAGTAGCTGATGGAGCAGTTCGAGGCCGATCAGGCCACCCAGGCGGCGACCGACCACGTGGCCGCGACAAAGTCGGAGGCGTCGGACACGAGCAGCGCGGGCCCCAATGACCTCCAGGCGCCGACCGCGATCTAGGCGCCGACCGCGATCCCGTGTCGCCCTGCGCCCCCGCCGGGATGCCGCGCTCAGCGCGCCGCACACCGCGTCAAGGGAGGGAGTGCCTATACCGGTCAGGGTTTTGACGGATGCAAACGCGCACTAGCGATGCTGTAAGCGGCCCGTTTACACACGCTTGTCCTGGCTCTCGTCGTCCTCCAACCGAAAAACAGTGCAAATGACGACGGGAGCCAGGACAGGGGACGACACCACCGGCCGCGACACGCCCTCAGTGCACACCGCGCCCCTGGTCCAGCCGCCCACTGAGCACACCCACCAGGACGATGACCACGCCCAAGCCCGTCATCACAGCGGAGGGTCCCACGAGATCGGCCAGGGGCGCCACGGTGAGCAGCGGAAGGATGGGCAGCGCCCCGCCCACGAGTTGCTGCAGCGCGAGCACGCGCCCCCGCACGGCGGGCGCGGTCCGCTCCAGCACCAGCGTCTGCGCCGGGATCGTCGCCAGGGCCATCGCGAGCCCGATCCCCAGCGCAATCAGCATGGCGGGGGGAATGAGTCCGGCATTGTGCAGTCGGTTTGGCACGGGGGGCAGCCGGTGCCCGTGCTGAGCAATGATCTCCCCCACCCGGCCCGCCGTGCGGTAGACCGCGCCAAAGACGACGGCGACCGTGCCAAGCACGGTCACGCCTACGCCCATGCCCACCAGCCCCAGGGTGATCACGTCCTCCATGCGCCGCCGGGCTACCACGCGTCCGACTCCCACTGCGCCCACGACAAGGCCGACCCCAGCGGGGAGGAGGAGGATCCAAGCGCGATTGGGGTTGAGGTGAAAGGTTTGCTCGACGAACGTGAGGCCCAAGGTGCCGAAGATGAAGAGGAACGTCGGCGCCACGTTAACCTGGAAGAGCGTCAGCTGCAGCCCCGGGTCGTGCGCGAGGAACCACAAGGCCTCGCGGACCTCGGCCCAGACCTGGCGCGCGGCCGCGCTGGCGGACCCGCCCGTCTGTGGCCCACGGGACGGGCTCGTCGCGTGGGGCAGGGTCGTCACGAGCGCGGTGGCGCCAGCATACAGGACGGCCACCCCCCCGAGGATGGGCCCGATCCCTACGAGCTGCAAGAGCAGGAGCCCGCTGATGATCGGGATGACCTGGCACGCGCTCATGGTGATGTTGAACAACGAGGTCGCGGCGAGGAGGTGGGGCCGCTCCACAAGTGTGGGGATGGTAGCGGCCTCCGCCGGAGTGAAGAACTGCGCCACGGCATTGACGACGAAGATCAGCAGGATGATGGTCGGCAATTGGAGCGCGGGGTCCAGGCGGGTGGCGGCCAGGAGCAGCAGCGTCAGCGCGACGCGGACCGCGTTGCAGCGGAGCAAGACACGCCGCGTGCTCATGCGGTCAACCAGCACGCCCGCCACCCCGCTCAGGAGGAGCTGTGCCAGCAGCGCACTGACGGTGATGGCGGCCACGAGGGTATTTTTGCCTGTGCTAGCTGTGGAGGCCACGTAGGCGCCGAGGGTGATCCAAGTCAGGTTCTGCGCTAATTGGGCGCAGATTTGGGCTAGCCACAGGGCGCGGAACGACCGCGTCTGGATGACGACCCCAAAGCGCGGAGGGGGGGCAGCAGCGCCTGGGGTCGGCGGTAGCGCCCGCTGCGCAGCGGACGGGGACAGCGGGGTCCGCGCCC
>JAABUZ0100009190.1_pt1 | contig 11385 bp, 10 predicted proteins | sample 5562091 | NCBI WGS metagenome assembly JAABUZ01 (sample SAMN12813069, study PRJNA571459) | rock metagenome | isolation source: Antarctica rocks | place: Antarctica: Victoria Land, Linnaeus Terrace sud | collected 2015-12-21
CTCCCTGGCTTCTTGACGGCACGCCTCCACGCTCTCGCGCGCGCAACTCCGACCACACGCACCAACTAGGGGTAATGGAATGGTCCGTCGTCTTCAACTCAGATGTGGCAGGATGAAGGCGAGCACAGGAGGATTCACCCATGAAGGTCCCACGTTTGCGGCGTTGATATCGGTAAGACGGTCTTTCACCTGGTTGGCCTGAGTAAGGAAGGCCATATCGTCACCAAGAAGCGTTTCAGCCGCAAGCAGCTGCTCACGCACACGGTGAACGTGCCGGCATGCTTGATTGGGATCGAAGCATGCCCCGGCGCACACTTCCTGGCCCGTGCTCTTTTGGCACAAGGGCACAACGTGAAGCTGATACCGGCTGAGTATGTACGGCCGTTCGTCAAGTCGAACAAGAACGACTATGTCGACGCGGAAGCCATTGCGGAAGCAGTGCAGAGGCCGACCATGCGGTTTGTTCCGATCAAGAACGAGGCGCAGCTGGATCTTCAAGCCCTGCATCGCGTGCGGGATCGTTGGATCGGGCGGCGAACCGCCGTGATCAATCAGCTCCGCGGCTTTCTGCTGGAGCATGGCATCCCCGTGAACACGGGCCCTGCGCACCTAAAGCGACAGATCCCTTCCATCCTCGAAGACGCCGACAACCTGCTGTCGGCACGGATGCGAACGCTTCTGACGGAGCTGCGCGAAGAGTGGGAGAAGCTGGAGGAGCAGATCGACGCGACCAACTGGGAGCTTGCTCAGTCGGCTAAGAAGCAAGACGGCTGCCGGCGTTTGCTCACCATCCCCGGCATAGGACCGGTGACGGCGACCGCCCTGACTGCCGCGATCGGCAACGGTGCCGCGTTCCGCAAGAGCCGTGATCTGGCGTCCTGGCTCGGCCTGGTTCCGCGACAGCACTCAACGGGCGGCAAGACCCGGCTGCTGGGCATCAGCAAGCGAGGCGATCCCTACCTGCGCAAGCTCTTCATCCACGGAGGTCGTGCTGTTCTGTCCCGGGTGAAACGGGAAGAGCATCAGTTTGGAGGTTGGCTCGATCGGCTCGAAGCCCGATCACCACGAAACGTCGCCATTGTCGCCATGGCTAATAAGATTGCCTGGGCGGTTCTAACCAGCGGCCAGTCCTATCAGGCCACAGCCAGCACGTAAGGAAAAGATGGAAATCGCTCTGCATTCCCACTTTCCCTTACGCCGGCGACGACGGGTTTATTAAGTTCTCACCAGGTTTGCAAGTAGATTGATTGATGGCTGAACAGGTCTAATCGGCCCACTCTGATCCTGATTGGGTTTACGGTCCGCAACTGAGGCCGCTGGGGTAATGAGGAGAGAGAGGGTGCGGATTCCATCAGGGCTCGAAGCAGATCCATCGCTCCACTCAGAAGCCGTATACATAGGAGCAGACCGCTTCCACCATCACACGATCTTGCTTGCATTCAGGCGACGGACCATACATATACCCCAAAGCAACGACTGCGCGACTCAGGAACGGATGCGCCCCACTATCTCTCCCGATTCGGTCGGTAGCCGCTTAGACATTCTCGTAAGGCAGAATAAGGGCAACCGTTGTTCCCCGCTGAGGTCCGTTCGTGCATGAATGCACAGTGACTTCTCCGCCATGCTTTTCGATAAGCTGCTTACTCACCCACAGACCCAAACCGTTTCCGATTGATCCCTTTGTGGTGAAGAAGGGGTCGAAGATGTGAGGCAAAGCCTCCGCAGAGATACCTTGGCCGTTGTCTTCTACCGAGATTCTGATCTGGCGGCTTCCACTTCGATCATCTGCCGAGATCGAAGCTCGAAGCGTGACTTTGCCGTTGTCGTCAACAGCATCCAAACTGTTCAATAAGAAATTTGATAGGACCTGCCGCAGCTCGCCTTGAAAGGCGGAGATCTGTAAAGTTATGTCACATTGCCTTTCCACGATGGCTCGCCGGGAAGTGATCTTCGCTTTCAGCAGATCGAGTACCGAATCAAGCAGGGGAGCAACGTGGAATGTGGTGGGCGCGGTGGCCTCGCGATAAAACCCCAGTGTCTGCCGAGTAATGTGGGCGATACGCTTCAATTCCGCATCGGCCATCTCCAGATACTCACGAGCCGAATCGGGAAGCCCTTCGGTGCTTTGCGCCAGGAACAGGATGTTTCCGACAGCCTCAAGAGGGTTGTTGATTTCATGAGCAAGTACGGCCGCCATGCGTCCCACGGAAGCCAGCTTTTCGCTTCGCACCAAAGCTTCCTCTGCTTTCTTACGCGCGATGATCTCAGCCTGGAGCTGGGCGTTCAGCAGTTCCGCCGCCTCCGTCAATTCATGCTGGCGCACCAAGCCGAGCATCAGGGCCTCGTTGAGGGCGGCCATATCCCGTTCAAGAGGCTTTCCATTACTCGCCAGTTCCGCTGACATCGATCACCTCTGCATCTTCACTTGCCGGATGTTTCATCAGAGCTGGTCGGCAGCTTTACAGGGAGACCGGTAATGAGGTTGCCGTAATCCCTCAGACGTTCGCCTACGACGATCCCGTCCGAGGTGATGTCATACTCGCGGATGTCCTTGCTATGGTCACCACCGCGCATCTTCAAAACCATCATAATCTTGCGGAGTTGCCCATCGATCTCGACATAGCGCAAACGAACGATATCGTCGGTGAGAAAGGAAATCAGGTAGCTGCTGAACGGCAGCTTGTCGAACGTCTCTTCCATCTCCAGCGTACTCAGGATGGTGATGCCGATGCCGGTGAGGGCAAAGATCATCCGGTAGAGCGATTCACGGAAGTCGGTACGGAATCCAGGTGCCAGTGCCAGTTCAAAGCCCGCCAGGGAATCGATGACCATTCGCTTCGCGCCCGTCCGCTGGACGGCATCGATCAGCTCTTGCATCATCTCGTCTACGGAGAGATCGAGGGGACGGAGATAGATAAGCTCGAGGTTCCCGTCTTTCTGCGCTGTATCCAAATCGAGCCCGAAAGTGGATGCCCGTCCGGCATATTCCTCGGGCCGCTCTTCAAACACTGCCACGATTCCCGGTTCCCCCGCCCGCAGGCCAGCAGCAATGAACTGAGTGGCGAGCACCGATTTCCCCGTACCGGAGGAACCCGCAATCAACAAGCTGTCCCCTTCAGGGATGCCCCCGCCCATCATTTCGTCCAGTGCATCCACGCCCAGGGACATGCGCTTTCTATCGGGAGCTCTCTTCTTCTTTCCTGTCAGTCCAAGAGTTCGCGAGAACGCCTGCAAGCCGGCATCGGTGATGCGGAAGGTATGCATTCCCGGCACCGACATCTGCCCACGCAGCTTCATGACTTGCAGTTTGCGCACGACGGAATTTCGTTCCACCTCCTGATACAGCCAGAGGAGGCCGTCGGCGACAGTGAAAACAGGATTGTCGAGCAGCTCCGCCTCGGCATACTCCCCGATCAGGAAGGTCGTGGCCTCGCAAGTGGTGAGAAGCAGCGCCAATTGCTGCACAAAGGTCTGCACCTCAATCGCGCGGTCGCCATGCTGCTCCGTGCGCAGGACGGTTCGGAACGAATCCACAACAACCATGCCTGGATTGGCCGCTTCTACCTGCTTGGAGATTTCAGCAAGAACACCTTTCAGGCCCCGCTCGATCAACTCCTCACTCAGGTTTATGAAGCGAACCGCACCGTTCAGCTTCGCCGCGTCGAAGAACGTATATTGCTGCTGGTAGCGCAGCATCTTCAGCGCGGGCTCGCCAAGCACAATGAAATAGAGCGCAGGGCGTTCCTCTGTGGCGTTAGCGAAGATCACCTGGTGAACAAGCGTTGTCTTTCCGCATCCAGGAGCACCGGCGATGATGTTGAAAGAGAACTCCGGGATTCCGCCGCCAAGGATTTCATCAAGACCTGCGACTCCGGAAGGTAATTGATTGATTTTTACTTTAGTGTGTTGGTTCATTCGACTCCTTAACCCCGGAATACACTTCGATGCCGGGTAGGTCCGGCCATACATCCTGGACGAGGCGCAGCGTTAGGGGCTCACCGATGAAGGTCGTCAGCAACCCGAGTAATTGAATGATGAGGATGACGTTTGCCTGCACCGCTTCACCCTCAAGGCCCTCAAGCGAAGAGTCATCTTTGACCTGCACTGCGCTTAAGGCGGGCGACTCCCTCTTGGCTAGAGTCAGAGCCCGCGCGAGGAGGGAGCGGTAACCTGCCGATCCGGTCAGCGTGATGAGCGGACGACGCAGCTTCTCACACACCCGACACGTCGAAGACCTGTCCTCATCGGACACTTCCGCCGCAACTTCTTGAGTCACAAGTCTACGGGCCAAATCTCGCGTGTTGGAACTGACATTGTTTGGGCTCATCTGTGATCTGGAGCAATTCTAACTGGGTCACAAATTTCGATGCCCGCAGCGATAGGGTGGACAGCACCGAGGTATATATACCCAAGTGCGACCCCCCTAAGGTTTTCCGAAGGGGGGTATTGCGGCTGTCTTACAGCAGGTGTCACGCCACTTTAGAATCAAGAGCACGAATGATTGAATCAGGCGCTTCATCTAAAGCGAGCAGTGGCTCACGCGCCCGGGCAGTGTTCTGGCCAGCGGGTGATAGCCATATTGCAGACTTGATGCGGGCACACGGCTGGTTGGCCTCTTCTCTCGGAGCGACCGAGGACTGGCCGCAGAGCTTGCGGTCAGCAGTGGACCTCGCTCTAGGGTGCCGCTATCCCATGATCGTTCTCTGGGGAAACGATCTGGTTCAGATCTACAACGATGCCTACCGCGAACTGATGGGAAACAAGCACCCGGCGGGCCTGGGTCAGCGTACCAGGATTGCTGGCCGGAGGTCTGGAAGATCAACGAGCCCATCTATGCTCTCGTTCTTGCGGGCGAAACCCTGACCTTCGAAGACCAGCTCTATCCCATCACCCGGCACGGCTACGTCGAAGATGCCTACTTCACGCTCTGCTACAGCCCACTTCGCAACGAGGCAGGAGCCATTGAGGGTGTTCTGGTAACCGTCTTCGAGACGACCGAAGAGAGACGAGCGAAGACGGCACTCCAGGCGAGCGAAGCTGGCTTGAAGGAGCTCTTTGAGCAGGCGCCGGCTTTCGTGGCGGTTTTGCGCGGACCCGACCATGTGTTCGAGATGACGAATCCTCTGTATCAGGAGTTGGTCGGCCATCGCGAGGTGCTCGGCAAATCCGTGGCAGCCGCCTTACCTGAAGCAGAAGAACAGGGCTTTACCGCTCTCCTCGACATGGTTTACAGGACCGGTGAGGCGTTTCGAGCTGAGGGAGCACGCATCAGTATCAATCGCAATGGAGAACAGAAAGAGGACCGATTCCTCGATTTCGTCTACCGGCCCTTGCGTGACGCCAATAACACCGTCTCTGGAGTCATTGTCCTCGGTGTTGATGTAACCGAGGTCAGGCAGAACGCCGATGCGCTCGCTATGGTTGAAGCGGAGCTGCGATGGAGGTTGGAGCTCAACCTCATAATCCCTGGACGGCCGATCGGCAGGGGCGGATTATCGATTTCAGCACTCGTTGGTTGGCCCTGACGGGCCTCTCTGAAGAACAGGCACGCCGCGAAGGATGGAGGCAAGTGCCCCAACTAGAGGACCTGAGCAGTATGCAGACGAGCTGGAAGGCTGCGCTTGAGAGTGGCGAGCCCCTCGATGTGGAGCATCGCATTCAGTCTGCGCGGGAAGAATCGCGCTGGATGCGCTCCCGTGCCCTCCCTCGCCGATCTGCCGATGGCCAAATCGTTCGCTGGTACGGCAGTACCGAAGACATCCATGACCGCAAGATGGCGGAACGCGCTCTGCTGCAATCGGAGAAGCTGGCGGCAGTCGGGCGTCTGGCGAGTTCCATCGCCCATGAGATCAATAATCCTCTCGAGGCCGTCACGAATCTTCTATATCTCGCCCGGACGGAGCCCGATGAAGCTAAGATGACTGCCTACATCGCGGCAGCGGAGGCGGAGCTGCAGCGGGTCTCGCAGATCACCAATCAAACGCTGCGGTTCCACAAGCAATCCACCCAACAAAAAGCCGTGAGCTGTACCGATCTCATAGGGGAGGCACTCTCCATCTATGAAGCACGCTTCGCCAACGCTGAAATTCATATCGAGAAGCGAAAGAGAGCCACGAAGACGGTACTGTGCTTCGACGGTGAGATCCGGCAAGTGCTGAGCAACCTGATTGGAAACGCGATGGATGCCAGACAGACCGAGGGAGGACGGCTTTTGATCCGCAGCCGAGAAGGAACCGACTGGAAGACAGGAAGACGCGGATTGTTTCTGACCGTGGCGGATAACGGAACCGGGATGAGCCCAGAAACTCAGAAGAGGATCTTCGAGCCATTCTTTACCACCAAAGGAATCGGAGGCGTCGGCCTAGGTCTGTGGGTTAGTTGCGAGATCGTCGGCAGGCATAAAGGCAGGTTGACCGTACGAAGCACTCAACGATTGGGCCGATGTGGCACCGCCTTCGCTTTGTTTCTGCCATTCGACTCAAAAGCCATCCTGAAGACGCCCCACTAACGTTGAAAAGAAGCTATTGCTACTCAGCGATATCGCTTTCTGGACCGAAACGAGGGTCACGATTCTTCGAGCCCATAAAGACGAGAGGAACTCAGAAGCCAGCCCTTTCGAGGACACTCCGTAGCGTCGAAGAACTGCCCATATTTGCCAGCAAAAGGCAGATGTTACGGCACAATGAGGTATATCGTAATGTAACAGTCAATGTTCAAGCCTAAAGGTGAATGGATATCACCTACAAGGCGACGCGCATTTGGAGTTTCGTGCAGCCCACCATTCAGTAAGTAATGGTTGCGGTAATCGTATCGTTGTACGTGCCCGGCTTGACAGGCTGCCCAGCTGGCATCTGGCCGTAAACGGGGATCGTCTGGGCGACGCCGCTGCCGGTTCCAGCCACAGTATTCGTGGTCAGCCCCCAATTGACGGTGCGTGCGGCGTCTGAGAATAGCGAGTAACCCATCTCCACTCCACCAGCGCCGGTCAGCAGACGGCTCGTCACGGTTGACCCGGATGATGTCCCGGCATTGAGGCCGATCGTGTAGGCCGTGGTGTTAGTGCAGTTGATGGTGAGGGTGGATTGGGCCTTCAACACAACACCCGTATAGGTGCCAAAGGCCAGGGCAATCGCTGAAAGGGAGCAGGTAGCCTGGACGACCGCGGTGACGGTGAACGAGGTGGTGGCGGTGGAGATGGTATCGGTGTAGGTGCCCGGTCCAAGGCTTTGCCCAGCCAACACCTGGGCGTAGACGTTAATCGTTTGATTGCTGCCAGTGCCCGTGCCAGACACGGTATCGGTACCGGTGGTGTTGCCCCAATTAACGGTGCGCGCGGAATTCTGAAATATCTGGTAATTCAGCGTAGCCCCGCCGGGGCCAGTCATCTTCCGGGTGGTCGTGGTGGCACCGACTCCCGTCCCGGCATTAAGGCCAATCGTGTATCCCGAGCCGCTGGTGCAGTTTACGGTTCCGGTAGAAACACTGGTTTGCAGCGTGCCAGTGTAGGTGCCGAAGTTCAAAGCCGTCCACGAGAGCGTGCACGCCGCCTCGGCCGCTGGCGCGGCGAAGCAGGCGAGCAGCGTCAGCAGAACCGAACCGAGCGCTCGCGTTAGGGTTGTCTCTCTTGGCAAGTCAGAGGTCCTATCGTGGGGATGTCGCCTGGCACAGGCTTGTAGTTGAAGACAACATTGCAGCGCAGCCCGTCGATCCCCTCCACGGCAATGTCGTTGTGGAGACCGAGATCCTGAACGTACGCTTCGCCATCGTAGCCAACCGGAACGGTGACGCCGCTCGTGCGCAGCGTAACGGTGCTGCCGACCGGCATTGGCACGCCGACCTCATCGACCAGCCGCAGCAATGCTCCGTGACTAATTTTTACCGGAAACCTGACCACGACGCCGGAGCGATCCTGGGGCCGCACCTGGCGGGCGGTGAGGGCAATCGTGGTGTCCAGCGGAACATCCGTTGGCTCGATCGCAATATGGTTGATATCAAAAGAACGCAAATCGGGTACCAGAAGCCTTCCCTTGGAGTTGGTACTGCCAATGTCGCGGTTCTCCTGTAGGACGCGCACATGGCCCAGACCGCTGGTGTCCACAATTGCGAAGCTATCGTAGACCGTATTCGATGGGAACAACCCACCATCGACCAACGAGAGTGCGCCCTGAGACTCCAAGATCACAGATGTCTGCCCGCCGGTATGGTCGACACCCGCCGAGAGCAGCGCCCAGGGAGATTTGTATAGCAACCGAGCGAATTCGTGAGCGGAATTGTCGGCAGAACTGTAGGCTTGGTAGCCCCAGTCGCCGACCGACACTACCGACTCTTGCGCCTGTACCTGCCCATAACCGCCATTCGAATCCAGACTGACGGTGACCGAGCTGCGTCTGCCGAAGGGGATGGTCAGGCCAACCATTACCCCGCTGCTGCCGCTGTTAGTGAAGTCGTGAAAATCGGAAGCGTAGATCGCCATGCGGTGTACCTGGACCGAATAGCTGGCGGAGAGAACATGGGAGTGCTGGGCCTGCGCGGCATACAAAATGGTGGGACTGGGGGCGCTAATCAGGTCGATTCGAGCATAAGCGATGCCTACGGAGCCTAGCCGCCCCAACGACAGGCCGACATTGCCGTTGAGCTGCTGCCGGGGAACCGGATCACCGTTCACCGCGGCGACGTCCCGGAAGTTGCGATTAGCCATGGTCACAGATCCACCAAGGCTCAATCTCCTATCGATGCGCTGCGCACCAACAGTAAGTTGCGTACCCGTGCGCCCCGATCCGGTGCTGCCGGCTACAGCGAGGTTGAGCACACCGAGGTTGTAGACATTCACCGCAACGCCGCCACCTGCCATGATCGCACCGGGGGCTCCTTCAGCGCTGCCTTCGACAGTCACCGTCGGGGTAAGACCCCGACGATAGGTGCCGGTAGCTGCTAGCTTCCCGTAGTCGTTGCTGACTGCGCCCCAGTTGCGCCGTACCGCTCCGACTTGTGCCGAGAACGTCTGCAGACCGGGGGTCAACAGTGCGGAACTGGCATAGAACGGCCGGTTTAACGTCACCTGTTGACCCAACGCGTTGGTGACCGTCATCGAAATGGTGCCGGCGCCGGTTACCACTGGAAGCTGAGGGATCTCGAAGGGGCCAGGTTCAATCTGATGCGAAAGCACAAAGTTGCCGTTCGCCAGCACATCCACCGTGGAGGGGACTGCGGCTGAGCCACTCACCGAGGGTAGCGGAAAGGTTACAAGATCGGGTCGCATGCTGAAATCCGAGCGGACCTGGAATCCCTCAAGATGAACCGGACGCGTCCAGCCAAGGCCACCTGTAATAAAGTCACCTACGCTATAGCGCCGCAACGTGGCGGTATCGGCGAACGTATAGGTTGAATCGAGGCGTACTGTCTCCCTGCCGGAGCCACCCGCACTTCCGCCAGCATAGACCAGGAGCCCCGAGCTCGCGACACCCCAGGGTGAGAACGTCCGCACATCTAACGACCCACTGGCTCTGTTCTGGCCGCCGGCGAAGGTGTTGACCATGTCGTAGTTGAGCATCACGCCGATACCGCTCTCGGTCGCGCCGTGACCTATGGGTCTTTCACCGACCTCCAACACTGCCGGCAGGAGGCGGTCGTCAGCGGCTGTGACATACAGCGTCTGAGTCTTCTGATCGACACGCCAGGTCACACCCCTGAGAGTGGACAAAGCAATCAGACCGTCGGACTCAGTGTTGAGAGAGACTGAGCCCCGTGGAGTGAGAGCGGCTGTGGCTCGTAGACCGAGATCGCGCAGTTCGCTTCGCTGCGCCATCAGAGCTCCGTCACGTAGCGTGAACTCGCCGACCTTGCCGATGGAATGACCATTAATCTGCACGTCCAGCAGCATCTGCTGGTCGATGGCTTGGGCTGGTCGCGGCATAAGAATCAGCCCGAGAATCCCCGCGCCACGAAGCCATCTGGATACCCAGCATCCTGGATTAAGGAACGCCGTCAACGTGAACCTGCTGTTCGATGGCACCGGTGTCTTCGTGTGCTGTCAGGCGCAAGGTTTCATTCGGCAACGGAAGCGAACCCTGTGCGTCGATGGGCCAACGCCGGGTAGCGCCGGCGAGAATGTACGGTGATGTGCTTGGCCCCGTCTTCAGCTTGCGGCCGTCGCTGGTCGACAGTACGATATCGCGGACCGCTTCATGGTGACCACCGTCGTTGAGCGCCACGAGGAAGGCCTGCCCGGCGTCACGCTCGATGTGAAACTGCACGTGCGGTACCGTGCGTGTTGCCGGCTGGGCAAAGATCGGAATGGAAAGGCGTAATACAACCCGAACCACTCCCGGCTCAGCCGGTGGTGGGATCTGGTCGAGTACGATGCGATAGGTGGCCTCTTTTCCCTGCGGAGGCTTGCGCAGCACTACGCGTACGACTTGTGTGCCACCCGCCGCGATCGAGGCGAGCGGCGGACTTACCATCACCGCATCGGAGGCGGTGAGCTGGTCGTCCCTGCCATCTGGTTGATTCCAGGCGTAAGCGCGAATTTGGATGGCGGTCTCGCTCTTCCCCTCGTTGGCGACCGTCAGTGTGGTAGCCCCTTGTCCCGGCGCCATATGTACGTTGACGGGGAGAACCATCAATGACTGTGCCCCAGCCGAGCTACCAACCGGCAGAAAAGCAAGGACAGCGACGAGCCCGATGGCCGCCACCAACCTAGGACGTGAGATGGTGGCGGCTTTGTTTTGTGTGGGCGTCATCGGTTAGTAAGTCACCGTCGCGGTGATGGTATCGGCATACGCACCAGGAGCGACATACTGTCCCGCTGGAACCTGGCCATAAACCGTGATCGCTTGGGCCGCGCCATTGCCAGTCCCCGGTACCGTATCGGTGCCGACGGTCCCACCCCAGTTGAGCGTCCGCGCGGCATCCGTATACATCGCGTAGGTCAGCAAGGCTGACGCAGGACCGGTCATCTTCCGCGTGGTCACGGTTGCACCGGTCGCCAGTCCGGCACTTAGGCTAACGTTGTATGGCGTGGTGTTGGTGCAGGTGACCGAGACAGTGGACGTGGAGTTTGCCGAAACGCCGGTGTAGGTACCGAATGCCAGCGGGGTAGCAGAGACTAGGCAAGTGGCCTGAACCGTCGCCGATACGCCGAAAGTTGTGGTGGTGGTCGCTGCAGCCGCAGGCATGGAAGCCAGACCTAGCGACAATACTGATAGCGTGGCGGCCGATAAAGCGGACTTCATAGAATGAGAGAGTGTCATGGAGTAGCTCCTAGGAGCTTGTTGAAATAGGTACTGATCCACAGGCGTAGGCGGTGCTGAGTTCGTCTCAGGGAGTATGCGTGGAGATGAGCGGTTTCAGAATGAGATGTTCAGTTGTGTGACGTTGGAGCAGCGC
>JAABUZ0100003954.1_pt1 | contig 11381 bp, 10 predicted proteins | sample 5562091 | NCBI WGS metagenome assembly JAABUZ01 (sample SAMN12813069, study PRJNA571459) | rock metagenome | isolation source: Antarctica rocks | place: Antarctica: Victoria Land, Linnaeus Terrace sud | collected 2015-12-21
CGTCCCCTGCCCGCGCTCCGAATAGATTCGCACGTGCCCTCCCGACTGCTTAACGAACCCGTAAACCTGAGAGAGGCCCAGCCCCGTGCCCTTACCGACCTCCTTCGTGGTGAAAAACGGGTCGAAGACCTTGGCGATCACATGCTCGGGCATGCCGCAGCCCGTGTCGGTGACGGCGATCAGCACACACTAGCCCGCATTGACGCCGAGTTCAGCGGCGACGTATCGGGCGTCGAGGTGGGGGTTCTGGGTCTCGATGGTGAGCCGCCCGCCATCAGGCATGGCATCGCGGGCATTCACACCGAGGTTGAGCCGGAATGAGTTCGACCGCAAATCTCTGGCGCGGCTTTGTCTTATTAGCTGCATACTGCGTTTCGGCCGGATCGGGCTTGTCGGTCAAAACTGCACGGGCGGCCAACACCGCGCTGACGGTGGCGATCGCGGGGCTCGACGGCAATGGGCGGTTTCCCGACCGCTCCGCTTTCTGTCCACCATTCCGAAGCGACGCCAAGGACGTGAGCCCCGGTCCACGTCCTTGCCAAGCTGTTCCGCCGCTCTTCCTCACGGGGCTTGTCGCGCTTCATGCCGCGGGGCGGCTCCGCTTCTTCGGCGATCGCATCGGACTGGGCGAACGGTCTGCGTTCCTCCTCTACCTCGCTCCGGTCCGGACGATGAAATGGGTCGTCTTTGCCAAGCCTCCGTTCGGCGGCCCCGAGGCCGTGCTCGCCTACCTGTCACGCTACACGCACCGCATCGCCATCTCAAATCGACGCCTGATCGCGCTCGACGAGGCCGGCGTCACCTTCCGCTACAAGGACTATCGCCGCGACGGCGACGCGCGCCATCGGACCATGACGCTGTCCGTCGACGAGTTCATCCGCCGCTTCCTCGTGCACGTCCTGCCCAAGGGCCTTCGCCGCATCCGCCACTACGTGCTGCTCGCCAGCGCCGGCCGCAAGGCCAACATCGCCCGCGCCCGGGACCTCCTCGCGGCCCCGGCACCGATCGAGGCGCAGGAGCCTGCCTCTCCCGCGGATCGGCACCCCGCATGCCCCTGCTGCGGCGGCCGCATGCTCGTGATCGAGAGCTTCGATGGCGTCGCTCGGGCCCGGGCTCCGCCCCCGCGCCGATGGAGATCCGGACAATGACGTCGTGACCCGGCACGGCCAGCTTCAGCGTAGGGTCGAAGCAGCGCAGCTTCGGCCATTGGACAGGCCCGTCCCGAGACCAGCGGGCGCTGCTCTCGGCGCGTCCAGGACGCCACCAGCGTCCCGCTCGCCACGACCACATGCCGGAAGCAGAGCTTCCGAGAAGCTGCGGCAAGCCCCTCCTCGATGGCAAACGGGTTGGCAGAGCGTGTGGAGACGACCTCCCGGCCTCACCGCTTGCTTCAAATCTCCATAGTCCGGGGCGGCCCCCCGCGCGTTCGCCCATGGGCGGTTTCCGGACGCCGCCCAGACGCTCGCCCTGTGTTAGCTGGCATCCGGAAACCTTCACCATCACGGACGCTCGCGCTTTCAGCCGTGCTTAGCTTACAAGGCCGCAGAGATTCCCACGCAGCCCCGCCATCGGCTGCACGCTCTTGCGGTCCCCCGGACCAATCAAACCCGCAATGTAGAGAGGGCACATCCGGCGCCGCGCCGGATGGGAAAGCCCCGCCAGGAACAGTTCAAGCCACCGCTCCAAATTGTTCCGCCGGTTTTCCCCTGAGGCCATCGCAACCGCCCGTGCCAGCCAACCATGGCACACGAATCCGCGACGATTCCACCCGGTTCCAATCAACCTGTCAAACTAGTACTAGTAGCTTCTGCGCGAGCGGCTAATCGCTTTGGTAGAAAGAAGACTTTTCCTCAACCGAACCGGTTCAGGCGGTGGTATTGCGGGTCGAGCTTGGAAAGCACAGGAAGCACAGCGGCGCCGCGCGCAACGGCATCTGGACCGAGTTCCGCCTTCATCAGGCGTGGAATATTTCGTTCGATGCCGCCAACAGACGGATATAGTGGCTCAACCCGTTCGAGAAGCGCGTCGTGCACCCAAGTTGGTCCGTTCCCGCCCACCATAATGGTCTCTGGATCGAAGAGGTTCTCAATCGTATTGAGACCGATGCGCAGGGGCTCAGTCGCTTCATTGAGCCACGCTTTCACGGAGGGATCATCTGCTGTGAACGCCTGCTCGAACATACCCATCGACGAAACAGCTTCGCCGCGCGCTGCGACGAACCGTATCGCGGAGTCGATCGAGACGTAGGTCTCTAAGCAACCGCTTTTGCCGCACGCGCACGGATGTCCTCCGGGCACAACCGTAATGTGTCCGAACTCTCCGGCGTTTCCCGCTGCGCCGCCGAAGGCGGCACTGTGGATCATTACGCCGCTCCCCACACCCATGCCGAGATACACATATACGAAATTCGTCAGCCGCCGCGCGACGGAGCCGAAGCGCCATTCAGCGGTCGCGGCGCACTGTCCGTCATTGGCGAGCGACACGCGAAAGCCGGTCGCCTCCCCAAGCATGTGGCGCAGGCTGAGGCCGTCCCACCCGGGCAGGCGCGGCGGGCTTAACCCGGCCACCGCGAAGGGACCCGGCGTCGCCAGCCCGATGCCTAAGACGCGGTCTCGACCGATCCCAGTCTGGGAGAGGAGGTTCTTGGCAATCTGGCCGAGCGTGGCCGCAGCCCGACGCGGCTCGAGCTCCTCCATGACGAAATCGTTCCCGAGCAGTATCTCGCCCGCAAGGTTCATAACGACGGTTTTCAGGCGGCCGAAGTCCACGTGAAAACCAAGAGTGTAAGCGCCGCTCGGGTCGACGCTAATCGGCGTGGGAGGCTTGCCTACCCCTCTGCCAATCGACTTCTCCTCCCGGACATAATGCTTCGCAAGCAGCTCGTCGACTAGGTCTGAGATCGCCTGTTTGGACAGGCCAGTCAGCTCGGCAATGGCTGAACGGGAGATGGGACCCTCGATGCGGATTGCCTCGAAAACCACCCAGAGGTTTATCAGCTTGGCCTTAACGATATTCGTTGCGCGAAGGAGCATTGGTCGCTTTCAAAGGCACGGATATGACGGAATAATTAATCCGTCAATATGACGGATTAATTATTGACAGCTCTCGAGGTGTGCTGCCACATTCTCATTTGGCTGGTAGAACGAGGACATCGACATGGCAAACGATCTGACACGCAGGACCATCCTGCGCGGGGCGAGTATCGCAGGAGCGATGGCTGCGCTGCCATCTGCTTCCCGGATGGCGTACGCGGACTCGGGAGCATTGAACGTTTTTGCGCCTTTGCCGCCAGATCCGTCGCCTCCTGGCGCTGCCAAATTTGCCGAGGAGGCTTTCGCCAAATGGAAGTCCACGGAAGAGGCGGCCGTTGACTATGATTTGGTTGCCTGGCCGCAACTGCACGACCGCATGGCGACTGCCTTCGCCTCCGGTGCTGCGCCTTGGGACATTGTCTACATGTCAGGCTGGGTCCCTGAGTTCCAATCCGCGCTCTCTCCGTTTGCAGACAATCTGCCAAAGGCGCTGACCGATGACATGCCTCCTTCAAGTTTCTCAACAGTTAGCTCGAACGGCAAACGCTACGGGGCCGTGTTTACACTGTCGCTGCTGACCTTGTTCTACAACAAAGAGCATCTGAAACAGGCAGGGCTGAAGACTCCTCCGAAAGATTGGGACGAATTCAAGCGGTCTGCGAAAGAATTAACGCGAGATGGGCGCCACGGCTTCGTAATGAATTATGGCGACCCGTCCGGGATCGGCGGCACCGCAAGTTACTGGATGGCCTTCCTACAGCAAGCCGGCGGCAAGATGTATGGTGAGGATGGCTTGCCCGTCTTCAACTCTGCTGCGGGCGTGGACGCGCTCCAAATTATGGTGGATCTTATGCCAGCTACGGACCCCGGATCCATTTCGTATGCGGGGATCAACGATGCGACGAACGTGCTGATGGCGGGCCGGGCGTCTATGATGCTGAATTGGCCGTTTATGTGGACCGCGGCACAAGACCCCAAACAGTCCAAGATCATCGGCAAGCTGGGAAGCGCACTGCTTCCGGCAGGCCCGGCCGGAAGCGCATCGATCGATGGGACCGACGCCTGGACCGTGACCAAGTCGAGCAAAAATCCGGACAAGTCGCGCGAACTGATCGAGTTCTATTTGGATGCCGAGGTCCAGAAGCGGCAGGTGCTGGACACGGGTTGGCTGCCGATACGACTGTCGGTTCTCGCCGATCCCGAGGTCCAGGCTAAGGCTCCAAACGCGGCCGTTGTCCTCGAGCAGGCTACCCACCCATACGACAGCTTCGTCACCCCTGACTATAATCAGGTGACGATTGCGGTCGGAACTGAAGTCCAGAAGGCTCTACAGGGTCAGAAGACCGCCCGTCAGGCGATCGCCGATGCCCACAATTTGGTTACATCTATCGTGAAGCGCCGAACCTGATGAGCTAGAGAGAGCCCGCGGACCGTGCCTATGACCCCCACTTTCGAGCGGCGACGTCGTGATGTCGGCCTCATCTTTGTGGCGCCAGCGCTGCTCGTTCTTGCGGCGGTCCTCGGATACCCGATCCTCAGATCGCTAACACTTGCCTTCTATCGCGTAAAGCTCAGTGGGGGTGCGCTCCAACAATCCTGGATTGGACTAGGCAACTTCGAGAGGCTTTTCGCAGACGACACGGTCCGGCGCGCGGCTCTAAACACAGCCTACTTCTCCGCCATGGAAGTTGTGCTGGTCACGGCCATCAGTCTGAGTATTGCAGTGCTCTTAAACCATTCTATGGGCCGAGCCGGTTTCTTCCGAATTCTCCTTGTAGTCCCATGGGCTATCGCCCCGGTCGCGAATGCGGTGCTGTGGAAATGGATTCTCAACGCGAACTACGGCGTCCTAAACGGCCTGCTTCGATCGATTGGCCTTATTGATCAGTACCATGTTTGGCTCGGAACCGCCTTTTCGGCACTGAATTTCGTGTTGCTGATCGACGTTTGGAAGTCTGTCCCATTCGTGGCACTTCTCATGCTTGCCGGGCTACAGCGTGTTCCGTCAGCTTTGTTGCGAGCCGCCTTTATGGATGGCGCGAGTCCGCTTCAAAGCTTCGTCCATATCACCCTGCCTACCATACGCAGTGTGATTGCGATCGCGGTCGTCCTCCAGACGATCTGGTCGCTTCGCGTCTTCGACCTGGTCTTCGTTCTAACCAGGGGCGGGCCGGCGGACGCGACCGTGCTATTGAATTTCCTCGCCTATAGAGTCACCTTCAACTTTCTCGATCTAGGTTACGGTTCGGCAATCGCCAGTGTCATCTTCCTTCTGACTATGGTTCTGGCACTGATTTATGTCTGGATGCTTTGGCCGCGGCCAACCAACGTGACAGCTCACAAGCAGCTACCCATTTTGGCTCCCGCCGCGCATCCCGCTCAATCGATGGCTGCGGAAATGGTGTCGGTAGACGCACAAGGCCCTGATCAAGCTGTGGAAACAGTTGGATGAGCTTCTCCCGCGCCCAGCAAGGTGGGCCCATTCTCCGCACCGGCATCGCGCTCGGGCTCACCGCTTTTGTTTTGTGGTCGGCTGCTCCGATCGTCTGGATGCTATGGTCTAGCGTGCTCGAGCAAAAGGCTCTGACCGCACAACCGCCAGACCTGTCATCAGCCAGCCTAACGCTCGACAGTTTCGTCCAAGTGTTAGGATCCGTGGCGTTGCTGGGGCGGGGTATCCTCAACTCTTTCATCGTTTCGCTCTTCTCGACAGCCGTCGCCTTGACCCTCGGCGCCCCGGCTGCTTACGCGCTGGCTCGGCTACCCGTTCCTCGCGCGAACGCCATCTCATTCCTCATCCTGGCGAGCCAAATGCTCCCCGGAATTGCAATTGCCGTTCCGTTGTTCATTGTCATCAGCCGGCTAGGGCTGATCGACTCGCTGTTCTCCCTCGGTTTTGTCTATCTTTCGTTCAATCTCCCGGTAGTCGTTTGGATCTTGCGCGGCTTTTTTCAAGGTATTCCAGCCGGCATTGAAAAAGCGGCAGCGATCGACGGCGCCGGTATTGCTGCAACATTCTGGTACATTATCCTGCCGATTTCGATCCCACCTCTGAGTGCGGCAGCAGTTTTTGCCTTCGTCGAAGCCTGGAACGAGTTCTTCTTTGCGTTGATCCTGACGAGGCAGCACGCCCAGACCGTGCCGCTAGTGATCGCGCAATTCGCTGGCCAGTATCAGACAGTGTTCGGTCAGATGATGGCAGCGGCCGTGATCAGCGTTGCACCCGTCATCCTGCTCGCGATCGTCTTCCGCAACCAAGTGATCCGCGGCTTCTCCGACGGCATGATGAAAGGGTGAGGGCCGCGTGACTCCTGTCGAATTAAAGCACGTCACCAAGTCCTTCGGGCAGCACACCGTGTGTCACGACGTGAACCTCAAGATCCTGGAGGGAGAGTTCGTCACACTGCTGGGCTCCTCCGGCTGTGGCAAGACAACGACACTCAACATCCTGGCGGGGCTGGAGGATCCAAGCTCAGGAGACATCATGATGAGTGGCCGGAGGGTGAATGACCTCTCACCCCTCAAGCGCGATGTTGCGATGGTTTTTCAGAATTATGCTCTCTATCCACACATGACCGTCGCTCAAAACATCGGTTTCACATTGAAGATGCGCGGCGTGCGGACGGACGATGTCCGGGCCCGCGTCGCCCGAGTAGCAGTCGCGCTTGAAATCGGAACGTTGCTCGATCGCCTGCCGGCGCAGCTTTCCGGCGGACAGCAGCAGCGGGTCGCGATTGGACGGGCCCTCGTACGCGAACCCAAGATTTTCCTATTCGACGAGCCCTTCTCAAATCTCGATGCCGGGCTACGGGTCAAGATGCGAGCTGAGGTCAAGCAACTGCATGACAGGCTCGGAGTCACTTCAGTGTTTGTGACCCACGACCAGGAGGAGGCAATGTCCATTTCCGACCGTATCGCCGTCATGAACGGGGGAAGGGTCGAGCAGTTCGGAACTCCAGAAGACATCTACGGCCGGCCGCTCACGCGCTACGTTGCTTCGTTCATTGGAAGTCCGCGGGTTGAGTTTTTCGAGGGTGTGCTTGTTGCCGATGCGGGCCGCAAGGCGTGCCGCGTAGGCGCGTCACTGCTGCACTTGCCGCAAGATCTTAGTTCGTTTGTAGAAGGCCAGATCGTCGACTTGGCGATCCGCCCCGAACACGTCTCGATCTCTGAATCCGGTTTTCCGGCCACTGTTCGGCTGGCACAGCCCGTCGGGCCGGCGACGCACGTAACACTAGATTGGGAAGGCAAGACGCTCATAGCTAGTCTGCCCGGGTTCGCGAAGCTCACCCCAGGAGATCCAACGCAGATCCGTTTCGACCCGGAACGCGTCCTAGTCTTCGACCGAAATACGGGACAGCGAATGTGATCCGCTGAGTCACGTCCCAGACATCGACAAACACTCGCGCGCTCGTTCGAGAGAAGCCTTCCTGGTCTCCGGATCGACAGAGCCGTGTCTCAAAGGAATACAGCCATGAACACCCATGCACTACAGAACTCAGTCGCCCAGCGCGACATCGAGTTTCACCTACACTCCCAAACCAACCCCGTAACCTTTGAGGAACGCGGACCGCTGATCATAACGCGTGGCGAGGGCGCCCACGTGTTCGACAACACCGGGAAGCGCTACATCGATGCGATGGCCGGCCTTTGGTGCGCCACCCTTGGCTTCTCCAATGCCCGTCTTGCCGCAGCTGCCAATCGACAATATGCCGAACTCGGATTTTACCACACCTTCTTCCAGCGAACCCACGTACCCGCTGCGGAACTGGCCGAAAAACTCGTTCACATGACGGGTATCGAGGGCGGGAAAGCCTATTTCGCCACATCCGGATCCGAGGCAAACGAGACGATGGTGAAACTAGCGTGGGTTTATCACGCCGTCCACGGAAAGCCGACCAAACGCAAAATCATCGCACGGGACCGAGCCTTTCACGGGTCGACGATTGCGGCCGGATCAATGTGCGGCCTCGACTTCATGCATCGCGAGTTCGGGCTCCCGCTTCCTGGGTTTCTCCACACGCTGTGTCCGTATCCCTATCGGGGTATGATGGACGGCGAGGACGAAGCGGCCTTCGTGGCGAGGCTCGCCGGCCATCTCGAAAGCATGATCCTGCGGGAGGGACCCGACACCATTGCGGCGTTTATCGCCGAGCCGATCAATGCTGGGGGCGGCATCATCGTACCCCCCGCAAGCTACTTCACCGAGATCCAGAAGGTGCTGCGTAGATACGATATCCTTTGTCTCGCTGACGAAATCGTTTGCGGCTTCGGTCGGGCCGGAGAGTGGTTCGGGAAGGACGTTGTCGGCATGGAACCCGACATGATGGCTTTGGCCAAAGGCTTGTCGTCAGCACATTTCCCGATCTCCGCAGTGGTGTTCGCCCCGAAGATCTACGATGCGGTACGCGAGTTCAATAAAGGCGGCAGTGCGTTTGGGCACGGTTTCACGAACTCAGGACATCCGGTTGGCGTGGCGGTCGCGCTGGAGGCGATCAGCATTTACGAGGAGATGGAAATCGTGGCTCGCGTCCGCCGCATGGGTGCGCGGCTTCGGTCTCGATTTGAAGAAATGGCGAAGTCCTCGTCGATCGTGGGGGAAGTCCGCGGCGCCGGTCTCATGCTCGGCATCGAGATCGTCGCTGACAGGGAGACGCGGCGAACCTTCGACCCCCATGTTCACGTCGGTCCGACCTTCGACCGCATCGCCTACGACAATGGCCTGATCGCTCGCTGCATGGGCGACACGCTTGGCTTCTCGCCGCCTTTGATTGTGGGAGAGGAGGACATCGACGAGATCTCCGATCTTTGTGCTAAAAGTTTGAAGGCGCTCGAACGACATCTCGGCCGCTGACCCAAATTTGGAAAGGATGCGAACTTATTCCTCGTAAAGTGGGCGCTCGAGATTGGCGCCTGCGCGGCGGACGAGCGGAGAGCCCAGAATGCAGGGTTCAGGGTTCCAGAATGTTACTTATGCGGATGCATATCCTCTATGAATCTCAACAATAGCTGAACAAGATTCCATAGCGCGTTCTGGCAATTGCCGCCCTAGGGGCACACCAGTCGCGGGGCCCTGTCGGTCATTCGTCTCCCGCCGCTCGCCGAGGTCGCCGCACTTACTCCCATTTTCCTAGAGGCGGCGGCCTTAGCACCTGACCAGATCTTGCCGCCTCGCGCCTCGAGCTGGGCGGCCATCCAGGATTTCGAACCGAACACGCTTGCAGCAGCGCCGGAACGTAGCTGTCAGTATCGAGCCGAGGCCAGTGCAGACTTAGACCGGCCGGGCTTATCTCTACTTCCGCTAAATTCTCGGGTGTAGCGTCGGTCAGTCCTTCAGCTAGAGCCGTTTCCCCGGTGACCGATTCGGGTTGATTCCCATGGCGTAGGAAATCTGATTCTCTGACCTCCGACGAAACGGAGGCCGTAATTGTTCAAGCCTATAGTGCCGATCTGCGGAGCCGGGTGATCAAGGCGGCTGCCACGGCCTGTCTGCGCGGCAGGCAGCGGAGCGGTTTGGCGTCGGCATCTCGACGGCGATCGTTTGGGTCCGGCGTCATCGACAGAGCGGGGAAATGGTCGCCCGGCGCCAGGGCAAGCCACGCGGCTCCCGGCTCGATGCACACGAGGGCTTTATCCTCTCCCTGGTGGAAGCCGGAGCGAAGGACATCTCGCTGGCCGAGATCGCTGAACGCCTCGAAGTCGAGCGTGGTCTGAGCGTCGGGATCACCACGGTGTGGAAATTCCTCGACCGGCACGGTCTGACGTTCAAAAAAAGACCGCCCACGCGGCGGAGCAGCAGCGCGAAGACGTCCGCGAGGCTCGGCAAGCCTGGTTCGACGGCCAGCTCGACCTCGATCCCGAAAAGCTGATCTTCATCGACGAGACGGGCGCCTCGACCAAGATGGCCAGACTGCGCGGTCGATCACGCCGTGGCGAGCGCTGCCGGGGGCCGCCATCCCCCGCGGGCACTGGAAGACCACCACCTTCACGGCCGGGCTCAGGCTGACCGGCATGACCGCTCCCATGGTCCTCGACGGTGCCATGAACGGGCCGGCCTTCCTGGCCTATGTCGAGCAGGTCCTCGTCCCCACCCTCACGCCCGGCGACATTGTCGTGATGGACAATCTTCCAGTTCACAAGAGGGCCGGCGTGCGGATCGCCATCGAAGCGGCCGGCGCTGCGCTGCATCACCTGCCGCCCTACCTAGTGGATGAAATCTGACGGTTGAGTCCGAAGGGGGATTCGCACGGGCTTGAGACGGTGCGAATCTGGGGGGATGCGAACAGGCATCTCCTTTGACGTAAGTTCCGCCGGGCGCATCCGCCTCGAGGCCGTCGTGGCGGATCGGAACAGCCCCCAGAAGCACGTTTGGCGGGCGCGGATCGTGCTGCTGACCGCCGCCGGCGCGGGCACGGCCGAAATCATGCGGACGGCCGGCGTCAGCAAGACCGCCGTGGCGCTGGCAGGAACGGTTTATGGAAGAAGGGGTCGAGGGCCTTCTCAAAGACAAGACCCGCCCCCGCGCATCGCCCCGCTCGGACCTGAGATCACCGGTCGTGTGGTCGCCCTGACCCTGGACGATCCTTCGGGCGAAACGACGCACTGGACGGCCGAGCCAATGGCCAAGCTCGTCGGGGTCAGCGTCAGCTCGGTGCAGCGCATCTGGCGCTCGCACGGCCTGCAGCCGCATCGGATGCGCCATTTCAAGCTGTCCAAGGATCCGCAATTCGGCGCCAAGGTCCGCGACATCGTCGGCCTCTATATCGATCCCCCGGCCCACGCCATCGTGCTGTCGGTGGACGAGAAGTCCCAGATCCAGGCGCTGGATCGCACCCAGCCGGGCCTGCCGATGAAGAAGGGCCGGGCCGGGACCATGACCCACGACTACAAGCGCCACGGCACGACCACCCTGTTCGCCGCCCTCGACGTCCTGGACGGATCGGTCATCGGCCGTTGCATGCAGCGCCATCGGCATCAGGAGTTCGTCCGCTTCGTCAATCAGGTGGAGGCCCAGGTTCCAGCCGGGAAGGTCATCCACGCCATCGTCGACAACTACGCCACGCACAAGCACCCCAAGGTGCGCGCCTGGCTCACCCGTCATCCGCGATGGATCTTCCACTTCACCCAGACATCAGCCAGCTGGATCAACGCCGTCGAGGGCTTCTTCGCCAAACTGACCAAGCGACGGCTCAAGCGCGGTGTCTTCAAGGGCGTCGTCGACCTTCAGGCCGCCATCAACCGCTTCCTCGCCGAGACCAACAATGATCCCAAACCCTTAACATGGACCGCCGATCCAGCCAAAATCATTGCCGCCGTCAGGCGAGGGCACCAAGCGTTAGATTCGATCCA
>JAABUZ0100009193.1_pt1 | contig 11381 bp, 18 predicted proteins | sample 5562091 | NCBI WGS metagenome assembly JAABUZ01 (sample SAMN12813069, study PRJNA571459) | rock metagenome | isolation source: Antarctica rocks | place: Antarctica: Victoria Land, Linnaeus Terrace sud | collected 2015-12-21
TCTGCTCGACCGCCTGGGGTTACGCTTGCCGCAAAGCTTGGCTCAGACCACTTGGTAGTGAAGACTTTTGGGCTCCCGTATTGCAAATAAAGTGCTTATCGTTTTAACTGCGGAAGTTGGGTTAAGCTTGAACTGTTTCAAACTGTCAAGCTGTCAAGCTGGTAAAAAAACGAGTAATATTTAGCGCGGAGAACCCAGGGTGATCTGACGTGCGTGTACGAATCAGGTGCAACAAAATGGATAGAAAATGTTTTTACTCTGTGGTGTAATCGTTTAAACCCTCGTTTTTGAAAATTACATGTACGACCGGAACACCATGACAGTCAGCGGGTTTAACCTTAGCGGACAAGCCCCGGCCTGGTTCGCAGAGCATCAGGCCACTGGCCTGATTTTTGAAATTACGCTCGATGCCTTTTCAAGAGATGAGCCTTACTGGTCCGCGAGGCTATGGGCCGGACAGCAGAGCGGACTTACGGCAGACGATATGAAGGAATTGCAGCAACTGGCTATTTCCGCTGTAAAGGATTTGGAGTCCCAAAATATTCATATGTCGTTGAGTGATGAAGAACTTGCGGACTGATCACATCGCCTACTTTCGCGTTTCTACTGACCGGCAGGGTGCCAGCGGCCTTGGACTCAACGCCCAGCGCGAGGCCGTTCTAAAGCACATCGGCAACAGCAAACTCATTGCCGAATACACTGAGATTGAGAGCGGCAGCAAACATACTAATCGCCCGCAGCTTCTGGCTGCGCTCGAAGAGTGCCGGAAGAAGAAGGCCACGCTGATAATTGCCCGCCTTGACCGGTTGGCTCGCAATGTGGCGTTTATCTCGAACCTGATGGAATCGGGCGTTGAGTTCATCGCCTGCGACATGCCGAGCGCCAGCCGCTTTACCATCCATATCCTTGCCGCCGTTGCGGAGCATGAAAGGGAACTGATTTCACAGCGCACCAAGGCGGCGCTTGTCGAAGCCAAGAAGCGAGGCGCAAAGCTTGGCAATCCCAATGGAGCGAAAGCCGCAGCCATCGCCAGAGCTGCCAGGAAGGTTCAGCCGCCGCCGCCGACCGTCGTACAGATTATGCGCGATATGAGGCAGCGCGGCGAAACCTTGCGCGGCATCGCCCGCGAGCTGAACCGCCTGAACCTTCGCACGCCACAAAATTGCCAATGGTACGCGCAGACGGTCAAACAAGCACTGAAGCAGGAGAGGAGCGCCAGTCATGCCGCCGCGTAAAAACGAGTTAACTCTGATCGGTGATTTATTCGGTGATCCTCTGACCACTCAACAGCCGACTGCACCGGCCAAGCCCAAGAAAAAGGCCCAGGAAGTCACTAAGGCAAAGCTGGAACTAATTTATGAAACAGTCGCCCCATCACTTGCTCGGTTTGACCGCGTTGTTGGTGTAGTAGAAGTGTAGAAACTCATCCACGATTGGCAAATTCGATACCTTGAACTCAAATATGCCGGACTGAACGCCATGTTCAGGGATTAGGTCGTGAGTGGTAAATGAGAGTATGATACGGAGCTTTTTGGCTTTATTCATAGTGGCCAAAAACCAAATCCCATCGTCACCCACGAACTTCACAATGGGACTAAAGTGCTCAGCGTCAGTTTTCCCTACGACAATCTTTAGAGGATTATCGTCAACTTGAACCTGTGCGAATACGTCATTAGCCTGCTTTTCGTGCGGAGACGAAACCAACGCCGTTAGGGCATTTATTCGCACTTCTACATCGCAAAACTTGTAAGCTGTATCAGGCATCTCGTCACATGACACCGTTAACGTAGCTGTAAGGTTATTGTTATTCTTGCCTTCTGTCCAATACTTGGTCGTAATGGACTTACTCCAGTTGCCGCTCTGCCCAAAAGCAGCAGTGGACAGCAGCAAGACTGCAAAGATGCTTAAGGTAAATCGGCCTACCATCTCGGTTCGCTTCGATGTGATTTATGTCCTGCTATGCGCTGGCGAACTCCGCCCGTTTCGGAGCCGGAGCCACAGCGGTCCGGGAAGGATGCAGCACCAGCCCGCCTTTGGCGTAGTTCAACTTTAAAGCGGGATAGACAGCCTGGATTTTGCAGAGAGCTGCTTTCGCTTTGCGGGCAAACTCATCTGTACTTTTGTATTCCGCGCCTAATTGTTGTTTCAGTCCTTCCCAGGGAACGAAGGCAGACTTGTCCAGTTTGAACACGCGCCAGGTTGACCAAGCGTACAAATCCAGGGCCAGCGGAGAGCGTTTAATTGCTTTCAAAACGCGCATATCAACTGGTACCGGGAAGGCAGTAATCGCCTGAAAGAACTTCTCTCCCAACTCAATCCAGCTTCCCCACAAACTGCCCTGTTCCGGGCGTCTTTCGTCCCACCATAAAAACCCTTCCGGCGCGACCTGCATATCGAGCCAGCCCTCGCCAGTGTGAGATGGCTCCTTTACCTTCTTATCAAAGCTGATAATTGCTCTAAACAGCCGTCGCATTTGATCTTGCAGCCGCCGCGCATCACTTCGCTTTCCAGCCCCGGCGCTTGTAGGAATTAAGCCCAGTTCACGCATGAAGGTAGAGAGATGATGCCCTAATTCCAGCCGCCGCTTTTTCGTGCGTACCGCCTCCGTAGTGATCCAGAACAGCAGGAGCCGAGGAAGGCAGCCATAAGGAAAGCCTAAAGGCTCGCTTGTTTCTCGGTCATAGCCCTGCTGAATGGAAAGGATGAACTCGCCGTTGGCTCGTTTCCATATGGGTTTCTTTTTGCCAGGATCTTTATGAGGCAAGGTGCATTGCACCAACTCACGCGCCATAAAAGCTACCTCAGCATCGGCAGGATTCATACGGATGGCGGAAGCAGCTTCAATGAGCTTTAACTTAGGGGCAGTGAATGGAGCGACCCTTTTCACGGCCCGTTTAAGCTTTGGCGATTGCGCCAGAATGTCGTCCGGCTTGTCCATTACCGCCACGATAACGAATGTGTAAAACCTTTGTCCAGCAAAAACTTGTCCACGATGAAACGGTACAGAACGTTTTGGGTTATCCACGATGAAACGGTACAGGATGGACGATGAAACGGTACAGCATCCTGTAATAGTAGTAATCTTTCTCCTGTAGTCGGTTAGCTCCGAGCTGCGGAAAACACCTCGGTAGAAAGAAAAAGGAGGGCGCAAGCACCGACGATCCCTTAAAATAGCCTTCGACTCACGAGACGGGCAAGGCCCCTGCCCTCTGGGTTTTGGCTCCCCCCTTTTGCACACACCGCAAAAGGGTCCCCCAAAAAACTGCTCACGCAGTTCAGAAACCTTGCCCGTCTCTCCGCTGCGGCTCATATGCTCATAGGCCCGTAAGGCAAAATGCGCCTTACGGGCCGCATTTCACAAATCACATAATTCATTTTCTTTTAGCCTGAAAAGGAGGAAAAATTCAAACTATGACGATCCAACTTGACCTTTCACCCGATGTCGAACGCAGCCTCCTGGCGCAAGCCCAGGAGCAGGGCCTGTCGCTGGAAATCTATGCCACTCTCATTCTGCAAGAGCGTAGCCAGACCACGGCGAAGCGCTCCCGCAAGAAAAGCCTCATTGAGTTATTCGAGCCGTTGCGGGGCCTCGATCTGGACCTTCGCCGCAATCCTTCCACCGGACGGCCTGTGGATCTATGAAAGGTTTTCTGCTCGACACCAACATTCCTTCGGAGGTGTCCCGTCTCCGACCGGAGCCGCGCGTCTTGGCCTGGCTCCAGGCTGTGGATGAGAGTAAGGTGTACATCAGCGTCATCACCTTGGGGGAGATCCGCAAAGGCTGCGCTCTGCGGGAACCCGGCAAGGAGCGTACCCGTTTGGAGCACTGGCTGAATGTCGAGGTGCGCGACTGGTTCGAAGATCGAATCCTCTTTGTAGACGATGTGATTGCTGAGCGATGGGGAGAACTGGAAGCTATTCGCCAGCGCCAGGGAAGGCCCCTGAACACTGCCGATGGGCTGATTGCCGCGACCGCCCTGGTGCATGATCTCCATATCGTGACGCATAACGTCAGCGATTTTGAAGGCGTCAACGCCTCCGTCATTGATCCTTGGAAGTAACCTAGCGGCGGGCGGCATCCCGCGCTTGCTCGGCTTCTTTGAGCATCGCTTCGATCTTCTTCAGATCCTCCCCACTGTCGTCTTTCAGCCAATCGACGGAGCGCAACGATTCACGGTAGAGCTGTTCGCAGAAACAGCACCATTCTTCCGGGTCGTCCCGGCAGACGGTCGCCCAGGTCAACGGTTTCGGCTCTTCCTGCATACCCGTTCTCCTTTCGCTTCACTTGAAAGCAAACTTCTATCGCCCTCCGAAAGTTCCCGGTTCCGGTCCCAGCGTGTCATCGGGAAAGCGGCGGCGCGGTAGAGGCGGTACCGGCCCCATGCCTAACCGCTCATGCCAATGTGTCCAAGCGTCTTTCGTGAAGACCCCTGCCGGTGCCCGCTCCAATACCTTTCGGAACTCTTCCGGCGGTACGTATTGCTCGACAGTGGCTATCTCCGCTGGCGAGCCATAAACCATCACATGCGCTAAAAACGTCGGCAGATCTCCGAGCGTTTCTTTCGGTGTGTCATACCAAACCACTTTGCGCGCGATCCGCAGCAACTCGGCTGGATGGGGCGGTATTAATGTCATTCTCTCCCCTTTCCAGAGTCAGACTGCGGCGAATTGGCAGAGTGAACCATGGCCGAAGGAGAGAAAGCCGCTCAGCTCTGACCGTTACTCGCTACCGCCGATTCCGGGCGGCTGTCCTTCATGGTTTTCAATTCGTCGAGAAACGGCTGCAACCGTTTCTTGTCGATGTCGCGGGTGACCGCTTTCTCCGCTTCTTTCAACACCCAGGTGCGAATCTTCGGATCGTGGCGCGCGGCGGTTAACAGCATCCCGCCCAAGATGATCTTCTGCCCGTTCTCCAGTTGCCGACTTTGGTTCCGCAGCCGGGCTAATTTTGCTTCGGCTTCGGCAATCTGTTGTTCAATGGTGCGGTTCATCTTCGGCGGCCTCCGGCATCATTTGTTTAGCAAGCCGCCCCGCGTCGAGCGGAGCCGTCTTGCTTTCAAGCTGCCGTCCAGCGTATCATAACCGTGTGGCGCGGACAAGCGATCTGGGAGGACGACGGCAGCAGCACGAAGTGCGCACTTACGACTTGCGAGTCTCACTGCGTGAGCCTCCGGCAAGTCCCGTGCGCGAGGGGCAGGCTGCCCCTTCTAACCCCGCTTCGTGGGTGGAGCGGTAGCATGGCCATCTATCATTGCTCCACCAAGCCGATCAGCCGCAGCGCCGGGCGGAGCGCCGTGGCTGCGGCTGCCTATCGCACCGCGACCCGGTTGCGGGATGAGCGGCAAGGGATCGAACACAACTACGCGCAGCGCAGCGGCGTCGAATCGACCGAGCTGGTTCTGCCCCGCAACGCCGGGCGGCCCTGGAATCGGGAACAACTGTGGAACGCGGCAGAGACAGCGGAGAAGCGCAAGGATGCCCGCACCGCCCGCGAGTGGGAGGTGGCGCTTCCAGCAGAGCTGCCGTTCTGGATGCGCCGGAACTTAGCGGCCAAGCTGGCATATCACTTAGCCCATCGCTACGGGTGCGCGGTCGATGTGGCGATCCATGCGCCGGACCGTGAGGGCGATCAGCGCAACCACCACGCGCATCTGCTCGCCACGACCCGGAAGGTAACCGCGACCGGCTTGGGAGAAAAGTGCAAGCTGGAGCTGTCGGACGCCAAGCGGCTGTCCCTGGGACTCGAACCGGCGCGCACAGAGGTCGAAGCGGTCCGGGAGGTGTGGGCGCAGGAGGTTAATCGCTCTCTGGCGATCTGGAATCGGGTGTGGCGCTCCCCGGAGCAGGAACCGGCGGCTCCCGTCGATCACCGCTCCCTGGCCCGGCAGAGAGCCGACACGGAACGCCGACACCAGCCGGAGCAGCGGGAGGCGCTGCAGCGGACGCCGCAGATCAAATTGGGCTGGAAAGTGGTGGCAATGGAGAGGCGCGGCATCCCGACCGACCGAGGCCGGCAGCTCCGTCAGATTCAGGCCGACAATGAGCAGCGCCGGGCGACGGTGATCGAGATTACAACATTACGCCAGCAGCAACGGGACCAGCAAGCGGCGCAACAACAGCAGGAACGGGAGCGGCAGCGACGACAACAGGAGGAACAGCGCCGCCAAGAGGCGGAACGTCAGCAGCAGGCCGAGCGGCAGAAACAGATCCAGGCAGTCGAAGAACAGTTGCGGGGGAAGAGCCGTCACTTGCAGGAGGTGGTGATTGGGAATTGGCGGAACAGCGCGAACGCCGGTATCCCGAAGGTGGCCGAGGCCCGCCGACTCTGGGAACAGGACCCTTATAACCCAGATGCCCGCGCCTGGCGCACAGCGCGGGACACCGTGGGACAACACGCCGCAACGGTAGCACAGTATGACCGCGAGATCGCAGACTGGCACAAGCGCCACAGCCTGCAATCCCGTTTGCTGAGCTATGGGGTGCGGAGTATGCCGCGCGAGCTGCAGCAGTTGACCGAAGAGCGCCGCCGGAGCGCTCAACATCTCCAAGAGAGCCAGAACACGTTCCAACACTGGAACCGGGCTTGGGACGAGCGACAGGCCGAATACGAAGCGCATCTACGGTGGCGCGGCGACTCGGTCCGGCAAGCACAGGAGTATCTCAAAACCCTGGAGCAGAACAAAGAACACTTTGATCGCTTCCGGGCGCGCGAGGCCCAGGCCGCCGAACGGCAGCGCGAGATCGAACGCCAACGGCAACGGACGCGAGATTACGGCCGGAGCATGTAAACTTTATTCTTGCAAGCTAGGCTTATTCGTGCTAATTTCATGAAATAAGTATTTACTGAAAGTAATTTTTTCTTGAAAACTATTGTGATCGAATCGCAGAAAGGCGGCAGCGGTAAAACCATGTTAGCCGCCCATCTTGCGGTCGAAGCCGAGCGTCACAGCGAGACCGCCTGGATCATTGACACCGACCGGCAAGCCACTCTCAGCCTGTGGCATGAGCGCCGGAAGAACGATACACCGCAACGCCTGGATGCTCCCCTGGACCGCATACCGGACGGTTTGCGGAAGGTAGCCGCGCAAGGAGCCGCCTATTGTTTTATCGATACGGCCCCGACTATCTCCGAGCAGAATACCCGGCTGTTGCGGCTGGCAGATTTGGTGCTGATTCCGGTGCGGCCTTCTCCCGCTGACTTGTGGGCCGTGGCCGAAACCGTCGCCCTGGTCAAAGATGCTGCGAAACCCTTTCTCTTTGTCATTACCCAAGCCAAGCCGCAAACGACCATCACGGCTCAAGCTGTGGCCGCACTCTCACAACATGGGCGGGTGGCACAGGTCTTCATTGCCGACCGGGTCGCATATGCCGCCGCCATGACGGGCGGAAACACAGCCCCGGAGCTTTTTAATAAAGGTTCAGCCGCCCAGGAGATCGAGGCGCTGTGGCAGGAAATTAAATCATGCTTTCAGGAAAGCATGAAATCAGGAAAGAAGGTCACACATGGCTAAGACTCAGGCTCTCGACAGCAACGACCTGACGCCGACAAAGCCGCGCACCCGGAGCGCCGGTCGGCAACGGGGTGAGATTCCATCCACCGAACTCGTACCGCTGCAATTCAAAATGCCCCCGGACTTTGTACGGGCGTTTAAGGTGCAGGCGGCCAGCCATGACATGAAGCTGAATGAATTCCTGAAATCATGCTTTGATGCTTTCATGAAATCAGGAAAATGAAGGAAGGGTGCAATTCCGCAAATCACCGTTTTTGAGATGATTTGTTTCTTACGATAATCCACAACCATCCTGGACTCACATTCATTGTCTGCAGATGGTTAGCGTACGTAAATTCCTTTTCTGAGGTGTCCCTAATTTGCCCTTTTCAGGCCGCGACCTTCGCTAGCGTTTTGGCTTGCGCTTCGGTCGCGGCTCTGTTGGTCACCACGCAATCACGCAATTTCGTAGGACGATGCTTTATTTGATTAGGCTGATGAAACCAAAGAGGTTATTCCTTAACGGTGGTTTTCGGGTAAATGTGGCTACCACCCCGTTGCTTTTAAGCCGAGGCGGGAACTCAGCTGTGGGGAAGAAGCTTGGCGAGGCGATTTATGGGATGAGACGGGATGCGGCAGAGCACGTCCTTGAACCAAGCGAAGGGGTCAATATTGGCGTTAGCAGCAGGCCCTCCATCAAGCAGCTTGACCCCTACCTTCTTTACGGACTCATCACTGAGCCTTCGAAAGCAGCAATTTGTTGATGACCCGTTCGATCGTTTCGCTATTCGCCTCAGATGCGATTCTCTCACCTTCTATCAAGAGTGTCGGGGTCCTCGAAATCGATAGGTCCTTGGCAAGCTCCTGATCATGACTGATTATATCTTCGGAACTCTCTTTACTAATACATGCCTGTATGTCTCGCGTGTTAGGCACACCACGGAACACAGCTTGCTCAATAATATTGCGGCCTATCTTTTCAAATGACTGATCCTGATGCTGAAATATCCATTCCGCAATGGGCCAAAACGCAGCGGGGGCGCTTCGGCTAACGCAAGCCATAGCAACGGAAGCTTCTTTAGCCCAGTTATGCATAGGTAATGGTAGATGATGAAATGAAATAACTACTTTGTCTTTATAGCGTTCCACAATCTCTCTTGAAACAGCCGCGAATTCATTTCTGCAATATGGGCACTGAAAGTCCGCGAAAAGAGCGACAGATATGGGTGCCGACGGTAACCCGAGCTTGGGAATATCTGGTCGCCTTAAGTCAGCCCTCAATCGGTCTGCAGCAAGTGCTTTGTATTCGGGCTCAGACAATTTGAGGTCGAATGAGAACAGGCTTAAAAAACGATGATCGGCGGACAGGTAAAAGTCTTGTCCTACCTTTAGGTCAGTACCCTTAAATCTAAGTTTCAACCGCTTATAGCAGCTACCCGGCAAATCAGTTACACTCCAGATATCCAGAGATGCTGATTGAGGAAAGTTGAAGTGCTCTTTTATCGCCTCTGAGATACGAACCTTTTCAACGTCGGACAGTGCTTCGCATGATGGATCTTGCACTCGAGCCTGCAGTGCATTCATTAGTAGAACGAAAATGGTGGCAATTACCACTAGGCGGGAGCTCCCTTTTCAATTCTCGCAAATACCCGGTGCAATAAACCCAAGTGCTCTCGATTGTTCGATATAGCGTTCGATATTACGCCCTTCATCTGCAAATTCAATAGGAAATCGTCTACATACCTCTGTCATGTAGGCATAAGCCTGACCTAACCCCTGCTCAGCCGCCATTTCACACCAACGAAATGCTGACCGACCAATGACAGAGTCGCTAGATCTAGCCAAGTAAAGGGCACTGCCTACAAGGAGTTGGAGTTCTGCTACATTTGATTCAACGAAGAGCATCAAATAAGGAAGAGCATCTACGAACTGGCCACGTCTATATAGCCGTATGGCCATTTGCAGATCTGGGATAATTCTAAAACCAAGTGCGCCGACCCTGGGGTTAGAAGGCTCTGGTGAATCAAATTGACCAAGTAAGCAATTGGCGAGGATAGTTATTGCTTCCAATGCTTTTTCAATAGCCCCCATCGAATCAGATCCAAGCACGATACGCGGAAACTCGGCACCTGAAATTCCTCGGACCAAGTACTCACACCTAAATTGGTCTGTAGCCGGATCAGAGTGCGGGTCTGTGATCGAAAAAACAACTGTGGCGGGCTCACCATTGCGCTGCAGATCTATATCCAAGCTCCGATACAACATACGACAGCCTATTATTGGCAGTCACGCGAAGGTGTAAGCCATCCGTCGGGGACGTATGGGTTACATGTGCTGCCATCAGGGCAGTACATTGCGACCAGCGCACCATAGCCACGGCAAGTGTAGAGGCAGCGGACTGGCCCACCGCCGATTGTATCTCTACCGGGAGGAGCTGGCGGATCCACTCGGTCCTGTACCTGCAATGTACATGGGCCCGTTGCGAGTGGATTTTTTATGGTAATGCCACGCGCACTAATCTGTCTTGCGACCTCGTACGTAAGGACGGCAACAGTAACTGCTATCGCAACAGCAATTATAATCTCTCCGGCGACAGGAATCGCAACGGCAACGCCAGCCCCTGCCCAAATTATGTTATTGGCAACCAATGTGTCAAAATCGTCAGGACTGATTAAGATCACCTGTCCATTATTCGGAAAGCCAAATGCATCAGCCCAGTTGTTCATTTGAACTGGATTAACCATGTCGCCGGTGTCCGCAAACGGACTAGATGGACCGACAAAGCTACAATAAGCCCATCCACGCTGCGTGATCGTGTAAGTCCCTAAATATTGAATGGGAATCAGGGAGTCAATACGAGTAGACAGCGGACAGGAAGCACCTCCGCCCGTCGAGTTCGTCGTTGGATAAGGCGAGTACGTTCCGTTCGGACCGTTAATCTGCGCATAGGCGTAGTAATCGTGGGAATACTGATCACTCCCGCAGCTTCCAGACCCAGACATTCCACCTTGCTCGACGGTCCAGGCGTCTAAGACTGGATTGTTATTCCCATCGAGACTTATCGCGTAGCCTGTGTAGGCCCCGGCATATTGGGCCCTAGCTGATGTGCCCAGTACCAGCACCAAGGCGAAGGCGAGACCTGCCCGATAGCAAAGCTGTTGCAGTGATCGAGAAAACATTATCAAGGCCTCCTATCACATCTTTGGGAACGGCACTAACCTCATGTGCCGCTTTTCGTTTTGAACATATTGTCGTAAGCGCGTGCCGCCCGACGGGGAAAGACGGCTCATTGCCAACTGTGCTGTGCTCGCGGCAAGTGAGGAAAGGTCAGTTGTGCTTGATTTTGCAGTATAGAATCCGGTAAGTATCTCTACCAACACTTGTTTGTCTTGGGGCGAAAGAGCAACTGGCCGGAGACGCCCGAACTGACGTGCCCGCTGTGCCGGGGTAGGATTAGGTGGCTCAGATACAGCTGTAAAGAACAGCTGGTACGCCATTGCATCAGGAACAAGATCGGGAGTCTTGGACCCGTCAATAACGCCCACACTAGAGCCGTTGTTGTTGGGAGACCCATGAGCTTCATGCTGCGCCAGCAATCGGCCTGCCGTCAGTGCGACTAAGAATATGCCAGCAACAATACACACGAAAGCTCGTTGGTGTGACAGAAAGCGGTCCACATCGTGATTGCTCATTAATGCCTCCTGCTACTAAACCCGGACTCTTGCTCCTTTGTTGCTGGATCCAGACTCTGGAGCCTGGGAGTATTAACCCAACTTCCGCAGTTTAGCCCACAACAGATTTATTTTCGAGCCCGCGAGAGGAAGCCACGGGAGTAAGCGTTTTGTTTCCCGTGCGCCTGTTTGCGCCCGTGCTCCCCCTTGCCGAAAGCCG
>JAABUZ0100009195.1_pt1 | contig 11376 bp, 10 predicted proteins | sample 5562091 | NCBI WGS metagenome assembly JAABUZ01 (sample SAMN12813069, study PRJNA571459) | rock metagenome | isolation source: Antarctica rocks | place: Antarctica: Victoria Land, Linnaeus Terrace sud | collected 2015-12-21
GTGCGGATTCCATCATGGCTCGGAGCAGTAGGACCGCTCCACTCAGAAGCCGTATACATAGGAGCAGACCGCTTCCGCTATCAAACAGTTTTCGCTTGCAATCAGGCGACGGACCATACATATACCCAAAGGCGACAACCTATTTGCGGAAAGTGAAACCTCGACAGCCTTTTCTAGAATTCTGTTGTAAGCGTGGTCGGGCTCAGAGCAGTCGAAGCTAGTGCCAGCCTTCGTTCTTCTACCTTTGTGTATTGTGCTTCAGCTTTGGCAATCAGTGCATTGAAGTCTAGGCCGCGCAAACGACTGTCCAGCACAGCCACTACTTGCAGGGCATGCCAAAGACTAAGTTTGCCCTGAATGCCCAACGCGAGGAATTCAAGCGCCTCAAATGTTCCAAAGTCACCGGACAAGCCCGCTCCGAGTTTGACGCGACTGGCCTTCTCACCCACCCACGCTGCGGCCTCTTTCAGAAGATTGGACCCAGTACCGATCTCTTTGGCAAGGATCTGAAGCGTCTTTTCATCCTCCTCGACACCGACAAGAATAGACCGGGCAAAGTGACTGAGAGACTCGTCATCCTGCCGAGCCTCCATCGCTTGCAAGAGCCCGATGGCAAGACCTGCGCCTGCTTTATGGTCCTCAAGATAAGTAACTAACGGATCGCTCATTGAACACCTGCCTGCTTGCCAATCTTAGCCAGCGCGACAGCCGAGGCCTCCGGCTCCGCGAGCAGATACATCGCGTAGAGAGCGAGATCATCCTCCTCGAAATGTCCGGTCGAGTTCATGGCCTGAAAGCCTTCCCCAGCGTTTGCACCGCACTTCTGATCCTCGTCTTGACAGTGCCCAGCGGACACTCCGTCTTCTTCGCAATCTCCAAATGCGTTAATCCCTCAAAAAACGCCATCTCGAGCGCTTTCCGCTGCTCGTCGGGAAGCTCTGCAACCAAGATTCGCACCCTCTCCAGCATCAGATTCTGCTCAGCATCGTTGGCTAGATCATAGGGAGACGCGAACGGAACATCCTCGAATGATTCGGTGGGGCGCTTCTTCCGCAGGAGATCGACGGACCGGTTCCGCGAAACAACTGCCAGCCATCCTCCAAGGTTTCCACGGGTTCCGATAAAGCTTGTCGGAGTGCGCCAGATCTGCATGAAGAGTTCTTGCAGAACGTCCTCTGCTGCTGCTGGATCGCGAAGAACCCTCAAGGCCACCGAATAGACCAGCTTGGAGTGACGCTCAAATAGTCGCGCCATTGCCTGCTCATGACCTTGCTGCACCATCGCAAGGAGGGATGAGTCCGGCTCCATCGAAGCTGTAATTGCGCCTAGCGTGTCGGAGTCTTTAGCCATAACACGTACGCACATTTCGCTGTAGACTCAACGCGAACTGCGATTCTTTCACGAGACGCACACTTCGGTTCCCATAACGTCCTCCCTGGCTAGTTCACCTCTATCGCGCTGCTGATTCAATACAACTTGCAGGGAACGCTTTGCAGCGCAAAGGGTCATGAAACAGAGGCTGAAGAATTGTGCACTGATCGGCGAAGCCCGGCCCTACCCAGGATCACAGTTTCTTGAGAGGGATGGCTGGTGCGTTCGCGCCTCCGACGAGCTGACGGCGAAAGAGAAGCAATGCAATGTAGAGAGTACGGACTAGAGTTGTTGAAGGGCGTTTAAGGTCAGACTGCAGGCAATCGCGTCCACTTCCCGTGGCCTCGTGCGTAGTTCTCCACAATGGCCCATTCGCGGCATTGCATTTATCGATGATCAAAGAGAGGCTTGACTTGCAAAGCAAGTAGCGGGGCCAGATAACAATGCACGTTCAATATGCGGACAGAACAAGGGCTTTTTCCAAGGGCGGAATCGACGAGCCTGTCCCGGCTGTCATAGCCCCTCAGCCGTTGCTTCCAGACGTGCCGATTTGCCCTGATGACGTCATGATTACGTCGGAGCTGTACAGGCGAACGCTCCGTGCGCCCGATTCCGGGACGGAACTGGCTGCATGGAAACACCTGGCCGAATTCCTTACTGCAGAACCGCGCGTCGTCTTTGAACAGCTTGCAGAGGTTCTGATTCAGGCCTGCAGTGCTGATTCCGCCGGCGTAACCTTGCAGGAACGCAGGGATTCGTCCGGGGATCTGCAATGGGTCAGCGTTGCCGGTCAACTTGCTCCCAAACATCTTCACCGTGTGCCTGGCCACAGCCCTAGCGGAACCGTGATCGGCCGCCAACGAGCCGAGCTTTTTGGCAGGCCAGACCGCTTCTATGCCAGCCTCCATCACGACACACTCAGATTTGAGGAATTGCTCGTTGTCCCTTGGCAGCTCGGATCCGGGAGACGTGGCGCCGTATGGATTGCCGCGCATAGCTCCGGCAGGCACTTCGATTCAGAAGATCTGCGAATGATCGAGAGTTTGGCTCGTTTCGCGAACGTCGGGATGCAGCGCAGTCAGTTAGAGGAGAGTCAGCGCTCGCACGAAGCCTATGCCTCCGCAGCTCGCGTGGCCAACGAACTCGCCCACGAGATCAACAACCCTCTGCAAGCCCTCATCAACTCCCTGCATCTCGTCTCGCTCCCTGGGGAAGACGAACACTTGCTTCAGGCGCGTGTGCAGGCCATGCGATTAGCGCGACTGGTTCAAGGAGTACTGAATGTGAACAGACTCGACGAACCACGTTGAGCTTGCCGGATATTAGCCAAGACCCGATCCGTGCTCGCCTTGGCGCTGAAGAACTACGGCTCCCCGTCGATCAGCCAGCTATTCGGAGGACCTTGTCAGCCTGCGGGCGCCCGCTGTCGCCATGAATAATATCGAATTCGACCGGGTCTCCCTCTTTCAAGCTTTTGTACCCGGCGGATTCGATGGAGCTGTAGTGCACGAAGACATCCGCACCATGTTCGTAGCCTAGGAATCCGTAGCCTTTAAGATTGTTGAACCATTTTACAGTGCCTCTGATCCGTGCCATCTTTTCTCACAATCGACAATGAAATCTATGCACGATCCTATAAGAGCGTTTGCCTGCCACGCACTAACACCGTCACGTTGTCGCTCAACATTACCTTAGATTAAGCGCTCGCGTTACCTTCCTGATTCAGAGCCGGGCATCTCATACCCAGTGTAGTCAAACCGGGTTTTCCGAGGAACAATGCCCTTCAACAAACAAGTAGCCAACCTCCTTCTGGTCGATGATGAAGCGGTTGTGCGATTTACCGTATCCACCTTGCTGGCCGCTCAAAACTTCAAGGTTAAAACAGTTGCCACAGTCTCAGAAGCGCTGGATCTCATCCACACTGAAAAGTGCCACAAGAGCAATTACTGGGCTCAGGAACAGTGGTCTTTTCAACGGCCAATCACGAGAGTTCATGCAATTTATCTTCAGTCTCGCAGAAGAAGCAGACGAGGCCGAGAGAGGACTTGGACACCGAGGCTACTAACTGATCGGCTTCATACAATCCGTGCGTCGCACTCTTCAAAGTCTGTTGGCTGTCTCGTGACAGCAGGCGCCCCATACCTGGAGCGCCCTCCTGGTGCTGCGCATTCGTAACGCACCGCGAGCGTTTTTCTACTATTTGAAGAGCGTTAAATCATACTCTCCGGCGTAGATTTGCGAATACTAGAAAGCACGCCCATAAAAACAACGCTGCCCTGGCGGCGCAAACATCTGTGTAGTGATCCTCAATAAGAGAACCTTGTAGAAACGTCTGCGGGCCGGGAGCGTCGATTGATTGAAATTGCATCTCAGGCTGCAGCGAGGGAAAAAATGGGATAATTCTTGGAATTTTATGCGCATCTCGCAATCCGCGGCTTACGCCAGCGCGTTGACATAGAAATGAGCGGGTGGCCTCACCCTCCCCTGTTGGTCCCTTTTGATGCGGGCACCTCGCTCCCAACTTGCAGTGCCTTTGAATAAGGGAGAGAACCGTGTTCAAGTCAAAGCCGATAATTGGACTCACTTTGGGTCTACTACTTGCGGTTCCACCAGGCGCCTTTGCCTCCAGTCACCGGGAAGCACCCATTACCGCGCTGGATCATAAGGCCGACATCACTGACTTTTACGCCTTCGTCAGTTATGACCACCCGGATCGCGTCACCTTTATCATGAACGTCGATCCGTTCCTCGAGCCCAGCAACGGACCCAACTACTTTCCTTTCGATCCAGCCATTTTGTACGAGATCAAGATCGACAACAACCACGATGCGAAGGAAGAAGTTGGATTCCGGATTCGCTTCAAGACGGAGATCCGCGCTCCCAAGCTCTTTGTCGCCTATGCGGGAGACGGGAACGGGGTGGACGCACCCAGGAATTCTCCGCCTCCGGTAGCCCCGGGAACTCCTATTGTGCCGCCTGCGATTAGATCGCTTGACGGTCCGGGATCTGCCGGCATCAATGTCCGCCAGACTTATACGGTGGAGATGGTGCGCAACGGACACACGGTGGAGCTTTCGAAGTCTGACGGTTCCGAGATGTACGCTGTTCCCAGCAACGTTGGTCCGCGCACCATGCCGGACTATGACGACCTGGCGAAGCAAGGAATCTACCACGTGCACGGAGAGGGCTCCAACGATATTAGCGTGTTCGCCGGTACCGTAGCTGACCCATTCTTCATCGACCTTGGAGCTGCCTTCGACACCTTCAACTTCCGTCAGGGAGCTGGGGGAGGTGTTCTTACCCCAGCCCAGGACAAGAACGATCACCTGAATCTGGCTGCCAACGCGGTATCCGGCTTTAACGTGAATACCATCATCATCGAGGTTCCGATCGCCATGTTGACGAGCGATGGGGAAGTACACCCGGCCACGGATCCGCGCGCTACCATCGGGTCCTGGGCGACGACATCGAGGCAGAAGCTCACAATTCGCCGTTCTCCGCTTCCCGCTGAAAACGCGGGCAACTTCTACCAGGTGCAGAGGCTGGCTAACCCGCTCGTCAATGAGCTGTTGATCGGCACTGGGTATAAGGACCGCTGGAGCATGGAGCAACCTGTCAACGATGCACAATTCGCGAACTTCGATCTGGATCCTACGATTGCGCGAGTCTTCAATGCGCTTTATGGGATTAAGATTCCTCCGCCGCCCCGCTACGATCTGCTGCCGCTTGTAACCTATGTGGCACCGATCGCCGCGCCCGGCACTCCAGCTGGTCCTATTGCCGATCTTCTTCGTCTGAATACCGGCGTGAAGCCTACCCCTTATGCCAAGAGGAGCCGTCTTGGTCTGATCGGGGGCGATCCAGCCGGCTTCCCGAACGGACGGCGGGTAACCGACGACGTGGTGGATATCACTGCTCGCGTGGTTGGAGCTGGAGTTCTGGCCAAAGGCTTCAATGTAGCGCCCAACAACTTGATTGGGGACGGTGTCAACGCAACCGATGTAGCGACGCAGGAAAAGTTCCCCTACGTGCATTACGCCTACAGCGGACGCGATAGCCGCCACATTGATCCAGGCGAGGTTGGGTGTGGCGAACAGCCTGCCTCGTCGCCGGATGTAGATAATGGAGCGCCCGATCGGCAGGGCGGCAATACGCCTTGTGCTCTCCAGTAACTGAATCGCTCAAGGGGGCTCTTCGCGTGACTCAAACGCGTTGGGCCCCTTTTCTCACATTGTCTGCTGAAGGGGCGCCATGAACTCCTTGCGTGAAAGCGTTGTTGTCTTAGGATTGGTGTGTCTCTCCGTTCTCGGAGCGGCTCAACAGCCGGCTCAGCCCGGGATTGATCATCTCGTTCCGGCTTCCGACGCCACGCTTGCCATAGGTGGGACTCCGGCTCAGCAGCTTATCCATGCCGCGAAACGCCAGATTGCAGCTGATCCCCGGAAGCCACAAGCGTTCAACAATTTGGCCACGGCCTACCTGATGAGGGCGCGGGAAACCGCCGATCCCAAGTACTTCCGGGACGCTTCCCAAGCCCTTACTGACGGGCTACGGATCGATGCTGAGGATTCTCAGCTTCAGAAGACACAGGTCGCTTTGCTGCTGCGGATGAACTCCTTCGCTGAAGCGAGGGAAAAGGCGACGCTTCTGAACCGGCATACGCCCGACGATGTCATGACCTACGGGTACCTAGCGGAAGCCGAAATCGCTGAAGGCGACTATCCCGACGCCGAGAAGAATGTGCAGTGGATGCTGAACATGCGTCCGAACAACGTGCCCGGGCTTTTGCTCGCCGCCCGACTGCGAACCGTGTACGGCGATTCGGAGGGTGCGTTGGAGGTTCTTAAGCTCGCCTATTCGGAAACTTCCCCGGCCGAGGTCGAGGAGTTGGCTTGGATCGCGAACGGAATCGCCTCGGTTCAGATCGATTCCGGAAAAGCTGATGCAGCTGTGGCCATACTGGATCGGGCGGAGCAACTGTTCCCGCATTACCCTTATACCGTCGAGAACCTGGCTCGAGTACGTCGCGCACAGGACCGGCCTAAGGATGCGGTGGTCTTACTGCAACAGGCCAGGCTGGTCGACAGCAGGCCGCAGGTGCTCTACGAACTGGGCGAGGCGCAGCGAGCAGCTGGACAGATTGCAGAGGCGAACGCGACTGACTCAGAGTTCGAGAAGCGCGCAACCAACGCTGCCAACCAATCAAACGAAACTGATCGCGACCTGATCCTGCTATATGCCCGGGACCCTGCCAAAGCTAGGATGGCGTTGACGCTCGCTCAGCGCTCAATGGATGTACGCCACGATGTCGATACGCTCGATGCCTACGGGTGGGCGCTGTATGTGAATGGCCGCTACAAGGAGGCGGACGGCGCAATCCAGCAGGCCATCGCAGTCGGCATTCAAAGCCCACAAATCTACGATCACGCCGGTCACATTGCCCAGAAGCTCGCAAACCCGGCGGATGCGGAGAAGGATTTCGAACTGGCCATTCGGTCAGATCCGTCGTCCGAGTACGCCGCGGACGCGCGCAAGGCTACGGGTCTCTCATCGTCTGCCGTCAATAGACGTACGGCAGTCACGCCGGTCGGGTCACCTTTCGATGCAACAGAGGCTACGCCGGCTCTCACGCAGTCGGCGTTGCAGCCGCCTTCCGCGGTGGCCGCGGAGGCTAGACCGAACCTCGTCATTCTGCCGCTGAGTTTTGCGCCTGTGCCCCAAGGCCTGCTAACGCCTTTGCCGACCGATACGGTACGCCAGATCCACAAGGCGCAGGGGAGCGTGGCGCAAAACCAGAAGGACGCGTCGGCGTATGCAAGTCTGGGGGCTGCTTACTTTCAACAGGCAAGAGAGACAGGCGATGTGAGCGACTACGAACTTGCGGAGAAGTCACTCGATCTGTCGCTCGATCTGGTTTCCGGTGACTTTGCGTCCGATGCTCCGTTGGGGATTCTCGCCGAAGTGTGCATGGGCGAGCATCGATTCACTGAGGCGTTGGCCTACTCGCAGAAAGCGCTCTCGCTTGGCTCGGGCGATGTGTCGCCTTTCGCCACCGCGGGCGACGCCTATGCGGATATGGGTGAGTACAAGAAGGCCAGTGCTGCCTATGCGCGACTGACTCCGCAGGACATGACTTTGTCTCCACACGCTGCTTATGCCCGCGACAGTCGGTTAGCCTATCTTGAATTTATTTCGGGAGATACCGCGAAGGCCATCGGCCTGATGAAGATCGCCGTTGCTGAGGGCCTCGAAGCGCAGCTGCCGAAGGAGAATCTCGCCTGGCTATATTACGAGCTCGGCGAGTTTTTCACGCAGGCTGGCGATCCTCTCTCGGCGAACGCGTCTTACGTTTCCGCTCTGGAAGTACACCCTGGGGATTACCGGGCGCTTGCGGGTCTCGCGAAGCTGAGAGCAAATAACGGCAGATATGCTGAGGCTATCGTGCTCTATCAGAAGGCAGTCGCAGTCGTACCCATGCCGATCTTTGTCGGCGAGCTCGGGGACCTGTATGCCAGGACCGGAAACATGGTCGAGGCGAAGAAGCAGTACCAGCTGGTCGAATACATCGGTCTGCTTGGCAAGATCAACCAGGTACTGCACAACCGTGACCTTGCCCTGTTCTACGCTGATCACGACGTCAAGCTGCCGGAGGCGCTTACTCTGGCGCGTAAGGAGTTCGAGGTACGGCACGACGTCTACACCTGGGACGCGCTGGCCTGGGCGCTCTATAAGAACGGCCAGTTCAAAGAGGCCGGCAAGGCGGACGAGAACGCGCTTGCGCAGGGGACAAAGGACTCTCTGCTTCTCTATCATGCCGGCATGATTGCCGCGAAGCTGGGTGATGCGAACCTTGCCCGAACCGAGCTGACGAGGGCATTGGAGATCAACCCGCATTTCCACCTCATCTACGCGGATGCAGCCCGGAAGAGACTCGCTTCCATGGAGACGCAGACCGCATCAAGTTTGACTCCGGATAGCCATGCACGTTAAGCGCCTCATCCCACTCTTGCTTCTATCGCTCTGTCTTGTGATCACCCGTCCGATGTACGCGCATCCGATGGGGAACTTCAGCGTGAATCACTATTCGAAGATCACCCTGGAGTCCGACCGAATCTCGATTCGTTACTTCATCGATCTGGCGGAGATCCCCGCTTACCAGGAACTCCAGACCGGCGATATCACAGCTACCGCCGACGATCCGGCCGTGCGCCGCTTCATCGCTGCACGTGGCATGGAGTTGGGACATGGGCTCAGCTTGCGGGTGGACGGCACGCCCGTGCTGCTTCATCTCACGTCCAGCGACGTCATCTTTCCACCCGGGGCCGGTGGGCTTCCCACCATGAAAATGGGCTTTGTCTACGAAGGGATTTATCCCACCACCGTGGACCGGGAACACGCGACAGTGAACTATGCCGATAACAACTACCCCGGGCATAGCGGATGGAAGGAGGTCATCGCGGTCGATGCCGGCGGCTCCTTGCTGAAAAGCTCCGTTCCGGCGAAGGATCGGAGCGCGGAGCTGAGCAATTATCCGACCGACCTGCTGACCAGTCCTCCCCAGAATCTTGAAGCTTCCCTCGAAGCCACGCTGCCTCCGACGCCAGCCCACGCTCTTCCTGCTACCAGGCTGGCCAAGACATTTCCGATGCGGGTTGCTGTTCCTCCCAGTTCCGCTGCTCAGCATAGTTCGGCCAAGGTAAGTCCTTCAGCGAAGATAAGTCCCAAGTGCCAGGCGCCAATCTCCGCGTCCTTCGTAGTAACTCCCGCAAGCGTGGCCCAACTACCAGAACCGCCGGCATCCTTGCACCTGGAGGCCAATCAGCAGAAGACGCCGCGAGACAAGTTCACCGAGCTGATCACGACCGAGCATCTGAGTCTCTGGTTTCTATTCACGGCGGCGCTGATTGCGATGGGCCTAGGAGGGCTGCATGCGCTTGAGCCCGGTCATGGCAAGACGATCGTCGCGGCCTACCTTGTGGGTTCACGCGGAACTGCGCGCCACGCTGTTTTGCTCGGACTTATTGTTACAGCGTCGCATACGATAGGCGTCTTCACACTCGGCCTTATCACCTTGTATGCTTCGCGCTACATCGTGCCCGAGCAGCTTTACCCCTGGCTCGGCGTTCTGTCCGGCCTGACCATTGCCGGACTTGGATGCTACATGCTCCTGCGCCGCCTGACCGGGACCGCGACAGACCACTCCCACCTTCCAGGCGAAAGCCAAAGCCACTGGTTCGACTTCAAAACCTCCAAGGGAACCAGCATGGTTGCCGAGGTAAAACCGCTCCTAAATGGGCCGGCCAAGCAGGTAAGTCTCACCCAGCTTTTTACCCTCGGCATCACCGGCGGGATCATCCCCTGTCCGGCGGCGCTGATCGTCCTCCTGAGCGCGTTTGCGCTGCACAGGATCGGGCTGGGTCTGTTCCTCATCGTGGCGTTCAGCGTCGGACTTGCGGCCGTACTGATTGGCTTCGGAACCCTGATGGTCTATGCCCGTCGATTCATGACCCATCTCCAGGTCGACGGCCCGCTGACAAAGCGCTGGCTGCCCGTCGCTTCCTCAGCGTTCATCACTGTTCTCGGTTGCATCGTCGCCTTTCAGGCCTCGGCCGGCATCCACCTCAGCGGTCACCTCTTCACCCAGGAGAAACTTGGCCCGGTGCTCTTCGTCACAGGTCTGGGCCTGGTTCTCGGGATGCGGCATTCAACCGATGCCGACCACGTTGTTGCGATCTCGACGATCGTCAGCAAAGAAGGCAGCATTCGGAATGCGGCCTTTATCGGATCCGTGTGGGGTCTGGGTCACACGATCACCATCTTCGCGGTCGGCGCTCTGATCATCCTTTTCGGAGTAGAAATCCCGCCCCGCATTGGTCTCTCGATGGAGTTCTGTGTGGCACTGATGCTGATCCTGCTCGGCATCTTGAACCTGACCGGAGTGCTGCAAAAGATCACGACTCGGTTCACGCCAGCGAGTCCGAAGCCACTCGTAGTCAGGGCGACGGTCAGCGACATCAGCAAGAGTTCCCCTTCAGGTCTGGTAGGAAACGCGATCAACCGCTTTGGTCTTTACCAATGTCTTCGACCTTTGATCGTCGGCCTCGTGCACGGTCTGGCCGGTTCAGCGGCGGTCGCTCTCCTTGTACTGTCCACAATCCACGATCCCATCAAGGCGACTTTTTATCTGCTGATCTTCGGTTTGGGAACGATGATCGGGATGATGGGTATGACTGCTACGATGGCTGTCCCGCTGGCTTACGCGGGAAACAACTTTTCCAACATCAGCCGATACTTCGGAGTGGCGTCCGGCGTGGTAAGTCTCTGCTTTGGTTCTTTTCTGGTCTATCAACTCGGCTACCTTGGAGGCTTGTTCAGCAGCCACCCCGAATGGACGCCCCGGTAATGATCTGAAACTGCCAATCGACGGCAGTTTTTATCCTCCAAGTTGGGAGGAGGGAAAGCTCAAGAAAGGAACATTTGCGTACGCGAAAAATCGAGGTTGGCTTCAACTACGTTGCGACCGGCCCAGGGCAGACGCAGACCGGTGTTCAGGGCGCATTCGGCGTTATCCCCGCGCATTTGAATGAGCTCTCCCCAGACGCCGTTCGTAGCCTGTTTCCGGGGTTCGTTTATCAGCTCGGCGTCTTTATCGCGTCGCCTGCAGTATCATTCGAGTACTTTTTGCGGAATCGCTTTGGCTACCCCTGGGCGCTTACGCTGTTCGAGGTGGCGGTCATCGTTGCCCTGTTCTTTATCTTCGGTTTCGGGCCAGAGAGGCGCGGCCGCAGTTTCCATCGCAGCCAGAGGTAAGAGGCTCTTTGTAAAACTGAAATCGGCAGGACAAAGTGTATGGACAGCCCGCAATCGTGCAGAACCATGGGGTTCTATGCAAGTTCAGCGATCTAGAGCTGATTAGCTATTGATGTAGCGCCGAGAAGGGCAGTCTGAACCATGCTGCTGCGTCTTGTGTTCGGATGGTTGGGATAAGTTCTTCGATTGCCTGGT
>JAABUZ0100009196.1_pt1 | contig 11375 bp, 16 predicted proteins | sample 5562091 | NCBI WGS metagenome assembly JAABUZ01 (sample SAMN12813069, study PRJNA571459) | rock metagenome | isolation source: Antarctica rocks | place: Antarctica: Victoria Land, Linnaeus Terrace sud | collected 2015-12-21
GGTGCAGACCTGTCGCCGACAGGGACGCTCGGTCCTTACGTTTTTCAAGCAAGCTTTGATAGCCAATTCAGGAAGTGGGAATTCTCGACCATCCCTCTTGCCTCAACCAAGCACCTGAATTCTTACTCTGTTTCCATAGACGGGCAGGAAGGTCAAACTGTTTTTCTTGCCCCCGCGCCATCCACATATCACGCGCTGTTTCTGGGCTAAAGTCTATGTTTACGCCTTTGAGCGAGCAGAACTCTTGCCAGGTCTGCTTGCGAACTACTGACAAGCGATTAGCAATTTCAATCGCTTGTTCTAAATCAGTTTTAGGTAAGTTCTTTGCTCTGGCAATCCGAGTGACTTTCATTTACTAATTCTGCTTTGATAATTTTTTTATATTTTCGCAAGCCATATAATCTTGAACTGAAGCAGTGGACGATGACTAATAAATCTTCAACAAGTTCCTGTTGTGGAGAAAGGAGCTGTTGGATAGCAACGAGAATTTGGCATCCATGTTCTAGGGCGTAATACTCAAAGTAGTCAAATCCAAATCGTGCTAGCCTGTCTTTGTGGGCAACAATTAGTTTTGAGATTTCTCCAATACCGATCCTACTCCTGAGGGAGAGAAATTTCTGCCTTTTGAAATTCATGCTCCCTCCGACTTCACTGACCCACTCATCTACAGGAATGCCCGCTCCCAGACAGAACTGCTCCATCGCTTTTACTTGAGATGCCAAATCATCTTTTTGCCCCCCAGAAGAAACTCGACAGTAGACAACTACCTTTCCAGGCGGGGCATCTATTCTCAGTGCTGGCGGATATCTGACTCATCATAGTAACGCTCACCAGTTGTAGTTCTCTTCGCTTTCAGCCGTCCTTCTCGATCCCAGCGCCGAACCGTACTGACCGACTTCCAATGCGTTCGGCAAATTCGTGTACTCTAAACTTCGTCATAATAAACAAGTTTAGAGTACTTTGAACTAGATATCAATCACTTAATCTAACTCCCAATAAGCCGTCGCCGATGCAATGGTCGAAGGTGACAATAAGTTCAGAGACATCGGGCGACTGGAGGAATACCACACGTATGAGTGGACCTTCGCTCCAGGAAAAAGGGCGGAGGAGTTCTTCCTCAGCCTCATGACACCAGTGTTCTTCTGAGAGTCTTTCAGTGATCCGCAGCGGGATGCTGGGAACACCCTCCGACACGAATCGCGCCTGCTGACAATTGTCGATAGCAATTCTCACACCAAGCAGCGGATGCCGATGCTGAACCGAAGCCAGAGCTTTAGAGAGCTGCTTGATGGTAAGTGGTCCTGTAATAGTCGCACACAGAACAACGTTTATCGGTTTAGTTTGAGCTAGCAGCCACAGTAAATGTTCTGATGGTCCTAGTAAGCGGTTCATTATGTTCTAAACAACGCTTCCAATGCCAAAGCGACTCCATCCTCTTGATTAGAGAGAGTAACAAAATCAGCCGCTTGTTTAAGTTCAGGTACTGCATTCCCCATCGCAATGCCCAACCCTGTATGTTGGATCATTTCCATGTCGTTGTAACTGTCACCAAAACTGATGATCTCTTCTGGTTTTACTCCAAGACGTTTGGCAACCTGCAAGACGCCTTTTCCTTTTGAAGTGTTAGCAGCTAAAAATTGCAACCTCCAAACATCGCCTTGCCAAGGAGCCATTACGTAATCAAATTGTCCTTGAAACTGATTTGCCACTGCCGTTAATACTTGATTGAGAACATCTTTGCTGTCCATTAACAAAACAGTTGTCGGTTACCTTCAAGACATTTAAGATCGGCATAAGTGAGAGAAAACCCCAACTCTTGCGAATATTGATCGCTGTAAGGATTCGAGACAGTAAGGTAAATGTCATCATCGAAGTTTAAATGGACGACTGTCTCCTTTCCGTCTAATAAATCTAATAGTTTCGCCACCAGATTTTTGGGAACCGTCTCGTGATGAAAAACTTCACCAGTTTTTACATCCTTGACTAGCACTCCATTATGGGAAACAACCAATCCCGGTGTTCCTAACTTTTCCAGATGATTTTTGACGGCGCAAGTCATGCGACCTGTTGCTAAAAGAACGGTCAAGCCTGCCGCCGCCACCAGTTTGACAGACGCGATCGCACGAGTCGATAGTTGATGGTCACGATTTAATAAAGTTCCATCCATGTCAAAAGCTGCCATTTTAAAGCTACGAAGCTGTTTTTCAGAAACCAGGTGCTGTAGCTGATCAAATTGTGACATGACTATCTTATTCCTTACTCGACCGTGAACCTAACAACTCATAAGCATCCTGCACAGTTTTAATTTTTCCTGCCTGGGCTGTAGGCACCTTTACACCAAACTTTTGACGTACCAACATCACGATTTTGACAATATCGACAGAAGTAATACCAACGTCTTCCACCCAAAGAGCCTCTGGACGAAGTTTATCCTTTTCCACCTTCAGTCGCTGGGCAACAGTATTGCAAAAGTCATCAAACACAACTGCATTTAACTTGGTTTCAAGTACCTGAATATCCACGATTTACTCCTCGCTTTCTAGTTATTTTTTAATTACAGGAACCATTTGACTGTCAGGACGAACGCATCTTAATTTTATCCAAAGCATCAATCTGGTATACTGAGGTAAATACTCTTTCATAAAACAGAATAATTAACTATACCAAGACTGATGAAGCTGAAGCCCAGAATAACAATTGCTGACCATTTTAGTGCGATAGAAGATCCTAGAATTGACCGGAGCCTCCAGCATAAATTAATTGATATCATCACTATCGCCATCTGTGCCGTAATCTGTGCTGCCGAGGGTTGGACAGATATAGAAACTTATGGTAAGCGCCAAATACGAGTGGTTGAAGCAGTTTTTAGAGTTACCGAATGGCATGACAAGCCATGATACATTTTCCCGAGTATTTGCACGGCTAAATCCTCAACAATTTCAGCAGTGCTTTCTCAACTGGATTAGAGCGATTAATGAAATGACTTCAGGGGAAGTTATTGCGATTGATGGGAAATCTTTACGTCATTCTTATGATAAAGAAGCCGGAATAAATGCTATTCATATGGTGAGTGCCTGGGAAATGCGAAAATCGATTGGTTCTTGGGCAAGTGAAAGTAGATGAAAAATCAAGCTGATATTACGGCTATTCCAGAATTAATAAAGGTTCTGGAATTATCTGGCACTCTTGTAACGATTGATGCTCTGGGTTGCCAAAAGGAAATTGTCAAATTAATTACTGAGCAAAATGCTGACTACATTATCACCTTAAAAAAGAACCAAGGCTGACTCTACAAAAATGTAGAACAGTTATTTAAATCAGCAATACGCACAGGTTTTCAAGGACTCCTCCACAGCGCTCATTCCACAAGAGAGCAAGCTCACGGTCGAGAAGCTCTTCGTCATTACTTAATGCTAACTGACATTAATTACCGAATAGAGCCAGAAAATAAATGGTCAAAACTTAAGAGTGTAGGTCTAGTAGAATCAGTTCGAACTGTAGATGGAAAGACAACTGTTGCTCCTCGTTACTACATTAGTAGCCTCGTCAATAATGCTGAAGTATTTGGGCAATGAGTTCGGAGTCATTGGGGAATTGAGAATTCATTGCATTGGGGCGGAGTGTCTGCGGGGGAAGCAACCCGACCGCAGAACCTCCTTTACTTGATGTTGCACGTAAATGTTGATGATTGTCGGATTAGGAAAGATAATGCCCCCGAAAATTTTGCTGTAATGCGCCGCTTGGCCGTTAATCTGTTAAGTCGAGAAAAAAGCAATAAGCGCGGGGTGAAAAATAAACAGTTCCTAGCAGCGATGGATAACGGATACCTGGCTAAAGTTCTAGCTGCTGCTTAGAACCCTACAACTCTTTCTTGAATTTTCATGCGTCTGGTCAGACTTTCCGTAAGTATTGCACTCGCCTGTAGGCTTTTTATGCAAAAAATTTAACTCCAAATATTGATATTGCTATTTTAATAGAGCTTTTTCCATTCTTGTTGGTTGTTCAGTTATAAAAATTACCTGCTCCGGACGATTTTTATGATTTTATTGACCCACTGTAAAAATTAAGATGCGTTCGCCCTGATTTGACTGTTAGTTCAAATAGTTCCTCTTGATGATACGGGAATGAATGATGGGCTCCTTCTAAAACTGACAATCTCTTTTCCCCTGGAGTCCCCTTAGCAAACTATCCCAATCCTTTCTAGGTCTATGCCGTCCATTGTGGTGACCACATTGATTGCCGCTTGCAAATCGTCTAGCTCTGAATCCATTGTGAGGTCTACCAAATCTCCATCGCTATCGCCAGAACCAGCAAAATCGAAGCGAAACACCGATAAATTATGTTCTACCGCGTATCGAGCAAATTCCACGAAACGCTTTCATGATCGCTTCTTTACAAGCAAATCTCCCTGCTAATCGTTGAATTCGAGCAGAAAATTTGGCTATGCTTTTCCACTCGTGTTCTGTGAGTACGATGCCAATTGGTGCATCTGCAAAGTCCCGCATGTCGTCGTTGTAAACAATATCGATTCCAGTTCTTAGTTGAGTAGCAGAGATACAAAGTTTGTCTGACTTAGCTAATTGCTCTTTCAAAGTCATTCATCCTTATTTAACAAATGATTCGTCCCAGCGGATCAGATTGGCGGCGCAAGTAAGTCCTGCCCCAAATCCAACCATCATCACATAAGCACCTGGTGAGATTCTCCCCTCTTGAACTGCATCGATTAAGGCAAGGGGAATTGAAGCTGCCGATGTATTACCATACTTGTGAAGATTGAGCATGAAGCGTCCAAATGGGATTTCTAAGTATTCCGCTACTTCTCCAATAATGTGAACATTGGCTTGATGAGGAACGATGAGCTGAACTGACTCAATAGATACACCTGCTTTTTCACAGGTATTTGAAATGACATCACATACCATTGGCACTACAGCTTGAAACAGTTCCAAGCCGTTCATTTTCAGAAAATGCTGTCTATTTTGAATGGTTTCAAATGAAGCCGGAAGAGCAGTTCCGCCAGCTGGCATGTGTAAGAGATTTTGGCCGGAACCATCTGCACAAAGGTCAAAACCTAAGAAACGCTCTTCTTGTCCTGCTTCAAGAAAAGCGGCTCCTGCACCATTCCCAAATAAGACACATGTAGAACGGTCTGACCAGTCTATAAATCTGGAAAACACCTCTGCTCCTATAACTAACGCATTTCTAGTTGCACCAGTTTTGATGAATTGTGCCGCTATTTCGAGGCTATAGACAAAACCAGAGCAAGCTGCTGATACATCAAAAGCAAACGCATTACGAGCTCCTATTTCATGCTGTACCTTACAAGCAACTGATGGAAACGGACTGTCTGGCATCATCGTTGCAACTACAATCATTTCTACTGACGACGGAGCGATGCCACGCTTGTTTAATACATCTTTTGCAGCGGCTGCCGCTAAAGTAGACGTACTCTCTTCAGGGGCAGCAATTCGGCGTTCGCTGATTCCAGTTCGCGTGCGAATCCACTCATCGGAGGTATCTACGATGCTAGCCAGATCGTCATTTGTCATGATTTTTGCTGGCAAGTATCTTCCCAAAACAGTCAATTTTACACCCATAAAAGATTCCTCCTACAGATGCCAGATGAAACCTTAAATGCAGGTTTACCATCTACTAAAGTTAGGAGAAGACAGCAGTTACCTAAGAGGTCAGAATTCCAACGGTAGATTGGAACTCCACAACAGCTTGAAAACTCTATAACTACTTTTGGGAGAGCTCGAAAAGTAATAGCCTTAACTGAATTCACTGCCAAAAGAGCTTCTGCAAGAATAACTACTGAAATAATTTCAATTAAATTTCTACCCTCAAGTGAAATTGTATTGCCATTGAGTTCATTCAGCTCAGATTCAGATATCTTCAAGCCAACAAGATTGATACCCTTCTGAATTTCGCTGTTTTCTAGATGCGTTAACTTAGACATAGTTTCGCGATTTTATGAGAAGGTTATACAGCAATCCCATTTGATTGGTGAACATCCCCCGTAGCTGCTAATGGCTAATGTCAAAGAGATATTCAAACAATTAGCAACTAGTAATTAGCGACGCAAATGTTCATATTCCTGAATTATTTAGGGTTGCTATATAGTACTTATCGGTCTTCTCTTAGCTATTTATGCAAAAACTCTAATGTCAAGATTACATTGCCGGATTCTTTATCCAGATTTTTTTACTCCTTTCCCGGCGTAAGATTACCAGTAGGGTGGGCACTGCCCACCACCCTCTCAATTGGTGTGCAGTACCCACCCGGAGCGGAATATTTTTAGATAATCTTCCACCAGTCAGGGAGTAATACTGATATTTGATATTGTATAAAAATTTTTAAATACGCTAACAGCAGTAATTTAATGCTCAAAAATTGAATAATAGCTTAAGAAAATATAAGATGCAGTGGCAATAAAAAATCTTTTGATTGGCTTGTCAATTCTTTCGCTTTTGTTTGTGCATTAAATTTTTCAGTGACTTTGTGAGAGGCTTTGCTAACCTGATCCTCAATAGACGCTTTGACCTTGTGAATGGTTTTGTCATCTTTCTACCGCTTGCGCTCTAGAAGATGGTTTGTGATCTACAAGGGTATTGTTAACTTAAGTCAGAATTGAAGACGTTGAACACGATAACTCCGCGACTGGGCAGATTTGGTCAAAGGTTTTTGGGCAAAGCGATAGGAGGCAGTGGTTGCCGTTGCCACTGGTGTTACGCGCTTTGCTGAGCTATTGATTAGCGTTGCTTATCAACTCTCTTTCGGCCGCTTCAGAAATTACCCTTCTTAACCATGCTGCACGCTCGCTCGGAGACTTTAGGGATCTCACCGCCAGATGGATCTCTATGGGCAGCCTAACGGCTGTCATGGAGCTTGCCAAGGGCTTTTCTCCCAACGATTTGAATCTAGTTTTTACATCTGCTCTTTCAGCCATAGAATCCTTTATCCTCCCATGATATCAAGGTTAGCATACATTAAGAATTCATCTGAGCATAAATTTAATCCCGTGATATCATGGGCTATAATTAGCATAGAGACAAGCATTAAGCCACCGCTAGCCCTGAGAAAGTTTTGCGGTGGCCTTAACCCCTAAACAGAGTCAAATCAATGCTATCAGTTGAGTTCCCCAATGCGATCTGGCTGAAGCCAGATATCTGCCTCCGGCAGATCGCACCTGTGGCAGTAGACAAACAGTCGGTTGCTCAATCAGAACTAGCCGAGTACCTAACCCAGCAAGCCCAGGCGATCGCGCCAGAGTTAGGATTATTCTCAGAAGTAACCCACACCATCCGCCAGCTCAAAGCAGAAGTGAGCAAACTCCACAAGGAGATGGGAGCGGTGGTGACGAAAGCCGCTTTTGGTCGTAGAGCCAGCGACATGACCAAGTCGCTGCTGGTGAAAGCACTGAACTTCGTTCAAGGTGTACTAGACAAAGCACCCCGTACTTATCGATGGACTGAAGTTCAAGAGAGCCGTCGGATTAGTACTTCACGAGCCGACGGCAAAATCTGGTGTACGTTCTTTGGCTTTGTAAACGAATATGACGCAAACCGCTTCTACTACTGGCTGTTTAAGAAGCCGGGACGATGCACGATGGCAGTTGTGCGCCGCGCTAAGTCTACTGATTGCCCGTTTGAGGTTAAAGTGTGGGGAGTTGACCCAGAGGTGCTGGCAAGGGCAATCCGCAAGGACACGCCGATGGAGGACCTACAGGACAGGCTTAAGGCTGAGGGTGCCGAGTTGAGGCAAGACATACCGGGGCATTTCACTGTCTGGACACAGGCTGGCAAGATTGGTACAGTTGAACAGCGTTTTGACGTTGAACAAAACTCTTGGTGGGTGAACCAACGGCAGATGACAAAACTCAATACAGTCCCTGGCGATGGCGTTCACTATGCGACGGCTGAGTCAGCCGCTCTAGCACTCGTACAGTTGTGCTGGATAATTGTAGAAGGTGAGCGAACAAAATTAGATTTGTTTGGTGCCTAGCTAAGTAGGTGATGCAACCTTAACCTTGATTGGTAATTCTACGATTGGCAAGAAGCAGTTGATTAATTTCATTTGGATGGGGAAGAAGCCATCACTGGCAAGAACTGATCCAGACCGCTACCCCTTTATTGATACTACCTGGGCTTCACTACTCTCTCGCGCCACACGAATCAATAGCCCAGCTATCAGCAAGCTAGCAATCATCGAATTGCCACCATAACTAACCAGTGGCAAAGGCAAACCTGTGGTGGGTAGGACACCAGTGGCAACTCCAATATTCAGTAGCGACTGTCCCACCATAAAAATCATCGCACCAATCGCGACGAGCCTATACACAGGATTCCGAGTCTTAAACGCCACGAGCAACGCTAGCGTCGCATACACCAGTAGTAGCAGCAACAGTAGTAAACCGCCGAGCAAGCCGAATTCTTCCGCAAACACCGCAAAGATGAAATCCGTGTCCTGAATCGGTAAATAAAACAACTTTTGTTGCGATAGTCCAAACCCTGTTCCCCAAGTACCGCCAGAACCAACAGCCAGCAAACTTTGAACCAGCTGGTATCCATCATGCATCGGGTCAGCCCAGGGATTGAGAAACGACATCACCCGCCGCAGCTGATATGGTTGATTTTTGATACTGGTATATGCCAACAGCACTCCGGTCAGTGCCGTTGCTCCCAGGTAAAAGTAAGGCAACCCAGCTGCCAGCGCCACCAGCCAAAGAGTAATCCCACACAGTGCCGTTGTACTCAAATTGGGCTGTCGCAGAATGCCTAAAAGTACAAGCGCAAAAATTAAGAGCCATTTCAGGCGGAAGCTCCACTTTAGCCGGTTCCACTGACCGAAGATGCGAGCACTTTGTAGCACCAAAAAGGGCTTGATCAACTCCGAGGGTTGAATAGGAACTGGCCCCAGTGAGAGCCAACGGGTTGAACCATTCGTATTGGTTCCCAGTCCTGGAATCAGGGTGAGGAAAATTAACCCCAACAGCAGTATTACGAACCGATCAGCTATCCCCAAGGGATAACGCAAGCGGGAATTTACCAGGACGTTGAATCCCACTAAGCCGAGCAAAACTGACAATAGTTGACGCTTAAAGTAGTACAGCCCATCACCAAACTTCGATTCGGCAACGGGATAGGACGCCGAGAACATCACCGCTAACCCCACAAATAGCCAGAGGAATGTCAGCCAGCGCAACAACCGGGCCTCAATTGCCCATTCAGATACGGAGTCATCAAAAAAGGGGACTAAGCGGCGTAGATCCACGGTAGCTCTCGTCAGGTTCAGAACACTAGTAGGAGTATTGTAAAACTTCACTCAACTTCTAGACAAAAATAGGCATCAGTGGTAGTTTATAAACTGGAACTCCAGCTTAGGATCACTCCAAAACAGATTGAGTAGACCTCAATCTATCGAGTAAAAAGTAATCCCGATTGTATTGTTTACTCAATGCGACGAGGGATAGAGGGTGTCTGGTAGTACATCCGAGGCATATAACGCCTGGGTTCCGCTGATATTAGCGTTCTGCACAGACGTTGCTTAAAGCCCCAGTAGTAGGTCAAACACATTGTATACGTTTGACTATGCGAAAGGGAACTATAACGGAAGCATAAAAAAAGAGGTCAAAACGACCTCTTTGAAGCTCTCAATAGCAATCCAGTGTGGCAATTAGAGAAGCCCTGTATTCGTGCCAGGCTTACCCGTCGCCAGTTGCACCTTAACAATTTTGCCTCCCATCTTCATGATCCGCTGCTGTTCGCGAAACCAGTTATCGTAGGGAACTAGCTTGGTGAAGTAGGTGTTTTGGAGTTCCCGCTGAGTCCGGATACGAGTTTGGCTAGGAACACAGGCAGTGACTTTAAACATTCGCATTGGTTGATATCTCCTGATATTGAGTTAGGAAAATTTTTGATTTCAATCGTTTAATTTATCAAAGGCTGGGAGTCAGGCGTCAATACTAGACTGCTAACACTTATCGACCACACATTGAGTCAAACAAGCGTAAGAGCGTTCTAGCACTCACGACCGACTCCCAGACCTTAATTAAAGAGTCCCTATGGACGGAACAGTTCTTAACTCAAGCCAGAGCAGATGTAGTCGAAATAAACACCCATTTCCTTACCAGCGTCAGGACCGACGAGACTGGCAGTAACTTCTTTCATCGCCTGGATCGATTGCACTGTCGCTCCAATTGGAACACCCAAGGAGTTGTAGGTTTCCTTCAAGCCGTTGAGCACACGCTCATCCAGGATAGAGGGGTCACCCGCTAGCATCGCGTAGGTGGAATAGCGTAAATAGTAATCCAAGTCGCGAATGCAAGCAGCATAGCGGCGAGTGGTATACATGTTTCCACCCGGACGTGTGATGTCAGAGTACAGCAGTGACTTTGCCACCGCTTCTTTGACGATCGCCGCCGCATTGGCGCTGATCGTGCTAGCCGCCCGCACCCGCAATTCGCCAGTTTGGAAGTAGCCCTTCAGCTTTTCCATCGCGGAGTTGTCCAGGTACTTACCTTGGACATCAGAGGAGTTAATTACAGAGGTAATTGCGTCTTGCATGGTTTTGATTCCTTATTTCACACGGATTTGCAACATTCCACGAGTAGGGAAAAACCCCCTACTGCATGGCACCGACTAGGTAGTCGAAGTAAGAGCCAGCTTCGCTAGCGTCTTCTCCAGACATCATCGAAGTGGCGACGTTCTTCATGGCGCGGATGCTTTCAGCAACACCTTCGATTGGAGTGCCGAGAGACCTGTACATTTCGCGGACACCTACCACCCCAATTTCTTCAATCGGCGTCACATCACCAGCCACAACGCCGTAGGTGACTAACCGCAGGTAGTAATCCATGTCCCGCAGGCAAGTTGCGGTCATTTCCTCACCGTAGGCGTTGCCACCAGGAGAGACAATGTCCGGCCGCTTTTGGAACAGCTGGTCTCCAGCTTGCTTGATGATACGCTCCCGGTTTTCTGTCAGAGCCTGAACGATACGCAAGCGACGCTCGCCAGTCGTAACAAAGCCCTTAATCCGATCCAACTCACCAGGGCTGAGATAGCGAGCTTCGGCGTCCGCATTCACAATCGACTTTGTGACAATACTCATGGTTCGGATTCCTGCCTTTCTAAACGTAGTTAATCTTAGAGACCAGGGTTGCTGTCTCCGTCTCAAACACAACGATTTTTACCGTTCCGCAAATATTTTGCGGCATTTGGTTCATCTTATTGCTCATTTTTTAACAGTTTGTAACATTGTTTTCAGATTGATACCCATTTGACGAAGAAAAACCCCCTGACCGCTTGAAGGGGTGAGGGGGGGAGGGGGAGGGGGGGGGAGGGGGTGAGGGGGTGAATATAAATCCCGGTTGTTTT